>Ga0187843_10000074_pt1 | contig 81883 bp, 65 predicted proteins | sample SpaLakP09_SKY_43_FD_134516 | JGI IMG/M metagenome (GOLD analysis project Ga0187843, IMG submission 134516) | Oligotrophic lake water microbial communities from Sparkling Lake, Wisconsin, USA - SP09_SKY_43 | ecosystem: Environmental > Aquatic > Freshwater > Lake | place: USA: Sparkling Lake...
AAGCGCGCGCGCTTCCTGCACGATTTCTTCGATCATGCCGGCGATATCGACCCGCTCGGGGCGCAGCGGATAATCCACCGACTCCAGGCGCGACAAGGTCAGCATGTCTTCGATCAGGCGCTGCATGCGGTGGCCCTGCTCGGTCATCAGCTTCAGGTGCGACAGGCGCGTGGCGGGATCGAGGTCCATTTCGCTCGAGGCGATTTCAAGGAAGCCCACGATCACCGTCAGCGGTGTGCGCAGTTCGTGCGACGCGTTGGCGATGAAGTCGCGCCGCATCTCCTCGATGCGCTGGTTTTCGGTGGCGTCGTGCGTCACCAGGATCTGGCGCCGGTTTTCGAACGGGATGATCTGGCAAATCAGCTTGCGGTCGCGCAGGCTCAGGGTCAGCGGCTGCTCGTAGCGTCCAAGGACGATGTAGTCGATGAAGGCCGGATGGCGAATCAGATTCGTCACGCGCATGCCCTTGTCGCGCTCCAGGGTCAGGCCCAGGTGGCGTTCGGCGGCAGGATTGCACCATTCGAGGAACAGCACGTCGTCCATGATGGCCACGCCGTCCGGCAGCAGGCGCATGGCCTGGCGAAAGCGCGCCAGCCATTCGGTCAGCTCCGACTGGTTGCGTTCGTCGTCGCGGCGCAGTCGGTACAGGCGCGAAAAGATATTCGTCCACGAACCCCAGCCGTCGGGAAGCCGGGTGCTGTGCGGTTCGTCCAGCCAGTCTCCCAGCTGGTGCAGGTAGTTCAGCTGGATCACCAGCAGCGCGATCACGGCCAGCAGCGCCACGCCCAGTCCCCAGGCGATGCCGAACAGCCACCAGAAAATGCCGGCGCCGGCCAGGATGAAAGCGAGGCGCAGTACAGCCGGGATCCAGAACAATAATTTCGGATTCATGAAAACTTTCGCTCTACATCGTCCTCGCGCTGGCGGGGACCCATAGCACATCTGATCAGCGGCGCCATGGATTCCCGCCTGCGCGGGAATGACGGTCTACTTTTCAGACAGCATATACCCAACGCTGCGCACGGTCTTGATCAGGCTTTCCGATTCCTTGAGCGCCTTGCGCAGGCGGAGCACATGCACGTCCACGGTACGCTCTTCGATCACGGCATGGTCGCCCCACACCTTGTCGAGCAGCTGGCTGCGCGAAAACACGCGTTCCGGGTGCGCCAGGAAGAATTTCAGGAGCTTGAATTCGGCATGGCCAATGTCGATCTTCTGGCTCTCGATCGACACCGTGCAGCTGATCGGATCGAGCGAGACCTTACCCGCGCTCATGACGCTTTCCGCATGCTCGGGGCTCTTGCGGCGCAACAGCGCCTTCGCCCGCGCCATCAGTTCCTTCGGCGAGAACGGCTTGGTGACATAATCGTCGGCGCCCGTGTTCAGGCCCGCGACCTTGTCTTCTTCCATGCTCTTCGCGGTCAGCATGATGACCGGGATGTTCTGGAAATTGCGGTCGGCGCGGATCCGCGCCAGCAGGCGCAGGCCGGTCTGGTCGGGCAGCATCCAGTCCAGCAGGATCAGTTGCGGCGCGCCGTGGATAATGAAATCCCAGGCGTCGGCAACGTTCTGCACCGAGCGTACATTCCAGCCGGTCTCGCGCAGCGAAAAGGTCACCAGCTCGATAATGGCCGGTTCGTCTTCAACAATCAGGACGGTCGTTTTATCAATAGCCATCGAATTACGCTGCTGGCGGCAAATCGGGAATCGGTGCGGCCGGCTTGGTGTGGCGGATGTCCTTGCCCTCGACCACGTAGATCACGTATTCGGCGATGTTCTTGGCATGGTCGCCGATGCGTTCGATCGCCTTGGCCACCCACAGGGTGTCGAGCGCCGACGAAATGGTGCGCGGGTCTTCCATCATGAAGGTGATCAGGTTACGCATGATCATGCGGAATTCGTGGTCGACCACGGCATCCTGGGCGATCAGTTGCAAGGCCTGCTTGCCGTCCAGGCGCGCGAAAGCGTCCAGCGCATCGTGCAGCATGTCGGACGTGGCGGTGGCGATGGTGCGCACCATTTCATAATGGTTGATCCCGACCGCGCCGCGGCCGTGCAGGCTTTTCGAGGTACGCGCGATCTTCGACGCTTCGTCGCCGATGCGTTCGAGGTCGGTGATCACCTTGATGGTGGCCATCACGGTGCGCAGGTCGTTCGCGGTGGGCTGGCGGCGCACGATCAGGTGGCTGCAGGCGTCGTCCAGCTGCACTTCCAGCTGGTTGACCTGGTCGTCTTCGGCGATCACGCGGTCGGCGCGCTCCACGTTACCGATGCGGAAGCACGTCATGGCGTCCAGGAACTGGGTTTCGACAATGCCGCCCATCAGCAGCACCTTGGAGCGGATGGTTTCTAATTCGTGGTCGTACTGCTTGGATGAATGCTCGCCTATCATTGCTGCTCTCCGTCTCTTGATATTCTTGGATCAGCCGAAACGGCCGGTAATGTAATCCTGCGTCTCTTTGCGCGCCGGATTCATGAAGATCTGGTCGGTCTCGCCAAATTCCACCAGTTCGCCCAGGTACATATAGGCAGTGTAGTCCGAGCAACGCGCGGCCTGCTGCATATTGTGGGTGACGATGGTGATCGTGTAATCCTGCTTCAGTTCGCTGATCAGCTCTTCCACCTTGGCCGTCGAGATCGGATCGAGCGCCGACGTCGGCTCGTCGAGCAGCAGCACGTCCGGCTTCACCGCCACGCCGCGCGCGTTGCACAGGCGCTGCTGCTGGCCGCCCGACAGCGACAGGCCGCTCTTGGTCAGCTTGTCCTTGACCTCGCCCCACAGCGCGGCTTTTTTCAGCGCCCATTCCACGCGCTCGTCCATTTCACCCTTCGACAGGTCTTCGTACAGGCGCACGCCGAACGCGATATTGTCGTACACCGACATCGGGAACGGGGTCGGCTTCTGGAACACCATGCCCACTTTTGCGCGCAGCATGTTCACGTCCTGGCCCGGGTCGAGGATGTTGCGGCCGCGGTACATGATCGACCCTTCGGCGCGCTGGCCGGGATACAGGTCGTACATGCGGTTCAGGGTGCGCAGCAGGGTCGACTTGCCGCAGCCGGAAGGGCCGATGAAAGCGGTCACCTGCTTTTCATGGATATCCAGGCTGACGTTGGTCAGGCTTTGCGTTTTACCGTAGAAAAAGTTCAGACCGGAGATTTCGATCGTCTTGTTCTTTTGCGAAACGGTAGGAATCGGGATAGGCATTGGCGTCATGTCGGTTATTGTTGGATTAATTCGGGGTTTTCTGGCTGAACACGGTGCGCGACAGGATATTGAGCAGCAGCACGGTAAAGGTCACGATCAAGGCGCCGGCCCAGGCCAGTTCGCGCCAGTTGTCGTACGGGCTCATGGCAAACTGGTAAATCACGACTGGCAGGTTGGCCATAGGCGCATTCATGTTGGCGCTGAAGAACTGGTTGTTCAGTGCGGTGAACAGCAGCGGCGCGGTTTCGCCGGCGATGCGGGCCAGGGCCAGCAGCACGCCGGTGATCACGCCAGCCTTCACGGCGCGCAGGCGCACCATGGTGGCCACTTTCCAGCGCGGCGCGCCCAGGGCGAAGGCCGCTTCGAGCAGGCTGTTCGGGACCAGGCGCAGCATGTTGTCGGTGGTGCGCACCACCACCGGCACGGCGATCAGGGACAGGGCAATCGAGCCCGCGTAGCCGGAAAAGTGATTCACCTTGGCCACGTACAACGCGTATACGAACAGGCCGATCACGATCGACGGCGCCGACAGCATGATGTCGGTCACGAAGCGCGTGACCTGCGCGAACCAGTTGCCTTCGCCGTATTCGGCCAGGTAGATGCCGGCCAGGATGCCGATCGGGGTGCTGACGGCGGTCGACAGGCCGACCATCATCAGGCTGCCCAGGATGGCATTGCGCAGGCCGCCGCCGTCGCTGCCAGGGGCTGGCGTGTCGGCGGTGAACAGGAACAAGGACAAGCCGTCGACGCCCTTGATCAGCAAGGTGGTCAGGATCCACAGCAGGAAAATCAGGCCGATCGACATGGCGAACACCGACAGGGCGATGCCCACGCGGTGCACGAGAAGGCGTTTGCGGTAGACGGGGTTCATTTCACACCTTCCCTGCGGGACATGCTGGCCAGCATCAGCTTGGCAGCGGATAAGACGATAAAGGTAATCGCAAACAGGATCAGCGCCAGCGCGAACAGCGACGATACGTGCAGGGCCGATTCGGCTTCGGCAAATTCATTGGCCAGTGTCGAGGAGATGCTGTTGCCAGCGGCGAACAGCGACCAGGACAGCTTGTTGGCGTTGCCGATCACAAAAGTGACGGCCATGGTTTCACCCAGCGCGCGGCCCAGGCCCAGCATGACGCCGCCGACCACGCCGGTCTTGGTGTAAGGCAGCACGATCTTGCGCACGACTTCCCACTTGGTGCAGCCCAGCCCGTAAGCGGATTCCTTCAGCACGGCCGGCACGATCTCGAACACGTCGCGCATCACGGAAGCGATGAAAGGGATAATCATGATCGCCAGGATCAGGCCGGCGGTCAGGATGCCGATGCCCATCATGGGACCGCTGAACAGGTGGCCGATGCCGGGCACATTGCCCAGCGTGCTTTTCAGCAGCGGCTGGACATGGTCGGCGAACAGCGGCGCGAACACGAACAAGCCCCACATGCCATAGATAATCGACGGCACACCGGCCAGCAATTCGACCGCGGTGCCCATGGGGCGACGCAGCCAGACCGGGCAGATCTCGGTCAGGAACAGGGCAATGCCGAAGCTGACCGGAAACGCGATCAGCAAGGCGATAAACGAGGTAGCCAGGGTGCCGACGATGGCGATCAAGGCGCCGTACTGGTCGTTGACGGGATCCCATTCGACCCGGGTAATGAAGCCGGGGCCGAATTCCTTGAACGCCGGGATCGCGCCCATGATCAACGAAATGATGATGCCGATCAGGACAAACAGCACCGATGCGGCGAACAGCATGGTGGTCTTGTGGAAGATGAAATCCTGGATGCGCTGGTTGCGCATCGTGGAATGCATGGCAGCCTGTTCGGCATCAAGCGGAACAGGCTTCATCAGGTCGATCGCCGAGGCTGGGTTTGCACTCATAGAGTTCTATCTTGTGGTCTGTAGGGTGGAAAAGCGGAGCGCCTTCCACCTCGATCATGGTGGAAGGCGCTTCGCTTTTCCACCCTACGCAAGTTTCTGCGTAGGGTGGAGGCGATTTACCAGATTGCTTTGCCCGAAGCGTCTTTCAGGTTGGCTTTCCATGCATCGGCAACCAGCTTGGTGACCGTGTCCGGCAGTGGAACGTAGTCCAGTTCGGTGGCAGCTGCGTCACCGTTCTTGAACGACCATTCGAAGAATTTCAGGACTTCCTTGCCCTTGGCAGCGTCAGCCTGCGACTTGTGCATCAGGATGTACGACACGCCGGTGATTGGCCACGATGCTTTGCCAGCCTGGTCGGTCAGCACGATGCCGAAGCCCGGGGTCTTGGCCCAGTCAGCCGATGCTGCAGCTGCCTTGAAGGCGTCGTCGTCCGGATTCAGGAACACGCCATCCTTGTTTTTCAGCTGGGTGTGCGCGATCTTGTTCTTCTTGGCGTAAGCCCATTCGACGTAGCCGATGGCGCCCTTGATACGCTGGACGTTGGCTGCGACGCCTTCGTTGCCCTTGCCGCCTACGCCGGTTGCCCATTTGACGGCAGCGTCGGCGCCGATCTTGGTTTTCCACTCAGGGGAAACTTTCGACAGGTAATCGGTGAACAGGAAGGTGGTGCCCGAACCGTCGGCGCGGTGCACGACGGTGATGTCGTCGGCCGGCAGTTTCATGCCTGGATTCAGTGCGGCGATTTCAGGTGCATTCCACTTGGCGATCTTGCCCAGGTAGATGTCGGCAACGACCGAACCGGTCAGCTTCATGGCGCCAGGCGCGATGCCGTCCAGGTTGACGATGGTGACCACGCCGCCCATGATGGCCGGGAATTGCATCAGGCCAGCTTCTTCCAGCTCTTCCACTTTGAGCGGCTTGTCGGAAGCGCCGAAGTCGACGGTCTTGGCCTTGATCTGCTTGATGCCAGCACCGGAACCGACGGACTGGTAGTTCAGGCCGTTACCGGTGGCCTTCTTGTAGTTTTCCGCCCACTTCGCGTAGATCGGGTAAGGAAAAGTCGCGCCGGCGCCGGTCATGTCGGCGGCGATGGCGGTGGACATGGCTGCAAAAGCCGATGCACCAACTACGATGGATGCTAATAACTGTTTCACTCGCATATCAATTCCTTGGTTGGGGTTGACGACCAGGACCTTGGGGTTCCGGTTGATGCTGCGCAGTCTAGCCCGCGAATATGACACGTTTATGACATGGTCAAAATTACCTGTAATTCGCGTTTTCCCCGGGCATGATACTCTTGATCAGGCGGTTTTGATATCAGGTAAACAGGCCCTGTCACCGACTTGTCATATTTCTTTACTACACTGAAGGTGCACTACTCACCCTGAATGTCTAGACAAAAACACAAGATGAAAACAGCCGCAGTGTCCGAAACGTCGAAATCCGCCATTTTCCTGGACCGCGAACTGTCGCAGTTAATGTTCAATCGCCGCGTGCTGGCCCAGGCCGAAGACAAGTCGCTGCCCTTGCTCGAACGGCTGCGCTATCTATGTATCGTCAGTAACAACCTGGACGAATTTTTCGAGGTGCGGGTTGCCAGCCTGCTGGCCCAGGGCAACCTGGCCGAAAACCCGGCCCTGGTCGCCACGCTCGACCGCATCTGCAACGAATGCCACGACCTGGTCCGCGAGCAGTACAACATCCTGAACACCGAAGTGCTGCCCCAGCTGCAAAAGGCCGGCATCCACCTGGTGCGCCATACCGACCGCAACGCGGCGCAGCGCGCCTGGGTCAAGGATTATTTCGAACGCGAAGTGCGGCCCCTGCTCACCCCGATCGGGCTCGATCCGGCCCATCCGTTTCCGCTGGTTGTTAACAAGAGTCTCAATTTCATCGTGTCGCTGTCCGGGAAGGACGCGTTCGGCCGCGGCACCGGCATCGCCATCGTCAAGGCCCCGCGCGTGCTGCCGCGCGTGATCCGCCTGCCGGATCACTTGTCGACCCATGGCATTACCTTCTGCCTGCTCTCGTCCGTGATCCACTCGCACATCGAAGACCTGTTCACCGGGCGTGAAGTGATCGCCTATTCCCAGTTCCGGGTTACCCGCGACAGCGACCTGTGGGTGGACGAGGACGAAGTCAAGAACCTGCGCCAGGCCCTCAAGGGCGAACTGCAGGGCCGCCAGTTCGGCACCTCGGTGCGCCTGGAAGTGGCCAAGAACTGCCCGCCCGAGCTGTCGCAATTCCTGCTCGACCAGTTCAGTCTCGACGCCAGCCGCCTGTATGCGGTCGACGGGCCCGTCAACCTGGTGCGCCTGACCGAACTGCTCGACCACGTCAAGGAGCCTGCCCTGCGCTTCCCGCCGTTCGTGCCTGGCCTGCCGCCCAAGACCACCAACACCGACATCTTCGAGCAGCTGCAAAAGCATGACATCCTGCTGCACCACCCCTTCCAGTCCTTCCAGACCGTGGTCGACTTCGTCCGGGTGGCGTCGCTCGACCCTGCCGTGGTGGCGATCAAGCAAACCATCTACCGCACCGGCATGCATTCGGAACTGATGGAAGCGCTGATGGCGGCCGCGCGCAGCGGCAAGGAAGTAACCGTCATCCTGGAACTGATGGCGCGCTTCGACGAAGAAGCCAATATCAACTGGGCCGACAAGCTGGAACAGGCTGGCGCCCAGGTCGTGTACGGCGTGGTGGGCCTGAAAACCCATGCCAAGATGGCCCTGGTGATCCGGCGCGAAGAATCCGGCCTGCAGTTCTACGCCCACCTGGGCACCGGCAATTACCACCTGACCACGACCCGCTTCTATACCGATTTCGGCCTGCTGACTGCGCACCAGGCCATGTGCCGCGAGGTCAACGAGGTGTTCATCCACCTGACCAGCTTGACCAAGCCGGGCAAGCTTACCCACCTGTGGCTGGCGCCGTTCGCCCTGCAAAGCGAGATCATCAAGGCCATCCGCAACGAAGCCAGGATCGCCAAGGCGGGCCGGCCGGGGCGCATCATCGTCAAGATGAATGCCCTGGTCGACGAATCGGTCATCCGCGCCCTGTACGCCGCTTCGCACGACGGCGTGAAGATCGACGTGATCGTGCGCGGCGCCTGCACGCTGCGCCCGGGCGTGAAGGGGCTGTCCGAAAACATCAAGGTGCGTTCGATCATCGGACGCTTCCTGGAGCACAGCCGGATCTACTATTTCCGCAATGAGCTCAAGCACGATGTCTACCTGGCCAGCGCCGACTGGATGAGCCGCAACCTGTTTCGCCGCATCGAAGTGGCGTTTCCGGTGCTCGACAAGAACCTGAAAAAGCGCGTGCTCACAGAAGGATTGAACCCCTACCTGAAAGACAACTCGAACGCGTGGGAACTGGAAGCGACGGGCCACTATGTACGGCGCAAGGCGCGTGGCAAACAGGCCGTGTTTTCTGCCCAGCAGCACCTCATGGAATTGCTGGGAACGCCGGCCGAATCAAGCTAAGGAGGAACAAGCATGGATCTGATCTTATGGCGGCATGCCGAAGCATTCGATGCCGAACCAGGCGAGGACGACATGGAACGCGCCCTCACCCCAAAGGGACAAAAGCAGGCGCGGCGCATGGCCGAATGGCTCAAGTCGGTGTTGCCGGAAGGCTGCCGCATCCTGGTGAGCCCATCCAAGCGCACCATCCAGACGGTGGAAGCGCTCGAGCGCAAGTACAAGATCATCGACGATCTGGCGCCGGGCGCCGACGCCGAAGATATCCTGGACGCGGCCAACTGGCCCAACGCCAAGGAACCGGTGCTGGTGGTGGGCCACCAGCCCACGCTGGGCCAGGTAGCGGCCGTGCTGCTGTCGGGCCAGCCGCAGGACTGGGAAATGAAGAAGGCAAACGCCTGGTGGCTGGTCCAGCGCGACCCGCAGGATGCCTACAGCGTGTACCTGAAGGCTGTCATGGCGCCGGACCTGATTGTGAAATAGCGCCTTTACTTGAAAATTGCAAACCACCTGCTAAAGTTTAGTTGTGTCAACTCTAGGGAGGAATCGCTCAACGGCGATTGACCGATCATGTTAAGCATGTTCGTTATTGCCATTTTGGGAGGTATGGTTGGGCTAGTGCTGTACGAACTGATCGAAGAAGTTCGCGGCGGGACCCACCAACTGCATGACCGCTATCACGAATAGCAGACGGCCTTTTCAGGCCACATAACAGGCGGCGAGGCCCATTGGGCGCTCGCCGCTTTCGCATCCGTGGTTGGTCCACCTTGCAACATTGGACAGACCACACTAGAATCAGCATCGTGTCACTCTTTCAACTCACCTAGCTCACTCATGAAGAAATCTCCTGCGCATCACGAAGCGGCACCGGCCGAACCGCGGCTGTACCGTGTCGTCGCCAACCGCATCCAGGAGCTCATTCGCGAGGAAAACATCAAGTCCGGCGAGCGCCTGCCGTCGGAACGCGACCTGGCCGCCAAGCTGGCCGTCAGCCGCGCGTCGCTGCGCGAAGCGCTGATTGCCCTGGAACTGGGCGGCATCGTGGAAGTGCGCGGCGGCTCCGGCGTGTACGTCAGCGAGCAGCAAGAAGCCCAGGCCGACGTGCCGGAAATCGGCCCCGGCCCCTTCGAAGTGTTGTCGGCACGCCGCATGATCGAGGCGGAAATCGCCGCCGTGGCCGCCAAGATGGCCACCGATTCGGCGGTCGATGCGATCCTGGTCGCCGTGCTCGAGATGGAACGCAACCACGACAACCGCAGCAGCAACGAACAGGCCGACCGCAATTTCCACCTCGCCATCGCGCGCGCCACCGGAAACAGCGCCATGGTCGGCGTGATCGACTACCTGTGGAACCAGCGCGGCAGCCTGTGGCACAAGCTCAAGGAGCATTTCCAGACCGAGGAATTGCGCCAGCAAACCCTGATGGATCACCGCAAGATCCTTGAAGCGATCGCCTCGCACGACGTGGCGGGCGCACGCGGGGCCATGCGCGCCCACCTGGAACGCGTGACCAGGACCTTCTCGCGGGGATAACTGGCAAGTCCAGATTGCGCAATTGGCCTGACCAAAGTAGAATTGGTTGGCCATCACTGCCATAGGCTTGTCCATGTTCCGCACCCTCGCACTGCTTTTCGTCCTGCTGCACCCTGTCCTGGCGGCGGCCAAGCCGGTGCGCGTGATCCTCGTCGGCGATTCCACCATGGCCAGCCGCACCGGCTATGGCGATGTGCTGTGCGAGCGCTTCCGCCCCGACACCACCTGCATCAATGTCGCCCGCGGCGGGCGCAGCTCCGGCAGCTTTCGCAAGGAAGGCCGCTGGGACCAGGTGCTGGGCATGCTCAAGTCTCCGGGGCCGTTTGGCGCCACTTATGTGCTGATCCAGTTCGGCCACAACGACCAGCCGGGCAAACCGGGCCGTTCGACCGACCTGGTGACCGAGTTCCCTGCCAATATGGCGCGCTACGTGACCGAAGCGCGCGCGCTGGGCGCCGTCCCGGTACTGGTGACGCCATTGACGCGGCGCAGCTTCAACGGCGCCTGGGTCAAGGACGACCTGGCGCCATGGTCGGCCGCCACGCGCGACGTCGCACGCCGGCACAAGGTGGCACTGATCGACCTGAATCGCCTCAGCGCCGCCGCCGTGCAGGCCATGGGGTCGCAGGAAGCCGATACCCTGGCGCAGGAAGGCGCGTTCGACCACACCCACCTTGGGCTGAAAGGCGCAGGCGTCTTTTCGGGCATCGTCGCCAGCGAGATGAAACGCCTGTTCCAGGTGGCGGTGGATGGCGATGTGCCCTACCAGGTTGCAGCGCGCCAGGAAGCGCCGGCCGACGGCTGGGGCGCGGGCACGCAGGGCGGCGCGCGCGCCAGCGAACATGTGTACGTGGTGACCAATCCAGCGGAGCTGCGCGACGCCGTGGCGAAGGACGCGGGCCAGCCCAAAATCATCCGCGTGGCCGGCATCATCGACATGCGCGGCGAACAGCCATTTGCCAGCACCGCCGACCAGGATGCGCGCGGCACCATACGCATCAACAGCAATACCACGCTGGTCGGGCTGGGCGCGCACGCCGGCTTTGTCAACGCCAACCTGCAGGTGGTGAACGCGGAGCAGGTCATCATCCGCAACCTGCACTTCCAGAATCCCTGCGATGTGGGGCCGGTGTGGGATCCGAACGACGGTTCGAAGGGGAACTGGAATTCGCAGTTCGACAGCATCGTGGTGTCGGCCTCGCACCATGTCTGGATCGATCACAGCAGCTTTACCGACGCGCCCCGGACAGACGACCAGTTCCCGATCGAGAACGGCTTGCGCAAGCAGTGCCATGATGGCGCGCTCGATATCAACCGGGGATCGGACTTCGTCACGGTGTCGTACAACCACTTTGCCCTGCATGCCAAGAACATCCTGATTGGTTCGAGCGACCGGGCCGTGGACGATGATGGCCACCTGCGCGTCACCTTGAACAACAACTACTTCGACAACGTGGCCGAACGCGCGCCGCGGGTGCGTTTTGGCCGGGTCCACCTGTTCAACAATTACCACGCGGGCGACCGCAAGCATGCCATCTATCGCCACCACTACAGCATTGGCGTGGGCAAGCAGGCCAACATCATCTCGCACAACAATGCCTTCGACGTGGCCGGCGCGAAGAATTGCGAAAGCATCGTCAACCATTTCGATGCGGCGGCATTCTTCGAGGATAGCGGTTCGGTCATGAACGGCGCGCCGATGGCGGCATGCGCGCTGGCCAGGCCTGCGCAATGGACGGTGCCATATCCGTATGCGCTCAAGCCGGCGCAGGCGGTGGCGGCGCACGTGACTGCCAACGCAGGTGCGGGGAAACCGCTCACGCTGGCCAACGCAGTTGTCGCTTTGAGCCCGGTGGCGCAGGCGCCGCGCGACACCCTGCTTCGCATTACATTCGAACGCCCTCCCCGGCTTGGCAGCACCGGCGCCGTGCGCATTTTTCGCCAGGCCGACGGCACGCTGGTGGACACCATCACCGCTGGCAGCCAGGTGGTCGCCATCGGGCACGCAGGCCTGGATGCGAGGCGCTATGTCAACCATGCACCGATCAGGGTGCGCGGCATGGACGTGGTGATCCAGTCCGGGAAGCTGGCCTATGGCGAATCCTATTTCGTGACGGTCGATCCGGCCCTGCTTGGAAAAGTCGGACGCTGGGCCTTCCGGACCGCGCCGGCGCCGAAATCATTCACGGTCGATGACGATGGCGAGGCAAGCTTTCGCACACTCCAGGGCGCCATCGATCACGTAGTGGCGAACGTCGGCAAGGCAGACCCGGTGACCATCGACGTGCGCAACGGCCAGTATGAGGAACTGCTCTTCATCCGCAACAAGGATAACCTGACGATACGTGGCGAGAGCCGCGACGGGGTGGTGATCCACGCGACCAATAACGACGGCCTCAATGGCGGTTCAGGCAGCAGCCAGCCCGACGGCACGGCTGCGCCCACAGGCGGGCGCGCGCTGCTGCTGATCGAAGCGTCGGACCTGCTGACGCTCGATACCCTCACGCTGCGCAATGACACGCTGCGTGCCACCAGCAAGGGATCGCAAGCCGAAACGCTCCACTTCAACAATCCGGCCGGCCGCATGGTCGCGCGCAATGCCAGCTTCTTCAGCGAGCAGGATACGATCCAGGTGAAAGGCTATTCCTGGTTCTACCGCACGCTCATCGCGGGCAATGTCGACTTCATCTGGGGCGCGAACCGCGCTGCGCTGTTCGAAGAAAGCGAGATCCGCACGGTGGCCGACACCTCGATGCGCAATCCAGGAGGATGGCTGGTGCAGGCGCGCACGGTATCGGCTGGCGACAAGGGTTTTGTTTTCCTGAACAGCCGGCTCACGCATGGACCGGGCGTGGCCCAAGGCAGCACCTTGCTGGCCCGCAGCGGAGGCAAGCCAGCCATGTGGGACAACGTGGCCTTCATCAATTGCAGCATGGACCAGCACATTGCGCCGGAAGGCTGGGCACGGCAGCCGGCGCCGAATCCGGGATTGGGCTGGCGTGAATTCGGTAACCGCGACTGGGAGGGAAAGCCGATCAGTCGCGCAGCGCACTTGCTTACAGAGGAAGAAGTGGCACGCCATTTCGGGAGCCGGGCTGCGATCCTGGGCGACTGGGCGCCTTCGCTTTGACATGCAGTCGTTCCGGTGCCAAGGCGGCACTCGAACTCACAGAACTGATGCCGATAAGTGCCTATTTGTACCTCTCGAATGTGTGCTTCTGGCCGATCACTGCCGATTGTGCTCAATTGTACGTCGACGCCTAGCCTGGATAAGATCAGGACGCCAGCGCTTTGGCCAATTGCTTGGATATTGATTCCCTCGCTTTGTGCTTCTTGAACACTGTCGGAACGTGCAGCAGAAATGACGCCCAGCGAAATTTCGACACGTCCCTCGAAATCGACAGCAGATAGGCATGCAGCTCGACAGCAGATTCCCGATGGTACGCCCAAAGGATGTCGCTACGATACGGGATCGAATAGTAAGCGTCGTTCGGCCAGCTTAACCGGTGTTTACTTCGTGTGCTGCAATTTGCGCACCGAATTGAACCAATGTGAGAATGTCTCGCTTCGCGAAGATATTTCGAGTGTTCCCAATCTTGTATCGAATAGCCCGCCGGCAATTCGCCAATAGCACGGTGCGGTGAACCGTGTAAGCCTTGGAAAAAGATCGCCCCATGCCATATGTGGCCGCATGAATCCTGGAAGGTTTGATACTCGAACATGCTGGCGTTCTGGAAGAACTCGATATCCGACTTCAAGCCAATTCGGACAACCTCTGCAAATTCAAATTCTGCACGATGGCGGCAATTCGGACAAGCCACATCAAGTTGATGTGGCATGGGATTCCATTCGTATATGCCTGTCATGGTTTTTTCAATAAAACTTCATGCATATGGTTGTCCTGATGCGACCGTCGGCTCTTGGCTGTTAGTCGTCGATTGTACTCGACGGCAGAACGCTGCTAGCGACGAAGCAATTCACCCCAACGCGGACCTTCAATACCCCGCGTCGTCAATCAGACGAAGCTTCGATATTCTTCAACGCCCTAGGCACGCTGCGCGTGAAACTGCTGGCCGATCACGTAAGAACGTCCTAGCTCCAGCACCTGCAACGGCGGATAATTGGCATGCGCTGTCCCGTCCCAGCGCTGCGGCAAGCGTCCCGGCAGCGTGCCCACTCGGATCGGCCGATCCTTCAAGGTGTCAACGATCCGGGCCGCCAGTGTGGCCGGGAAGCGCCCCAGCAGGCCGAAGCGCGAGCTCGCGATCCCGTCCAGGGAAGGAGCGCCGTTCAATCCCCGCTCCAGACAATCCAGGCCGCCCATGACCGCGTAACAGCACGAAGTGACAAGCGCGAGCAGTGCTTCAGGCGACATGTCGTTATCGGAAAACGTGATGCTCACCTCAGGCTCTAAAAACCGCCTCAGACACGGCGCCTCTGCCGACAGCGTCAGCCCTGCCGCCCCACCCGAGCAGATCAATTCCTCGACGACGCCGACGCACGCAATCTCCCACAATTCGGCCGGCCGGTCGTCATCAAAGTGGATCGCCACCTCCAATTTGAGCTCATCGTCGAACCAGCTGGCGTCGACGATCCGGATCCAACCGTCGTCGTCATCCTCAGCCAGTACATCCAGTAAAGCTTGCATGTGGGACTCCATAGTTAAAGAAAAGGGTCCCTGGGCGGGGTCTGTTCCGGCAAACCGACATTGTGGCTGTTTGCCGGAACAGACCCTGCCATCGTGGGAACAGACCCAGCCATCGTGGGTAGTTCGACTTCGCTATTCGGCCGGTGGACAAAACTGCGCAACGAAATCTCCAGATCGACGTGATCCGTCAACAAACTCTAGACTGTACTTTCCGACATATTCATGGGACGTCGGTAGATAGGTGTAGTCGAGACTCCCACTCTTGCATTCAATGACACGGCTATGCTCAGCAATCAGGAAGCAGTACTTCAGACTCTTGGTCGATGGCACAGCGGCAGAATTGCCTGCGATTTCATTGGTGGGAGAAATTGCAATGACGTTCGGATTCGCTTTGCGAATGGAGGTGCACGTTCCTTCACTCGCATAGAGCCAAAAACCGATTGCACCCGCAGGGCGGGAGTCATTCCAGGATGCCTTGTATACGGTGCGCGATGGAGATGTGGTGCCACTTGGGTTGGACAGGAACGTTCCTCCAGCTACTGCTTGAACTGTCTTGCAGACCACAACCTTTGCCTCAGATTGGAACTGCTTGGAATTCCACAATGCGTGCGCTTCTGCTCGGCCAGAATCAAACTGGACGGCGAAGTCTTGCTTGCCATGTTCGGACGTACCCTCACTCTTGTTGAATTCGACTTCTTGTCGACTCCGAAGCCGCTGAAGGTATGTGGAATCGGCTCCGCATTTGACCGCTAGTTCATAGGAGAAACCTGAACTCGGAGCGTCTTTTGACGGGCGTTGAAGGGTATCCACAAAAGAATTGCCGTAGGACTGGGTTGCAAACAGTACACCAAGTAAAAAAGCTATTGGTCGCAGGAACCCACGGGGTCTATTGAAGCGATCTATGCATTCTTGAAGCGAAGGGGACATGAATATTCTGCTCTTTAATGTGTCAAGAAAACGTCTGCTTCTGGCCGAGGCTGTGCCTTGCTTTCATTGGTGTGTTGAACCAGATGTTTGAGCGGCCATGGCACGACATTGTTCGATGTTGCGTTCTGCTTTGGGGAAAAATGTAGTTGGTTCGCAGAAAGGGTCTGGAGAGGGAATCTTACATAGGCCGACGATGATTACGTCAGTCACGGCCTCCCTGCATGCAGCATACCGTTCGATCGCAAAAATCGCCTCGCGCTTTTCCCATGCGCCAAGAAATGCTTTTACTCGCTGAAGTGCGGGGCCGAAATAGGCACGGTCTTTTTCCGCCACGGCTCTGTTCATCTGTGGAAGTTCTCGATCAAGCAATGTGACGCTCGCCGAGAGGAAAGTGTCGGATTGATTCTGTGCCAAGGCTGGCGTCAGTGGGAAAAGGAACGCGACCAAAAAAAGTGTAGACCGCATAGATTTCCTTAAACGAGGAAGAAAAAGAAGATGACGATGACCGCTTTTGGCCGATCCCTAACGATTGTACTCGGCTGCAAATCGGCATTTCAAGGTGGTTTCCCGCGTGGCCGGTTGTAGCAGGATGAGGAAAAGTGCTACTGCAATTATGGCTTTCTGAATCGCACAACAATTACTTCAGCTGCGGAGTCGATTTCCGCGAACGCTTCCAGCATCAATTTCAACGCGCCACTTTCACCGAAGCCGCCCGTGCCGCCACCGATGACCGGGAATGCCACAGACTTGTATGCATGCTCGTTCACCATGCGCATGGCCGAAAAAACGGACTGCTTGATGGAGAATGTCGTCGCTCTCCAAAACATATTGATGCCCGCGACGTGGATGATCGCCCGATAAGGCAATTTGCCTGCGCCAGTGACAAAGGCATCGCCCAAGCCAATCGGGCCCGCCTTTCCCAGTTCAATGAAAGGCCGGTACCCGCCACGTCGTTTTATCGCGCCCGAGACGCCCTGCGGCACCAACAGCCACCACGGAATGATGTTTCTGTTCCAGGCATTGACGATGACTTCAGTCGGCTGATCAAGCAAGTCGCCATCCACAATTTTTACGATGATGGGCATGTGCTAATAAATCACTGTTCGTAAGTGAATGAAAACTTCATCTCAACTACGCATGCAGGATCGATGCCCTCAGGCCGGGTGAACTGCGTCAAAGCGCGATCACTGACTACGCGCATCAGCTTGAGGAAGGTATTCTTGAACACGCCGCGCTCGTCGTCACCTGCATGCTCTACCCTTGAAGTTCGAATGCGATCGGTTCCCGCTGCGGTCCACGTAATGGTGCCTGTCGAGGGCACAAAATGCATGACCGCATTGCCAAACACGCCCTGCTCGGCGCCCCGCCCTGGAAACTCGATGTCGCCAGACACGCGCATCGCGACGCCACCAGTGTACGCGCAAGCAGCTACCTGCCCCTTCGGCCATTTGTTAAGCTCGGCGACAAACGCATCCGGATCGTCAACCAGGTGATTGGCTCCCTTGCACGGCGCAGGCATCCCGCCCATTTGTGCCAGCCACCACAAAGCGGCGCCGGGGTCGCGATTTTTCTCGGCGTAGCCTGAAATCAGGCGCGGAAGGGCCTCCCGCTTGCCGGCCGCGTGCGCCAATTGGTAGAAGCCCGCCGCCTTATCCCAGTCCTGCTTGACGCATAAGCCCTCTTCGAACATCGAAGCGGCCATCAGCATGACGCTGGGGTGTTTGGCGGCGAGTCCCTTGTTCAATGCCTTGACCGCACCCGCGCAGTTCTTGTGCTCGACAGACAGCAGGACGCTCTCTGACGCTTCCCTATCCATTCTTGCTGCATATTCGTCCAGCGCGGCCAACGATTGCGGCGCCAGCAGGCAGAGTATGAGAGGCGACAGATGGACTGGATGAAGGGACATTCGTTTTTTCGCTATTCGTATGATTGATCGTTCTGGTTCGCACCCGCGCACCAGAGCCGTAAATATCATACACGATGGGTGTGAACTATTTCCGCACCCGGAAGTAGTCTACGTCGGCATACGACGGCGCTGGTCCGCGACTGACAAGCCCCATCTGCGCCCCCACCCAGCGCCCCATCGAGGCTGCGAACGGTTTGCCGGCCCGCGTAAAAGCCGCGTTGTCCAGGCTATACGAGAACTGTGCCTCACCTGCTGCCGACATCTCCAGCCGCAGGTACACGGCGCTAGTGACGCCAGCCTGCAGCGTTTCATCATTCATGACCAGCTGATTTCCACGCAGTCCGATCCACGCCGATTTCACGCCACTGAGCACCAGGCCAGCCTCGCCGGCGCCATGCAGCGCGATCTTCATATCGACGACAAACTGCTTCGCTGGCAGCTTTTGCGACAGAACTGCTGGATTGGCGAACAGGCGCAAACGGCCGCCTTCGTGGGCGTACCAGGCAGCTTCCCAGTTTGAATTCCACTGCCACTGCAATCCCAACGTCGGCGACGAAAATTCATCGCTGGTCGCGGGCGCCCTGGCGGCAAAGCCTGCGACGGGTTTTTCATGCACCGCAAGCGGCTGCCCTGCATCCCCCATGACCGGCCATCCATCTTCCCAGCGCATCGGCTGCAAATGCACAACGCGTCCATAGGCGCGCTTGTCCTGGAAATGAAAGAACCAGTCCTTGCCATCCCGGGCCCGCACCCACGCTCCCTGGTGCGGACCGTTGACAGCTGTATTCCCCTGCCGCAGGACGATCCGGTCTTCATACGGTCCATGGACGCTGCGCGAACGGAATACCGACTGCCAGCCCTCTTCCACGCCGCCCGCCGGGGCGAACACGTAGTAGTAGCCATCGTGCTTGTAGAATTTCGGCCCTTCGAGCGTGCGATAGCCAGAGAGCTTGTTGCCGTCGATGACCACCGTGCCGCCTGCGTCCAGCAGACTGCGGCCGTCCGGCGCCATCTGGCGCAGCGTGAGCACGTTGTTAAAGCCCGCGCGGCTCTTGGCCCAGGCATGCATCAGCCACGCCTTGCCGTCGTCGTCCCACAAGGGCGTGGGGTCGATGATGCCTTTTCCGGGCAGGAGCAAGTGCGGCGCCGTCCACGGTCCCGTGAATTTATCCGCCGTGATGACGTAGACGCCAAAATCCGGATCCGGATAAAAGATCCAGAATTTGCCGGCATGGTGGCGCAATGACGGCGCCCACACTCCCTTGCCCGGCTGGTGCGTTGCAAAGACCTCGTGCGGCACAAGGCGCGGCAAGGCGTGGCCCACCAGCTCCCAGTTGACCATGTCACGCGATTCCAGCAGCGGCAGGCCCGGCACGTTGCTGAAGCTCGACGACGTCATGTAGAAGATATCGCCCACCCGAATGACATCGGGGTCCGAATAATCCGCATGCAGAATCGGGTTCTGGTAGCGCCCATCGCCCAGGTCTGCCATCCAGGGCGGTGCAGGCATGTGCTTGTCCAGGAACACCTTCATGGCGCTGACCGTCGGCTCCAGCCACGGATCGAACAGCCAGAAACTGTGGGGCGTACCAGGAAGCAGCAAGACCTGGCTGGCGATACCGTGCGCGTTCATCTTGTCGATCATCGCCTCGCGCCCCACGCTGAAACGCGGCTGGCCGCTGCCGATGAACAGGATGGGCGGTGTCGTGGGGCCCACGTAAAACGTCGACGACGCTTCGCGCCACAGCGCGCTCTTTTCAGCGTAACGCCCGCCAAACCATGCGCCGGCGGCGGATGGATTCTTGGCCGGATCGTCTTCATGCCGGAGCGCTTCAGGCGATGTGAAGTCGGACAAGCCGTCGATATTGATGATCGCCCTGACGTCGCTGCCGGTCACGCCCACCAGGCTGGCGATCTGCCCGCCCGCCGAACCGCCAGCAATGGCGATCCGGTGCGGGTCGATCTCCGGTCGCGAGCGCATCCAGCGCACTACAGCCCTGACATCGTCCACGGCGGCGGGATACTTCGCCTCGCCGGACAGGCGGTAGCTGACAGTGGCGCTGGCATATCCCAGTTCCGCCAGCCGGATCGCCATCGGCGCCAGGTTGCCACGGTCACCGGAGCGCCAGCCGCCACCGTGCACCAGCACGATGCCCGGCAGGCCCGCCGGCCGTTTGGCAGGCAGGTACAGGTCAAGCTGCGGGCCGCGGATGACGTCGACCGATGCCGGCACCCGGCTGCTGGCGATCGTGATCTGCGGGTAGTCAGGCTTGAGCTTCGCGTACGTGCTGTCCGCGTTGTAGGCGCTACTGCAGCCGGCAAGCAGCAGGCAAAGGACAGCCCTCACATGTCCGCCACGGTGAACAGCACATGCCGGCGCAGGCGGTCGCCAGGCTCGATCAACTGGTCATGCGCATTGATCATGTGGTCGACCGGCTCAAAACAGAAGAAGCCGGCACCGGCCGGCGCATACAGGATGTAGTAGTCCATGTTGGCAGCGATCGCCACGTCGATCCCCTGCTGCGGCAGCCGGATTCTGGCGGCGCCGTCCCAGCCACCAAAAATATGGTCGACCGCGTCAAGCGGCAGGGATTGCGCCGATGCGAAGCGCCATCCTTCGGGCAGCGGCATGGCTTCAGCCGGCAGGCCAAGTTCATCACGCTGCCAGGTATTGCCGGCCGCGGCCTGCAACTGCACGTCGCCGTTCCGTTCGAACCAGGGATGCAGCCCGACGCCGAACGGCATCGCGGTTCGTCCCGTGTTGCGCACCTGTAGCGTCACCTGCAAGGTGGCTTCGGCCAGGCTGTAGTGCAGTTCGGCGCGGTACGAAAACGGCGCGCCATGCGAACGGTCCAAGGCCAGGCGCACTTCGGTGGCGGACTGGAACTGTATCTCCCATGCGCTCTGCCACCCTTCCCCATGGATCGGGCAAGGCTCACCCGCACGGTTCGGCGCCAGGCCAAATTTGTCGGGCGACAGGCGATTCGCCCAGGGCAGCATGGCAAAGCACGCAACCTGCGACGGCGATACGGGAGGAATGGGACAGGGCCTGAAAACGGCGCGGGCGTCACCGTGCCGGATCCAGTCGAAGCGGGCCAGCGCGCCGCCAACGCCAGGCAGCACGTCGGCGTGCAGGCTGGCGTTACGGAGCGTGACGATGTCCACTAGCGGTATTGCGGGCCGTCCAGCAGGAACTTGCCGCCCTGGTAGATGGTGGTGACGTCGTCCGGATGCGGAAACTCGGACGTGTCCGGGAACATATGCGCGAACTTGTCCGAATTGTCCTTGGCCACAAAGCCAAGATGCCCGGCCAGGCGGTTGTCCCACCACTTGCCCCGGTTGTCCGACACGCCGAACGCGATGGTGTGGCCCACGCGTGGCGCGAACAGGCAGCAGCGCAGGCATTCGACCAGGTCGTCGTAGCTGAAATAGGTGGTCATCATGCGCTTGTTGAGCGGCGCAGGGAATGCCGAGCCAATGCGCAGGCACACGGTTTCGATGCCGAAGCGGTCGTAGTAATAGCGCGACAGCGATTCGCCGAAGCATTTGCTCACGCCGTACATGCTGTCCGGACGGGTCGGATCGTCGGCGTCGATCATGTCGGTGGTCTTGTAAAAACCCACTGCGTGATTCGAGCTGGCAAAGATCACGCGCCGCACGCCGGCTTTGTGCACCGCCTCGTACAGATTGGCCACGCCCAGGATATTCGCCTGCATGATCGCAGCGAATGGCGCTTCGGTCGAAATGCCGCCGAAGTGCAGCACCCCGTCCACGCCTTCCATCAGGGCCAGTACGGCTTCCTTGTCGGCCAGGTCGCAGCGGATCACTTCTTCGCCCTCGCCTGCCGGTTCCATCTCGGCCAAGTCGCTCAGCACAAGCACGTCGGCCCATGCCTTGATGCGTTCCCGCAGCACTTTACCCAGGCCGCCGGCAGCGCCGGTCAGCAGCAGGCGTTTGAAAGGTTTGATATCACTCATGCTCTCTATTCCAATTCGTTTCAGGTGACTGGCGCAGGATTGAACAATACCAGCGCATTATGAAGTTTGTGGTGCTCGGCCCAGGTCTTGCTGCCGCTTGCTACATCCAGCATCAGGCGGAACATCTCCCAGCCGATGTCTTCGATGGTCGCTTCGCCACTGGCGATGCGGCCCGCGTTCACGTCCATCAAGTCATGCCAGCGCGTGGCGAGCTCGTTGCGCGTGGCCACCTTGATGACCGGGACCGCCGCCAACCCGTACGGCGTGCCGCGGCCGGTCGTGAACACATGCACGTTCATGCCGGCCGCCAGCTGCAGCGTCCCGCAAATGAAATCGCTGGCCGGCGTGGCGGCGTAGATGAGGCCCTTGCGGGTCAACTTTTCGCCCGGTGACAGCACGCCGACAATGGCCGACGAACCTGACTTGACGATCGAGCCCATGGCCTTTTCGACGATGTTCGACAGCCCGCCCTTCTTGTTGCCAGGCGTGGTGTTGGCGCTGCGGTCCACGCCGCCCCGGGTAAGGTAATCGTCGTACCATTGCATTTCGCGGATCATGGCTGCGGCCACGTCGGCGTCGGCCGCGCGCGACGTCAGCTGGTCGATCCCGTCGCGCACTTCGGTCACTTCCGAAAACATGACGGTGGCGCCGGCCCGCACCAGCAGGTCGGTCATGAAGCCGACCGCCGGATTGGCGGTCACGCCCGAAAACGCATCGCTACCGCCGCACTGCACGCCAACCACCAGTTCGGAGGCCGGCACGGTTTCGCGGCGGCGCGCGTCCAGTACTTTCAGGTGCTGTTCGGCCGTCGCCATGATCGACGTGATCATCGAATCGAAACCCACGTGCTGCTGGTCCTGCAAGCACACCACCGAAGGTTCGGCGCCGGTACCGGTACCGATGGGGATCGAGCCTTTCGGGAACAGGCGTACCGGCGGCAGCTTTTCGCAGCCCAGGCTGACGACCATGACGGCGCCGCCAAAATTGGGGTTCTTGCTGATATTGCGCAGCGTACGGATCGGCACCTCGGCGCCGGGCGCGTCGATCGCCACGCCGCAGCCGTAGCTGTGCTCAAGGCCAATCACGTCGTCGACGTTGCGGTAGCGCGGCAGCAGTTCATCCTTGATGCGGCGCACCGCAAAGTCGACCACGCCCGACACGCACTGCACCGTGGTGGTGATGGCCAGGATATTGCGCGTGCCGACCGAGCCGTCCGCGTTGCGGTAACCTTGGAAAGTGTAGCCTTCCAGCGGTTCGGCCAGTGGCGCGATGCGGGTGGCGATGGGCAGGTCTTCCAGCGTGCGCGCGGCAGGCAGGGTGAGCGTGCTCTCCGATACCCAGCTGCCCTTGGGGATAGCGCGTGCGGCATGGCCGATAACCACGTTGTAGCGCTTGACCGGGTCGCCCGCCGCCAGGTCGCACAGGGCCACCTTGTGCCCCTGCGGTACCGCTTCGAGCAGCGTCAGCCCGTCAGCGAACACCGCGCCGGCAGAAAGGCCCCCATCATTTGCCACGATGGCAACATTGTCGCCTTCGTGCATTTTGATATGGCGCGGGCCGTCATTTGATATTGTCATTGCCTCATCCTCGTCACTGCATCATTTTTAGTATGCCATAAAAAAACGACGATTGGCTAGTCCGCCTTGCAAAATTGGCCCTACCAATTTAGAATGGCCTTACCAAACCACAATAATGAGACACTTGTGAAAACTTCCAGCCTGTTTGCCGCAATCGCCACGCTCGCCCTGCTGTCCGGCCCCGCCAGCGCCGATGGCCCGTTCCGCAATCCCGACAACAAGAACCTGAAAGATCCGGACGAAGGCACGTATCCGGTTCCGTACAAGAAGCCGGTCGCCAGCGAGATCACCGAATCGCTGCACCGCATTCGTACTTATGTGGAATCGGTCACGCCAACCCGCGTCGTCAACAAGGCCACGGGCAGCCCGATCCTCGATTTCAGCAAACCGGTGGCCGACGCGATCGTCGAGCCGTCGCCTGCCGGCTTCGGCCTGCAAGCCTATGAAATGGGCGTCATCCATTCGGGACTGATAGCGGCGCGCGAAGCCACGGGCGACACGCGCTTCACCGACATGACCGAACGCCATCTCCAGTTTTTTGCACAAACCACCCCGTACTTCCGGGCCCAGGAAGACCAGTTCAAGCTGGAACGCGCGAACAGCTTTTCGCGTTTTCTCGATCCACGCGCGCTCGACGACAGCGGTTCCATGTGCGCCGCGATGATCCGCGCCCGCTTCGCCAAGGTGGGCCCGGACATGCGCCGCCAGATCGACGTGTGCAGCAACTGGGTGGCGAAACAGCAGTATCGCCTGCCCGACGGCACACTGGCACGCCAACGCCCGCAAGCTTCTTCGCTGTGGGCCGACGACATGTACATGGGCGTGCCGGCGCTGGCCGAGATGGGCCGCCTGACGGGCGAGCGCAAGTACTTCGACGACGCCGTGAAGAATGTGCTGCAGATGTCGAAGTACATGTTCAACAAGCAGAAAGGCATCTACACCCACGGCTGGCATGCCAACAATCCGGATGCGCCACGCTTCTACTGGGCGCGCGCCAACGGCTGGTCGATCCTGACCATGAGCGACCTGCTTGACGTGCTGCCAAAGAATCACCCGGGCTACAAACAAGTACTGGCGCAGTATCGCGCCGCGCTCCACGGCATCGCGGAAACGCAAGGCGGCACGGGACTGTGGCACCAGATGCTGGACCGGAACGACTCGTATACCGAAACGTCGGCCAGCGCCATGTTCGTGTATGCGATCGCGCACGGCATCAACAAAGGGTGGATCAGTCCGACCACCTACGGCTCGATGGCGCAGGCCGGATGGGCGGGCCTGTCCACGCGCATCAACGCCAAGGGGCAGGTAGAGGGCACTTGCGTAGGCACCACCTTCGCCAGCGATCAGGTCTATTACTATAACCGCCCCACCAGCGTGAATGCGATGCATGGCTACGGACCAATGCTGATGGCCGGCGCCGAGATGCTCAAGCTGCTCGCCAACCCCGCCATCAGGATTGAACACAAGGTGCGCACCTACCACTACATGCCCGCGGAAGGTTCCAAGACCGACTACCGCGAACATCACTGACCGGATACCGACCATGCTCAAACGCCTTTCCCTGCTGGCCCTGCTGGCCGCGCCCCTTGCCCATGGCGCCGACAAGCTGCTTCTCAGCGTGTCGCACGAGCTGCCGATCGCGCGCCCGTCCGAAACGATTACCGTGGCGTGGCCGGACGTGAACAAGGCCCTGCCGGGCGCCATGATCCAGCGCATCGCCGTCAAGGATGCCGCGGGCCGTGTGCTGCCACACCAGGTTACCAACATCGCACCGCTGGTCAAGGACCCGCAAAAGGTGGGCGCGGCGTATGGCGACCTGATTTTCCAGTACAGCTTTGCGGCGGGAGAAAAGAAGGCCAGCTTCACGGTCGAAAAAACCGACACCCTGGCGCCCGTGTTCCCGTCGCAGGCATCGGCGCGCTATGTGCAGGAACGGCTTGACGACTTCGCCTGGGAGAACGACAAGATCGCCCACCGCACCTATGGCCTGGCGCTCGGCGCGCCGGCCGTGCCAGGGTCGGGCAAGGAAGTGCTGGTCACCAGCGGCATCGATATCTGGTTCAAGCGCGTGCCCTACCCTGTCGTCGACCGCTGGTACAACAAGGGGCACGACCACTATCACGTGGACCAGGGCGAAGGCATGGACATGTACAACGTGGGCAAGTCGCGCGGCGCGGGCGGCAGCGGCGTCTGGGACGGCAAGGCGCTCTACACCAGCCATAACTACGCCGGCTGGAAGGTGCTTGCCAACGGTCCGATCCGCGCGATCTTCGAACTGTCGTACGACAGCTGGGATGCGGGCGGTTTCAAAGTTTCCGAAGTCAAGCGCTTCACCGTCGATGCGGGCCATTACCTGGACCAGATCGACAGCACCTTCACCGGTCCCGAGAAGTTCGACATTGCCGTGGGCCTGAACAAGACGCCGACCGACAAGGGCCAGACGCCCAATATGGCGATGACCCGCAACGCAGCCGACAAGGCGCTGGTGCAGTGGGTGCAGCAAGCCGTCAACGGCGCCATGGGCACGGCCGTGGTCCTGCCGGCATCGACAGGCTTTGCGGAAGACGCGCTCAATCACCTGATCGTGGCGCCGGCCACGTCGGGCAAGGCCGTGCGCTACCTTGCTGGCGGCGCGTGGAGCCGTTCGGGCGAGATCACCAGCGCCGATCAATGGAATGCCTATGTGGCAGCTGCCGCGCAGCGCCTGGCGAACCCCGTCAAAGTACAGATCACGGAGAAGCAATGAGTTTTAACGAACAACGGCGCCGCCTGCTGCGCGCCGGTACCGCGTCGACCGCGCTGTTTGCCGGCGGCGTCAGCGCGCAGGAAGCGGATCCATGGGCCAATGCACAGGCCATCATCGACCGCTTCGCGAAGCCGCTGGCGTTTCGCAAGCAGGACTTCAAGATCACGGCGTTCGGCGCCAAACCGTGCAAGCTGGTGACGGTGGAAGGCAAGCTGTCGTCCGAAGAGCGCGGCCAACTCAAAACGCCGGCTGCGAAATCGCACGACTGCTACCCCGCCATTACGAAAGCCATCGCCGCCTGCAACAAGGCTGGCGGCGGACGCGTGCTGGTCCCGGCCGGGAACTGGTACTGCAAGGGTCCGATGGTGCTGCGTTCGAACGTGCACGTGCACTTGGCGAAGGACGCGCAGATTTTTTTCAGCGCGAATCCGGCCGACTATGCCAAGTACGGCGACTACCCGTGCGGCGACAACGGCAAGCTGGTGCTGTCGCGCTGGCAGGGCAACGACTGCCTGAATTATTCGCCCATGGTGTACGCCTATGGCCAGGACAATATCTCCCTCACCGGCGAAGACTGGACCAGCATCCTCAATGGCCAGGGCGGCGTGCCGTTTGAAACCGGCGAAGGCTGCTGGTGGGACTGGAAAGGCCGCAAGTCGACGTCGCTGTCGACCGAGGTGGCGGTCAACCCGCGCAACCCGGCATCGATGGCCGACATTGCGCCGGCGCTGACGCCGGAAGAGCGCAGCCTGATCGAAGGCGTGGGCACGCGCTGGCGCAGCGATTCGCGCTTTTTGCCGGCCCTGTCGGAAGCGGGTGTACCGGTTGCGAAGCGGGTCTTCGGGGTCGGCCACTTCCTGCGGCCATGCATGATTGAACTGATCGGCTGCAGCAATGTGCTGCTGGACGGCTACCAGCTCAACGGCGCGCCCTTCTGGCTGCACCACCCGGTCAACTCGCGCAATGTCCACATCCGCAAGGTGAACCTGGAAAGCCTGGGACCGAACAGCGACGGCTTCGACCCGGAAGCCTGCGACGGCGTGCTGGTCGACAGCTGCACCTTCAATACGGGCGACGACTGCATCGCCATCAAGTCGGGCAAGAATCGCGATACGCAATTCGGCCCTACCCGCAACGTCGTCATCCAGAACTGCGTGATGAACAGCGGCCATGGCGCCGTCACCCTGGGCAGCGAAATGGCGGGCGGGATCGAGAACGTGTATGCGCAAAACCTGGAGTTCAAGAACATCCATTGGGCCAGCGATCCGCTCAATACCGCGATCCGCATGAAGACGAATATGAACCGCGGTGGCTACCTGCGCAATTTTTACGTGCGCAGGGTGTCGATTCCGAATGGCGTGCAAACCGTGCCATCGTTTTACCCGCCCCTGCCCGGCTCCGTCATTCCGCCGAAGTCGGTCGCGTCGACGGCGGGCGCGGTGATCACCATCGATTGCGACTACGCGCCCGCCGACGACGCCGTACGCACACGCCCGCCGATGGTATCGAACGTGCATATTTCGGAAGTCACGGTCGGGAACGCAGGCCAGTTCTCCTGCTTCCAGGCGATGGTGATCCTGGGGCCCGTGGCGTCGAGCTACAACGGCCCCGCCGGCAAGGAGATCCTGCCGCTGTCGAACATTTCCGTCAGCGATTGCAACTTCGGCAGTACGCGCAATGCGGAGCAGCCCTGGTTCCTGCACAACGTTCGGGGTCTGACCCTGAAAAATGTCACCATCAACGGCAAGGTGCACAACACGACGCTGGCGGCCTGAGCACCGGGGACCACTTAACTATGAGACAATATTAGCTCTAGTTTAAGTGGATCACCCGGGAAACCATGAAATCAAAATTTGCGCTTTCGTTCGCCTTTGCAGTGTCGATCATCCTTGCCGCGTGTGGCGGCGACGGGCCCACTCTTGGGGCCTTTCCCGCATTGACCAAGGCCGAGGGCGATGCCGCATTCGACCTGACGGTGCCAACCAGCAAGGGTCCGGGCACCTTCTCTTTCAGCAGCAGCAATCCGGAAGTCGCGACCATTGCCGGGAAAACCGTCACCATCACCGGTCCGGGAACAAGCACCATCACCGCCACGCAGGCCGCGTCGGGCAGCTATAACAGCAGCAGCACGTCGGCTGTGCTGACCGTGAGCGCGCGTGACTGTGTTGCGCCAGCAACCCGCCAGGACAATACCTGCACCGCCCCGGCGGTGACGGCCACCAGCGTCACGGTGGGTGCGCGCACCTGGATGCCGGTCACCTTCGCTGATCAATGGTCCAAGGCCAACAACTTCTGCGCATTCACGACGATCAACGGCAAGAAAGGCTGGCGCCTGCCGACGGAACTTGAACTGGTCGACCTGCAAGCCTCCGGCGCCATGGCCGAGCACGGCTGGACCCTGTCGCGCACCTGGTCATCCACGGCAAGCACGACGGCCGGACAAAAGAAAACCGTGCGGCTCGACACCGGCGCCGTGAGCGACGAGGCTGAAACGAATACCGCCTACGTCGCCTGCGTCATCTGATCGCGGTCGATGTATCACGGAGAGAAGCTCAACGCCTGGACCCATCTCGTTGGCGCGGTACTCGCCATTGCCGGCACTTCCGTGCTGGTGGTCCAGGCGGCATTGACGGGTGATCCGTGGAAAGTGGTGGGCGTCGCGATTTACGGCGCCACGCTGATACTCCTGTACAGCGCCTCGACGCTGTATCACAGCCTGCGCGGGCGCGCCAAAGAAGTACTGCAAAAGCTCGACCACCACGGCATCTACCTGCTCATTGCCGGCAGCTACACGCCGTTTTGCCTGGTGTCACTGCGCGGGCCGTGGGGATGGTCGCTGCTCGGCATCATCTGGGGACTGGCCGTATTTGGCGTGGCGCAGGAATGCCGGCCACAGGGTGGCGCGCGCCGCCTGTCGATGGCGATCTATATCGTCATGGGCTGGGCGGCACTGGCGGCCCTGATTCCCTTGCGCGCTGCCCTGGGCGCCGATGGCTTCGCCTGGCTGGCCGCCGGCGGCATCGTCTATACGCTGGGCATCGTGTTTTATGTGCTTGACGCGCGCCTGCGGCATGCGCACGGCATCTGGCACCTGTTCGTCATTGGCGGCAGTGCCGTGCACTACTTCACCATCCTGTTCTACGTTCTGTAGCGTCAACCGCGGCGGGCAGCCTCGATCGCGGCAATGTCGATTTTCCCCATCTCCATCATGGCGTCGAAGGCGCGCTTGGCCACTGCCGGATCGGGGTCGGTGATCGCCTCGATCAGTACGCGCGGCGTGATTTGCCACGACAGGCCCCATTTGTCCTTGCACCAGCCGCAGGCGCTGGCTTGGCCGCCGTTATTGACAACGGCATTCCACAGGCGGTCGGTTTCAGCCTGGTTGTCGGTCGCGATCTGGAAGGAAAACGCCTCGCTGTGCTTGAATGCCGGGCCGCCATTGAGGCCGATACACGGGATGCCGGCGACCGTGAATTCGACCGTCAGGACATCCCCTTTTTTGCCAGAGGGATAGTCATTCGGTGCGCGATGGATGGCCCCTACCGCGCTGTCCGGAAAAGTTTCGGCGTAAAAGCGCGCGGCGTCTGCCGCGGTGCCGTCGAACCAGAGGCAAATCGTGTTTTTGCTGATCATGTTCATTCTCCATTCGATGAAAAATATACAAGCGTAGATTAAACCACGTAAACGAAAAAAACCCGGCACAAGGCCGGGCTCAAACGGAGCATGGGGTAAATCAGAATTTGTAACGCACACCAAACAGTACTTCGCGGCCGGTAACGTTGTGCACCACCACGCTGTCGCGCGCACGGCTGACGAACTGGTCGTTCGCTTCGTTGGTGAGATTAACACCTTCCAGCGTGACTTCCAGGTTCTTGTTGTGGCGGTAGGTGAACGACAGGTCGACGTTGGTCGAACCATTCTTGCCTTCGACGTCGTTGTTGTTCTGGCCTGGCACGCGGGTCACGAAACCGGCACGCTTCGATGCCGATACACGGGCGCTGAAGGTACCGTCATCGTAGTACAGCGTGGCATTCATCGACTTAGGCGACAGGTTCAGCAAGTCGTCGACGATGGTCGAGTTGCTGGTCGGCGAAACTACATACTCGATCTTCGACTTGACGTAGGTGTAGTTCAGCAGCGTGCCGAAGTTCTTGCCCCAGGCCGGCAGGAAAGTGAACGGTTGCTGGATGTTCAGCTCGAAGCCCTTGAGCTTGCCGCCGTCGGTATTGATCGGCGCCGTGACCTGGAACTCTTCCTCACCGGTAAAGTTGGTCGGCAGCAGGGACATCGGCAAGCCGGTCTGGTTGAACGGCATGCTGGTACGAATGGTCTGGATATAGGTGTCGATATTCTTCTGGAAAATACCGAGGCCGACAAACGCATTCCTGGCGTGGTAATACTCGAAACTGGCATCGAAGGTCTTGGCACGGAAAGGCTTGAGCAGTGGGTTGCCGCTGGTAATGGTCAGCGTCCCCGTGGTCGCGATCGTGCCGCCCGGGCTCAGGTTACCCAGTTGCGGACGCGCCATCACCTTGGCCGCTGCCAGGCGAATCAGGAAGTCCTTGGTGATGCTGGCCGCCAGGTTGACCGATGGCAGCACATCGCGGTAGGAATTGTCGATCGTCACGGCCGTCCCGCCGCCAGTTGCCTGGTAGCCGGTGGCGCTCAGATTCGTTTCCACATAGCGCACGCCGAAATTGCCGCGTACCGGAATCGATGCCAGATCGGTGTTGAATTCACCCATGAAGAAGGCGCCGTTATCTTCTTCGGTCACCGAACGGTTGTTGCCGCGCGCATTGCCGTTGGTGATGGACGACAGGGTAAAGTCGCCAGGTCCGCCGGCCGGGCCCGATTTGATGCAGTTGCAATAGATATCGTAGGCTTGGGCGATGGCGGCCAGGTTGGGAATCACCCAGCTCGTCGTGGTGCCGTTCGGCAGGTTCTGGCCCTTGCCGAAATCGGTGACCATCGACGTCAGGCCGCTGCCCGATGCTGGCGCGAAAATCGTGTCGTTGGCATTGACGCGGCGGAACTCGTAGGAATCGAAGGTGAATTTCTTCAGGTCGACACCGGCCTTGAAGTTAAGCACGTCCGGAATTGCATCCCAGACCACGTCCACCTTGGCCACGTCGTTGCGGTTGTTGGCGCCTTGCGGACGGATGCGGATTTCGCTGGTCGTGGTATTGGGCACCGTGGCTGGCTGGGTGCCGGTGGCGGCCACGGGCACGCCGCGCAGGACCAGCGCACCGTTCGGATCGGCCGCGTCGAACGGATAGGTAATCGACGGCATCCGGTCGTTATTGCGGAAGTCGATCGAGTAGCCGTTGACGTTGAGCGCGTCGAGCGTGGTGGTGGTCTGGACCGGATTCTTGAACTTCGAATTGGCGCGGCCGATGCGGGCATTCATGCGCCATTCGCGGTTGAATTCATGCTCCAGGGTCAGGGTTGGCTGGGTGAAGACGGTCGACAGTTCATCGAAGCGCGATTCGGCACGCACGTCGACGCCGTTGTAGGTGCCGTACAGCAGGCGGCCGCTGGCGTCATAGGCAGCGTCGACCACGCTGGTCTGCGGCTTGCCGCCCTGAGCCGCGGTGCGGCTGAACGAAATCGCTTCCAGGAAATCTTCCTGGCGCGTGGCGTCGAGCTTGGCGTACAGCATGTCCAGGGTCAGGCGCGTGCCGGCAGCCGGTTTCCATTGCACCGCCGCGGTCACGCCGAGACGGTCCTGGTCATGGGTCAGGCGGCCGTAGCGCGGCAGGCGCGGGTGGAAATTGGCGGCGCTGCTCGCTGCATTGTAGGCAGCGACCACGGCCGGGGTATTCGGCAGGCGCTGCACGCCTTGTGCGGCAGGTCCGCAGGTGGTGGCCGTCGACGTGGTCGGATTGGCAGGGGTCACGCCCATCGGCGCGCACCAGCCGCCGGACGAAGGACCATTGTCCCAGCGCACCGTGCTGAAGCCCTCTTCCAGGACCTGGCGTTTCGAATAGGCAGCCGACACCAGCACGCCGACGGTACGGTCGAGGAAGGTATCGGACACCATGGCGGCGACGCGTGGATTGGTCTTGCCGGACAGGTCGTTGTAGCGTTCCTTGACCGACACGACGGCGTTGAAGCCCTTCAAGTCGAACGGACGGGTGGTTTGCAGGTCGACCGTGGCGCCCAGCGAGCCTTCATCGACATCGGCCGACGAGCTCTTGCGAACGGTGATCGAGTTGAACAGCTCGGCCGCGAAGACATTGAAGTCGAAGCCGCGCGACCGGTTGGCGCCGCCGGAACTGTCGGTGCCGCCGGTGGTGGCCAGGCCTTCGATGCCATTGATGCGCACGCGGGTAAAATCCTGCCCCAGGCCGCGCACGGTGACGCTGCGGCCCTCGCCGGCGTCGCGGTCGATGACCACGCCAGGCACGCGCTGCAGCGAGTCGGCCAGGTTGGTGTCGGGGAACTTGCCCATGTCTTCGGCCTTGATGACGTCGACCATGCCGTTGTCTTCGCGCTTCTTGTTCAGTGCGCTTTCCATCGAGGCACGCATGCCGGTGACGACCACAGTTTGCGGCTCGGCAGCGGCGACAGGCGCCGCAGGTGCTTCCTGTGCGCAGGCCGCGCCCATGGCCATTGCAGAAACTGATGTTGTGCCGACGAGGCGTACGGCGAATTTACCCAAAGCTAGCGTTTGGTCGGTGATACTCATGATGATGTGTCCTTTGTCTCGTTTCGTTTTTTCGGAATGCAGACTGGGCCGTCTGCCGCCGAGCCATCAGTTCCACGACTGATTTCGGGCCTTGCGGTCGTCCCGATGGGTGTTTTCAGCGGGTGTTGGCAATTTTATGACGAAATTTGGAGGAAGAAGAAAATAGTTGTACGACGACTTGAACGACATCGCTGCGTAGCGAAGGCAAAACTCTCGCAAAATGCCGACAACATCTTCTATAAAATCACTAAAATTCAGCAAATGGCATGAAAATGAAGTCATGAAATAACTTTTTCCAAGGCTCAAAAAACAACAATTGGTCTAGCCACTTCTCTATTTTGGCAAGCAACAGCGACATTTTTGGTCAGTCCAAATGCGAATTCAGTCAAGCAGGATGGCGTGACAATGCCGCCGTGGTCCGGCCTGTAGCAAAGAAAAGGGGCTTAAACGTGCAACAGCAGATGCTCGCGTTCCCACGGGCTGATGACGGTCATGAATTCCAGGTGTTCCTGGTCCTTGATGGCCGCGTAAACATCGATGAAGCGCTCGCCCAGCACATCGCGCAGCTTGTCCGCGCCGCGCAGCATGCGCAGCGCATCGGGCAAACCCTGCGGCAGTTCGAAGTCGAGCGCCTGCGCGCTGCCGGTGGTCACCGGCGTCGGCGCGACTTGCTCGGTCATGCCGAGATAGCCGCAGGCCAGGGTCACCGCGAAGGCCAGGTAGGGATTGGCATCCGCCCCGATCACGCGGTTTTCGATATGGCGTTCCTGCGGTGCGCAGGCCGGCACGCGAAAACCGACGGTGCGGTTGTCCATGCCCCACTGGACATTGATGGGCGCGGTGGCGTGGCGCACGATGCGGCGATACGAGTTGACGTAAGGCGCCACCAGCGCCATGGCCGCCGGCAAATAGCGCTGCAGTCCGCCGACATACTGATAGAAGGCAGCGGACGGACTGCCATCGGGATCCGAAAAAAGATTCGCGCCGCCTTCCTTGCGAAACACATTCTGGTGCAGATGCATGGCAGAGCCCGGCTCATTGGCGAGCGGCTTGGCCATGAAGGTGGCATACATGTCGTGTTTGAGCGCCGCTTCGCGCAGGGTGCGCTTGAAGTAGAACAGCTTGTCGGCCATGGCCATCGGTTCGCCGGCCACGAAATCCATGCCGATCTGCCCTGCCCCGATCTCGTGGATCAGGGTGTCGACGTCGAGCTGCATGATGTCGCAGTAATCGTAGAGATCCTCGAACAAGGGGTCGAATTCGTTGACGGCGTCGATGCTGTAGATCTGGCGGCTGGTTTCGGCGCGGCCGCTGCGGCCGATGGGCGACTTGAGCGGCTGGTCCGGATCGACATTGCGCGCGGTCAGGTAAAACTCGACCTCGGGGCGGATCATGGGCAGCCAGCCGCGGTCGGCATACAGCTTCAGGACGCGCCGCAATACCGTGCGCGGCGCGAAATCGACCAGCCTGCCGTCGGCGAAATAGCAGTCGTGGATGACTTGCGCGGTGGGGTCGGCCGCCCAGGGCACCATGGTGATGGTGGCCGGATCGGCGCGCAGCACCATGTCGCGGTCGGTTTCGGAAATGGCGCGCAGGTAGGCGGCGTCATGGGTGGGATAGTTGCCGGTGACGGTCATGCCGAGCACGGCTTCGGGCATGCGCATGCCGCGCTCATCGGTGAATTTGGTGCGAGGGACAATTTTTCCGCGGGCCACGCCGGTCAGGTCGGGCACCAGGCATTCGATTTCAGTGACCTGGCGCTCGTTGAGCCATTGGTCCATCTCGCTGTAGCTGAAGTTTTTCCGGCCCGGCATTGCCCACTCTCCTGCTTACGCCAGGAAATCAAACAGCGATGACGCGCCCCCTCCTGGCAAACCCGGCAGGGCGTTATTGGTCTCGCCTTCCTGGCTGAACTGCGCGTATTGCGATACCAGCAGGCTGGCCTGCTTGTTCAGGACCTCGGTCAGCTTGGCCTTCTGGCTGGCCAGCTGGTTGATGCCGCGGTCGAGCGATACTTTCTGCTTGTTGATGACGCTGCGTTCGCCGGTGAGCTCGCCGATCTTGCTGCCCAGCTGGTCCGCGAAGCCCTTGCCGCCGTTGGTGAACAAGGTCGACACCGCCGCCGGATCGGCCGTGATCGCCGCCTTCAATGCATTAGAGTCGATCTTGAGCGTGCCGTTCCTGTCCAGTGTCACCCCCACCTTCTCGAGCGCGGTAGCGTTGCGGGCGATCAGTTGCGACAGTTGCTCCTGGGCTTGCGCGAGCGCGGGATCGGCTTTCAGCCCGCCCTGGCGAAGCGTGGCCAGCCGTTCAGTGAGGTTGTTGAATCCCGACACCAGGTTGCCCACATTGCGCTCGATGGCGGCATTGTCCTGCCCCACCGTCACATTGGTGGCGCCCTTGGCGGTCAGCGCCAGCGCCGTGCCGCCGATGGCGCCCGTGATGACATTGCTCGCGCTGCGCACCTGCTTGCCGTCGACGGTCAGCACCGCGTCCTGGGCCACGCTGTTTTCCGTGAGGTTGCGCGCGCCGGACGGATTGTAGGTCAGCAGCTTTTCCAGCGCCGCGTCGCCGCCGACACTGATCTTCAAACTGTTGTCGCTGCCGGTCTGCCCGTTCAATTGCAGCGTGTAGCCATTCGGCCCCTTGACCACTTTGGCTTCGACGCCGGCCGCATTGAAGGCGCTGGCGATGCCCTGCAAGGTATTGTTGCTGCTGTCGATGGTGATCGTTTTGGCGGTTGCGCCCGACTTGAAGGTGCTGCCCGAGGTGGTGCCGAACTCGACCTTGATGGTGGTGGTTTCGCCGCTGCCGAGCGCCGCGTTCTGGCTTTTTTGCGGGCGCGTGGCCAGCACCTGGGCTTGCGCGAGTTGCTTGACGTCCACCGCGTAGGTACCGGCCTTGGCCGTTGCGGTGGTGAGCGCCGTCAGCACGGCCGGACTGGACGCCACGGCGCCCGTCTGCAGGCCGGTGCCGGACAGGGACTGGGTCAGCGACTGGAAATTGGCCAGCGCGCTGTGCAGCTGACCCAGGCCGGACAGGCGGGTCTGGTCGCGCGCGATATCGGCGCCGATCTTTTTGACGCTGGCGTTTTGCGCAATCAGGGACGTGCTGATGCGCCCGTACAGATCGGTCGGCGAGATCGATCCGGGACTGAGTCCGGCAAGGGGATTGCTCGTATTGATAGGGAAAGCCATGATGCACCTGTCTTTCTATTTAGAATAGACGGTAACACATTTCTCGCAAGCCAGCGCTCGCGTTGGCTTTCTCTAGTGCAAGAACCTGGCGAGCGAAGCCATGGCCGACAGTTCCAGCGCCACGAACTGGAAGCCCACCTTGTATTCACCATTACTCAATATGCAATATTGAGCCCGCGAACGCACACTGATGGACGTGGCTTTTCCTTCGTGAAAAATTTCAAAGCGCAGCGTGCCCATGGCGCCCTTCGCTACCGCGTCGGAGGTCAGCACGCACATGCCATCGCCGCACACATCGATGGTGCGGGCCAGCAGGGTTGGTCCATCCTCGAGCGCCAGCAATGCTTTGACCTTCAGGATTTTCCGGTTCGACGTTCTTTGTTCGCTACGCACACTTGATCCATTGTTTTGCATGATTCATTTTCTGTGACTAGTCCAGTTCGCGCAATTTATTGAACGCTTCATCGATGCGTTCCACCGCGATAATTGTCATGCCTTCAATCTTCTGCTTCGGCGCGTTCGACTTCGGGATCATCGCGATCGAAAAGCCCAGCTTGGCCGCTTCGCGCAAACGCTCCTGGCCGCGCGGTGCGGGCCGGATTTCGCCGGCTAGCCCCACTTCGCCAAATACCACCAGACCGCGCGGCAATGGCTTGTTGCGCATCGAAGAGTTTATTGCAAGCAATACAGCTAGATCGGCAGCCGGCTCGGTAATCTTTACCCCTCCGACCGCATTTATAAATACATCCTGGTCAAATGCGGCGATGCCGGCGTGCCGGTGCAGCACTGCCAGCAACATGGCCAGTCGATTCTGCTCCAGACCGACCGACAGGCGGCGCGCGTTCGGCAAATGGCTGGTATCGACCAGGGCCTGGATTTCGACCAGAAGCGGACGGGTGCCTTCCTGGGTGACCATGACGCAGGAACCCGGCACCTGGCTGTCGTGCGAGGACAGGAACAGGGCAGAAGGGTTGGACACGCCCTTCAGGCCTTTTTCGGTCATGGCGAACACGCCCAGCTCGTTGACGGCACCGAAACGGTTCTTGATGGCACGCACCAGGCGAAAACTGGACTGGGTATCGCCCTCGAAATACAGCACGGTGTCGACGATGTGTTCAAGCACGCGCGGGCCGGCCAGCGCGCCTTCTTTGGTGACGTGGCCCACCAGGATGATGGTGATGCCTGTCTGTTTGGCAACGCGGGTCAGCTGGGCTGCGCATTCGCGCACCTGGGCCACCGAGCCGGGCGCCGAGCTCAGGGCGTCGGAATACACGGTCTGGATCGAATCGATGACCGCCACTTCGGGTTTCAGGTCGGCCAGGGTGCCAAGGATCTTCTCGAGTTGGATCTCGGCCTGCAGCTTGAGTTCCTTCGATTCCACGCCCAGGCGGCGCGCGCGCAGGGCGATCTGGGCGCCGGATTCCTCGCCGCTGACATACAGGGTTTTCTTGATGCTGGCGATATTGGCCAGCGCCTGCAGCAGCAGGGTCGACTTGCCGATGCCGGGATCGCCGCCGATCAGCACCACGCCGCCGGACACCAGGCCGCCGCCCAGCACGCGGTCGAATTCTTCGATGCCGGTGCCGAAGCGCGGCACGTCGACCGCTTCGATATCGGCCAGCGACAGCACAGGCGCGGTCTGCGCCAGGCTGCGGTGCTGGGGTTGCGACAGGCGGTTCATGCCCGGCGCCTCGACCACGGTTTCGACCATCGTGTTCCACTGCTGGCAGGCGGCGCACTGGCCGGTCCAGCGGCTGGCGACCCCGCCGCAATCGCTGCAGGTGTATTGCGTTTTTGCTTTAGCCAAGGTGTCCTTCCAGTACACGGACCCGGGGGGCCAGTGCGCACATCAATTCATAGCCGATGGTGCCGGCAGCATGGGCCACGTCGTCGATCGGCAAGCCGGCGCCCCACAGCGTGACGCGGCTGCCCACCCGGGCCGCCGGCACCGGCGTCAGATCGACGGTGAGCATGTCCATGGACACGCGCCCGACCAGGGTGGTGGCCACGCCGTCGACCAGTACCGGCGCGCCGTGGGCGGCGTGGCGCGGATAGCCGTCGGCATAGCCGCAGGCCACCACGCCGATGCGCATGGCGCGTTCGGCCGTGAAATGGCTGCCGTAGCCAACCGTGTCGCCGGCCACGATGTCCTGGATGCCGATCAGTTCGCTGGCCAGGGTCATGGTGGGCAGCAGGCCGAAGTCGGCCGCGCTCTTGCCGCCCGGCGTGCCGCCGTACAGCATGATGCCGGGGCGCACCCAGTCGCTCGACAATTCCGGGCCGAAGGCCGACTGGTGCAGCACGCCGCCCGAATTGCACAGGCTGCGCGGCCCTTCCAGGGCATCGGCGCCGCTGCCGAAACGGGCCAGCTGCTCGCGCATGGTCAGGCGCGGATGTTCGAGCTCGTCGGCATTGGCGAAGTGGGTCATCAGGGTGATGTTGCGCACCATGGGGATGGCGCGCAGGCGGGCATGGGCCGCGGCGAAGGCGCCCGGACGGAAACCGAGCCGGTTCATGCCGGTGTTCATTTTCAGGTGCACATCGATCGGCTCGCGCAAGCCGGCTTGTTCCAGCAGCGCGATCTGCTCGACCGTATGAATGGTGCTGTCGATGCCGTATTGCGCCAGGAGCAAGGCATCTGCCGCATCGAAGATACCCTCAAGCAATAGAATCGGCTTGGTCCAGCCCAGCTCGCGCAAGCGGACCGCGTTGTCGGGTTCGATCAGGGCCAGGCCGTCGGCGTCGGCGAAACCGCGCAGGCCGCGTTCAAGGCCGTGTCCGTAGGCATTGGCCTTGACCACGGCCCACACGCTGGCGCCGGGCGCGCAGGCGCGGGCGCAAGCCAGATTGTGGCGCATGGCGTCCAGGTGAATCGTCGCGGTCAGTGGCCTTGGCATTGTCAATATCGTCAATTGGAAACAGCCGGTATTTTACCGGACGCAGGCTGTCCGGCAGTGCTGATTTCTTTGGCTTCAAGGCCTTTCATGGTATAAAGCAACCCACACTAGTTTTTAGAACTTCTCGAATGAATCGTGGTTTTTACACCATCATGGCGGCGCAGTTCTTTTCGTCGCTGGCAGATAACGCTTTGCTATTCGTAGCGATCGACCTGCTGACCTCCATGAATGCACCAGCATCGCTGACACCGCTGTTAAAGCTGTCGTTTGTATTGTTCTATGTGCTGCTGGCCGCCTTCGTCGGCGCCTTCGCCGATTCGCTGCCCAAAGGGCGGGTCATGTTCATCGCGAACCTGATCAAGATTTCCGGCTGCTCCCTGATATTTTTCCATGTGCACCCGCTGCTGGCCTACGCCGTGGTGGGTTTCGGCGCGGCCGTGTATTCGCCCGCCAAGTACGGCATCCTGACCGAACTGCTGCCGGCCGAAAAGCTGGTCGAAGCGAATGGCTGGATCGAAGGCCTGACCGTGATGTCGATCATCCTCGGAACCGTCATGGGCGGCTTCCTGGTCAGCTCGAAAGCCTCAGGCTACATGCTCGGCTTCGACGTGCCCATGATCAGCACCGGCATCGACACCACCACCGAAGCGGCGCTGTGCGTGGTGGTGGCGGTGTATATCCTGGCATCGCTGTTCAACCTGCGCATTCCGGACACGGGCGCCAAGTACGCGCACCAGGAACGCAATCCGGCCAAGCTGATCGCCGACTTCGCAAATTGCTCGGCCACGCTGTGGAAAGACAAGCTGGGCCAGATTTCGCTGGCCGTGACCACCCTGTTCTGGGGCGCGGGCGCCACCTTGCAGCTGATCGTATTGAAATGGGCGGAAAAGTCGCTCGGCATGACCTTCGACAAGGCGACCAGCCTGGTGGGCGTGGTCGCCATCGGCGTGGCGCTGGGCGCAGCCGCATCGGCGCGCATCATCCCGCTGAAAAAATCGCTGACCGTGATCCCGCTGGGAATCGCCATGGGCATCATCGTCATCTGCATGACCATGGTTACATCCGTCACCCTGGCCTACCCGCTGCTGATCCTGATCGGCGTGCTGTCGGGCTTCTTCGTGGTGCCGATGAACGCCCTGCTGCAGCACCGCGGCCACGTCCTGATGAGCGCGGGCCACTCGATTGCGGTCCAGAACTTCAACGAAAACCTGTCGATCCTGACCATGCTGGCGGTGTACGCGATCATGATCACGCTCAACCTGGACCTGAACGTCATCATCGTCCTGTTCGGTTCCTCGGTGGCCGGCATCATGTACCTGATCATGCGCAAGCACGCCGCCAACCAGCGCGAACACGACTCGCTGGCCCTGATAGGCGAGCACAAGCACTAACCCTGGCCCTGGTACTACCCCCTCCCTTTTGGGGACTGTCCCAGGTTTATAGGAAAGAATTTCCTATAAACCTGGGACAGTCCCCTGTCAAAGAGCAATAAGACAATATCAGGCCGTTTGCGCGACTTTCTGGCGGAAGGCGGCGCGGGCGCGCCAGTCGTTCGGGACGATGAAGCCGCGCCCGGTTTCTACCAGTACACCCTCCACTTCCTTCACCGACGCAACCAGCACCGGCATCGGTACGGCGTCGAATTGCAGGGCCAGCGCGGCTTGCAGCTGGCCTCGGCCAAGCACCAGGTCCGGCCCTTCGCTGCGGTATGGCGCCAGCCACTGCAGGCGCGGCAGCACCACGAACCGGTCTTCTTCCAGCTTGCCGATGTCGTCGCAGGCGCACCAGAAGCCGCGGCAGTGCTGCGCCGAGATGCCGCCCATGCCAGCCTGCGCGCCCAGCGGATAGAACAGCCAGCCCTTGACCAGCGCCCTCGCCCTCACCACGGGCCGCGGCAGGATCGCTTGCGCGGCCGGATGCTGGCCCAGCGCCAGTTGCCGTTCGAAGATCTTGCGCATCTTGGCGCCCAGGCTGTCGGCCAGGTTGGGGCCGACGAAGGTGTCGAAGCGCGAGGCCGCTTCGCCTTCGAGCAGGTAGAACTTGGTGGCAAATTCGATATGCTCCACCGCGTCGGGACCGGCGTCGAGCAGGAAGTCGAACTCGCCGATGGTGTCGTTGCGCGCGGCCCGCACCTGCAGGCCATGCGCCACCAGCAGGCCATGCTCGCGGTAGTAGAAGGCCATCAGCTTTTCGGCGTACAGGCCAAGGCGCGTGTAGGTGCGCGCCCCCAGTTCGGCGTCGAGCCCGGACGGGTCGAGGTCGATGCGGTTCAGCCAGGCGTCGGTGTCCGGCGGCAGCGCGCCCAGCGAGGCGATGCGGCCTTCCCAGTGCGGATCCAGGGGGTCCAGCAGGTCGGGCGCGTCGAGCAGCCAGGCCAGGGCGCGCACATGCGCATGCCGAAGGTGGCCCCAGCGGCGCTCGAAGGCGGCCTGGCAGGTGTCAGGCGCCGCGGCCATCGTGCGCGCGGGCCAGGCACAGGTCGGCCCAGGCCAGCGCCTTGTCGGCGCCGCGCCGCAGCAGTTCGCCAGGATGCAGCGTGGCGACCAGGCTGACGCCATTGACTTCGTGCACCTGGCCGCGCGATCCGGCCAGCGCTTCCTGCAGCGGCTTACCCTGCAGGGCGTTGGCGGCGATCTGGCCCAGGGTCAGCACCATGGGCGCGCCCGTCAGCACCAGTTCGCGTTCCAGGTAAGGCTTGCAGGCCGCCACTTCGTCGGCCGTGGGTACGCGGTCGCCACCGGTCGGCGTGGCGGGACGGCATTTGATCAGGTTCGATACGTACACCGATTCCTCGCGCGACAGGTCGACCGCGGCCAGCATGTTGACCAGCAGTTTGCCCGGCTCGCCGGCCAGCGGCTTGCGTTCCTTTTCGTCGGCGGCGGTCGTCGCGCCGGCGGCCACGAACCAGCTGGCACGCTGCGCGCCGCTGCCGTGCACCGGCTTGCGCCCGCCCTTGCACAGGCCGCAGCGGGTGCAATTGGCGATCGCCGTCTTGAGCTGGGCCCAGTCCATGACCGCGATTTCTTCTTCGGTCGCGGGCGGCGCCGGCGGCTCTTCGCCCCAGGCCGAATCGGTCGCAGGCCCCACATGCGACGTCATGGGCGGCGTGTCGGGGTTGACCCGCGCCGCCACCACCGGTGCCGCAACGATTTCCGGCGCCGCTTCGACAGGCGCGGCTTCGGCGGGCGCGGCTTCCTCAACCACGCCGCGCAGGGTCCACAGGGGCGCAATGCCCATCTCGGCCAGGAAGGCCGCGCTGCGCTGGTCGATACTCATAACGATAACCTCATGACGATGGCGTCCTCGCGCTGGCCGTTGTGGGCCGGGTAGTAGTTCTTGCGGCGGCCGATCTCCGTGAATCCGTATTTTTCATAGACCTTCAGCGCGCGCAGGTTCGACGGGCGCACTTCCAGCAGGATCGAATCCATCGACAGGCCGCGCGCGCAGGCGACGATCTTGTCGATCAGGTAGCGGCCAAGGCCCTCGCGCTGGCGCGGCGCGCAGACCGCCACGTTCAGCAGGTGCGCTTCGTCGACCACCGCCATCAGCAGGAAGTAGCCGACCAGGGTGCCCGCCTCGTCGCGCAGGGTCCAGGCGTTGTAGCCGCTCGCCAGCGAATCGATGAAGTTCCCGCGCGACCAGGGATGCGGATAGACGCTTTCCTCCAGGGCGAACACCTCGTCGATGTCGCCCACCACCATCGGGGCGTAGATCAGCTGGTCGTGGTCGCGTACCAGCATCATGCAGCTGCCTTGGCGGCGTTGATGACCTGGCGTTCGGCGCTGGTATAGGCGATCTTGTTGCGCAGGTAGAGCGGCTGGGCTTCGGCCGCGGGCACGCCCGGCCCGGCCGTCAGCGCCAGCCGGGCGATGTCGCGCGCGTGCGGCATGATGGCCGCCAGCGCGCCGTCGGTCCAGCTAAAGGCGTCCGGATAGGCGGACAGGCCATTGCCGCAGGCGACCAGGCCGTCCGCCGCCAGCGGCGCCACGGCGCCCGGTGCACACAGCGCCGGGGCGGACACGGTGTGCAGGCCGCCGTCCCAGCGGTACTGGGCCCAGTAGACTTCGCCCATGCGGGCGTCGAGCACGGCCACGATATGGTTTGCGCCGGTTTGGGTGTGGCAGGCCAGCGCCATGGCGTCGAGCGTGACCAGCGAAATGACGGGCAGCCCGGCGCCATAGGCCAGGCCCTGGGCGATGCCGCAGGCGGTACGTACACCGGTAAACGATCCCGGCCCGGCGCCGAAGGCGATCGCGTCGCAGTCGGCCAGGGCTACGCCCGCCTCTTTCAGCAGTTCCTGCACCATGGGCAGGATGGTCTGGGAATGGGTGCGCACACCCGACGATTCGCGCGACATGACGAGGTCGCCGTCGAGCAAGGCGCAGGAGGCCAGTTCGGACGAGGTTTCAATGGCTAGGATCTTTGGCATCCCCGTATTTTAACCCGAGGGAGCACTCAAGCGGCCATTCGGCGGGCACGGTAGAATGCCGCTCATGCACAGCCATACACTAGCCCAAGACAATCGCGACACCATCGCCGACGCGCTGGCCCGCGGCGACTGGATCGTCGCCTGCCTGTGCGCGGGCTGGTGCGGCACCTGCACCACCTACCGCGCCACCTTCGAAGCGCTGGCGGCGCGCCATCCGGACAAGCATTTCGTGTGGATCGATATCGAGGACCAGGCCGACGTGGTCGGGGACCTGGATGTGGACAATTTTCCCACGCTGCTGCTGCAGAAGGACGATGTGGTGGCGTTTTTCGGGACCATGCTGCCCGATCCGGCGCTGGCCGAACGGCTGATCCAGTCGAAGACGGGGCAGACCCGGGAAGAACTGGCGGCGCAGGCAAACAAGACCTGGCAGGCCGAATGCAACCTTCAAACGCTGCTGGCTAACGCGTCCTGAACGGCTTGGTGGAAGGCGCTGCGCTTTTCCACCCTACATTTTGACGACATCGTAGGGTGGAAAAGCGCAGCGCCTTCCACCTTCACATCCACTTTTCGAGCATCACCGCCGGCATCACCGGGCGGCTGTAGAAGTACCCCTGCGCCTTGTTGCAGCCATGGCGCAGCAGGAAGGCGGCCTGCTCTTCGGTCTCCACGCCCTCCGCGATCACCGACAAATTCAGGCTCTTGCCAAGCTGGATGATCGCGATCGCGATCGCTTCGTCATTGACGTCGGTGGAGATATCCTTGATGAAGCTGCGGTCGATCTTGAGCGTCTGCACCGGCAGCTGCTTCAGGTAAGCCAGCGACGAGTAGCCGGTCCCGAAATCGTCAATCGCCAGCCCCACGCCGATCGAGTGCAAGTCGTTGATGAAGACCAGCGCGTCGCCCGTATTCATGATCACCGATTCCGTCACTTCCAGCTGCAGCCGTTCCGGTCCCAGCCCGGTCTCTTTCAGGATGTCGGCCACCATGTTGACGATGCTGCCACGCTCGAACTGCTTGACCGACAGGTTGACCGCGATCTTGGGCACGTACAGGCCCGCTTCCTGCCAGCGGATCATCTGGCGGCACGATTCGTACAGCACCCATTTGCCCAGCTGGTTGATGAAGCCTGTGTCTTCGGCCAGCGGGATGAAGCGCACCGGCGGCACCGTGCCCAGTTCGGGATTTTCCCAGCGCACCAGCGCTTCGACCCCGATCAGGCGGCCGGTGTCGATTTCCACCTGCGGCTGGTAGTTGAGGAAAATTTCGTTCTTTTCGATCGAGCGGCGCAGCATCGCTTCCAGGCGCAGGCGCTCGACGCCCTCGCCCGTCATCGACGGCGCGTAAAACTGGTAGCCATTGCGCCCGCGCGCCTTGGCCTGGTACATGGCCACGTCGGCGTTCCGGATCAGCATGTTCAGGTCGGTGGCGTCGTTCGGGAACAGGCTGATACCCACGCTGCCGGTCACGAACAGTTCGTAGTCCGAGACCAGGAACGATTCTTCGAACATCGACATCAGCTTTTCGGCCACATGCCCGGCGCCGAACTGGCCGTCCACGTTTTCGAGCAGGACGATGAATTCGTCGCCGCCCAGGCGCGCCAGCGTGTCGCCGTCGCGCAGGCGCCCGGTCAGGGCCTTGGCCACCTGCTTGAGCAGTTCGTCGCCGATATGGTGGCCCAGGGTGTCGTTGACGTTCTTGAAGCGGTCAAGGTCGATGAACAGGATCGCCAGCTGCTGGTTGTCGCGCCCGGCGCGCTGCAGGGCGTGGTGCAGGCGGTCGTGGAACAGCAGGCGGTTCGGCAGCGCGGTCAGCGGGTCGTGGTGGGCCATGTGGTCCAGCTTTTCCTGCGATTCCTTGGCCTTGGTGATGTCGCTGAACACGCCCACGTAGTGGGTGATGACGGCATTGTCGTCGCGTACCGCCGACACGGTCAGCCCTTCCAGGTACAGTTCGCCGTTCTTGCGCTGCTTCCAGATCTCGCCGCGCCAGAAGCCCGACTCCACCAGTTCGGTCCACAGGTCGGTGAAAAAGATGTCTTCATGGCGCGAGGAGCGCGTCAGGTTGGCGTCCTGGCCCAGCGCTTCGCTTTCGGTGTAGCCGGTGATCTGGGTGAAGGCCGGGTTGATGGCGACGATGCGGCTGTCGGTGCCGATCACCATCACGCCGTCGGCGATGTGTTCGAGCACGGTGGCCGACAGGCGCAGCTTTTCCTCGGCGTGGCGGCGTTCGGTGACGTCGGCGAACACCCAGATGCTGCCTTCGTTGGCGCGCTGGGGATCGAGCGCGCAGCCGCTCACCAGGCACCAGAACAGGCTGCCGTCGCGGCGGCGGTACTGGCGTTCTTCCGAATAGTCCTTGCCGCGCGTGAGGGCCGTGTACTGGATTTCGCCGGCCTGTTCGAAGTCTTGCTCCGAGGGGAATACGATCGAGGTGGGCTCGTTGGTCATCTCGCCGGGGCCGTAGCCGAACAGCTCTTCGCAGCGGCGGTTGACCGACACAACGCGGCGCGCGCGCACGAACATCACGCCGAACATCACGTTGTCGAGAATCGCGCTCTGTTCGGCCAGCAGGCCTTCGATGCGCATTTCATTGTATTTGCGTTCGCTGATGTCGGAAAGGATGCCGTCGACCCAGGACGTGCCGGTGTCGGGATCCTTTTGCGGCTGGCCGTTTTCCGCCACCCAGCGTTCGGTGCCGTTGGCGTCGAGGATGCGGTATTCGATTTCGTAGGGCCGCCCGGACAGCATGGCTTCCTGCACGGTGCGGCTTTGCATGCGGCGGTCTTCGGCGCAGATGATGTCGGACCATTTGTCGCTCGAACTGCGCATCAGCAGCGACGCCGGATAGCCGGATATGTCTTCGATGGCGTCGCTGACGAAATCGATCGGGCCGCCCGGGCGCACCCGGAACACGGCGCCCGGCACCTGGGTGACGATGGTGCGGAAGCGCTCTTCGCGGCGGCCGATGTCTTCGAACAGGTGCTTGATCGCGACCCGCATCTGCTCCATCTGCCCTGCCAGGCGGCCCAGTTCGTCCTTGCCGGTCAGGTCGAGGCGGGTTTCGAAGTCGCCGTGCGACAGGCGGTCGGAAAAATTCATCAGCTTGCGCAGCGGGACCAGCAGGCGGCGGTTCAAGAACAGCACGATCAGCAGCAGCGAGACGGTCAGCTGGAAAGCCAGCACGAAGGCATAGTTGGACTGCTTGCCGCGCAATTCCTGCTGGCTGCGGGCGTCGTCCATTTCGACCAGGATGCGGCCGATGCGTTCGCCGCGCACCAGGATGTCGCGCTCGGCGCGGAACACATTGCCGATCTGCCGGTTCGGCGAATGGACGTTCATGAACTGGGTATCGGACTGGCCGATCACCTGGATCTGCAGCACGGAAGGGTCGCGCATCACCGATTCGACCAGCGACTGGGCCGATTCGGCATTCATGTTCCACAAGGATTCCTGCATGCCCAGCGCCAGGATGTCGGCATTGCGCTGCAGCGACTCGTTGAGCGCCGCCTTGGCCGACTTCTGTTCCTGCACCCCGATCAGCACATAGCTGCCGATGATGGCAGGGATGACCAGGCCGCCGAAGACGACCAGCAGCAGGGCGCCATAGATCGACAAGCCATACAAATTACCGAGGCGGGCGCGGAATCGTTGATAGGCGGTGTTGTGCATTCAGTGAGTTATCAGCATTTTGTTATGCATAAGCCGCGGACAATGAACGTTTATTGTTTGGAATTATGCACGCAATTGCCTGTATAGGACACCAGTCGTCGCCGGAAACAACGCCCGGCGAGCGCAAAGGCGGGCAACTTGCTATCATCGCAGCACTTTTTCAAAGGGGAACACCATGACTTTTTCCATGTACGAGGCGTCCGTGCCCGTTTTCAAGCAAATCCTGACCAGCCTGTCGGCCATCATCGACAAGGCTGAAGCGCACGCAAACGAGAAGAAGATCGAACCGGCCGCCCTGCTCCAGGCCCGCCTGTATCCGGACATGTTCCCGTTCATCCGCCAGGTGCAGGTCGCCTGCGACTTCGCCAAGGGCGCCTCGGCCCGCCTGGCCGGCGTGGACGTGCCGCGCTATGAAGATACCGAGCAAAGCTTCGCCGAACTGAAGCAGCGCATCGAGACCACCCTGAAATTCATCAGCGGCTTGCCGCAGGATGGCATTGAAGCGTCGGCCCAGCGCGACATCACCACCAGCAGCGGCGCCAATGCCAAGCAGTTCAAGGGCCAGGTCTACCTGGTGCATTATGCGCTGCCGCATTTCTACTTCCACGCCACGACCGCCTACGCGATCCTGCGCCACAACGGCATCGAAGTGGGCAAGAAGGATTTCATCGGCAGTTTTTAAGTATTGCGGCGCGGGTAGCCCTGCGCCAGGATACGCTGCCACACGATTTCCTTCTGCAGCGTACTCATGGACACCCAGTGCGCCACTTCGATCACGGTCCTGCCGCAGCCGCGGCAGACGTCGTCGAAGGTGGTCGAGCACACCGCCACGCAAGGCGTATCCGGCCGTTCCGGCAAGCTCACGGGCGGCTCACCTGGCTGGGCCGACATCGAGCGCATCCCAGCCGTCATGGCCCAGTTTTTCCATGGTCTCGATATTCTTGTCGAAAATCTCGGCCGCCTCGGGAAAGGCCGCGACCGCCTTTTCGATACTGTCTTCCCGCAGCAAGTGCAGGATAGGGTAAGGCGCGCGGTTGGTGTAATTACTGATGTCGTTTTCGTCAGTCTCGGCAAACTGGTAATCCGGGTGAAAACTGGCCACCTGCAATTCGCCTTCCAGCTGCATGTCTTCCACGGCGGCGTCGGCAATGTCCAGGAACTCGTTATAGTCCAGGAAATCGTTGAGCACGAAGGGATGGATCAGCAAGGTGGTGTCGGTGACGTCCGGATCGGTGTCGGACAGATGCTGCAGCTCGTTCATCAGCGTTTCAAGCAGCGCTTCCGGCGTGGTCGCGTTCGACACGACATAGCGCACCTGCTGCTTGACGTAGACGGCCTTGGCAAACGGACACAAGTTCAGGCCGATGACGGCCTTTTCCAGCCAGTTTCGGGTCGCGGCGATGATCTGCTCATCGTCGGCGTTCAGGTTCGGGGTACTCATTGTGATACTTTCGATAAGATCTGGCGTCGTGCTCAGTCCCCGAATTGTACGCACTCTTTGCGGCATCGCATAATTCGCCTTACCCATGGCGGGTACGGTAAAAGCCGTATACATAGTGTAAGAGACGTGATTTCAGCGGCAATATTGAGCTAAAAAGTTGTCAGACTATTTGCCGCCAAGACCGACAATTGGCTTGACTCCACTGTTCAACGCTACGTACACTCCGAGCTTATCTATCGTCAGTCCAAGTTACCAGGACGCAACAATGGAACGCCATGACCGACATCACCCGCAACACCGCAGTGCTCGCCGCCTTCGTCCTCATGCTCGCTCCGGCCATGGGCCAGGCCGAAACCACCGCAGCAGCAGCGACCAGCGTCGCCGTCACCAGCGTGCCATTGCCGCAGGCGCAAGCCGGCGACTACAAGGAAGCCGATGTCTGGGGCCGCATCCGCAGCGGCTATGCCATTCCCGACATCAGCAATGCCCTGGTGAGCAAGCACGTTAACTGGTACAGCACCCGTCCCGATTACATGGCCCGCATTTCCACGCGCGCCAACCGCTACCTGTTCCACGTGGTCTCGGAACTGGAAAAGCGCAATATGCCGACAGAACTGGCCCTGTTGCCCATCATCGAGTCCGCCTTCAACCCGCAAGCCTATTCCAGCGCCGACGCTGCCGGCATGTGGCAGTTCGTGCCTGGCACCGGGCGCGACTACAACCTGAAACAGAATATGTTCAAGGATGAACGGCGCGGCGTGCTGGCCTCGACCGATGCCGCCCTGTCCTACCTGCAAAAGCTGTACGGCATGTTCGGCGACTGGCCGCTGGCCCTGGCCGCCTACAACTGGGGCGAAGGCAATGTCCAGAAGGCCATCAAGAAGAACCAGGCGCTGGGCAAGCCCACCGACTATGAAAGCCTGTCCGACCTGATGCCCGCTGAAACGCGCAACTACGTGCCCAAGCTGCAGGCGGTCAAGAACATCATCGCCAATCCGGGCAATTACAATGTCGCCCTGCCGGTCATCGACAATCAGCCCTACTTCACGGCCATCGACAAGACCAGCGATATCGACCTGACCATCGCGGCCCAGCTGGCCGAAATGTCGATCGAGGAATTCAAGGCGCTCAATCCGCAATTCAACCGCCCGGTCATCATCGGTGGTGAAAAAACCAAGATTCTGTTGCCGCAGGAAAATGCAGCCAAATTTCATCTGAACCTGGCGCAATGGGGCCGGTCGCTGTCGACCTGGACCACCCACAAGATCACCGGCGCCCGGGTCAGCATTGCCCAGCTGGCATCGCGTTTCGGCACCACGCCGGAAGTGATTCGCCAGGCAAACAATATCCCTGCGAAAACCGGTCTGCGCGCTGGCTCGACCATCCTGGTGCCGAAAACCTCGGCCACCGCCCATGTGGATATCGCCGAGAACGTGGTGGAAAACGCCGTGATGGCTTTCCAGGCCGAACGTAGCGCCGCCCGCCCGAAAGTCCGTGGCGGCAAGGTCAGCAATGCCGAGCGCGTCAAGGCGAATGTTGCCAAACTGAAAAGCCGCGTGGTCCAGCGCAGCGTCAAGACCGCGGCCACTTCGTCCCGCAAAAAACGCGGCTAATCCCCGCCCCCCCCTCCGTAGCCCGTGCAGCGCGCCTTTTAGCGCCTGCACACTACGGATTATCTATACAAGTACAGTGAAAGTACTGTATAGTTCTGTTTGTGCGCTGCAATACGTTTCTCGCAAGTAAGAATTAGCGATGGCTGTTGACAGATACAAGCAGTAAATTAGCAGCTTCGCAAGCCTAGGCGTATCCCACGGATACCCTCAATAAAGCCCTCCCGCCTTGTGTGTCGAACCTGACACCGTCCCGGCGCAAAGCTTTTGTGCCGAAATTTCTTTCATCCTGAGTCATTTCGTTGTGTTGGTTGGCGTTGCTATTTTGCGCTCGATGAATTCGTTCGAGCGCTGATCTATACCGAAAGAAAAGAACACATGAGTTTTGAAGCATTAGGCCTCCACGCGTCTATCGTAAAAGCAGTAACCGATGCAGGTTACACCGTCCCTACTCCGGTCCAGGAGCAGGCTGTTCCTGCTGCCATCGAAGGCCGTGACCTGCTGGTCTCGTCGCAGACCGGTTCGGGCAAGACCGCAGCATTCATGCTGCCAGCACTCCACAAATTCGCCGTCGCCGAGCAATCGCCGGCCGCAAAAACCGCAGCCCAGGAAGCGCAATCGGCGCGCGCCCGTGGCGAGCGTCCACGTTTCAAGCCTGCACAGCCAAAAATGCTGGTATTGACCCCGACCCGCGAACTGGCACTGCAAGTGACCACCGCGACCGAAAAGTACGGCACCCAGATCCGCCGCATCAAGGCCGTATCGATCCTGGGCGGCATGCCTTACCCGAAACAGATGCAACTGCTGTCGCGCAATCCTGAAATCCTGGTAGCCACCCCTGGCCGCCTGATCGACCACATGGAATCGGGCAAGATCGACTTCTCGCAACTGGAAATCCTGGTGCTGGACGAAGCGGACCGCATGCTGGACATGGGCTTCATCGACGATATCGAAAAGATCATCGCCGCCACCCCGGCCAACCGCCAGACGATGCTGTTCTCGGCAACCCTGGACGGCATGGTCGGCAATATGGCCCGCCGCATCACGACCAACCCGATGACGATCCAGATCGCCAGCTCGTCGTCGAAGCACGACAACATTTCGCAGCGCGTGCACTTTGTCGACGACCTGTCGCACAAGAACCGCATGCTGGACCACCTGCTGCGCGACGAAACGCTGGACCAGGCTGTTGTGTTCACCGCCACCAAGCGTGACGCCGACACCATCGCCGACCGCCTGAACATCGCCGGTTTCTCGGCTGCCGCACTGCATGGCGACATGCACCAGGGCGCCCGTAACCGCACCCTCGACGGCCTGCGCCGCGGCCAGGTCAAAGTCCTGGTAGCGACCGACGTTGCCGCGCGCGGTATCGACGTTCCGAACATCACGCACGTCTTCAACTACGACCTGCCGAAGTTCCCGGAAGACTATGTGCACCGTATCGGCCGTACCGGCCGTGCCGGCCGCAATGGCCTGGCGATCTCGCTGGTGAACCACGCTGAAGGCATGAACGTGAAGCGCATCGAGCGTTTCACCAAGCAACTGATTCCGGTCACCGTCATCGAAGGCTTCGAGCCGAAGAAGACCGCATCGGCGCCACGTTCGGCAGCACGTCCAGGCAGCTGGAAGCCGGGCGACAACCGTTCGGCTGCCAAGCCGGGCCAGCGTACGTTCAGCAAGCCGGGCGCACCGCGCAAGGAAGGCGCGACCACCGGCGGCGGCTACAAGGGTTCGAACCCACGCTCGACCGACGGCGCACGCCGTTCGTACGGCGACCGTTAAACACGGCGTCGTGTAAGAAAAGCTGCTTCGGCAGCTTTTTTTTCGTCAGTACGCGCAAGTCCTGAAGCCGCAGAACAGGTCGTCCCGCTCGGGCTTGAAAAAATTGCGGAAACGCGCCGCCCCGAACCTGGCCGGCGTGGCGAACGACGCTCCCCGCAGCACCTGGTGCGTCATGAACCACGGTGCCGAGTATTCGCGGTAGCGGTCCGCCACGAAGCCGGGATACGGTTCGAACGGCGTGCAGGTCCATTCCCACAGCTGTCCCCAGCGGAAACCGGCCATGCCCGACAGCGCCGCATATTCCCATTCCGCCTCGGTCGGCAAGCGCCGCCCTATCCACGCGCAATAGGCTTGCGCCTCGTACAGATTGACGTGCCGCACCGGCTCCGACGGCGCCAGCGTGGCCAGCCGTCCGAACCGTTCCGTGCGCCATTGCCCGCCCTCGCGCTGCCAGTAGCGCGGCGAGGACCGCTCCTGCTGCATCAGCCAGGCGCTGCCCGCCTTGCTCCAGAACTGGCTGTTCTGGTAGCCGCCATCGGCCATGAATTCGGCGAACTGGGCATTGGTCACCAGCCCCGCGTCGATCCGGAATGGCGGCACAAACACCGGGTGCGCCTGCTTTTCATTGTCGAACACAAAGCCATCCTGCTGCGCCACGCCCAGCACGAAGGTCCCGCCCGGGTAGCCGATGTCGGTCCCCGGCGAGGCGGCCGCTTCGTCATGCGCCAGCGAGGGCGGCACCTGCATGCCCAGCGTTTGCATGGTGTACAGCAAGGCTTCGCCATGCATGTCTTCGTGCGCCAGCGCCAGCCGGTAGGGATACAGGGCCTCGTCGGTGCCCGCCTCGCGTGACAGTTTGTCGAGCGTGCGGTCCAACACTTCGTGGCAATAGGTTTTCAGCGCGCCGGGGCTGGGCAGGTCGAGCGTCCAGCGCGCGCGGTGCGGCACGGTGTTCGAATCGAAGAAGTCGTCGCCCCGCGTGAGCAGGCAATGGCGCTGGGCATCGGCCGGGTGGCTGGAGACCGCTTCGCGCAGGATGAACCATTCGGCGAACCAGGCGGTGTGCCCAAGTTCCCACAAAGGGGGGTTAATCGTGGCAATATGCGGTACGCGCGCCAACTGGTCGTAGCCGGCCGCCGCAAAGCAGTCGAACAGGTCCAGCGTATAATTTCGCGCAGCCTGCAGGGCTTCGGCCAGCTGCTGCGGCCTGGCGTGGCGAAACGAGATTGTCGATGTGCTCATGGGTCAATTGTAGCGACTTTTAAAAGGAAAACGGTGCAAGGCAAGCACGTGCTTATCGTCAGCCCGGCCATGGCCCGGGAAAACAATGGCAACTGGCAAACGGCCAGCCGCTGGTGCCATTTCCTCCGCCAGCGCCATGTGGCCGCCATTGCGGGGGACTGGTCGCCCCAGGCCGGCGCCGCGCCCGACCTGCTGATCGCGCTCCATGCGCGCCGCTCGGCACATGCCATCGCCGCCTTCGCCACCACCTATCCCGAGCGCCCGCGCGTGCTGGTGCTGACCGGCACCGACCTGTACTGCGACATTGCCGAAGTGCCGGAAGCGCGCGCGTCGCTGGCCCATGCCACGCGCCTGGTGCTGCTGCAAAGCGCCGGCCTGGCCATGCTCTCGCCGGCCATGCGCGCCAAGGCCAGCGTCATTTACCAGTCCGCGCCCACCATGCACCCTCCCCCGCGCGCGCCGGCGCGACGCCATTTCGACGTGTGCATGATCGGCCACCTGCGTGCCGTCAAGGACCCGTACACCTATATGCGCGCCAGCACCCTGGTCACCAGTCCCAAGGTGCGCCTGCTGCATATCGGCGGCACGCTCGAATCGGCGCTGGGCCAGGCCGCCAGCACCACCCAGGCCGTCAATCCGCGCTACCAGTGGCTGGGCAATATGCCCCATAATGCGGCCCGCCAGCGCCTGTCGCGCAGCGACCTGATGGTCATTTCTTCGCTCATGGAAGGCGGCGCCAACGTCATCATCGAAGCGGTCACCAGCGGCGTGCCGGTGCTGGCCAGCGATATCAATGGCAACCGCGGCATGCTGGGCGAGGACTACGCCGGCTATTTCGAACCGGGCGACGCCCCGCAGCTGGCGCGCCTGATCGACCGCTGCATCGCCGAGCCGGACTTTTATGCCGAACTGTGCCGCCAGTGCGCGGCGCGGGCGCCACTGTTCACGCCGGAAACCGAACGCGCGAGGGTGCTCGAACTAGTGGATAATCTGTTCAAAGTAAACAATGACGGGAATCATCATGAGCAATAGCGACCAAACCATCAAACTGACCTCGTTTTCGCACGGCGGCGGCTGCGGCTGCAAGATCGCGCCCGGCGTGCTGTCCGAGATCCTCAAGAATTCGACGGGCTTTCCTGTGCCCAAGGAATTAATGGTCGGCATAGAAACGGCGGACGATGCAGCCGTCTACAAGCTCAACGACGAACAAGCCCTGATCGCCACCACCGATTTCTTCATGCCCATCGTCGACGATCCTTTCGACTTCGGCCGCATCGCCGCCACCAATGCCATTTCCGACGTGTACGCCATGGGCGGCACGCCCATCATGGCCCTGGCCCTGGTCGGCATGCCGATCAACAAGCTGCCGATCGAAACCATCGGCCAGATCATCCGCGGCGGCGAATCCATCTGCGCCGAAGCCGGCATTCCCATCGCGGGCGGCCATACCATCGATTCGGTCGAGCCGATCTACGGCCTGGTCGTGCTGGGCCTGATCCATCCATCCAAGGTCAAGCGCAATGCCGACGCGAAAGATGGCGACGTGCTGATCCTGGGCAAGCCGCTGGGCGTGGGCGTGCTCTCGGCCGCCCTCAAGAAGGACTTGCTCGGTCCGGACGGCTATGCGGCCATGATCGAGAACACCACCAAATTGAACAAGCCGGGCAAGGCCTTGTCGGACATGGCCGGCGTGCACGCGCTGACCGACGTCACAGGCTTCGGCCTGCTGGGCCACCTGCTGGAACTGGCGCGCGGCGCCAGGCTGGCGGCGCAGCTCGACATGGCCGCCATTCCGCTGCTGCCGGGCGTGGAGCAACTGGCGCGCGACGGCATTTTCACTGGCGCATCGGGCCGCAACTGGGATGCCTATGGCAAGGATGTCGACCTGGACGCCGCCATCACCCCTGCGCAGCAAGCCCTGCTGACCGATCCCCAAACCTCGGGCGGCCTGCTGGTGTCTTGCGACGCGGGCAGCGTCGACGAAGTGCTGGCCCTGTTCGCGCGCGAAGGCTTCGGCCATGCCGCCGTGATCGGGCGCATGCAGGCCGGTGCGGCGCGGGTCGGGGTCACAGCCTAGTCCCATGAAGCGCGAGCCGGTGCCCCCCGTGCGAGCTGGCGACGCCCCCGAGGCGCCACGCGGAGCATGGTCCGATCTCGGCGACCTGGTCCTCAGCAAGGATTACCGCCAGCGCCGCTGCCTCACCGTGCTGCTGCTCACGGCCATGGTGTACGGCGTTTCGATCGCCATCATGACCTTCGGCGCCATCGCCGGCATCTTCCAGCTGGTGCATGTGCAGTGGCTGGGCACGCTGTGCGCCGCGACCGCGCTGACCTTCTACATCCTGATCCGCAGCGGCTGGAACCGGACTTGCGCCGAACCGACGCTGGCCCTGCCGCAGGCGCTGTCGGCCCAGACCCTGGTGGCCTGCGCCTACGCCATGAGCGGCCCGGTGCACGCGGGGGTGCTGATCCTGCTGCCGCTGGTGATGGTCTTCAGCATGTTCGACATGGCCGTGCGCAACGCGCGCCTGCTGATGCTGTACACCATCGCCTTGATGGGCATCGTCATGTGGCAGCGTTCGCACGCCAACCCGCAAGTCTATGTGCCCATGCTGGAAGGGATTTATTTCGTCCTGGTGGCCACGGTGCTGCCGGCGATTTCGCAACTGTCCGTGCTGCTGACCACCATGCGCCGGCGCGTCAAGACGCAAAAACTGGAGCTGGAAAAGGCCATGGCCCACATCCAGCAAATGGCCACGCACGATGACTTGACCGGCCTGTCGAACCGGCGCCACGTACTGCATTTGCTGAACGAACATGCGATGCGGCACGCGCGCGGCGGACCGAGCTTTTATATCTGCATGGCCGACCTGGACCATTTCAAGCACGTCAACGATACCTACGGGCACGCCGTCGGCGATGAAGCGCTGTGCGCCTTCGCGCGCCAGGCCATCGCGCTGCTGCGCAATACCGACATCATCGGCCGCTGGGGTGGCGAAGAATTCCTGATGCTGCTGCCGGAAACCCCGCCGGGCGACCCGAACGTGGGCGTGGAACGCTTGCGCAACGGCCTGGCGGACTATGAAATCAGTGCGCACATTCCGGAACTGCGGATCCGCTTTTCCTGCGGCCTGTCGCGTTTTCGCGGCGGCGAGCCGATCGTCGACACCATCGAGCGGGCCGACCGCGCCCTGTACGCGGCCAAGACCGCCGGGCGCAACCGCACAGTCGCCCTTTAGCGTCGCATCAGGGCCGCACGGCGTCGCGCCATGCGCAATATTTCCAGGCGCCGCTGCGCTTCGCGAAAACGGATTCCCGCCACGACCAGGCCCGCACAGGCGATGCAGGTGACCACTGCCAGCAAAATCGCATCCATGATGAATTCCTTCCCACAGGCATCAAAGTCCCTCCAGAGTGCCACTGCCAGCCCTCCTGCGGCTTGCGCAGCATCAAACCGTCGTGTCCGCCTGAAGAACGCCCTTGCCGGCCAGGCAGGCGTAGACTATCGCTTCACCCAACCAAGGAGGAAGTCATGCCCTATATCGACGGTTTTGTGGTTCCTGTACCAAAAGACAAAATTGACGCCTACCGCGAGATGTCCATCAAGTGCGGCAAGATCTGGCGCGAACTCGGCGCGCTTGAATTTCGCGAGTGCATGGCCGACGACGTCAAGCCGGGCAAGCTGACGTCCTTTCCCCAGAGCGTGGACTTGCAGGAAAATGAAGTCGTGTTTTTCTCGTACATCAGCTACACCGACCGTGCCGCGCGCGACAGCATCAACGCCAAGGTCATGGAAGACCCGCGCATGAAGGACATGATGGATCCGGCTACCATGCCGTTCGACGGCAAGCGCCTGATCTACGGCGGCTTCGAAACCATCGTCGATCTGTAAACTTGACAAAGCCCAAGGGGCTCGCTTACAGTGAGCCCATGTCCTTTTCCCTGCATCTGTCGTCTTTCCTACCGCAAGCTGGCGTGCTATCGCTAGCTTCGCTACCTGCTGCCCGCGTTTAAGTCGCGTTCGTAGCCGCCCGCTCCCCGCTGGCGATGTTGTAAAACCCCTGGAAAAGACCGACCCGATGTTTGCTTCGACCACCACCAATACCCTGTTTCTACTGCTAAAGCTACCGATCGGTTGCCTGGCCTAGCGTTTCCGTGGCCGCCCGGCAGCCAGTCGCCACACCGCGCCGCCCCGGCCTTATTCTTAGCTAGAAAACAGGAGTCACCATCATGTTGCAAAACCCTTCCGCCAAGTACCGCGCCTTCCCTGCCGTCGACCTTTCCGACCGCCAATGGCCAGGCAAGACCATCACCACCCCGCCAATCTGGATGAGCACGGACTTGCGCGACGGAAACCAGGCCTTGATCGAGCCGATGAGCCCGGAAAAGAAGCTGCGCTTCTTCGAGATGCTGGTCAAGATCGGCTTCAAGGAAATCGAAGTAGGCTTCCCGTCGGCCTCGCAGACCGATTTCGACTTCGTGCGCAAGCTGGTCGAGGAAAACCGGATTCCCGACGACGTCACCATCATCGTACTGACCCAGGCGCGAGAAGAGCTGATCCGCCGCACCGTGGATTCGGTGGTGGGCGCCAAGCGCGCCATCGTGCACTTGTATAACTCGGTGGCGCCGGTGTTCCGCAAGGTGGTTTTCAACATGTCGCGCGAGGAAATTACCCAGATCGCCGTCACTGGCACCAGGCTGGTCAAGGAATTGGTCGCCGGCCACCCCGGCACCGAATGGGGCTTCGAATACAGCCCGGAATCGTTCTCCACCACCGAACTCGATTTTTCCAAACATATCTGCGATGCCGTCAGTGCCGCCTGGGAACCTACGCCGCAGCGCAAGATGATCTTCAACCTGCCGTCGACGGTCGAATGCAGCACCCCGAACGTGTATGCCGACCAGATCGAATGGATGTCGCGCAAGCTGGCCCGGCGCGACAGCATCATCATCAGCGTGCACCCGCACAACGACCGCGGCACCGCCGTCGCGTCGGCCGAACTGGCCGTCATGGCCGGCGCCGACCGCGTCGAGGGCTGCTTGTTCGGCAATGGCGAGCGCACCGGCAATGTCGACCTGGTCACCCTGGCCATGAATTTGTACACCCAGGGCGTGCACCCGGGCCTCGATTTTTCCGATATCGATGCGGTGCGCCAGCTGGTCGAGGAATGCAACGCCCTGCCCGTCCACCCGCGCCATCCGTATGCGGGCGACCTGGTATTCACGGCCTTCTCCGGCTCGCACCAGGATGCGATCAAGAAAGGCTTCGCGCGCCAGAAGAGCGATGCGATCTGGGAAGTGCCTTACTTGCCGATCGATCCGGCCGACCTGGGCCGCAGCTACGATGCCGTGATCCGCGTCAATAGCCAGTCCGGCAAGGGTGGCATGGCTTACTTGCTGGAGCAGGAATACGGCCTGGCCTTGCCGCGCCGCCTGCAGATCGAGTTCAGCCGCGCCGTGCAGGCCGTGGCCGATACGACCGGGCGCGAGCTTGCCGCTACCGACTTGTACGCCATTTTCTGCAGGGAGTATTTCGACCAGGCCGCACCGTATGCGTACGCCGGGCACCGGATGGTGGAGGACAGCAGCTGCGACGAGCCGGTCCAGATCGACCTGACCCTCGGTCACCGCAATGCCACCATGCACTTGCAAGGTGGCGGCAATGGCCCGATCGATGCCTTCGTCAATGCGCTGGGACTCGATATCCGCCTGATGGATTATCACGAGCACGCCATCGGCTCGGGCGCCAATGCCAGCGCGGCCTGCTACGTGGAGTTGCGCCTGGCCGGTGGTCCGACCATTTTCGGTGCGGCCATGGATAGCAATATCGTGACCGCCTCGTTCAAGGCGGTGCTGAGCGCGGTGAACCGCGAACTGGCGCGTATCGGCGAACCCGTGCTTGTCTAACGAGGTCCATCGGCTGCCGGATTCCGGCAGCCATCATGGACTCGCATTCGAACGCACAATAAAAAAAAGCCCGCCGAAGCGAGCTTTGTTCCAATGTATTACCAATGCTTTAATCGTGTCTCAGGCGCCCATGCTATCTGCGTGGTGCCCTGACGTGTAAATCGACCAACGTATCCGGAATTACAAATCCGTGTGCTTGCGGCCATCACCCTCTCAACATTACACATACCGCGAGGAGGCGCAGACTTCGGATCGCTGCAAAATTCATTTGAACTCCACAACAGAACGCAGTATAGCACAGGTTTTGTGCGGCGCACAAATTATTTTGGCGCACCCGTCGTCATCTCCTCCGGTTCGTCGTATTGTTCGTTACGCCCTACCCGCTCGTATTCGGAAATGACCTGGGCGCCGAACAGCAGCAGGATGGCGCCGATCTCCAGGCTGAACATGACCACGATGGCCGTCGTCATCGAGCCGTACACCACGTTCACCTGCGACAGCGTGGAGAAATACCAGACCAGCACGTGGCGCGCGATTTCCCACAGCAGGGCCGCGGTCACCCCGCCGATCAGCGCATGCGAGAGCGACAGGCGGCCCACCGGCATCACCAGGTAGATCGAACTGAGCACGAGGATTTCCCCCGTCAGCCCCAGCAGATACAGCAGCACGCCCGACACCCCGCCCAGCGACCATTCGTATCCCAGGAACAGCACGCTCTCTTCCCCCATGACTTGCAAGGTGCCCGACACCAGGGTGACGATCAGGATACCCACGCCGAGCGCCACGATATAGCAATAGGGCAGCACGGCCGAGATGAAAAACTTGCGGCGCCGGATCGCGACCCGGTGATGGAAGATGACGCACATGGCGTTTTCCAGCGCGGTAAAAGCGAGCGAACTGAAAAACAGCATGACGACAAACAAGACCCAGGTCACGAGATCGCGGTCGTCGAGGAACTTGGAGAGCTCGATGACGATCGAACGGGACTGGCCAGGCACCAACCATTCCAGGTAGCGCGACAGCGTGGCCAGCAGTTCGGCCTGGTCGATGAAATGCGACAGCGCCACCACCACCAGCATGAGGAAAGGAACGATCGACAGCAAGGCGTAATACGCCACCGCACCGGCCAGCAGCAAGCCCTGGTTGGCGCGAAAGCCTTTCAGCGTTTGCCACACGAAATCCAGGGGATGCCTGAGGATGTAGGCATTGGCGCGCCGGTTCAGTAGCTTGATATGAATATGCGGCAAATGGGCCACGCGTGCGCCTTTCAATGGGCCAGCCGCAGCCCGGTAAATTGCCACCTTGCAGCGGCAGGAAAAAAATTGCGATAGCTGGCGCGCGCATGTCCCGGCGGGGTGGCGCAGGACGAACCGCGCAGCACGTACTGATTCAGCATGAACTTGCCATTGTATTCGCCCAGCGCACCGGGGGCCGTTACATAGCCCGGATAGCCGGCATAGCTGCTACTGGTCCATTGCCAGCAGTGGCCGAACAGTTGCGCCAGGTCGCCGCTGGACGCGACTTCCCATTCGGCTTCGGTGGGCAGGCGCGCGCCCATGAAGCGCGCGCAGGCGTCGGCTTCGTATAGCGACAGATGGCAGACCGGTCGGGCCAGGTCGAGCGGCTGCAAGCCGTGCAGGGTGAATTCCTGCCACCGGCCTTGCTCATCGCATCGCCAGTACAGCGGGTGCGCGATGGCATGCGCCTGCACCCAGTCCCAGCCTTCGGACAGCCACAGCGCCGGGTCGCGGTAGCCGCCCGCGTCGATGAAGGCCAGGTATTCGCCGTTGGTGACCAGGCGCTGCGCCAGCGCGAACGGCGCCACGAACTGCTTGTGGCGCGGCAGCTCGTTGTCGAAGCAGAAGCCCTCGCCGTCGGCGCCAATGTCGGCCAGCCCGCCGTCGAAACGGATCCATTCCAGCGCAGCCGCGGGCGGCGCGCGCTCCGGCACGTCGGCGCGGTAGGCGGGATACAGCGCACTGCAGGAAAGCAGGTGCTTGACGTCGGTCAGGATCAGTTCCTGGTGCTGCTGTTCGTGCTGCAGGCCCAGCCGCACCAGTTGTGCGAGTTCGTCGCCGGAGCCCCGGGCCAGCAGGCTTTCCATGCGGGCGTCGACATTGGCGCGGTAGGCCTGCACTTCGCGCATCGACGGGCGCGTCAGCAGGCCACGCCGGGCGCGCGGATGGCGTTCGCCCACGCCGTTGTAATACGAATTGAACAGCACACGGAAGGCCGGATGGAAGGGCGTGAAGCCATCCTCGAAGCGTTCCAGGATGAAGGTTTCGAAGAACCAGCTGGTGTGCGCCAGATGCCATTTCACGGGACTGGCGTCGGGCATCGACTGGGCGCCGCAATCTTCGTCGGAAAGTGGCTCGGCCAGCATCAACGAGCGCTTGCGCACGGTCTGGAAGTGCTCCATGTCAGCGGGGAACCGCGCGTGCATGGATGAAGGCGAACCAGTTGTCCGGGTCGGTCCAGACATGGGTGGCGGCAAAGCCTGACTGTTCGAGCAAGCCGACGGCCAGGCTCTGGCGGTATTTATAGCTGTTCTCGGTATGGATGCGCTGGCCGGCGGAAAAATCGCGCGCCCCGCCATGCCAGCTGACCGACAGGTCTTCCATCGCTTCCAGGTGCATTTCGACCCGGCTTTCGCCCTCGTTGTAGAAGCCGCGGTGTTCCCATTGCAGCACGTCGAAGTCGGCGCCGATCAGGCGGTTCACGTGGCGCAGGATGTTCAGGTTGAAGGCGGCCGTAATGCCCAGGTCGTCGTCGTAGGCGGCGTCCAGCGTGGCGGCATCCTTGACCAGGTCGATGCCGATCAGCAGGCCGCCATCGTCGTCGCAGGCCGCGCGCAGGCGCTGCAGGAAGGCGCGCGCTTCGTCGGGCGTAAAGTTGCCGATCGATGAACCGGGATAGAAAAACAGGCGTTTTTCGGTCCGCACGACATCGGGCAGGTCGAGCTTGCTGGAAAAATCGAGTCCCAGGGCCGTCATTTCGATATGGGGAAAGCGCTGCTGCAAGCGGGCAATGGCATCGCGCACGAAGTCGGCGGCGATATCGATGGCCACGTACTGGGCCGGATGCAGCAAGGGAAACAGGGCCGCCGCCTTGGCGCAATTGCCGGCGCCCAGGTCGATCAGGGTGGCGCCCGGACCGACCGCGCGCGCGATCTCGGCGCTGTAGCGCGCGACGATGGCCGCTTCGGTCCGCGTCGGATAGTATTCGGGCAATTCGCAGATGGCTTCGAACAGGCGCGAGCCCAGGGCGTCGTAAAGATACTTGGGGGAGATGAAGGCCTCGCGCGCGGCCAGGCCGGCGGCCAGTTCGGCTGCAACGGCCGGCGTGGCGAGGCGCTGGCGGGCTTCTGTCAGGCGGGATGTCGGCATGGTATTTCCCTTCATTGCAGCACGTGACATGTTGATGTTTTTGTTATGATAGCTGAAGTTCCCATTTTTACCGGAGGGTACGCTCTCTGGCGTGCCAAGTATCAGCCGCTCCCGGCTGCCTATCCTTTTCACGCAGGATCACCATGACCTTCTTTTCCCCATCGCGTTCGTTCAAATCCTTGCTGCTGGCCGGCCTCGTATTCGCCTGCGCCGGCGCGCTGGCCCAGGCCGTGCCTGGCGTGCTGCGCGTGTCGGCCATTCCCGATGAAAACCCGACCGAGTTGCAGCGCAAGTTCAAGCCGCTGGGCGACTACCTGGCCAAGGCCACCGGCCTGAAGGTCGAATTCACCCCGGTCACCGATTACCCGGCCTCGGTCGAAGGCTTGATCACCAACAAGCTCGACATGGTCTGGTTCGGCGGCTTCACCTTTGTCCAGGCTTACGATCGCAGCAAGGGCCAGGTCGTGCCGCTGGTGCAGCGCGATATCGATGAAGTATTCCGTTCGGTCTTCGTCACCACCGACAAGAGCATCACCAAGCTGGAAGACCTGAAGGGCAAGACCCTCAGCTTCGGTTCCGAAAGCTCGACCTCGGGCCATTTGATGCCGCGCTCGTTCATGCTCGCTGCCAAGGTCGATCCGGACACCGATCTCAAGCGCATCGCCTATTCGGGCGCGCATGACGCCACCGTCGCTGCGGTAGCCGGCGGCAAGGTCGACGCGGGCGCGCTCAATATCAGCGTGTGGGAAAAACTGGTGGCGGCCAACAAGGTCGATCCGGCCGTCGTGCGCGTGTTCTACACCACGCCGTCCTACTACGATTACAACTGGACCGTGCGTTCCGACATGAGCCCGGCGCTGAAGAAAAAAATCACCGATGCCTTCCTCGCGCTCAGCCTGGATAATCCGGAGCACAAGGAAATCCTGGCCCTGCAAAAAGCGGGCAAGTTCATTCCGACCAAGCCGGCCAACTACAAATCGATCGAAGCGGCGGCGCGCAACGCCAAGCTGCTGAAGTAAATCCGGCATGACTACGTACCGCCTCGAACAGCTCAGCGTCAAACACCTTGCCGCCGGCAAGGCGCCCGCGCTGCACGCCATCGACCTGGCGGTCGCCGCCGGCGAGCAGCTGGCCATCATCGGGCCTTCGGGCGCCGGCAAGACCACCCTGCTCGCCACGCTGGCCTGTGCCCACAAGCCGGCCGGCGGCCGTTTCGACATCTTCGGGCAGGACCCGTGGGACCTGTCCGAAGGCGCGCGCCACCGATTGCGCGCGCGCCTGTTCCTGGCGCCGCAAACGCCGCCGCTGCCGCCGCGCCAGCGCGTGGTCAATGCGGTGCTGGCCGCGCGCCTGCCGCACTGGAGTCTGTGGCAAGCCTTCACTTCCCTGCTCAAGCCGTCCGACCCGGACGCGGCCTACGACGCCCTGGAACGCTTCGGCCTGGGCGACAAACTGTACGCGCGCGTGGACCGCCTGTCCGGCGGCGAACGCCAGCGCTGCGGCCTGGCGCGCCTGCTGCTGTCGGCGGCCGACACCTTCCTGGTCGACGAACCCCTGTCCGCGCTCGACCCCACGCTCGCGCAACTGACCCTGTCGACCTTGCAGCAGGAAGCGGCGGCGCGCGGCGCCACGCTGGTATGCAGCCTGCACCAGGTGGACATGGCGCGCGCCCATTTCCCGCGCATCGTCGGCCTGCGCGACGGCCGCATCGTGTTCGACGCCGCGCGCGAACAGGTGAGCGACGCCATGATCGCGGCCCTGTACCAGAACGAACGCATGGATGCCCCCTCCCCCGAGCAGCACGCGGCGCCCGAGATGCTGGCCGTCGGCGCCTGCTTCTGAGCGATGCAGGCAGCTCCCCCCCTCCATCCCGATCCCGCCTGGCGCGGGCGCGTCACGGCCGCCGTGGTCTGCCTGGCGCTGCTGTGGCCGATGCTGGTGTTCAGCGAATTCAAGCCCTGGATCCTGTTCGACCTGCAAAGCCTGTCCGCCACCGGGCGCTACCTGCTCCAATTCCTCACGCCCGCCCACGATGCCCAATTCCTGGCCATGGTGCTGCACCAGACCTGGATCACGGTGGCGGTGGCCACGGCCGGCCTGTCGCTGGCCCTGCTGGGCGCCATTCCGGCGACCCTGATCGTCACCGAACGGCTGTCGATCTCGCGCCTGGGCACGGGCCGCATGCGGCCGGCGGCCAGGCTGGCCAGGCAGCTGGTGCGCTGGCTGCTGGTCCTGCTGCGCAGCGTGCCCGAACTGGTGTGGGCGCTGCTGCTGGTGCGCGTGGTGGGCCTGGGCCCGACCGCCGGCGTGGTGGCCATCGCCCTCACCTACAGCGGCATGCTGGGCAAGGTGTATGCCGAAATCCTCGAATCGTCCGATGCGCACGCCAGCGACGTGCTGCTGGCCAACGGCAGCGGACGCCTGCAGGCGCTGCTGTACGGCGCGCTGCCCGCGTCCGCCGCCGAACTGGTGTCGTACACGGTGTACCGCTGGGAGTGCGCGATCCGCGGTTCGGTCGTGATGGGTTTTGTGGGCGCCGGCGGACTGGGACAGCGCATGGACGAATCGAACCGCATGATGGCCGGCGACGAAGTGTCGACCATGCTGATCGTGTTCGTGCTGCTGGTGGCCGTGGCCGACGCGGTCTCCAAAATGCTGCGCCGGAGGCTGGCATGAAGCCGGCCGCGCCACCGCGTTCCCTGACCACCTGGTTGCTGATGGCGGGCCTGGTGCTGCTGGTGGCGGCCAGCTTCGCCACGCTGCAGCTGAAGTGGGCGGCCTTCTTCACGCTGGAGGCGGCCGCCACCAGCGCCGAATTCCTGTCCGGCTTCGCACCGCCCGAGATGGCGCCGGCCTTCCTGAAAAAAACCCTGGTGGCCACGCTGGAGACGCTGTCGATGTCGGCCCTGGGCACCCTGCTGGCCGTGGCCGGCGGCCTGGCGCTGGCGCTGCCGGCGGCCGGACGCTTTGGCCGCGTGGCGCGCGCCGCCACGCGCGGCGTGCTCAATGTGCTGCGTTCGATTCCGGAACTGGTGTGGGCCACGTTGCTGCTCGTGGCCGCCGGCCTTGGGCCCTTCGCCGGCACCCTGGCGCTGGCCGCGCACACCAGCGGCGTGCTGGGCCGCCTGTTTGCCGACGCGCTCGAAAACGCCGAGCCGCTGCCCGAACAAACCCTGCGCACCAACGGCACCGCGGCCATGGCCGCCTTCCTGTACGCGACGCTGCCGCAGACGCTGCCGCAAATGCTGTCCTACACGCTGTACCGCTGGGAAAACAATATCCGCGCCGCGGCCGTGCTGGGCGTGGTCGGCGCCGGCGGCCTGGGTCAAATGCTCAAGTACCACCTGTCGCTGTTCCAGATGCAGAATGCGGCCACGGTGGTCATCGCCATGCTGCTGCTGGTCGCCCTGGTCGATGCCCTCAGTTTCGCGCTGCGGCGCGCCCTCACCCACTAAATAAAGAAACCCATGCTGGAATTGCGTTCGCTAACCAAAACCTATGGCGGAAGGGCTGTGCTCAACAGCCTGTCGCATCACTTCGAAGCCGGCCAGTTCGTGGCCATCATGGGCGAATCGGGAGTCGGCAAGTCGACCCTGCTGAACCTGATCGCGGGCCTCGATGCGCCGAGCGCGGGGGAAATCATCGTCGACGGCCAGTCCATGGCCACGCTGGACGACGACGCGGCCACGCGCTTGCGGCGCAGCCGCATGGGCTTCATTTTCCAGGCCTTCCATGTGCTGCCGCACCTGACGCTGGCGCAAAACATCGCCCTGCCGCTGCTGCTCAACGGCCTGCCCCAGCAGCGCGCCACCGAGATGCTGGACGCGGTCGGCCTGGCCGGGCGCGGCGGCGACTTCCCGCGCCAGCTGTCGGGCGGCGAAATGCAGCGCGTGGCCATTGCGCGGGCCCTGGTGCACCGGCCGGCCCTGGTGCTGGCCGACGAACCGACCGGTAACCTCGATCCGGAAACCGCCGACAGCATCCTGGACCTGTTGCGGCGTGAAATAAAGGCCAGCGGCGCGAGCGCCATCATGGTCACACATTCCCACGCGGCGGCCGCGCGTACCGACAAAACCCTCGTTTTAACCGGTTCCGGGCTCAAATAATTGCCTTAAATGCATAATTATTGGTTTTTGACCCATTTTTTTACCAACTTTGCTGCGAATATATTCTTATCGTAGTATTATCAAATCTCACCCGCGCTGCATACAAAGAGTGTGAAATATCACGCAAAGGTGAAGTTGACCACAAGTCGATCAGTCCCCACCATGAAAAGCTAACTTTTGGAGGAGTACGATGAACGTACGGCAAAAGAAACTGGAAATGATCGAGGCAATGAATCGCGCACGGGCGCTCGAACCTTCGAGCTTCGTACCGAACAAACTGCTCGACACATTGATTGAAAAGATGAACCTGAAAAACGATGCGGAATTGTGCCGCGTGCTGGAAGTGCAGCCGCCTATCATCAGCAAGATCCGTCACCGTAAATTGGCCGTCGGCGCAACGATCCTGCTGCGCATGCACGAGAAATCGGATATGAGTATCCGGGACCTGAAGGAATTGTCCAGTGCGTCCATGCACTAGGCGGATTTCCTGAACCAGCTGCCTGGCGCCGGCAGCCGCAGGTCCGGCGCCCTTTCCGCATCGCTCGCGAACCCACCCAAACCCCGTGGACGCAGCTTTCACCCCCCTGCCGGACCCCTCCCCTGTTTTCCCGCTTCCTATTCCATGCCGTAATGCCTGGCGTACCGGCTGTCGAGGTTCGCCAGCGTAAGCATCAGGAACACGTCCGCGCTTTCGAAATCGGGATCCCAGGCCGGCTCGCCGCATAGCCAGGCGCCGGAACGGATATACCCCTTGATCAGCGCCGGCAGCTGCGCGCGCTGCCCGGGATCGCAGGCGCGCAGCGGAAACGGCAGATGCGGCGTGACCCGGTATTCGGGCGGCGCCGCATGGGTGTCCATCAGCTGGCGCACCACCGCCGACGCATTCACGCCGCCGTCGGCCACGCTCATGCTGGCGCAACCGACCAGGAAATCGCAGCGTTCGCGCCGCATGTAGTCGGCCAGGCCGGCCCACAGCAGCATGATCACGCTGCCGCCGCGGTAGTCGGGATGAATGCAGGCGCGCCCTGCTTCGACCATGCGCGCGCGCAGGTGATTGAGGCGGCCAAGGTCAAATTCATTTTCGGAATAGAAGCGCCCGATGCGGCGCGCGCGCGAGGGACTGAGCACGCGGTAGGTGCCGACCACGCGCAAGGTGGCCGACTCGCGCACCACCAGGTGGTCGCAGTAGTCGTCGAACTCGTCGCGGTCCAGGCGTTCGGCGTTGGCCAGCTGCGCCAGGCCCATGCCTTCGATGAATACCTTGTAGCGCAGGCGCTGCACTTCGCGCAATTCCTGCGGGGTCGACGCGAGGCTGAGGACCAGGCGCGGCGAGTGGGACTTTGTTTCAAGGCTGGGGCTCGTGGTGTGCATGATTCGTCCTGTAGTTGGCGACAAATCAAGCGTAACGGCCTTTCTTTTCAAGGCCGTGACAGGCACGTGTCATGCGCATGACAACTCAGTCGTTCTTCGGACGGCCCGTCTTCAGTTGCGGCAGGCTGGCCAGCACGTTTTTCAGGGTAGCCAGGTCGAGTTCGCTGATCAGCGCCACGCCGATGCGCAGCAATTCGCTCTTCTTGATCTCGAAGCCGGCCTTGATGCAGGCTTTCTTCACCTGGCCCAGAACGGCGTATTCCTGTTCCGGCATGGTGAAGCTGTCGCGCACCAGTTTCGGTTTTTTCGCCTTCTCCGGGGCCGGCACGGACGCTGCCGGCGGCGCTGGCGGCTTGGCCGCGGCTGCCTTCTTCGCTGCCGGTTTCGGTGCAGCCTTGGCTGCCGGTTTCGGTGCTGCCTTGACTGCCGGCTTGGCTGCCGGCTTGACTGCAGGGGTGGCCGCAGGCTTGCCCGCTGCCGCTTTCACGGCCGGCTTGGCCGCCGGCGCCTTCACTGCCGCCGTCTTGCGCGGCGCCGCCTTTTTCGCTGCCGCCGTCTTCAGTTCCGGCACGCTGTGCCCGTTGGTTTTCGCGTTCGCTGCCTTGGCCATTCTCGACTCCCGTACGTAATAAAGGAAACAATATATACGATTTATCCTGTTTTTGACAGGACTTCGCGCGCGGCCTCGAATTCGTAGCGCTCGATATGTTCGGCCAGCTGCGCCAGCGCGCCCGTTCCCATCAGCTGCGCCAGGCTGGTTTTGACGGAATCGAAGTAGTCGAGCGCATCGCCGCTATAGTCCTTCAACAATACGACAAGTTGGTCGCGGGCGGCGAACGCCTCCGCTGTGTCCGTCAACAGATCTTGACTTTGATCAAGTTGACTTGAAAAGTAGGCATTCAGGCCGGCAATAACTTCGGCCAGCGCGGCTTGCAGCACGGCAAGTTCGGCCGTGACGGGACCGCGCCGCTCGGCCGCCTGTTCCAGCTGCCCGGCGGCGTCGCGCAAGGCCGTGGCGCCGATGCTGGCGGCACTGCCGCGCAGCGAATGGGCGCGCCCTGCCAGCGCGGCCCAGTTGGCGGCCCCCGCTTCGGCGGCGAACGCAGCGTCGGCGTGGTGCTGGGCGTGCCAGAAGCGTTCCAGCAGTTTCAGGTAGAAGGCGCTGTCGGCGCCCACGTTTTTCAGGCCGCTCGTGCTGTCGATGCCGGCGATCGCGGGCGCGGCCAGGACTTTGCGCGGCGCCACGGCGATGGCCGCCGCCACCGCTTCGGGCGTGGCGTCGAACAGCAGGCGCGGCGCGGCCAGCAGGTAGGCCGGGGCCATGCTGGCGGCCAGCGCATCGGTGGCGCCGACCACCAGCAGGTAGGGGTCGAGCGCCAGGTCGGCCGCCAGGATCGCATGCAGCGCGGACGTGGTGTCGGGTGCGCAGTCGGTGCGCAGACCCAGCACCCGCAGCGACGCGGCCTGGGCGCCGGCCTCGCCCAGCAGCAGCACCCTGGCGTCAGGCGGCGCGTGCAGCGCGTTCATCTTCTTCGGCGTCGGAAAATTCGGCCGCGATTTCGGCGAAGCGCTGTTCGATGTCGAAGAACGCGTCCAGGATATCGGGATCGAAGTGGCTCGCGCGTCCTTTCTTCATGATGTCGAGCGCTTCCTGGTGGCTGAATGCCGGCTTGTAGACGCGTTTGGTGATCAGGGCGTCGTACACGTCGGCCACCGCCATCAGGCGCGCCGCCAGCGGGATCGCTTCGCCCACCAGGTTGTCCGGGTAGCCCGAGCCGTCCCACTTTTCCTGGTGCGAATGGGCGATCTGGCGCGCGAACATCAGGAAGCTGTTGCTGCCGCCGAGGTGTTTTTCAACCAGCATGATGGTGTCGCGCCCGTACACCGCGTGCAGCTTCATGATCTCGAATTCGTCGCGATCGAGCTTGCCGGGCTTGAGCAGGATGCGGTCCGGGATGCCCACCTTGCCGATGTCGTGCAGCGGCGCCGACTTGTACAGCAGGAGGATGTTCTCGTCCGTCAGTTCGGCCGCGAAGCGCGGGTGATGCTGCAGCCGCAGGGCCAGGGTGCGCACATAGTTCTGGGTGCGCCGGATATGGTTGCCGGTCTCGTTGTCGCGCGTTTCCGCCATCGAGGCCATGGCCATGATGGTGGCGTCCTGCATCAGGGTCAGCTGGGCGGTGCGTTCGCTGACGATGCGTTCCAGGTTTTCGTTCTGGTCCTGCAGCTGGCGGCGCGCGCGCGCCAGCGTCAGCTGGGTCGCCACGCGCGCGAACAGGATGGGCGGGCTGATCGGCTTGGTCAGGTAGTCGACCGCGCCCAGGGTCAGGCCCATGGCTTCGTCCTCGACCTGGCTTTTCGCGGTCAGGAAGATGACCGGGATGTCGGCCGTCTTCGGGTCGGCCTTGAGCTGGCGGCACGTTTCGTAGCCGTCCACGCCGGGCATCATCACGTCCAGCAGGATCAGGTCCAGGCCGGGCGTGGCATTGGCGATCTGCAGCGCCGTGGTGCCGTTGGTGGCGACCTTGGTGTGGTATTTATCCTTCAACAGGCGCGAGAGCAGCATGATGTTGTCGGGCGTGTCGTCGACGATCAGGATGGTCTGCCGGTCTTTGCTGGGTGCGTTCATAGTGCTTCCGGAAGGGGTGATGGGGGCGCGGCGGCCAGGTCGAGCAGCAGGCTCCTGGCTTCCTCGAATTCGTATTTGGACAGGTGGGTGGCCAGGCGTTCGAGCGTGGCCGCGTCCAGCACCGAGGCCAGGCGTGCGCGCACGGCGTCGAAGTAGTCGGTGGTGTCGCCCGAGAACTCGGCCAGCAGCGCCTGCAGGTGCAGCAGCGCCTGTTCGGCGCTGTCGGCATGGGCGCCGGCCTGTTCGGGCAGCGTGCGCCCGGCGTCGCCGGCGAAGTAGCGGTCCAGCGCATGGAGGGCGGCGGCCAGGGTGGACTCCAGGCTGGCGATGCGCTGGGCCATCTTGACCGGTTCCTGCAATTCGCCGCGCAGGCTTTCCTCGACCGCCTGGGCCATGGCCTGCAGGTCGCGCGCGCCGATATTGCCGGCCACGCCGCGCAGGGTATGGGCCCGCTTGCAGGCCGCGTCATGGCGGCCGGCTTCGAAGTCGTTGCGGATTTCGTCGGCGGCGCTGCGCTGAGAGGCGCGGAAGCGGTCCAGCAGCTGCAGGTAGAGCGTGCTGTTGCCGGCCACATGGCGCAGGCCCAGGGCCGAATCGATGCCGGCCAGGACCGGCATGACGGCCGACTCGCGCGCCGGCAGCGGGACCCGGGCCGGCATCGCATGGCCCAGCCAGCGCGCCAGGGTGCCGTACAGCTTTTCCGGATCGACCGGCTTGGTGATGTAGTCCTGCATGCCCTCGCGCAGGCAGCGCTCGCGGATTTCCGACAGCGCGTGCGCGGTCATGGCGATGATCGGCACGCCGTTAAAGCGCGGATCCTTGCGCACTTCGATGGTGGTGGCGTGGCCGTCGAGCTGGGGCATCTCCAGGTCCATCAGGATCAGGCCATAGCCTTCCGGGCCGGCGATCATCAGTTTTTCGAGCGCCTGGTGGCCGGTATTGGCGATGTCGACGGCGATGCCCTGCACCGCCATCAGTTCGACGGCGATCTGCTGGTTGACCTGGTTGTCCTCGACCAGCAGCACCTTGACCGCGTACTCGCGCGGGCTGGCCACATCCATCGTGCCGGCCGCGTCGCCGCTTGGTGCGAACAGGGAAATGAGGGTATCGACCAGCACCGACTGGCCGATCGGCTTGAACAGGAAGCCGATGATGCCGGCGGCTTCCGCCTGGTGCTGCACTTCCTCGCGTCCGAAGGCGGTCACCAGCACCGTGGCCGGGGCTGCGGAGAGCGCGTGGTTGGCGCCGATGCGGCGCGCCAGCTCGATGCCGTCCATGCCCGGCATCTGCCAGTCGGTCAGCACCAGGCGGTAAGGGTCGCCGTTGGCGTCGGCGGCCAGGATCGCGCTTTCCGCCTCCGCCCCGCTGGCGGCGGTGTCGACCCGCAGCGGCAGTTCGGCCAGGGCTTCGACCAGGATGTCGAGCGCGATGGTCGAATCGTCCACCAGCAGCACGTGGGCGCCGTTCAGGGCGGCCGGCATCACGGTGACTCGCTCCGGCAGGCCGGACAAGGCGAATTCGAGGTCGAAATGGAAGGTCGAACCGCGTCCCGGCTCGGTGGCCACGTGGATGGCGCCGCCCATCAGCTCGACGAGCTGCTGCGAAATCGACAGGCCCAGGCCGGTGCCGCCGTATTCGCGCGTGGTCGAGCCGTTGGCCTGGCTGAAGGCGCGGAACAGCTTGGCCTTCTGCTGTTCGCTCATGCCGATGCCGGTGTCGCGCACCGAAAAGCGCAGTCCCACCTTGCCGTGCGCGGCGCCCTCGATGCGGGTGCAGGCCAGTTCCAGTTCGCCGGACTCGGTAAACTTGACCGCGTTGTTGACCAGGTTGATCAGCACCTGGCCCAGGCGCAGCGGGTCGCCCACCAGGTGGCGCGGAATCGTGTGCGGCACGTGGAACAGGTATTCGAGCTGCTTGTCGGCCGCCTTCTGGCTGGTCACCGAGGCCACGTTGGCCAGCACATCGTCGAGGAAGAAGGGAATCTCCTCGACATCGAGCTTGCCGGCCTCGATCTTGGAAAAGTCGAGGATATCGTTGATGATGCCCAGCAGCGAGAGCGCGGCGCGGTGGATCTTGCCCACGTAGTCGTGCTGCTTGGGATTGAGGTCGGTGCGCAGGGCCAGGTAGGCCATGCCGATGATGGCGCTCATCGGGGTGCGGATTTCATGGCTCATGTTGGCCAGGAATTCGGACTTGGCCACGTTGGCCGCCTCGGCCCGCACATTGGCCGCCATCAGCGACTGTTCGCGTTCGCGCCGCTCCGAAATGTCGCGGATGAAGGAACAGAATTCATAGCTCGACTGGTCGGCCATGCTGACCTGGGTGATGGCCAGTTCGATCGGGAATTCCTCGCCGCTGCGGCGCAGGCCGAAGATCTCGATGCGGGTATCGAGCACCGCGCCGCTGCCGCTGCCGACGAAACGGCGCATGCCGTGGCGGTGCGCCTCGCGGTAGCGCACCGGAATGATGGTCATGTCGAGCGGCTGGCCGAGCGCCTCTTCGCGGGTCCAGCCGAAGATTTTTTCGGCCTGGGTGTTCCAGCCGACGATCAGGCCCGCGCGATCCATCCGCACCACGGCGTCGAGCGCGGTGTCGACGATGGCTTGCAGCTTTTCCTGGCTGTCGCGGGCGGCGCGGATGGAGCTGGTCAGCTCCTGGGTACGCGCGGCGATCTTCTGTTCCAGGTCGTCGTTCAGGTGCAGCAGCTGCTGCTCGATGACCTTGCGCGCCGTGATGTCGCGCACCGTGGCCTGCAGCACCTGGCGCCCGCCGTAGTCGAAGGCCGAGAGCAGCACCTCGGCCGGAAAATCGCTGCCGTCGGCGCGCCGGTGGATCCATTCGAAACGGGCCTGGCCGCGCTGCAGGGCCTGGTTGATGCGTTCGTTGGCGGCGGTGAAGGAATCGGCGCCGTCGGCCTGCTGCGGCGGCGACAGCGTCGACGGATGGCACTGCACGAAGGCTTCCTTGCTGGGCATGCCGAACATGGCCAGGGTATGGCGGTTGCAGTCGAAGAAGCCTTCCTCGGTGAGCAGCATCAGGGCATCGTTGGTGCCTTCGAAAATCGCGTTCAGGCGGTCGACCATGCGGCTTTTCTCGTCCAGCAGGCCCGTGGTGGCCAGTTCGGCCTTGCGCAAGCGCGTCAGGGTGTCGCGGAAGCTGCGCACCGCCAGCGACAGGCGGCCGATCTGGTCGCGCCGGCCGATGCCCGACAGCGCGATGTCGGTTTCGCCGCGCGCCAGCTTTTCCAGCGCATCCTGGATATCCTCGAAGGGGCGCGCCACCTTGCGCCCGACCAGGAAGATGCAGATCACGATGGCCAGCGTCAGCAGCAGGTTGGCGGTGGCCGTGTGCAGGATCTGACGCTGCAAGTCCTGGTCGATCTGCTGGCGCGAATAGGCCAGCTCGATCGAGCCGACCGGATAATTGCGGTTGCCGTCGGTGTAGCTGATGGCCCGTTCGACCCGGATCGCGTTGCCGGTATCGCGTTCGAGCGTGCCGAGCGTGGCCAGCACGGTGCCGTTGGGGGCGATCACGCGCAGCATCAGCACTTCGGGCGTGGCGCCGAGCGCATCGACCACCGACGAGACGGCGGCGCTGTTGATGTCGAACAGGGGGCGCGCCAGCGCGTGCGAGAGCACCGAGGCGAAGCGCTCGACCCGTTCTTCCAGGCGCGCCGAGGCGGCCGCGCGCAGCGACTGCATCACATAGGTGGTGTACACCCCGGTGACCAGGGCCACGGCCAGGATGATGCCGGCCCCGAGGCGGAACACGATGTTGCGGTTCCATTCCTGGGCGATGCGGCCGAACAGGCCCGGCCCGTCCAGGTCGGGGTCGAGCTGCACGGAATGGATCGGGTCAATGATGCCCTCCGCCGGCGTCGCGCAGCAGCTTGCGGTAGGCAGCGCTGTTGCGGGCTTCTTCCACCCCTTTCCAGATGCGCTCGGCCAGCTGCGGATTGGATCCGACCAGGGCGTGCGAGAGCACCAGGTAATAAGGCTTTTCGATCAGCGGCGCCGGCAGCACTTCGAGCTGGGAGGCGAGCGGGCCGTTCATCAGGTTGGCGGCGTCGCCCCCGCCCAGGGCCGCGCCGGACAGGCGCCCGGCGATCAGTTTCTGGGCCAGTTCGCTGGCGCGCTGGCTGCCCTCGTCGACCGGGACCTTCATGCCGCGCAAGAATTCGCCGACCGAATAGCCCAGCTGGAAGCCGACGGCGCCGTCGACATTGCTGATCGCCTTGCCGTCCCAGTCGATGCGCCCGCCCTTCTTGCGCATCAGGACATAGCGGTCCACGTGCATGCGCTTGTCGGGATCGGCGACGCTGCCGCCGGGGTAGGCGCCCAGCGCCAGCCGGCTCTGGGCGAAGCTGACGGCGAAGGCGCCGCCCACCTCATTGGCCTTGAGCTGTTCGAGGCAGCGTTTCCACGGCATGCTCTGGTATTCGAAGGTGATGCCCAGGCGCGTGGCGACCTGGTTGAGGAGTTCGAAATTGAGGCCGCCGCCGGTCAGGGTGCGCCAGGGCAGCACTTCCTGGCGTTCGAAACAAAGCGTGATGGTGTCCCTGGCGGCGGCCGGCGCGCAGGCCAGCACGCACAGCAGTGCGGCGATGCCCCTGTTGACGCTTACGTGACGGCCCATTCCTTCCCCTCGCAAAGTTGTAGTGTATGAAAAAAACACTGATCTGTGGCAATAATCATCAGATTTTTCCTCAGGCATGCAACGCCAGCAGCTTGCGCGCCTCGTCGAAGCGGTAATTGTCGATATGGGCGGCCAGGCGCGCCAGTTCGGCGCCGTCGAACAAGGCGCCCAGCAGCTCGCGCACGCCCGCGAAATAGTCGTTGGTGTCGCCGCTGAAGTCGTCCAGCAGGGCCAGCAGGCGCAGGCAGGCCGCGCGCGCCGCAGCGTCGTCCCCGGCCGACGCCTTTGCCGGCGCTGCGGCCTCCCCGGCCGGCGCACTGGCCGGCGTGGCGCCGCCGCCGGTACCGGCCTCGGGCGGCTCGGTGCAGGCCAGGTCGAGCTGGAAGAAGAAGCAGGCGCCCGCGCCCGGCCTGGACGCGAGCTCGATGCGCCCGCCCATGCGCTGCACCAGGTCCTGGGAAATGGCCAGGCCCAGGCCGGAACCGCCATGCTTGCGCGCGGTGCCGTCCTCGGCCTGTGTGAAGGGCTGGAACAGGGCCGCCGCCTGCGCCGGGCTGATGCCGATCCCGCTGTCGGTGACGGAAAAGCGCAGGCCGGCCACGCCATCGTCGCGCCCGACCAGCTGGACCGCCAGCTGCACGCTGCCGCTGGCGGTGAAGGTGACGGCATTGTTGACCAGGTTGATCAGCACCTGGCCGATGCGCAGCGGATCGCCCAGCAGGTGGCGCGGCAGGCCGGCGCCGAGCGCGATGCGCAGGTCGAGGCCCTTGGCGGCCGCGCGCTGGGCGGTCACGGCGTGCACGTCGGCCATCAGCTCCTCGAGCGCGAAGGCGACCGCCTCGATGCGCATCTTGCCGGCCTCGATCTTGGTGAAGTCGAGCACGTCGTTGATGATCTGCATCAGCGATTGCGAGGCGCGGTGGATCTTGCTGACGTAATCGCGCTGCTCCGGATCGAGCGCGGTGCGCAGGGCCAGGTAGGACATGCCGGTGATGGCGCCCATGGGAGTGCGGATCTCGTGGCTGATGTCGGCCAGCATGCGCGACTTGGCCAGGCTGGCTTCCTCGGCGCGCCGGCGTTCCGCGTTTTCCTGGCTCACCGCATGGTACAGGCGCGCGTTTTCCAGCGAAATGGCGGCCTGCGAGGCCAGCAGCTCGAGCACCTGCAGGCGGGCCGGTGTGAACAGGCCGGGGGCCAGGGTATTTTCCAGGTACAGCGCGCCGGCCAGCTCGCCCTGGCGCAGCAGGGGCAGGCACAGGGCCGAGCGCGGCCCATCCTGGCGCACATAGGGATCGTCGCAGAACTGGGCGCTGGCGACGGCGTCGTCGAGCAGCACCGATTCGCGCGTGCGCAGCACGAACTGCAGCAGCGATGCGGGCATCCTGGCGTCCGTGGCCGGCGCATCGCGCGCCTCGACCAGCACCCCGCTGTCGGCCAGCACCGCTTCGGCGGCCAGGCGCATGCCGTCGGCGCCCGGGAGCAGCAGCAGGCCGCGCCCGGCGCCGGCCGTTTCGATCACGATGCGCAGCAGCGTTTCGACCAGGGCCGTGATTTCGATGGCGCCCGAGACGGCCTGCGAGGCGCGCAGCGCCGCCAGCAGGTCGATCGCATCGGGAGCGGCCAGGGGGCCGGCCGGCGCGACCGCCAGCTGGCCGTGGAACTGGCGTTCCAGGTCGCGCACCTTGCCCAGGGCGCCCCAGCGCGCGAAGGCGGCCAGCGCATCGCGCGCATAGGCCACGGCGATCTTGTCGAAGCCGCGCGTGCGGTAGAAGCTGGCCGCCAGTTCGCCCGCCAGGGCCTCGTTCTGGACGAAGCCCCCGGCCCGGCTGGACGCGATCGCCGCATCGTAGGCGCGCATCGCTTCCATGTCGCGTCCCTTGATGCGCGCCATCTCGGCCGACACCAGCAGGTAGCGGTTGTCGAAATTGGCGGGGCAATGCCCGGCCCAGCCCCGCAGCCGTTCCTGCTGGTCCTGCAGCAGTGCCGAAAACTGCACCTGGGTTTCGCGCGAGGCGCCCGGGTACAGCGCGCACAGGGTCAGCGCATGGAAGAAATGGTGGGTCGATTCATTGACCGAGGCCAGGAAGAAATGCTGGTCGGCGGCGGCCGCGCGGGCGGCGCGCAAGGCTTCGTCGTAGTGGCCGAACGAGAAGGCGGCGATCTGGCGCATCAGGTGAAAGCGCGCGCGCGCCGCGCCGAAGCTGGCCTTGTCCATCAGCGCCAGCGCCTCGTCGGCGCGGAAATGCTGGTCGTCGAAACTGCCCGCTTCGCCGGTGGCGCCCTGCAGGCACAGGGTCAGCTGCTCGTAGCAGCGCAGCAGCTGCATCAGCACGTCGTTGTGCTGCTGGCGCGCGAACGCCTGGCAGGAACGCGCGCGGCGCTGCACCTCGGCCAGCGGCGCGCCGGACTCGAAGGCATTCCAGGTCGCGATATGGGCCGCGTAGCCGGCATGCGGCAAGTCGCCCGCCTCCTGGCAGGACTGGAAGGCTTGCTCGAGCAGCGGCACGCTGTCGGCCATGTGGGCGCGCCAGGAATGGACATAGGCCCCGTGCACGAAAGCGAGGCGCCCGACGCGGCGCGAACCGGGCGTGCGCGCCGCCATCTTCATGGCCAGCGCGGAAAAGGCGAAGGCGTCGGGAATCGCGCCCAGCGACACCAGCAGGATGGCGTAGCGCGAATAGGTCATGCAGGTGGTGTCGGTGCTGCCGAAACGCAGCGTGAAATTGAGCGCCTTCACGGCCAGCAGCGAATACAGTTCGGGGCGGGCCGAAAATACCGAGGACCCCATGTCGGAAAACAGATCGTTGACGATGCCGATCTCCGGGTCCGCGCTCACCGGTTCGCCGTCCAGGTCCGCGATCGCGCGCCCGGCCATGTTGCGCGCCACCGCTTCGCGTTCGGCCGCCAGCGCCGCGCCAATGCCCGGTTCGGCGTCCGGGAAGGTGACGCCGAACAGGTCGAGCGCATCGAGCGCCACCTTGCAGGCGTGGTCGAAACGGCCCCACACCTGGTACAGCGCCAGCTGCATCTGCGCCACCCTGCCCTGTTCCAGGCGGGTGCGGGCATGTTCGGCCAGCAGCACGAACAGGTGGTCGGCGCGTTCCAGGTTGCCGCACAGGTATTCGCATTCGGCCAGCGCCGCATGCAGCGCGAAGGCGGCCTCGTAGTCGTCCTGCCAGTCGGTGGCCGGGGTGATGCCGGCGGCCTGCTCGAAATAATGGCGCGCCGCGTCGTAGGCCACGGCGGCGCGGGCACGGGCGCCGGCCTGGCAATTGAGGCGCGCCAGGGCGCGCAATTCGGCCGGCTCCACGATGGCCGCGCGCGCGCGGTTCAGGTGGCTGGCCACGCCGAACAGCTGCTTGTCCTGGGGTTCGGGCCCCATGGCCGCCATCAGCAGGCGGCCGATGTGCAGGTGGCGCTCGGCCAGGCTGGCGCGCGCGATCAGGGAATAGGCGCCCTCCTGCACCCGGTCGTGCATGAAGCGGTAGGCGCCCGGCTCGCGCATGACCAGGCCCAGGCGCGCGGCCGGCCACAGGCATTCGTCGGTTTCCTGCGGCGACATGCCCGACACCAGGGCGATGGTATCGAGCGAGGCATCGTGGCCCACGCAGGCGAGCAGCTTGACCATCTCCAGGGTCGCGTAGGGCAGCTGCTGCAGGCGCGCGATCATCAGGTCGACCACGTTGTCGGAGAATTCCTTGGCGCCGATGGCCGACGCGTCCCACTGCCAGCGCCCGCTCCCGTGCTCGAAGCGCAGCAAGCCGCTTTCGGCCAGGCGGGTCAGGAACTGGAGCGTGAAGAAGGGATTGCCGGCGCTCTTGGCGAACACCAGCTCGGCCAGCGCATGGCAGGCGGCGGGCGCGCAATCGAGGGCGGCGGCCACCAGTTCGGCCGCGTCCTGGCGCGCCAGCGGCTGCAGCAGCACCTGGCGCAGGCCCGCGCCGCGCCGGCGCAGCGCGTCCCCGGTGCCGGCCAGCGGATGGCCGGCCCCCACTTCGCTGGCGCGGAAGGCGCCCACCACCAGCACGCGCCGCAGGTCGGCATGGCCGGCCAGGTGCGACAGCAATTTCAGGCTGGCCGCATCGATCCAGTGCAGGTCGTCGAGGACCAGCAGCAGCACGCTGTCGGGGCCGGCCAGCGCCTGGAGGAACTGGCGGAACACCAGGTGCAGGCGGCCCTGGGCTTCGAGCGGAGGCAGGGCCGGCGGCGCATCCCGGGCGCCGGTCACGAAGCGCAGTTCGGGCACCAGGGTGATCATCAGCGCGGCATTCGGGCCGAGGGCGGCCAGCAGCCTGTCGCGCCAGGCCGCCAGCGCGGACTCGGGCTGGCCCAGTTTCTGGCGCACCAGCTTCTGGAAGGCGCCGGCCAGCGCGGCGTAGGGAATGTCGCGCTGCTGCTGTTCGAATTTGCCGGCCACCACCAGCGCGCCCTGTTGCGAGGCCGACAGCTGGAGCGCCGCCAGCAGGGCCGACTTGCCGGTGCCGGCATTGCCCGACACCAGCACCAGTTCCGGGGCGGCGCCGTTGCGCGCGGCCTGCAGCGCCTCTTCCAGCGCCGCCACCTGGGCCGCGCGGCCGACCAGGACTCCGGGAATCTGCAGGCGCGCCGCGCCATCGTGGCAAGCCAGCGGGAACGGGGCGATGCAGCCGTGCGCGGCCAGCGCGGCCAGGCAATGCTGCAGGTCGGCCACCAGGCCGGCCGCGGTCTGGTAGCGCTGCTCGGCGCTCTTGGCCAGCAGCTTCATGACGATGGCGGCGCAGGCCGGGTCGGCGCCGGGATGGCGTTCGACGGGCGGCGCCGGCGGGCGCGCCACGTGGCAGTGGATCCACTGCATGGGGTCGAGCGCGGTGAACGGCAGGTGGCCGGTCAGCAGCTGGTACAGGATCACCCCCAGCGCATACAGGTCGCTGCGGGTATCGACCGCGCGGTTCATGCGGCCGGTCTGTTCCGGCGCCATGTAGGCGAAGCTGCCGCTGATCCGGCTTTCGGGCGGGTGCGGCAGCGGGCGCAGGCGCTCGGCGATGCCGAAGCCGGTCAGGCGCACGTGCGCGCCGCCCTGCGCGACCAGGAGGTGGGCCGGCTGCAAATCCTTGTGGACGATGTCGCGCCGGTGCAGTTCGGACAGGGACAGCGCGATGGCGGCGCCCAGGTGCAGGACCTGGGCCAGCGGCAGCGCTTCGCCGGGCACCAGGCGCAGCGGCGCGGCGCCGTCGTCGGCCAGCACCAGCACGCTGGTGCGCTCGCCGCGCGCCAGCGCCAGCGGCCGGGCGGCCCAGGCGCCATCGAGTTCGGCGCGCAAGGCATATTCGTGTTCGAGCCGCGCCAGGGCGGCCTGGCGCTCGTGGCGGGCGGCCAGCAGCAGCACGGGAAGGCGATCGGCATCGCGCGTGGCGCGCAGCAGCGCGAAGTCGTCGTCCTCGCGCAGCGTGTGCGCGACACTGTAGCCTGCAAGAGCCTGAATCAAAGTCTCCTCTATGATTTTTCTGTCATCGCCGTACCGGGATCAGGCATGCCAAGTATGCCATCAGAAAACGGCGATGGGCAGAATAAATACTCAGGAGAACAAGCAAGCGGCCAGGCAAGCTTGCCGGGCGGCGCGGGAGGGTGCGCGGGAGGGTGCAAGCGGCCGCCCCCTCAAGCGTCCTGTCGCTTTTATGTCTCGTTTCGCCTCGTTCGACGCTGAAAATTGACCAAAAGCACGGGTGCCCGCCAAACGAGACAGGACCAGACGTGAAACGAGACAGGATGCCTGAGGGGGCCGCAGCGGGACAAACGGGGGCCGAGGATGGCCCGGGCTCAGGCGCTGGTCCGCACGCTGAAATCGACCCCGACCTCGTCCCACCATTCCTGCTCCTTCTCGATCCAGTAGGACAGCGTGGGATGGCTGGCCACCCAGTCGCGCCGGATATCGAGTTCGATGCGGCTCTTCATTTTCAGGCGCAGTTCGCCCGCTTCGGTATCGAGGCGCGCATGCATCAGCAGGATGGCCATGCGCAGGGCCAGCACCGCCTTGGCGAAATCGGGATCGGTGAGGCCCTCGGCCACCTTGCGCAGGTTGCCCTTCTGCGCCAGGATCAGCTTGCCCATCACTTTCTGCTCGCGGGTGGTAAAGCCCGGCAGGTCGGCGTTCTCGATCATGTAGGCGGCATGCTTGTGGTAGCCCGTCTGCGACACCACCATGCCCATTTCATGAAGCAGCGCGCTCCATTGCAGCGGGCGCACGAAGGCGTCGCCGGCCGGCTTGAGCTGGGCATACAGGGCCCCGGCCTGCTGCGCCACGCGCGCGGCGCGCGTCTCGTCGACATGGAATTTGCGCGCCACCGCGGCCACCGACTGTTCGCGCCGGTCGCGCTGCATGGAGCGCAGGTACAGGTCCCACATGACGCCCATGCGCAAACCCGCTTCGACCGGGTTGACCAGCGCGATATCGAGCTCGCGCACCAGCGCGATCAGGATCGCCAGGCCGCCGATGATGGTGCCGGCGCGGTCGGGCCGCAAGCCCGGCATGTCGATTTTCGCGACCTGGCCGAATGCGATGAAGCGCTGCTTGAGCGCGTCCAGGCTGGCCGCCGTCATGCGCCCGTCGCCCAGGTCGTTGCGAACGATGATGTCGGCGATGGCGCGCGCCGTGCCGGACGAACCGTAGGCGCAGCGCCAGTGTTCGCGGTGGTAGTGGGCCGCGGCATCCTCGAAATGGCTGCGCGCCGACAGGATGGCCGCTTCATAGGACACGGCGTCGACACGGCCGCCGACGAAGAAGGACAGGCTTTGCTTGACAGTGCCGATGGAGAACGATTCGACCCGTTCGATCTCGCTCCCGTGGCCCAGTATCAGCTCGGTCGAGCCGCCGCCGATATCGATCACCAGGCGCCGTTCGGCGCTGCTGGCCAGCGCGCTGGCCACGCCCATGTAGATCAGGCGCCCTTCTTCCTCGCCGGAGATGATTTCGATCGGATAGCCGATCGCCTGTTCGGCCAGCGGCAGGAAAGCGGCGCTGTTCCTGGCCA
>Ga0187843_10000075_pt1 | contig 80530 bp, 52 predicted proteins | sample SpaLakP09_SKY_43_FD_134516 | JGI IMG/M metagenome (GOLD analysis project Ga0187843, IMG submission 134516) | Oligotrophic lake water microbial communities from Sparkling Lake, Wisconsin, USA - SP09_SKY_43 | ecosystem: Environmental > Aquatic > Freshwater > Lake | place: USA: Sparkling Lake...
AGACCGACATGTCGGTCTACGAACTGCATGTGCGCGACTTTTCGATCAACGACCCTACCGTGCCTGCGGCCAGGCGCGGCAAGTACACTGCCTTCCTGGAGTCGGGTTCGAACGGCATGAAACACCTGGCAAAGCTGGCGCGCGCCGGCATGACCGACGTGCACCTGCTGCCGGTCTACGACATTGGCAGCGTGCCTGAAAACGGCTGCGCCGTGCCTTCGCCTTCCGGCGCGCCCGACAGCGACGCCCAGCAGGCGCTGGTGGGCAAAACAAAGGAATCTGACTGCTTCAACTGGGGCTATGACCCTTACCACTACAGCGCGCCGGACGGCAGCTACGCCAGCGATCCGGCCGACGGCGCACGCCGCATCGTGGAATTCCGCCAGATGGTCATGGGCCTGCACAAGGCCGGCCTGCGCGTGGGCATGGACGTGGTCTACAACCATACCTTCACGGGCGGACAGAAAGAAAAGTCCGTGCTGGACCGCATCGTGCCCGGCTACTACCATCGCCTGAACCCCGCCGGCGCCATCGAACGCTCCACCTGCTGCGACAACACCGCCACCGAAAACCTCATGATGGGCAAGCTGATGGTCGATTCGACCGAGCTGTGGACCCGCGCATACAAGATCGATTCCTTTCGCTTCGACCTGATGGGCCACCAGCCACGCTCCGTGATGGAGCAGCTGCAGGCGCGCGTCAACAAGGCAGCAGGGCGCCATGTGCAGCTGATCGGCGAGGGATGGAATTTTGGCGAAGTGGAAAACGGCGCGCGCTTCGTGCAGGCGTCGCAGCTGTCGCTGAACGGCACGGGCATCGGTACCTTCAGCGACCGTGGCCGCGATGCGGTGCGCGGCGGCTCGGCATCCGACTCCGGCGACGCGATGATCAAGCGCCAGGGCTACATCAATGGCCTGGTCTACGAACCGAATGCGCTGGCCGGAGAGCGTCCGCCGTCGGAGCTGCTGGCCGCCGCCGACATGGTGCGCGTGGGCCTGGCCGGTTCGGTGCGCAGCTTCAAGCTGCACACCTACAAAGACACGGTCCAGGCGCTCGAAGCGATCGACTACAACGGCCAGCCGGCCGGCTATGCCAGCGAGCCGGGCGAAACGGTCAACTATGTCGAGAACCACGACAACCAGACCCTGTACGACATGAATGTGTTCAAGCTGCCGCTGGGTACACCAAGCCGCGATCGCGCACGCGTGCAGGTGCTGGCGGCCGCCATCAATGCGTTCAGCCAGGGCGTGGCCTACTACCACGCCGGTATCGATACGCTGCGCTCGAAGTCCCTGGACCGTAACAGCTTCAATTCGGGCGACTGGTTCAACCGCATCGACTGGAGCTACCAGGACAACTACTTCGGCACCGGCCTGCCACCGGCGGAGGACAACGCCAAAGATTACGCGCTGATGAAGCCACTGCTGGCCAATGCGGCGCTCAAGCCGTCCCCGGCCGACATCGCCTACACGCGCGACGCCTTCCGCGAGCTGCTGGCGATCCGCGCCAGCACCACGCTGTTCCGCCTGCGCACCGCCGCCGATATCGGCCAGCGCCTGCGCTTTCACAACACCGGATCGAAACAGGTGCCAACCGTGATTGCGGCCAGCATCGACGGCAAAGGCTATCCCGGCGCGCGCTTCAAGGGCGTGGTCTATTTCGTCAATGTGGACAAGGTGGCGCACAGCATTACCGTGGCCGAAGAAAAGGGCAAGCGCCTGCGCCTGCATCCGGCGCAACGCGCTGCAAGCGCAGCCTACGACAGCGCGACGGGAACCTTTTCGATCCCCGCGCGCACCGCCGTGGTGTTTGTGGAATAACTAGATATCGAGGTGCGAGATCAGCATCCGCTTTTTCTCGGATTCTGTCTCGCGGCCGCTCAGCGAAATCCCGACCGACAGGATGTCGATCAGCAGCAGCTGCAAAATGCGCGAGATCATCGAGAGGAAGGACGTGCTGTCTTCGCTGTGATCGACCGCCAGGCATACCGTGGCTTTTTTCGCCAGCGCCGATTTGCTGCTGGTGATGGCGATGACGTCCGCGCCCGCGGCGCGCGCCGCATCGACCGCAGCCAGCAATTCGGGCAGCTGGCCCGACGTCGAAATGGCGATCACCACGTCGCCCGGTTTCAGCAATTCGGCCGCCAGTTTGAACAGGTGCGAATCGCCATACGACGAACTTGGAATGCGGAAGCGGAAGAACTTGTGCTGGCCGTCCAGCGCCACCACGCGCGAATTGCCCATCGCGTAAAACTCGACACGGTTGGCCGCGCGCAGCAGTTCGATGGCGCGGTCGATCGACAGCACGTCAAGCTGGTCGCGGAATTTCAGGATCGCCGACACGGTATTGTCGATCACCTTGGCCGACAGGTCGTGCGTGCTGTCCGATACCCGCACCTGGCTGTGGCGCACAGGGATGGTGCCGGTCAGGCTGCTGGCGAACTTGAGCTTGAAGTCGGCCAGGCCGGTGAAGCCGAGCGAACGGCAGAAACGGATCACGGTCGGCTGGCTGACGTCGGCCAGGCGCGCGATTTCGGCAATCGGCTCGCCCAGCACCTTGCGCGGATGCTCCAGCACCAGGGTTGCCACGCGCTGTTCGGCCGGCGACAGTTCGTGCTGCAGGTGCTGCACGCGCTCCATCAGCGTGTTGGCGCCGCTGCGTCCGCGCAGGTGTTCGGACAGGATCGTGGCCACGCCGCAGAACGCCGGGTTCGGAGTCATGATCACGTAGGTCGGGATATCGGCGGCGTAGGCGGTAAAGCGGCCCTTCGCTTCGAAGCGCGCCCGGAAAGTGGACTTGGCAAACAGGTCGGCCATGCGCGGCACGATGCCGCCGCCGATGAAGATGCCGCCGAAGGCACCCAGCGTCACCGCCAGGTTGGCGGCGGCGCCGCCCAGCATGCCGCAGAAGCATTCAAGCACTTCGATACAGAGCGGGTCGTTGTCGTCCAGCGCGCCGGTGATGATGTCGGGCGAACTGCGCGCAGCAACCTTCATGCCATTGCGTTCGGCCAGCGCGCGGTAGATGATTTCCATGCCGGGGCCGGAGATCAGGCGCTCGTTCGACACGTGCGACCATTCCTTCCACGCGAACTGAAGGATGGCGAACTCGCGTTCGTCGGCCGGGGCGAAGTTGACGTGGCCGCCTTCGCTGCCCAGGGTAACGAAACCGTCGATGGTCGGGATTACGCCCGACACGCCAAGGCCGGTGCCCGGCCCCAGCACGCCGATGACGGCGTTCGATGCCGGCGCGCCGCCGCCAACCTGCATCAGGTCGGCGCCCGACAGGCCCGGCAGCGACATCGCCAGCGCGGTAAAGTCGTTCACGATCAGCAGCGTGTTCAGTCCCAGCTCGCGCCGCACTTCGTCGGTCGAGAAAGTCCAGTCGCGGTTGGTCATGCGGATCATGTCGCCGCTGATCGGATTGGCCAGCGCGAAGGCGGCGTGGTTCAGCCGGATATTCGCGTGGTCGGCCAGGTAGCAGTGCAGCAGCGGCACGATGCCTGAAAAGTCATCGCACTTAAGCACGCGCACCGAGCGCAGTACGCCGGGGGCGGTTTCGAGGGCAAAGCGCGCGTGGGTGGCGCCGATGTCGGCGAGCAGGCGCGGACCGTCCGCATAGGCGGTACGGCTGTATTTCTGTTCGGGTTCGAGTTCTTTGGTCATCGCTGTAAATAGGGCAGGTTCGCGCGTAGCATACCCTATTGTACGAAATGCACCAAAATATGGCGCGAAGAAAGCTATTTTCCGATCAGGACCAGCTCATTTCCCGCGTCGAACCGGACCATGCCATTCTTGACCACGGCGCTCTTGCCCGAGTAGTAGTCCCTGACCTTTTCGCCGTTCTTGAAGACGCCGCCGACCTTGATGGCCACCGCCTGACGGATCGGCAGGTCCAGCGCCACCACCACCCGGTCCTGCTTGTACGTGCGCGAGAAGGTGTAAGGGCTTTTCTGCAGCTGCTTGTGCACGCCCGCACCCACCGCCGGATGCGCCTTGCGGAACTGGCCCAGCAAACTCCAGTGCTTGAGCACTTCCTGGACCCGGTAGCCAGGGCGCTGCGCATTGCCGTCCACGTCTTCCCAGTTCATGAACGAACGCAGCGTCGCGTCGCCGCGGGCGCCGTCGACCTTGAGCAGGCGCGCGGTTTCGTCGCCATAGTAGATCTGCGCCGCGCCGGGCGCCAGCATCAATTTGGTCGCGCTCTCGAACGGCTTTTCGCGCAGCGGATCGAACGGCGCGCTGTCGTCGTGCGAGCTGATGTAGTTCAGGACCGAGTAGCCCTTCAGGGGACCGTTCAGCACCTTCGCGTAGGTGCCGAACAAATGCTCGTATCCTCTTGCCGCATCGGATGCGGTGCTGAAGTTGATCAGGCTGTCGAAGCCATTGCTGAAGAAGTCGACGTATTTGCCGCCGCCCATGCCGAACTTGCGCGCGTGCGTGATCGAATAGTTGTACACCTCGGCCGTCATGAAAAATTTGTCGTTGCCGAGGCGTTTTTTGGGGTTTGCCTTTTTCCAGTCTTCGTAGGCCGCGCTGGCGACTTTCTTCAGGTCCTTCCACACGCCAGGCTCGGTGTGTTTGGCTGTGTCGCCGCGAAAACCGTCAAAGCCGTACTTGCGCACCCAGTCCGCATGCCACTTCATGATGTAGTAGCGGGGCGCGCGCGGGTAGCCGGTGCGCTTGAAGAAGGCATCGAGCTCTTTCACTTCACGTTCGTAGCGCCCTTCCTTCTTCCATTTTTCCACGAGCGACGGCGGCAGCGCCACATTGGCGTTGCTGTCGGTACGGACGTCCGGCAGGTTTTTCACCAGCGTGCAATCGACCGTGGTGGGGGTGTCCTTGTAGGTGCACACCGGGTCGAGCCGCACCCACTCCTCCGGCCACGCCGGGTCGGCTTCCGTCACGGGGCCGGTGTGGTTCATGACCACGTCGAGCAGCACGCGCAAGCCATGCTTGTGCGCCGTGTCGACCAGTTCGCGCACGTCGGCCTCGGTGCCCAGGTTGGCGTCGACGCTGGTGAAGTCCTTGGCCCAGTAGCCGTGGAAGCCATACGAGACACCGGTGCCTTCGTCGGTGCTGGCGTGGTTCTGCTCCACCGGCGGCGTGATCCAGATCGCGTCGACTCCCAGCTTGTTGAAATAGCCTTCCTTGATTTTGGCAGTGACGCCGGCCAGGTCGCCGCCCATGTAGCCGCGCATGACAGCGGCGTCGGCCTTGCGTCCGTATGCCAGGTCGTTGGCAGGGTTGGCGTTATGGAAGCGGTCCGTCAGCAAAAAATAGACCGTTGCGTTCGACCACTCGAACTTCTTCGCCTGGACGGGCGTCGTAATGGCGCCGAATGCCAGCGCCAGCGAAACAGCAAGTGCGGAGTATTTCATGAAGAATCCTGTATTGGTTAAGTGATGACTGTCGGCCCGGGTCTACCGGTCCGTTTCCTGAGTTCGGCCAGGCCGTCGGCAATGCGCTCAAGCTCTGCCAATGCCTGCTGCGCCTCGATGCCATGGTGCGCAGGATCTGCTTCATATCGTTCAAGGTACAGGCGGATCGTCGCGCCCTCCGTGCCGGTGCCTGACAGCCGGAACACGATGCGCGCGCCGTCGGCCATGACGATGCGGATTCCCTGCTTTTCCGCCAACGACTGGTCCACCGGGTCGGTGTAGGCAAAGTCGTCGGCGAAGGCCACCGCGATTCCGTCAAAGTCTTTGCTTGCCACCCTGGCGCGCAGGCGCGCCATGATGCCTTCTGCCGCGGCCACGTCGACGGCCTCGTAGTCGTGGCGCGAATAAAAATTGCGGCCAAAGCGCGCCCAGTGCTCGTGCACGACTTGCGCCACCGGCTTGCCGCTGGCGGCCAGCATGTTCAGCCAGAACAGCACCGCCCACAGGCCGTCCTTTTCGCGCACGTGGCTCGAACCCGTGCCGTAGCTCTCTTCGCCGCACAGCGTGACCATGCCGGCGTCCATCAGGTTGCCGAAAAACTTCCAGCCGGTTGGCGTTTCATGGCACGGCACACCAAGTTCACGCGCCACGCGGTCGGGGGCCATGGACGTCGGCATGGACCGCGCGATGCCCTTGATGCCCGCCCGGTAGCCCGGCGCCACCGTGGCGTTGGCCGCGATGATGGCCAGGCTGTCGGACGGCGTGACCGCAATGCCGCGGCCGACGATCATGTTGCGGTCACCGTCGCCGTCCGACGCGGCGCCAAAATCCGGCGCATCCGGACCAAGCATGCGCGCGATCAGTTCCGCCGCATTGACCGGATTCGGATCGGGATGGTGTCCACCGAAATCCTCAAGCGGCTCGCCATTGATCACCGTGCCGCGCGGCGCGCCAAGCGTGTCTTCAAGGATGGCGCGGGCATACGGTCCGCACACGGCGCTCATGGCGTCGAAGCACATGGTGAAACCACCTGCGAACAGGGCCCGGATGGCATCGAAGTCGAACAGCTCGTTCATCAGCGCGGCGTAGTCGGCAACCGGATCGATGACCTGCACGGTCATGGACTCGATACGCGACTGGCCCGGCGTATCGATATCGATATCGCCTTCGTCGCTGATGCAGTAGCGGGTAATCGATTCGGTGACGGCATGGATGGCATCCGTGATTTTTTCGGGTGCCGGACCGCCGTTGCCGATGTTGTACTTGATGCCAAAGTCGCCGTCAGGCCCGCCCGGATTATGGCTGGCCGACAGGACGATGCCGCCCAGGGCGCCGTGCTTGCGGACCACGCAGCTCAGGGCCGGCGTGGACAGGATGCCGCCCTGTCCCACCAGCACCTTGCCGACCCCGTGGGCCGCCGCCATGCGCAGGATGACGCCGATGGCCTGGCGGTTGAAATACCGTCCATCGCCGCCCAGCACCAGGATGCGCCCGGAGCAATCGCCGATGGTATCGAAGATAGCCTGGACGAAATTTTCGAGATAGCCGGGCTGCTGGAACTCGGCCACCTTCTTGCGTAATCCCGAGGTTCCGGGCTTCTGCCCGGCGAACCCCTTGGTCGGAACCGTCCGTATCGTCATTTTGTACTCCTGTCAGTGATCGTAAAGATACGACAGCTGACAAAAAGCCGACGCCACGTTAGTTCTTCGACACCGCGTCGTCCCGGACCATCATCGTGAACAGGCCGCCGATGATCATGCAGACGCCGCCCAGGGCCAGCGCATTGACCGCGTGGCCGCCCAGGAAGGCGGTCGTGATCGGACCGAGCACCATGCCCGCCAGGATCTGCGGAATCACGACGAAGAAGTTAAACACGCCCATGTAATAGCCCATTTTTTCCGGCGGCAGCGAGCCGGCCAGGATGGCATACGGCACGGTCAGGATGCTGGCCCACGCGATGCCCACGCCGACCATCGGAACGAGCAGCATGTACTTGTTAGTGATGAACATGATGCTGGCCAGGCTGGCGCCGCCGATGATCAGGCAGATCATGTGGCACAGCTTGCGATTGGTGTTGCGCGCAATGACAGGCAGGATGAATGCCGCGACGGCCGACACGCCGTTGTACACGGCGAACATGACGCCGACCCAGTTGCCCGCGCTCTGGAATGCGTCGGACTGGGCATCGGTGGTGCCGAACACATTGGCTGCCACCGCATTGGTGGTATTGACCCACATGACGAACAGCGCGCTCCACGAGAAAAACTGCACGGCTGCCAGCTGGCGCATGGTCAGCGGCATCTTGCCGAATCCGGCCAGGATTTCCGTGATCGCGTGGCCCAGGCCGCGGTTCCCGGCCCGGAATTTGGCCAGGTCTTCCGGTGGCGTTTCATCGCTCGAAAGGACAGTCCAGGTGACGGCGGAGATGAAGGCGATCCCGCCCACGTAGAAGGAATAGCGCACCGTCTCGGGGATGACGCCTGGCGCCGCCGCATTGCTGAAACCGAGGCTGTCGAACATGGTAGGCAGCAGCGACGCGACCACCGAACCGCAGCCGATGAAGAAGGTCTGCATCGCGAAGCCGGAAGTCTGCTGGGTCGGATCGAGCTTGTCGCCGACGTAGGCGCGGAACGGCTCCATCGACACATTGATCGAGGCATCCATGATCCACAGCGCGAACACGGCCATCCAGATGGCCGTGGAATTGGGCATCATGAACATGGCGAAGGTGGCCAGCAAGGCGCCCATGAAGAAGAACGGACGGCGGCGGCCCCATTTCGGGTGCCAGGTATTGTCGCTGAGGTAGCCGATGATGGGCTGGACCAGCAAGCCGGTGACCGGCGCGGCGAGCCAGAACCATGGCAAGTCGTCAGGCGAAGCGCCCAGCGTCGAGAAAATGCGGCTGCTGTTCGAATTTTGCAGCGCAAAGCCGAACTGGATGCCGAAGAAGCCGAAGCTCATGTTCCACAACTGCCAGAACGTCAGGCGTGGTTTTAAAGAAGTCATTTGCATCTGTGTCCCCAATTATTCTGTCCGGACGGAGCGCCGGACTGTTTGCATCAATAGCTGAGAACGAAACTGCCGCGCTCATTGCCGATGATGGTACTGCTTACCTTGACCTTGCCTGCCGCGCCGTCGAACAGGTCCGCCGTCCCCGCCTTGAGCGTCACCGCTTTCTGGTTCAGCTGCAGCGCCGGCGCGTCGCCAAAGCCGTGCAGCACGATTTCCAGCTTGCTGAACTTCGACTTGAACGAACCATTCACCGCGCCAAAGCTGATCCGGCGCGCTGCCGCGTCGTACGTGATGTCGCGGCTGAAGAAATCGCCCTTCTGGTAGCCGAAACTGGCGCCGTCGTCTTCGTAGTATCTTGTGCTGTTGTTCACATCACCCTTGTAAATATGGATGGCCAGCGTGTCGGACGGCTTTTCGGACGTCGACTGCACCAGCGACTGCACGGGCACGATGCTACTCTCTTTCACGTACACCGGGAGCCTGGCCACCGACAGTTCCAGGATCTGTTCGCGCACCCCGTCCTGCACCGCATCCGAATAGAGCTCATACCATTTCCCGCCCGGGAACCACACCTTGCCGAATTCCTTCGTACTGTCGAAGGGCGCGACCAGGAAGGACTTTCCAAACAGGTACTGGTTCTGGAATGCCGGATCGTAGACCTTCGCCTCATGGCTGTAATCGATGGCCAGGGTGCGCATCACCGGTTCGCCGGTGGTGGCGGCATCGTTGAAGGCCGAGTACAGGTAAGGCATCAGGCGATAGCGCAGGTTCACGTACTGGCGCGCGTTGTCGAGGACATCCTCGCCGAACGACCATGGCTCGGCGGCCTTGGTGTTGTAGGCCGAATGGTTGCGGAAGTAAGGATTGAAGGCGCCGATCTGCATCCAGCGCGCGTATAGCGACGGTGTCGGCACGCCAGTGAAGCCGCCCACGTCCATGCCGGTAAAGGCCACGCCCGATACGCCCAGGCTATTCAACAGGCGCACGCCGAGCAGCATATGCTCTTCCTCGGCGCGGTTGTCGCCGGTCCAGATGGCGGTGTAGCGCTGCAGGCCCGCGAAGCCGGAACGGGTCAGCATGAAGGGGCGCTGGCCGGTGGCCGCTTTCATGCCTTCGTAGCTGGCGCGCGTCATTTCAAGGCCGTAGACGTTGCGGCCCTGCTTGTGGGTGGTCGGTACACCGTCGAAGTCGAACAGTATGTTGTTCGGCATGCGCTGGCCCCAGGTGGAGATTTCGTTCATGTCGTTCCACAGGCCCGCCACGCCGGCCGCGGCATAGGTCTTCACTTCCTGGCGCCACCAGGCGCGCCCCTTCTCGCTGGTGAAGTCGGGGAAGTGGCACCAGCCCGGCCACACCTCGCCGGTGTAGTTGCTGCCGTCGGCGAACTTGAGGAAGACGTCGTCCTTCAGGCCCCGCTCGTATACGCCGTAGCCTTTTTCCACCTTGATGCCCGGGTCGACAATGACGGTGGTCTTGAAGCCCATGGCATTCAATTTCGCGGTCATGGCCGACGGATCGGCGAAGCGCGCCTTGTCCCAGGTGAACAGCTTGTACGCGTCCATGTAATGGATATCGAGCGTGATGCCGTCGGCCGGGATTTTTTTCTCGCGCAGGGTCTGGGCGATGCGCAGCACTTCGGTGTCGGGGAAATAGCTGTAGCGGTTCTGCTGGTAGCCCAGGGACCACAGCGGCGGCAGCGGCATGCGCCCCGTGAGCGCCGTGTATGAACCGATGATGTCGGCCACGCGCGGATGATGGATGAAGTAGTAATTCATCTCCCCGCCCTGCGCCGAGAACGAGGAGAAGCGCTGGTTGCTGGCGCCGAAATTGAAGTCGCTCTGGTAGCTGTTGTCGAAGAAGATGCCGTAGCTCAGGCCATGGTGGATGCCGACATAGAAAGGGATCGACGCATACAGCGGATCGGTGTCGTTCTGGTAGCGGAAGGCGTCGGTATTCCAGTTGGTGTAGGCGCTGCCGCGGCGGTCAAGGTTGCCGCCTTTTTCACCGAGGCCGATGAAGCGCTCGCCGTCCTGTAGCTTTTTATAAGTCGCCACCTCCTCGCCGATCCAGGAAGTACCCAGGCCCGGCTCGTCCTGGTTGATCACTTTGCCGTCGGGCGTAGTGAAGGTAATCGAAAATGGCTTGCGGCTGACGCGGGCGCTCAGGGCATCGGTAGCGATGACGATCTCGGTGGCGTTTTGGGTGATGCTGGTCTTGCCGGGTAGTGGCTTGGCCACGACAGCGTGCGAAAAATCGCGCCCCAGCTTCTGCTTGTCCATGCGCACGCGGATCACCGTGGGGCTGTATACCGTGAGTTCCACAAACGCATTCTCCGTGCGCAGGCGAACCTGCTGGCCCTGGACGTCGACCGACTGCACCGCACCGGCCGGCTTGACCGGCTGCGCCTGCACTTGTGGCAAGGCAAGCGCGAGGGCAAACACCAGCAATGCTCCGAACGTTACTTTCATCTGGACACTTCCTCTCTAATTTGTAGTAAAGTAACATGGCGATTTCTGAGTGTCAATTCAAACGGTTCCATAGTAGAATCTCTGAAGGAAATCTATAAAAACGAGAAAAATTGTAGTCAAATAACAGAGTTGGAGACAATATGCTTGACATGCAGAAGCGCTTGACGAACTTCTTTTACGCCACCATCAGCCTGCCCTCGACAGCGATGGGCTTCGCGCTGTGCATCCAGATTTCGGCGCTGAGCTGGATCCTCTCCACCAAGTTCGGCCTGGAGATACACCAGATCGGCATCGTGTGGGCTGCGGGCCCGACTGCCGGCATCCTGGGCCAGGTGATCATTGGCCTGATCAGCGACAAGGCCTGGTTCTGGGGCGGCCGGCGCCGTCCCTTCATCCTCATCGGCGGCACGCTGGCCGCGCTGATGGTGTTCCTGCTGCCGCGTATCGACATGGTCGACCGCATGCTTGGCGTGGGCAATATCCTGGTGGTGGCGGTGATCGTGGCGCTGGTGCTCGACCTGTCGATCAATATCAGCTTCAACCCCACCCGCTCCATCATTGCCGACCTCACACCCGAAGGTGAAGCGCGCACCAAGGGCTACACCTGGATGCAGACCATCTCCGGTTTCTGGGGCGTGCTGGCCTACATCGTCGGCGCCACGCTGGGCAATGAATTCCTGATCTCGATCGGCGCGGTGATCGTGCTGCTGTTCTCGGTGCTGCCGATGTTCTTCATCAAGGAAGAACGCGAGATGGCCTGCCAGAAGGCCGACGCCGTGGCCACCGAGGCCGACTGGGGCCAGCTGTGGCGCATCTATATCGCCCACGGCTTCTCGTGGCTGGGCGTGCAGTCGATGTTCGTCTACACCTATGGTTTCATCCAGACCCACATCATTCCGGCCGGGCTGCCGGTGGCCGAAGCGAATGCGCAGAGCGGCCAGATCATCGCCTATTCGTTCGCGGTACTGAACACGGTAGGCTTCCTGCTGCCGGCGCTGGTACTGGCGCCGCTGGCCAAACGGATCGGACGCGTGCAGACGCAGGCCCTGTGCATCGCCATCATGGCGGCCGGCTACTTCATGATCGCCGGCTTCGCGCGCACGCCGATGATGCTGTATGCCCTGATGGCGGTTGTCGGCATCGGCTGGAGCGCCGTGGTCAGCCTGCCGTTCGCCATCATGAGCGACAAGGTAGACAAGAGCCGCATGGGCTTCTTCATGGGCGTATTCAACCTGTCGGTGGTGCTGCCGCAGCTGATGTCGACCGGCGTGGGCTATGTTCTCAAGGACGCGGGCAACAACAGCATGCTGTACGTGATCTGCGGCGGTTCGCTGGCGATATCGGCCGGTCTGTGGTGCCTGGTTCGCGATGAAAAAAGCACGTCGCCGGCATTGATGCCGGCTTCCGCACACTAAGAAAGAGGGACATGAAAAAGATCATCACCGCCATTTCCATCGCCATCCTGTGCGCGGGCTGCCATACGGGTTCGGAAAAGCCGGCGGCCAAGCCGGTTGCCGCGACCGCAACGACGGCCCAGCCGAATGTATCGCTGCTGGCGGGCGAACTGGCCATGCCGGGCCTTGACCGCAAGCGCCAGATCCGCATGTACCTGCCGCCCGATTACGCCACGTCGGGCAAGCGCTATCCCGTGCTGTACATGCACGACGGGCAGAACCTGTTCGACACCACAACGGCCTACGCGGGCGAATGGAATGTCGACGAGACCATGAACGCGCTGGCCAGGGAAGGCAAGCTCGAACTGATCGTGGTGGGCATCGACAACGGCCAGGCAAAGCGCATGACCGAACTCAATCCATGGGACTTCCCGGAGACGGGCAAGGGAGAAGGCGCACTGTATATGGACTTCGTGGTGAAGACGCTCAAGCCGCTGATCGACACCAGCTACCGCACCCTGCCCGACCGCGCCAACACGGCCATTATGGGCAGCTCGATGGGCGGACTGATCTCGCACTACGCGATCAACCAGTACCCGGATGTGTTCAGCAAGGCCGGCATTTTCTCGCCGGCTTACTGGGTGGGCATGGATGCAATCAAGTTCGTCGGCACAAAACCGGCCAGGGCCGACGCGCGGCTGTACCTGCTGATGGGAAGCGAAGAAGGCGGGAACATGGTGAGCAATGTGCAGCTGATGGCCGCGGAACTGAAGAAAATCGGTCACCCGGAAGCGAACACGGTACTGAAGATCGTCCCGGGCGCGAAGCACAATGAAGCTTTCTGGAGCGGGGAATTGCGCCAGGCGATTTTGTGGATGTTTGAAAAGCCGGTCGCTACCGCAGCGGCCCGCTAGTCTTCATAGAAGCTCGCAGGGGGCCAGGCCTGACATCTGGACACGAGCTCAACCGCAGGAAGGTTGAGCTCGTGTCCAGATGTCAGGCCTGCCCCCCCCTGCGCATGGCCCCCTGCGTATTGCTGAGAGCTAGTCGAGGCCCAGCAGCGCAGGCACCGACTGCCGCAGCTGCTCGATGAGCTCGGGATCCATGTATTTGTAGTCGTCGGGGATGTCGAGCACGTGGATGACGCCCCCATCGAGCAGGCGGCCAAATTCCGCCTTCAGGCGCGACTTGTGCTTTTCTTCCATGACGCAGATGACGTCGGCCCACGCGATATCGTCGGCCGTCACCTTGCGCCTGGCATTCGGGCTGGTGCCGCCCGAACGCACCGACAGCAGCAGGTGCTTGCGCCACACCTGCTCCGCTGTCGGGCTGCGCCACTGATTCCTGCTGCAGACGAACAGGATGTGGCGCCTCGTTTCCTCCTTAGCCAGGCTTCGGTCCCTTGCGGTGCTCTTTCTTGGCCTTGGTTGCGGCGTCGTACGGCTTCTTCGGTCCCAGCTTCTTCTCTTCGAAACGGCGGTCGCCTGCCTTCTTCGGCGCGCTGGCCTTCTTGGCCGGCACCGCTTCGCCGTCGCGCGTGATGTTCAGCTGCTGGCCAGCGACCCACACGGTCTTCAGGTGGTCGATCAGGTCCGGCGGCATGTCGGCCGGCAGGTCGAGCGTGCTGTAGTCGTCGTAGATTTCGATACGGCCGATGAACTTCGATTCGATGCCCGCTTCGTTGGCGATGGCGCCCACGATATTGCCCGGCTTGACGCCGTGCGCATGACCGACTTCGATACGGAAGGTACCCATGCCGTCTTCCTGCGGACGGGCCACGCGCTCGCGCGGCTTGAAGGCCGGCGCATCGCCACGGTCACGGGAAGGCGCGTCAAAGCGCGGCGCATCGGAACGCGGAGCACGCGCCATCGGCGCCTCTTCGCGCCACGATGGTGCTGCCTTGGCGTCGCGGTTCGGCTTTTCCAGCAGCAGCGGCACGTCGCCACGAGCCAGCTTGGCCAGCGCGGCGGCGATTTCGATCGCAGGCACGTTCAGTTCACGTTCGTATTCTTCGATCAGCGAACGGAATACGTCCAGGCCACCTGCGCCCAGGGCTTCGGTGATCGAATCCTTGAATTTGGCGATCCGCACGTCGTTCACGGCTTTCACGGTCGGCAGCGTCAATGGCGCAACCGGCTGGCGCGTGGCGCGCTCGATGGCTTTGAGCAGGCCCTGTTCGCGCGGGGTGATGAACAGAATCGCTTCGCCGCTGCGCCCCGCGCGGCCGGTACGGCCGATACGGTGGGTATAGCTTTCCGGGTCCGACGGCACGTCGTAGTTGATGACGTGGCTGATGCGCTCCACGTCCAGGCCGCGCGCGGCCACGTCGGTGGCGACCAGGATGTCGATCTTGCCGTTCTTGAGCTGTTCGATGGTGCGTTCGCGCTGCGTCTGCTGCATGTCGCCGTTGATGGCGGTGGCGGCAAAGCCTCTCGCCTGCAGCTTGCTCGCCAGTTCTTCGGTACCGAGCTTGGTGCGCGCGAAGATGATCATGCCGTCGAACGGTTCGGCTTCCAGGATGCGGGTCAGCGCTTCGAGCTTCTGCATGCCGCTCACCATCCAGTAGCGCTGGCGGATATTGTCGGCGGTGCCGGTCTTGGCGGCCACGGTCACTTCGGCCGGATCGCGCAGGTAGGTCTTGGCGATGCGCTTGATGGCCGACGGCATGGTGGCCGAGAACAGCGCGGTCTGGCGCGTTTCCGGCGTCTTTTGCAGGATCTGTTCGACGTCGTCGATAAAGCCCATGCGCAGCATTTCGTCTGCTTCGTCGAGCACCAGGGTCTTCAGCTTGGACAGGTCGAGCGAACCTTTTTCAAGGTGGTCGATGACGCGGCCCGGGGTGCCGACAATGACGTGCACGCCGCGGCGCAAGGCCGACAGCTGCGGGCCGTAGCTTTGGCCGCCGTAAATTGGCAGGACATGGAAATCCTTGATATGGGTGGCGTATTTCTGGAACGCCTCGGCCACCTGGATCGCCAGTTCGCGCGTTGGCGCGAGCACCAGCGCCTGGGGCGACTGCTGTTTGATATCGATGCGCGACAGGATAGGCAGGGCGAAGGCCGCCGTCTTGCCGGTACCGGTCTGGGCCTGGCCCAGGACATCGCGGTTGGCCAGCAGCAGCGGGATGGTCGCCGCCTGGATCGGCGATGGCGTTTCGTATCCGACCTCTTTCATGACCTTCAGCACGGCGGCTGAGAGATTGAGTTCGGAAAACAGCAGTACAGGGGATTCAGACATGGGACACTCACAATAAACTAGCTCGCCCGACGGGAAAGCACCCTCTAGTTTACTCTGTTGCAGCGCAAGATGGCGCAAAATCGCTTTTTCTCTGGTAGGATGCCCGGTTCCGCCCTCCCAATCCGACCATGCCCCAAGTTTCCGCCCTCGCCTACCCCGCCCCGAACGCGCGCCTCTGGCTCACCTTGCAGGTGGCAGGCCAATTGCTGTCGGCCGCCCTGGTGATCGTGATGTTTGTCCTGGCCGGCAAGGGTGAACTCGCGCAAGCGGGCCAATCGCCGACGGCGGTCCTGCTGTTTGCGCTGGCGCTGGGCTTTGCGGCCACGATAGGCATCGTGGTACAGGCGCGCCTGACGGTACAGTGGGAATCGGAGGATACCTTGCGCTGCCTGCTGTCGGCGATCGCGCAGGCGGGCTACGTGGAACAGGGGGCGGTGGACAATGCGGTGGTGTACCGCAGGGATTTGCCGGCCGCGCTGCGCCGTGATAACCAACTGGTACGCATTACGCGCGATGGCGATGTACTTACGGTCACGGGTCCGGCGACCAGGCTGCGCAAGATCCGCAAGCTGCTGGGCGCCTGAAAAACCCTCACATCGCCCTCGCGAGGGCGATGTAGTTGCTTACTTGGCCGCGACCAGGGCAGCGATAAACTGCGCGTGCGTCGGCATCACATTCACGCACTTGCCCACCACCCCTGCAATCTCTTCCAGGAAGGCCGACACTTCCTGCTCCTCCAGCAGGTCGACCAGCGGGTGATACCCGCCCGCCTTGATCCCCTGTCCGTGCATGACCTGCAGCCAGCCCACTTCCGTAAACAGCTCGTTATTCTCGCGAACGATGCGTCCATGCGCCTTGTACAGCGCCAGCTTGCGCTGCAGCGTTTCGGGCAACTCCATGGTCCGGCAGAAGTTCCAGAACGGCGTATCGGTGCGCTCCGTTGCGTTGTAGTGCAGGATCAGGAAGTCGCGGATCCGCTCCGTCTCGAAATCGCACTGGCGATTGAATTCGTCGATATTCTCTTGATGGAACCCGTTATCCGGGAAAAAGGTGACCAGGCGCGCGATGGTCGACTGGATCAGGTGGATGCTGGTCGACTCCAGCGGTTCCATGAAACCTGACGACAGTCCGATCGCCACCACGTTTTTGTTCCACACCTTCTTGCGCTTGCCGGTGACGAAGCGCAGCAGCTTCGGTTCGGCCAGCGCCTTGCCGTCCAGGCTATTCATCAGGATGGACGCGGCTTCGTCGTCGCTCATGAATTTGCTGGAGAAGACGTGGCCATTGCCGGTGCGGTGCTGCAGGCCGATGCGCCACTGCCAGCCGGCCGGACGCGCCGTGGCGCGGGTGTACGGCAGCAGGTCGGACGCCAGCTCGCACGGCACCGCATAGGCGCGGTCGCACGGCAGCCAGTGGGTCCAGTCTTCGTAGCCGGTCTTCAAGGCCTGCTCGATCAGCAGGCCACGGAAGCCCGAACAGTCGATGAACAGATCGCCTTCGATGCGTTCGCCGTTTTCCATGATCACGGCGTCGATATGGCCGTCGCCTTCGCGCACCACGGAGTCGACCACCTTGCCCTCGGTGCGGACCACGCCCAGCGCTTCGCTGAACTTGCGCAGGTAGCGCGCGTACAGGCCCGCGTCAAGGTGGAAGGCATACACGATGTCGGCCAGCGGCGAATTGGCCATCTCGCTGGTCGGGCGCATGAACTTCGACGACAGCGACGCCATGCGGTTGATCGAGTAGTTTTCCAGGTCCGGGGCCTTGCCCGCCTGGTGCATCTTGAGCCAGTACTGGTAAAAATCGACCGTCCACAAGTCCTGGCCGAATTTGCCGAAGCCGTGCATGTACTTGTCGCCCAGCTTCCCCCAGTCGACAAATTTGATGCCGAGCTTGAAGGTGGCCTTGGTCTCGCGCATGAACTCATCTTCATTGATGCCCAGGACCTGGTTGAACAACTTGATCATGGGGATCGTCGATTCGCCCACGCCGACGGTCGAAATCTCGTCAGACTCGATCAGGCGGATCGCGTATTTCCCGCGCAGGATCTTGGACAGCGCCGCGGCCGTCATCCAGCCGGCGGTGCCGCCGCCAACGACCACGATATTACGTACATTCGCTTGCTGCATCATGACCTCGGCGCCGCGCAATGGCGGGCGATATAAGCTGCGTGATCGGGCATCACATCGACGCACTTGCCGATGACCGCGCGCACGCCCTCCATATATTCGAAGGTGTCGGCGTCACTCTGGACGTCGACCAGCGGGTGATAGCTGTCGGTGACCAGGTTCTGGCCCTGCATGACCTGCAGCCAGCCCACTTCGGTAAACAATTCGTTCTCGCGCCGCACCACGCGTCCGTGCGACTTGAACAGCTCCAGTTTTTCCGTCAGCGTATCGGGAATGGCCATCGCCGCGCAGGCTTGCCAGAACGGCGAGTCGTCGCGGGTGGTGAGCTTGTAGTGCATGATGATGAAGTCGCGGATGCGCTCGATTTCGAAACGCGTCTGGCGGTTGTATTCCTTGACGTCCACGGCGCTGAATTCGCGGTCCGGGAAAAACTCCAGCAGGCGCGCAATGGCCGACTGCACCATGTGGATGCTGGTCGATTCGAGCGGCTCCAGGAAGCCGCTGGCCAGTCCGATCGCCACCACGTTCTTGTTCCAGCCCAGCTTGCGCGCGCCGGCCACGAACTTGAGCAGGCGCGGCTCGGCCAGCGGCTTGCCGTCCAGGTTGGCCAACAGGATGCCGGTCGCCTCATCCTGGCTCATGAACTCGCTGCAAAACACATGGCCGTTGCCGATCCGGTGCTGCAGCGGGATGCGCCACTGCCAGCCGGCGCTGTGCGCGGTGGCGCGCGTGTAGGGCGTCAGGGCCGGCGCCGATGCGCAGGGCACGGCCACGGCGCGGTCGCACGGCAGCCAGTGACTCCAGTCTTCGAAGCCGGTTTTCAGGGTGTCTTCGATCAGCAAGCCGCGGAAGCCCGAACAGTCGATGAACAGTTCGCCCTCGATGCGCTCGCCATTTTCCAGCACCACCGCTTCGACGTGGCCGTCGTGCTCGCGCTGTTTGACACTGGTGATCTTGCCTTCGTGGCGCACGACGCCGCGCTGCTCGGACAGCTTGCGCAAATATTTCGCGTACAGGCTGGCATCGAAGTGGTAGGCGTATGCAATTTCGGACAGGGGGGAATCCGGGATGTCGGTGCTTGCCGGCATGAACTTGTTGGCGCGCGCGGCCATGCGGGTGATCGAATATTCGCCCAGGTCGGCCGCCTTGCCCATGCGGTGCATCTTGTGCCAGTACTGCTCGAAGCCCACGGTCCACAGGTCGGTGCCCACCTTGCCGAAACCGTGCATGTAGCGGTCGCCCTGCTTGCCCCAGTTGACGAACTCGATGGCCAGCTTGAAGGTGCCCTGGGTCGCCTGCATGAATTCATTTTCATCGATGCCGACGATGCGGTTGAAGCGCTGGATCATCGGGATCGTCGCTTCGCCCACGCCCACAATGCCGATCTCATCGGACTCGACCAGGCGAATCTTGTACTTGCCGCGCAGGGTGGTGGCCAGGGCCACGGCGGTCATCCAGCCGGACGTGCCGCCGCCGACGATGACGACAGTTTTGATGAGGCTGTCATTCATGGTGTTCCTTGAACAAAAAAATGATTGTAGCTCGAAAAAAACAATCCCCGTGAGCAAAATGCCGACAGGGATTGTGTGTGGTGCGCCGGTCAGCCGAAGCTGACCGGTGTCGCGGCTACATTAGAACTTGTAGTTCGCGCCGAACAGGTAGGTCTTGCCGTAGGTTACAACTTCCACTGGCTTCGATGGATCGTTGACATAACGCTGGAACTTGGCGTTGCCCAGATTTTGCGCCGACACGTTCAGGGTCAGACCCTGGAGCGGGCCGCTCTGGAATTCATACGCCAGTTGCAGGTCAACAATCGACTCGCCGCGGATGAAGGTCAGCTTGCGCGTATCTTCGTAGTCGGAGATCTCGCCCAGGAAGTCGGAACGCTTCTTCTGTGCCAGGCCGATCTGCAGGCCGTTCTTTTCGTAGTAGATCTTGGTATTGGTCACTTTACGCGACAGGCCAGGCATCGGGATGTTGGCAGCCGGCGTATCAGCGAAGGTGAAGCCGCTGGTTGGCATGCTAACCGAGCTCTTCGTATCCGAATGGTTCAGCTGTACGCCGAAGCCGTCCAGGAAGTCCGCAGCCAGCGAGAACGGCACATCCATGTTCAGTTCGATACCGTGGATGTTACCGCCCGAACCATTGGTCGGGGTCGTCAGGATACCGATCGTCGAACGATTCGGTGGCAGCGGGGTCGATGGGCTCACGAACGGTGCGAAGTCGAACTGGCGGCCTACGTCCAGCACATACGAATCGAGCTTCTTGTAGAAGTACGCAACCGAGATCACGCCTTTCTTGCCGAAATACTTCTCGTATGACAGGTCGAATGCCTTGGCGCGGAATGGATCGAGTTCAGGATTGCCGCCACCGCCGGTCAGCATCGGCGGGGTGCCGGTCTGTCCGGTGTTCAGGGAAAACGCCTTGCTCGCTTTCATTTTGTCCATTTGCGGACGGGCCAGTACCTTGGCAACGCCCAAACGCAGCATCTGGTCCGAACCCAGGTCCAGCGCCAGGTTCATGCTTGGCAGGACGTCGGTGTAGGACTTGCCGGCGCCGGTTTCCGAACCAGGGCAGGTGGCCGCGGTGTTGCCGGTGCAGGCTGCACGGTCGACGTCGAAACCTGAAGAGCGCTGGTCGGTACGCACGACCTGGGTACCGATATTGCCGCGGTAGGTCAGGCCGAAGACTTCGCCTTCCAGGTCACCCTTGAGGAAAGCGGTCGTGATCTTCTCTTGCACGGTCCAATCCTTGTTCAGGATGGCTTCATCTTGCTTGCCGACGCGGTCGTACAGGTCACCGAACTGGGTCGGATCGAAGGCGGCCACGATCAGGCCGGTCGAGCCGGCGACAGCGGTGCCGGTGCCAGGAATGCCGGCCACGGCGTACGGCGCACCACCCTTGACGACCAGTCGGAATTCGCGCGAGGTGTGGGTCTTGAGGCGGTCCGAATAGTTCAAGCCGAACTGGGTAGCGACCAGCGGGCCCCAGTTCAGGTCACGGGCGGCGATCAGGCGCAGGTTGTTGATGCGGTCCGAATTGTCCGGCAGGGCCAGGTAGCCGGCCTGTGGCGAGCTAGGGCCACCGCTCCAGCCTTCCACGTCGGTCAGCTTCATGATGTTGCGGTCGCTGAAGCTCGGACTGACCGAGTACTTCACGTCCTGGAAGTTGCTGCCGTTGAAACCGGTCCACGAAATCGAGGCCAGCTGGCTCGCTGGCGTATTGCCTGCCTGGCCTGCGGTCGTTTCGTAGCGGGTACCGTTCTTGCGTGCTTTCGATTGCGACACGTCACCGGTGAAGGACCAGTCGTCCACCTTGGCGACGGTGTTCCAGCCGATATTGGTCAGCTTGTCGTCGAAGCTGCTCATGTGATTACGAATCACACCTTTGTAGTTGCTCATCGTACCTGCGGTCACGACGCCGTTCGAGATCGTGGCATTGCTCAGCACGCCGTTCGGGTCATACTGGCTCGACAGGCTGCCTGCACCGGATGCACCGAATGGAATCGCGCCTTCCAGGCCGGTACGCTTGAGCGTGTTCTGGCCCTTCGAGTAGAAGATGTCCACGGTAGAACGGAAGGTGCGGCTTGGACGGTATTGCAGGGACGCCATGGCGCCGTCGCGGGTGCCGCCGGTCGTTTCCGTGTCGCCCTTGAAGCCGCCAGGAACTTTGACATTGGTGCCGTTGTTGTTGTAGTCAGCAGCCCAGCCGCCCCACGAGTCGAATTTCTGCTGCTGGTTGTTGCTTTCTTTCAGGCGCGTGAAACCGAGCGCGACACCGATCGTGCGGTTGGCGAACTGGTCGATGTAGGACAGTGCGAAGCGGTCGCCCTTGCCTTCTTCCAGGCCGGCATTGCCCACGCCGCTTTTTTGCTTTTCATACTTCATTGCCACGGTGCGCTTCTGGAAATCCAGCGGCTGCACGGTGCGCAGGTCCATGGTGGACGACAGGCCCTGGCCGACCAGCAGCGCGTCAGGCGTCTTGTAGACCACGACCGAACCGAGCAGGGCTGCAGGGAACACGTCGAAATCCGGTGCGCGGCTGTCGCCGGTGGAAGCCGATTCGCGGCCATTGAACAGGGAACCGTTCATGTCTGGCGACATGCCGCGGATGCTGATGTTCGATGCCTTGCCGGTTGCTTTGTCGCGCTGGGCGGTCACGCCTGGCAGGCGGGCAACCGATTCGGCAACGCTCGAATCAGGCAGTTTGCCGATATCTTCGGCGGAAATCGCGTCGACGATCGAGGACGAGGTCTTCTTGATCGAAATTGCAGCTTCAATGCCGCGGCGAATACCGGAGACGACCACTTGCTGGACTGGCTCGCCGTCCTTCTTTGCGGTTTCACCCGCGGCTGCTGGCGCTACAGGCGCTGCGGTCGCAGCTTCTTGCGCATAGACAGAACCGGCCAACACGGAAAGAAACACGGCGCATCCTGCAGCTACAGGATTCAGTTGGAAAGCGGCACTGTTATTGCGCTTGTTCGCAAAAATATTCATTTGTCCCCTCATCTCATCAGTACTACACAATTCCCGTAAATCCAGCCTGGCAGCTACTACACGGGATCCATAAACTCAGCGTTCTTAGACGCGTTGATAAGGATTTTGTACTAAAACTAGATGCACTGTCAACGACAGTTGCGGAAGACTACTAAATTGTGGGTTTTTTACCCCAAATCGCCACTCTCTAAGGCTACGACGTTGTATTTAGGGTACAGAGACCCTTGGCAGCATCTGTAGTACGACTACATTTATGTGGTTTTTCACTGTTTTGGCGAGGAAATGCCCCATCTTGGGGCGGGTGGAAGCGTATTGACGCCTGCCTGCGTGTACCTCCAACTACAGAACTCCATGGCAAGTGCATATATATCTTGACGGGTTGGGAATTCTGCATGTCAGGTTCACGTTTGTACTATAACTAGGAAGTTCGGCCTGGCAAGCCCTCGTCGCCGTTGTTCCCCTTTCCCTTGTGGTGTATGCTTTTCAGCACCATGGAACCGTAGTGAAACTACGAATAACTCCCTGCCAAGCACGAGCCCAAGGGCGCCGACCGGCCCGCAGGCGCGCGTACGACCTGTCCAAGGCTGTCCTGACCGCCACCATTAGCGAACACAGACCATGAAAAAACTGCTTCTTTCCCTGCTGCTGTGCAGCGCCAGCGCCTTCGCCGCCCCGGATTACCGTGTCGAGCACATGGAGCCGCCCTTCTGGTGGGCCGGCATGCATAGCGACAAGCTGCAACTGATGGTGCACGGCCCGCGCATCGCCGACCTCGATCCGGCCATCGCCTATCCGGGCGTGCGCATCGACGCCGTCACGCGCGTGGCGAACCGGAACTACGTGTTCATCGACCTGAAGATAGCGCCCGACGCCAGGCCGGGGAAATTCCAGATCGTGTTCGGCGACGGCACGCTTCGCCACGACTACCAGTTATTGGCGCGGACGCCGGGATCGGCGCAGCGTCCGGGCTTTTCCAGCAAGGATGCGATCTACCAGATCATGCCGGACCGCTTCGCCAACGGACTGGAAGCGAACGACAGCATCCAGGCCATGGCCGACAAGGCCGACCGCAGCAAGGGCGGCGGCCGGCATGGCGGCGACATCCAGGGCGTAATCGACCGCCTGGACTATATCGCCGACATGGGCTTCACCCAGATCTGGCCGACGCCGCTGGTGGAAAACGACATGCCGGCCTATTCCTACCATGGCTATGCCGCCACCGACCATTACAAGATCGATGCCCGCTACGGCAGCAACGACGATTTCCGCCGCCTGTCCGCCGAAGCGCGCAAGAAAGGCATCGGCATCATCCAGGACGTGGTGCTGTCGCATATCGGCAGCGGCCACTGGTGGTTCCGCGACATGCCGACGCCCGACTGGACCACGCACGGCGGCAAGTTCGTGCCCACGCAGCACCACCGCGTGGCCGTGCAGGACCCGTACGCGGCAAACGAGGACAAGCTCAATTTCACCACCGGCTGGTTCACCGGCACCATGCCCGACATGAACCAGACCAATCCGCTGGTGGCCAACTACCTTATCCAGAACAATATCTGGTGGATCGAATATGCGGGCCTGTCCGGCCTGCGCATCGATACCTATGGCTATTCGGACGGCGCCTTCCTCACCGAATACACGCGCCGCCTGATGGCCGAATACCCGCAGCTGAACATGGTCGGCGAGGAATGGCACAAGTCGCCCAACGTGGTGTCGCGCTGGCAGAAGGGCAAAGTCAATTTCGACGGCTACGTCAGCTCGCTGCCCAGCCTGATGGACTTCCCCATGTCCGAGGTCATGCGCCATGCGCTGGCCAGCAAGGAGATGGGCGAAGGCTTCAACGACGTGTACGAAACCCTGTCGATGGATTATCTGTACCCGAATCCGGGCAACCTGGTCCTGTTCGAGGGCAACCACGACATGGCGCGCATCTTCAGCGTGGTCGGTGAAGACTACAAGCTGTACCAGATGAGCATCGCCTACCTGATGACAATGCCGCGCATTCCCCAGTTCTACTACGGCAGCGAAGTGCTGATGACCAGCGCCACCAAGGAGCGCGACGACGCCACCTACCGCCGCGACTTCCCGGGCGGCTGGAAGGGCGACAAGGTCGATGCGTTCACGGGCGCCGGACTCTCCGCCCAGCAGCGAGAAGCCCAGGCCTTCGTGAAGAAGCTGGCCAACTGGCGCAAGTCGCAGCCGGTCATCCACAGCGGGAAAACCATGCACTTCGGCGCCGAAAACGGCACCTATGTCTACTTCCGCTACAACGGCAGCAAGAAGGTCATGGTCGCCTTCAACAAGGGCAGCAAGGACGCGGTGCTGCCGGCAGCGCGCTTCGCCGAAATGCTCGCCGGCGTGAGCTCGGGCATGGACATCATCAGCGGTAAAATGGTCAGCCTCGACAAGACCGTGACGCTGCCCGCGAGATCGGTCCAGATACTGGAGCTTTAATGAAGCGTATTCTTCTCGCCAGCGCAGCGGCGCTGGTACTGGCGCCTGCCGCCGCCGAACGTCCCGGCGTGGACGCCTTTTTCGACGCCATGGCCATCGCCGTGGCGCCCGGCCAGCAATCGATGTTCGTGGTGGGCGACAACGTGGCCGGCTACTTCGAAGGCTATACCCAAAGCCACCAGAAGGGCGGCGGCTACGTGCTCAAGGACGGCGCCATCTTCCAGGGCTATGCCACCGCGGTCGACGGCGTGCGCAACGACCGCACGCGCTCCATCGAGCAGGTGCTCCCCTATGGCCACAAGGTCAGCTATCCCAGCGGCGCCACCGAAGAAATGGCGCTGCTGTCGAAAAGGCAGGCCATCGCCCTGCGCGCGACCAGCCCCGACAAAGCCATCCTCGGCATCGCCGTCCTGCTCAAGGCGCCCGGCGTCGTCACCCGTTCGAAGGACGTGGTCGGCGTGGCGCTGGGCCGCCTGCACATGGCGCTCGCGGCCGACCAGCCCTTCACCGTGGATAACAGCCTCGTGATCCGCAGCGCGGCCCCGGCGCAAGCGCTCAACATCGTCGCCGCTTTCGGCAGCAGCGCCGCCCAGGCGCGCCAGCGCGCGCTCGAACTGGTCAAGGCGGACAACATCGCGGCCGAACGCAAGCAGGTGCACGCGGCGCTGACCCGCAGCTACCTGGCTACCAGCGACGGCCAATACAACCGGGCCCTGAACTGGGCCAAGGCGTCCTCCAGGATGTTCGTGGTCGAAGAATTCGGCACCGGCATCTGGGCTGGCCTGCCCTGGTTCCGCGACAACTGGGGCCGCGACACTTTCATCGCCCTGCCCGGCACGCTGCTCGTATCGGGCGAATTCGCCGATGCGAAAGCGGTGCTGTCCAATTTCGCCCGCTACCAGAACCTGCGCGAACCGCGCGACAAGGATTACGGCCGCGTGCCGAACCGCGTGGCCGCCGGCGACAGCATCATTTACAACACCGTCGACGGCACGCCCTGGATGCTGCGCGAAGCGGTCGAATACATCCGCTACACCGGCGACAAGGCCTTTGCCCAGCAAATGTACAAGCTGGCCATCCCGTACTTCGAAGGCGCCATCGCCAACTACGTCGACAAGGACGGCCTGCTGGCCCACGATCCGGCCGACACCTGGATGGATGCCCGCATCGAGAACAAGCAGCCCTGGTCGGCGCGCGGCCCGCGCGCGGTCGAAATCCAGGCCCTGTGGTACACCGCCCTGCAAAGCGGCGCCCTGCTGGCCGACCAGGCCGGCGACAAGGCCCGGGCGCGCGAATGGCGCGCGCTGGCCGCAAAGGCGAAGCAGAGCTTCCTGCGCCTGTTCTGGGACGGCGCTGTCATGGCCGACCGCCTGCGCGACGACGCCAGCCGCGATACCCGGGTGCGCCCCAACCAGCTGATGCTGGTGTCGATTCCGTTCGACGATTTCGTGGCGCCGGCCGTGCAGGCGCGGGTGACCAAAAACGCCGTCTCGGAACTGCTCTACCCCTACGGCATCGCTTCGCTGAGCCAGAACGATCCCTACTTCCACCCTCGCCACGAAAACCCGGACTACCACCACAAGGACGCCGCCTACCACCAGGGCACCGTGTGGGGATGGAACGCCGGCTACACGGTCACGGCGCTCAACAAGTTCGGCTACCAGGACCTGGCGTGGTCGCTGGCGAAAAACCTCGGCAACCAGATCCTGGGACTGGGCACGCTGGGCACCATGAGCGAATTGCTCGACGCCTTGCCCGGCCCGGACGGCAAGCTCAAACCGTCGGGCACCTATGCGCAGTCGTGGAGCGTGGCCGAGTATGCGCGCAACGGCTACCAGGACTTCGTCGGTTTCCGCCCGGACCTGCTGGCCAATACGCTCGCCTTCACGCCGGCGATACCGGCGGCGTGGAGCGGCTTCGATGCCGTGCTGCCGTTCGGTTCCGGCGACGAGATCGACGTGGTCTTCAAGCGCACGCCGGAAGGACAGCGCTGGACGCTCACGCTGGGTGGAAAAACAGCGCGCAAGCTGGCCTTCAGTTTCCTCGACGACGACAAGAGCCGTTCGAAAGTGGCATTCACGCTCGCTCCCGGCAAGGCGGCCGTGCTGGAAATCGACAACGGCAGGGCCGTCCTCGATGGCAAGCCGCTCCATGCAAAACCGGAACTGGCCTCGTTCGCGCGCAGCATCGGCGAACTGCGTTTCCAGACGCCGAAAACCTATCGCCCGCAGGACTTCCCCATGCTGAAAACGAAGGATGTCCTGAAGGGCATCGTTGAAAGAAACGAATACAAATGAAGAAACACGCGATCGCCCTCGCCCTCCTGCTCGCCGGCAGCGCCGGCGCTGCCCAGCCCGAGCTGTATATCCGCGGCGGCTTCAATGGCTGGGGACTGGACCACGCACTGCTTGAAGCGGAAAAAGGCGTGTACGAAGTCCAGGTCATGCTCAGCCCCGGCAACCATCCTTTCAAGGTTGGCGACAAGGGATGGACGACCGAATGGGTGATCGACCCGGCCGCCAGCATGACGGTGGCGCCGGGCACAAGCTACCAGATGGCGACCCGCACCGGACCGGAAGACTACCTGTTCGTCAGGCAGACCGCGCCCTACCGCTTCCGGCTCGACCTTGGCAATCCGGCGGCGCCGGTGCTGCGCGTGACGAAGCTGGAATTGCCGGCCGTCGCCCTGGTCGACGCCCACAAGGGACATGCGGCGCAGGCCGCGCTCCATTTCGCCACCTTCGACGGCAAGCAGGAGACCGTGCGTTTCTCGTCGCCCGACGCGGCGGCGCCCTTGCGCAGTTACGCCCAGTCGACCACGCTGCAGCTGCGCGACCCCGGTCCGCAGCACGTGCTGTACCAGGAAGCTGCCGGCCTGCCGGCCGTGCGCAGCGGCAGCCTGGCGTTTGATGCCCTGTTCGCGCTGGCCACCACGGAGATGCAGCAGAACTCGGTGGCGCAGATCAAGGACGGCAACTACAACGGCGGCGCACCCATCGCCTGCGACTGCTTTGAAACCGGCGAAAAATGGCACTACGTGTGGACGCGCGACCTGTCGTATGCGGCCAACCTGGGCCTGGCCATGCTCGATCCCCAGCGCGTGCGCAATTCGCTCGACTTCAAGTTGTCCGCCTTCCGCGACGGCGTGGCGACGGCACCGCACGTGGCCGGCGGCCTGCAGATCATCCAGGATACCGGCAGCGGCGGCAGCTGGCCGGTCAGCACCGACCGCGTCAGCTGGGCTTTCGGCGCCGAGAAAGCGCTCCAGAGCCTGCCGCCGGCCGAACGCAAGGTCTTTGCCGCCCGCGCCCTCACGGCGCTGTCGAACACGATCGACAACGACCGCGTGGCGGCCTTCGACAAGGCCAGCGGCCTGTACACGGGCGAACAATCCTTCCTCGACTGGCGCGACCAGAGCTACGCCGCGTGGATCGTCACCGACCTGGCGTCGATGGCGACGTCGAAAGCGCTGTCGACCAACGTGGGACACTACAAGGCGCTGACGCTGGCCGCCTCCCTGGCGCGCGAACATGGCGACAAGGCCCGCGCCGAGCGCTATGTCCAGTGGGCGAGCGACTTGAAACAAGCCATCAACAAGCACCTGTGGCTGGACGACGCCGGCATGTTCAGCAGCCTGACGGCGGGGCACTTCGATGGCGCGCCCATGTACAAGTTCGACTGGCTCGGCCAGGCGCTGGCCGTCGTTACCGGCGTGGCCGATGGCGCGCGCGCCCGCAGGATCATGGCCAGCTACCCGCATGGCCCGATGGGCGCGCCGGTGATCTATCCGCAGCAGCCGGACATGCCTGTCTACCACAACCGGGCCATGTGGCCGTTCGTGACCGCCTACGGCCTCAAGGCCGCCGCCAGGACCGGCAACGTGGCCGTGGCCGATGCCGCCTACGACACGCTGCTGCGGGGCGCGGCGGTCAATCTGTCGAACATGGAAAACCTGGAATGGCTTTCCGGCCAGCCGCTGCTGCTGGACGAGAAGAACCCGGCGCTGATCGGCCCGGTCATCAATTCGAAGCGCCAGCTGTGGTCCGTGGGCGCCTACCTCGGCATGGTGATCGAAAACGTGTTCGGCGTCAGCACCACCAACAAGGGTATCGCGCTGCGCCCCTTCATTACCGCGAAGCTGCGGCGCGAGGCATTCGGGCAGGCCAACGAGATCACCCTCCACCGATTGCGCCTGCAGGGCAAGACACTGACGGTGCGCGTGCGCCTGCCCAAGGCGGTGAACGGGGACGGGTTTTACGGCGTCGAGACGATCACGCTCAACGGCGTACGCACCGGCGCGGACATTGCCTGGGACGGCCTGGCGCCGGATAGTGTTATCGAAATCGGCCTGGGGAAACTGCGGCGCGGCGAACGCGCCATCACGCGCGTGACAGCAGATCCCTACGCGGAGGCGAGCAGCGTGTTCGGTCCGCGCGAACCGGCCATCGCGCAGCTGGCGCGCAAGGCCGACGGCAAGATCGCCCTCGCCATTGCGCCGCCCAAAGGCGAGCTGGCCGTCTACAATATTTACCGCAACGGCAAACTGGCGGCGTCAGGACTGAAAGGTAGCGAATGGATCGATGCCAAAGGCAGTGACGCAGCTTGCTACGCCGTCGAAGCGCAGTTTCCCGGATCGGGCAACCGCAGCCACCACAGCATGCCACGCTGCCTGGATGCCGGCATTTCTGCCGCGCTGGCCGAAGCCGTCGATATCGCCGCTGCCGGCACCTACCAGGTCCAGGTCCGCTATCACAACCGCGCCAACGAAATCAATCTCGGCATCAGTGGCGGCGTGAAGTGGCTGACGGTCAGGGATGGCACAGGACGTACCGTGGCCGAAGGCGTGGTGCAGATGCCGCACGGGCGCGAGCCGGGGTATTCCAGCCCGCTGGCGGCACGCCTGGCAGCGGGGCGCTACAGCTTCGTACTCGGCGACTTCTACAACATGAGCTACCTGCAGGCCAACAGCACCTTCAGCGCGGCGGGCGGCACGGCCGGGCCGTCGAACAAGGTCGACCTGCTCGGCCTGCGCCTGCTGCGAGTGGATAGCAACTAGAAAGTCTCCCAGTCCGACTCGGCTGCCGCCACGGCCTTGCCACGCGCGGAGGCCAGGCGCGGCGCCGGCGCCGGCCTGGCCGCTGCCACCGCAGGGCGCTGACGCTTGAGCGCGCGCGGCGCCGGCGCCTGCTGCACGTGCTGTTCGCCAATCTTGAAGATGCTGACCGCATGCGCCAGCGCCGCGGCCTGCTGCTGCATGGCTTCCGCCGCCGCGGCGGCCTGTTCGACCATCGCGGCGTCCTGCTGCGTCACCGCATCCATCTGCGACACGGCGTCGTTGATCTGGTCGATACCCACGTTCTGCTGGCCGCTGGCGACGGCGATTTCGGAAATGATCGAGGTCACGCGCTGTACGCTGCTGACCACTTCGTCCATCGTGATGCCGGCCTGGCCAACCAGTTTGCTGCCCGCTTCCACCCGATCTACCGAATCGCCGATGAGGGCCTTGATTTCCTTGGCAGCCGCCGCCGAACGCTGCGCCAGGTTGCGCACTTCGGACGCCACCACCGCGAAGCCGCGTCCCTGCTCGCCCGCCCGCGCCGCTTCGACGGCCGCGTTCAGGGCCAGGATATTGGTCTGGAAAGCGATGCCGTCGATGACGCCGATGATGTCGACGATCTTGCGCGACGATTCGTTGATCGAACCCATGGTATGGATCACCTGGGCCACGGCTTCGCCGCCACGAACGGCCACGCTCGATGCATCGCTGGCCAGCCTGCTGGCCTGGGTGGCGCTTTCTCCGTTGCTCTTGACCGTGACGGTCAGTTCTTCCATCGACGAGGCGGTTTCCTCGAGCGAGCTGGCTTGCTCTTCGGTGCGGGCCGACAGGTCCTGGTTGCCGTCGGCGATCTCGGTCGACGCCAGGGAAATCGCATCGGTCCCGGCGCGCACCTTGCCCACAATCTCGCCAAGGCTGTCATGCATGTCCTTGAGCGAACGCAGGAGGATGCTGATTTCGTCATTGCCCTTCACGTCGATCTGCCCGGACAGGTCGCCGGCGGCCACGGTGCGCGCGATGCCCACCGCATCGTTGAGCGGCGTGGTGATGCTGCGCACCAGCCATACCATGATGGCCGCGCCTGCCACCACGGTCACCAGCAGGGTCGCGATCAGCAGCTTGTGCGAGTCGCGCTCGCCCTGTTCCTGGGCCGCCTTCATCTTGTTCATCAATACCTGCGACTGGGCGCCGATGAAGGCGACGATCTCGTCGATTTTCTTGGTCGGCGCGCGGTCCATGCCCTTGACCAGGCCATCGACCACCTTGTAGCTCTCGGGATTGGCGCTGTCGTACTGGGCCAGGGCGCCCAGGTAATTCTTGACCAGTTCCTCGTGCGCCTTGAGCGCTTCGTCGACCAGCGGCGTGCGCAAGCCCAGTTTGCCGAGCAGGCTGTTGACCTTGTTCAGTTCGGCGCGCGTGGTGTCGCCGCTCTTCTTGAAGGCGGCGGTGTATTTTTCCAGCTGGGCTGCGTCGCCGCCGCGCAGCAGGATGTTTTTCCATTCCTGGACCTGGATCTTGAATTCGACTTGCGCGCTGCGCGCCGTGTCGATCGCTTCGGTCAGGGTGCCGGTCTGTTGCATGGCGCGGACGCTGCCATCGTTGGCACTGGACAGGGCGCGCCAGCCGCCGAAGCCAACGATCAGCAAGGCGGCCAGAAAAAACAGGCCCAGGCATGACAGGCGGGCAGCGATTCTCAGGTTTGCGAGATTCATTCGATTTTCCTCATGGGGGGACGATGTAATGACTAGTCTAATCATGCGCCAATGAAAAATAAAAATCCAACGCGCATTAAAAAAAAGTGGATATTCACGCCGGGCAGACCTAAAAGCGACGACTATTTCCGCATGGAAATATGCCTCAGGCAGTGAAGTCCATGACATACAGCCGGGTACCGGCATCGTCGGCATGCAGGTGCACCAGTTTGTCGTAGCGCATGCCAATCTTGAGCAGCAATGCGTTCGATGCATGGTTGTCCGGATTGGTGATCGCGACCAGGCGTTGCAGGCCGAACTGGCGCGCATGGTCGACCACCGCGCGCGCCGCCTCGATGGCATAGCCCTGGCCGAACCAGGCAGGCAGGAAGGCGTAGCCCAGGTCGACATCGTCGAGCACGTCGCGCTTGATCAGGCCCGACATGCCGATGGCCGCCGCGCTGTCCTTCAGCTCCACCAGGTAGATGGAATGCCCGCGCACTGCCTGCATGGCCACCGGCCCGTTGAGGATGGCCTCGCGCGCGGCGGCCAGGGTGCGGATGCCGCGGTCGCCGATATTGGCGACGAACTCGGGCGTGTTGAGCAGATTCAAATAGAACGGCGCATCCTCGACCTCGATCGTGCGCAGCCGCAGGCGTTCGGTTTCGAGGATATTCATCTGCCTAGCGCCCCAGGCGGAAACCGGTGGACGATGGACGGCCCGGCAGGTTCAGGGCCGCCTGCGCGCGCGGCGATTCGCTGACAACAACGCCGCGCCGTATCACCAAGCGGCGCGCGGCGCGCAGGCGGATCGCCTCCACCGTGCTGCCGGCGTCGAGCAGCACCATGTCGGCATGGCAGCCCACCTCCAGTCCATAGCCTTCGAGCCCCATGATGCGGGCGGGGTTTTCCGTGACCGCGAGGAAGCAGCTGTGCATGGCTTGCTGGCCCGTCATCTGGGCCACGTGCAGTCCCATGTGCGCCACTTCCAGCATGTCGCCCGAGCCCAGGCTGTACCAGGGGTCCATGGCGCAGTCGTGGCCAAAGGCGACGTCGACACCGGCTGCCATCAGCTCCGGCACGCGCGTCATGCCGCGCCGCTTCGGATAGCTGTCGTGGCGGCCCTGCAGGGTGATGTTGATCAGCGGGTTGGCGATGGCCGCCACCCCAGCTTCGCGGATCAGGGGCAGCAGCTTGCTGACATAGTAGTTGTCCATCGAGTGCATCGATGTCAGGTGCGAACCGGCCACCCTGCCCTGCAGGCCGAGGCGCTGGGTTTCGAATGCCAGCGTTTCGATGTGGCGCGACATGGGGTCGTCCGATTCGTCGCAATGCATGTCCACGCGCAGGCCCTGGTCGGCCGCGAATTCGCACAGCAGCCTGACGGATGCGGCGCCGTCGGCCATGGTGCGTTCGAAATGGGGAATGCCGCCCACCACGTCGACACCCATGGCGATCGCGCGCTTCAGGTTGTCGAGGGCGCCGGGGTGGCGCAGGATGCCGTCCTGGGGAAAAGCGACCAGCTGCAAATCGAGGTAAGGGGCCACGCGGCGCCGCACGTCGAGCAGGGCTTCGACAGCCAGCAGGCGGTCGTCGCAAATATCGACGTGCGAACGGATGGCCAGCAGGCCGCGCGCCACCGCCCAGTCGCAATACTGCATGGCGCGTTCGATCAGCGCATCCTGGGTCAGCTGGGGTTTGAGTTCGCCCCATAGCGCGATCCCTTCGAGCAGGGTACCGCTGGCGTTCACGCGCGGCAGGCCGTAGCTGAGGGTGGCGTCCATATGGAAGTGGGCGTCGACGAAGGGCGGAGTGAGCAAATCGCCTTCGGCGTCGATCTCGCGCGCGGCGGTCACGGCGAGCCGCTCACCGACGGCGGCGATGCGGCCCTGGTCGAGCGCGATATCGATGTTGCGCCGGCCGTCGGGCAGGCTGGCATTGCGAATGACAAGATCCATGAACTCTCCGGATAAGGGCGGCGGCGCGACGACTCGATTGTAGTGGCTTCCGGGCGGCGCCGTCCAAGTTATTGAACGCCGGCACTGATGTTGCAACGCAAGATATATTGCCGCGCAACTGAGAGAAAAGTTCTTTTCAACACTGCTGATATTGGGATAGACTAAAGTCTATTGCACCGCATCATAAACCTTCCAGAGGAACAACATGAGCACCCAGCAAGTCGAAGCGCAACTGAATTATTTTCAAACCCTGACCGCCCGTTCGCTCGCCAGCGCCGAGCAGATCATCGCCCTCAATATCAGTACGGCCCGCGCCTCGATGGAAAAATCCTCGGCGGCGGTGCAGCAGCTGTTTGCCGTGAAGGATCCGCGCGACCTGCTGGCCTTCACCACCTCCACCCAGGACAACTTTGAAAGCTTGCTGGCCTATGGCCGCAAACTGGCCGACATTGCGTCCGGCATCCAGTTGACCCTGGCGGTGGAGGAAGCCGATCCGTTCGAAGCGCCGGCGACGCCGGCGCAGAAAGCCGAGCCGGCCGAGCCGGCCGCGCTGCCGGTCAAGGCAAAGCCGGTCGCCAAGGCGGTGCCGCCGCAACCGGCGGCCAAGACGGTGCCGCCGCAGCCGGCGGCGGCGCCCTTCCCGATCGTCGTCAAGGGCGTCAAGCCGGCCGATGCGGTCAAGCCCGAGGCCGAACCGAAGCAGCTCGACATGCTCGTGCCGAAGCCGAAAGCGTCGAAGAAAAAGTAGGGTCCGGCCCGTCGCCTGCGCGCGAACGCCAAAGGTAGTAAATTAACGGGCTTCGGCCCGTTAATCGTTTCTGGCCGCCAAACCAAGGGAAGCCATGAGTCTATCGCGCCTGGTCGGCAATTTCGTGCGCCGCCACTGGCCATCGTACATATCGTCCGCCCTCATGCTGTTCGGCGTGGCGGCGTTCACGGTGCTCATTCCCCGCAAGATCGGCGCCATGATCGATGGCCTGGCCGCGCATACGCTCAGCGACCACGACCTGCTGTTCGATATCGCGCAGCTGCTCGGCATGGGCCTGGCCATCTACGCGCTGCGCGTGGGCTGGCGCCTGCGCCTGTTCGCGGCCGCCTACCAGCTCGGGGTCGAACTGCGCACCCGCTTCTATGCGCGCCTGTCCAGCCAGGGCCCGGCCTTCTACCAGAAGCAGCGCACCGGCGACCTGATGGCGCTGGCCACCAACGATATTGACGCCATCGAAATGGCCGCCGGCGAAGCCATGCTGGCCGGCTTCGACGGCAGCATGACGCTGGTGATGGTGGTCGGGATCATGATGCTGGGCGTGGACTGGCGCCTGGCCTGCGTCGCCCTGCTGCCGTTTCCCCTGATGGCCTTTTCGTTCTGGTATATCTCGCGCCATATCCACGTGGCCGCCACCGACTCGCTCAAGCGCTTCTCGGACCTGAACGACCATGTGCAGGAATCGCTGGCGGGCGTACGTACGCTGCGCGCGCTGGGCCTCGAACAGCGCAGCGCGAAACAGTTCGGCGAACTGGCCGCGCGTGCCGCCGACGCCAGCCTGGAAGCGCAAAAATGGGAAGCTGCATACGAACCTGCCGTCGGCTGGACCCTGACCGCGGCCAGCGTGCTGTCCATGGGCCTGGGCGGCTACCTGATCTGGCACGGCCAGCTGACCATCGGCGCGCTGACCGCCTTTACCATGTACCTGGGCCAGCTGATCTGGCCCATGTTCGCCGCCGGCTGGGTGCTGTCGCTGATCGAACGCGGACGCGCCGCGCTGGCGCGCCTGCAGCCCCTGCTCGACGCCCCGCTGACCGTGGACGACCACGGCGTGCAAGCTGCGCTGGCGCCCGGCCCGCTGGTGCTGTCGCAGGTCGGCTTCACCTATTCGGGCCAGAACGTGCCCGCGCTGGCCGACATTTCGCTCACGCTCCATCCGGGCCAGACCCTGGGCCTGGTGGGCCCCACCGGCGCCGGCAAGTCGACCCTGCTGCGCGTGCTGCTGCGCCAGGTCACGCCGAAGCACGGCCAGGTGCGCTGGGGCGGCCAGCTGCTGTCCGACTACAAGCTGGCCACGCTGCGCGACGCCATCAGCTGGGTGCCGCAGGAATCGTTCCTGTTCTCGGCCACGATTGCCGACAACGTCGCCCTGGCCAGGCCCGGCGCCACCCGCGCCCAGGTCGAACGCGCGGCCGACATGGCCGCCATCCACGACGACATCCTGCGCTTCCCGCAGGGCTACGAAACCCATGTCGGCGAGCGCGGGATCACGCTGTCGGGCGGGCAGCGCCAGCGCGTGGCGATTGCCCGTTCGCTGCTGGCCGACGCCACCCTGCTGCTGCTCGACGACGCCCTGTCGGCGGTCGATACCGGTACCGAAACGCGCATCCTCGAACACCTGGAGGAACTGCGCCGCGAACGCGTCCAGCGCAGCGCCATCATCGCCAGCCACCGGCTGTCGGCGGTGGTGAACGCGGACCTGATCGTGGTGCTGCGCGACGGGCGCATCACCGAATCGGGCAGCCACGACGAACTGCTGCTATTGGACGGCTGGTACGCCAGCCAGTGGCGCTACCAGCAACTGGAGGCCAGCCTCGATGCACTCTGATACCTCGCCGCAGGACATGCGCACCAACGCGCGCCGCGCGCTCGGCCTGCTGCGCCGCGCCGCCCACCCGGACCGGCGCCACCTTGGCTGGGCCACCTTCTGGCTGATCCTGGCCGCGGGGCTGGAAGTGATCGGCCCTATCATGGGCAAGGCCCTGATCGACGAGCACCTGCTGCCGCACCATCTCGACTGGCCGCGCATGGCCGCGCTGCTGGGCGCCATGCTGGCGAGCGGCTGGATCGCATCCTGGCTGCGCTACCTGCAGCTGGTGCGCCTGTCGGGCCTGGCCATGCGCTCGGTGCAGCGCCTGCGCGAATGGGTGTACGGCCACGTGCTGCGCCTTCCCATGGCCTTCTTCGACCGCGCCATCACCGGGCAGCTGATCAGCCGCGTGACCAACGACACCGAAGCGGTCAAGACGCTCTACATCCAGGTGCTGTTCGCCATCCTCGACAGCCTGATCGTGCTGGTCGGGACATTGACCGCCATGGCCTGGCTGGACTGGCGCCTGATGCTGATCGTGCTGGCCCTGGTGCCGGCCGTGGTGGCCATCGTCTACCTGTACCAGCGATTGTCGGCGCCGGCGGTCACGCGCGCCCGCGCGCTGCGCAGCGACATCAACGGCCAGATGGCCGAATCGATAGGCGGCATGACGGTGCTGCAGGCGAACAACGCCGAGTCGCGTTTCGCCAGCCGCTTCGGAGCCACCAACCATGACCACTACAAGGCGCGCCTGGCCGAACTGCGCGCCAACGCCCTGCTGCTGCGCCCCGCGCTCGACTTCCTCAACGTGGTGCTGCTGGCGGTGGTGATCTACAGCTTCGGCCAGCGCGAAATGAACGCCATCGAGGTCGGCGTGCTGTACGCCTTCATCAGCTACATCGCGCGCGTGGTCGAACCGCTGATCCAGATCACCATGCAGTTTTCCGGCTTGCAGCAGGCAGTGGTGGCAACGGCGCGCGTGGCGACCCTGCTCGACGAAGAAACGGCGCCCGAACACGCGGCCGGCAAGGCGCTGGGCGACGCGGCAAACCCGAACGCGCCGGCGGTGCGCATCCGCGACCTCAGCTTCGGCTACGCGCCCGGCCAGGACGTGCTGCACCAGCTTAACCTGGACGTGGCGCAGGGCGCCTTCTTCGGCATCGTGGGCCACACGGGCAGCGGCAAGTCGACCCTGCTGTCGCTGCTGCTGCGCTACTACCCGTCAACCCCGGGCAGCATCGAGATCAACGGCCAGGCGCTGGCCGGCATCGACAACGAGCACTTCCGCGGCGCGGTGGGACTGGTGCCGCAGGATCCCTTCCTGCTGGCCGCGTCGGCGCGCGAAAATATCGACATGGGACGAGGCCTGGCGCAGGCGGAGATAGAAGAGGCGGCGCGCGCCGCGCATGCCCACGACTTCATCATGGCCATGGAAGGCGGCTACGACACGCCGCTGGGCGAAAGCGGGGCGCGCCTGTCAAGCGGACAGAAACAGCTGATCGCCATCGCGCGGGCGCTGGCGGGCAAGCCGCGCATCCTGCTGCTCGACGAAGCCACCTCGCGCATCGACAGCCAGACCGAACAGATCGTGCAGGAGGCGCTGGGCGAATTGCGCGGGCGCGTGACCATCATCGCCATCGCGCACCGCCTGTCGACCATCCGCGACGCCGACCGCATCGTGGTGCTCAATCATGGACGCATCGCCGAAGCTGGCGCCCATGATGAACTGATGCAGATCGACGGTGGCCTGTACCAGCGCCTGTACCTGCTGCAGCAGCTTGCTGTTTAAGCAGCGCGCCGGTTGAACAGGTAGCCGCCGGCCAGCGCCGCCAGCCCGATCGACATCCAGATTGCGGTGGTGGCCATGGTCGCCGCGCCACTGAAGCCGGCCACGTCGACAAAGGCCAGCTTGGGCGCATTGACCGCTATGTACAGCATGAACAGGAACAGCGACAGGAACAGGCGCGAGGTGCGGCTGGTGCGCCCGAAGGTGCCGGCCAGTGCCGACAGGGAGAGGATGCCCACCAGCGCCGACAGCGCGCGCTCGGGATGGTCTGGCACCCAGCGCAGCATGACCGCGCCGGTGAACAGCAAACCCACCACGACCGTGGCCGCATACTGGCGCACGAAGCGCGCGCGGATGCCGCCGCGCACCGCGCCGGTCATGGCGTCGGTGCCGGCTTCGAAGTCGCGCGAGGTGACGCTGCTCACCAGCACACCCCAGAATGCCACGCAGCCGAGCATGACGAAGCCCAGCGCTGCCGACTGCGCAAACATGCCCGCCGCCACCGCCACCAGCAGCGCCAGGATGGCCGAGGGCGACGCCACGAAGGTCAGCGCCACGTCGCCGACGACCTGGCCCGCCATGCCCGGCAAGGCCGCGGCGATCCGGAACAGCGGCGACACCAGGCGTGACAGGGGACGCAGGAAACCATTGAGCACCTCGAGCGGCGAACGGCGCTTGGTGGCGCGGGACAGTTTGACCTTGTCCGGCGAAAAGCGGTGGAACAGGAAAATCGCCGGCAGCAGCGGCAGCAGGGCCAGGGTGGCGGCGATCATGCGCTTGAAGCCGGCCATCACGCTCCACAGGTAGTCGGGCATGGCGACCGGGGCAATCGATGCCTTGAAGTCGCCGCCGCCCAGCGACACGTTATGGGTGCCCAGCGAGGCCGTCACCACCTGCATCGAGGCGCCCATGCCATTGAAGTCGACAAAATCGAGCAGCGCCATCGCCTTGGGCGCTTCGATCACCGGCACCACGATGAGCAGCTGGACTACCCAGACGAAGAAGAACAGCACATCGCCGCCCTTGCCCATCAGCGGTGCATAGCTGTCGAACAGGATGGCGCAGCTGACGCAGAAAAACATCATCGGCAACAGCAGCATGATGTAGTTCTGCAGGTAGATGTGGGGCTGGATGGGACCGTCGCCGCGCACGGCGTGCAGCGCCATGATGGTGAACATGAAGACCAGCATCATGCTGCCCAGGTAGGCCACGCCGCCGGCCCAACGGCCGGCCAGGAACAGCGCATTGCTGACCGGCGTGGCGCCGATGACGCTGCCGGTGCCGCTGCGGATGTCTTCGGCGATGCGCCCGCGCACCAGGTAAAAGCCGCCCAGCCCGAACAGCAGGCAGCCGAGCGATGCGCTGCCCACGGCCAGCGCGGAACTGGTGTACAGCACGCGCGTGTCGCCCGTGGTGATCAGGGCCGAACCGGTGGCCGGGTCGGCGATCATGGCCCAGCTGATGACGACCACGGCCATCAGCACCACCAGGGTCGATACGCGCCGCATGCGCAGGCGTACCTCGTTGAGCACGAGCGCCTTGAGGATGGGGATCATCATGCTGCCAGCTCCTGCACCGCGTAGCGCTGGGCCATGAGCGCTTCTTCCAGGCTCGGTTCGACGTTTTGGGCACCCAGGCAAGGCGACTGCGGATGGGCGATGCGCAGGGCCACGCGGTCGCCCTGGCGCTGCGACTGCAGCACGTGCACCTTGGCGCGCAGGACGTCGAAGGCATGCGCGTCGACGCTGGCCGACCACACCTGGCCGCGCGCGTTTTCCAGGATGGCGTTCGGGGTTTCGCAGGCGATCAGCTTCCCGGAGCGCATGATGGCCAACTGGCCGGCGATGGTCTCGACGTCGGACACGATGTGGGTGGACATGATGACCAGCTTGGAAAAGCCCAGTTCACCGAGCAGGTTGCGAAAGCGCAGGCGCTCTTCGGGATCGAGGCCGGCGGTGGGCTCGTCGACGATCAGGATGTCCGGGTCGTTCAGCAGCGCCTGGGCGATGCCGAGGCGGCGCCGCATGCCGCCCGAAAACGAGGCGGCGGGACGTTTCGCCTGCTCGTGCAGGTTGACCAGTTCGAGCAGGTGGCGGATGCGGGCCGGGTCGCGCACCCCTTTCAGGGCCGCGAAGTACTGCATGAATTCGAGCGCCGACAGGTTCGGATAGACGCCGAAGTCCTGCGGCAGGAAGCCGAGGCGGCGCCGGATGTCGTTCGGTTTCCTGGTGACGTCGACGCCGTCGAACAGGATCTGGCCGCTGGTGGGGCTGGTGAGCGTGGCGATCATCTGCATCAGCGTGGTCTTGCCCGCGCCATTGTGGCCGATCAGGCCAACCACCCCCTTGTCCAGGGTGAGCGAGACATCGTCGACGGCCTTGAAGTCCTTGCCGAAGGCTTTTACTACATTGCGAATTTCGAGCATAGCTATCCTGGGGATGCGGTTGGAATGATCGCACTGTAAAACAGGACGCCGCGCGCGACGCCGTGATTGAGACAGGACCCCGGAATCGGCCGACAGAATGCACATACAGCGGCGTGGCGGACAACCAACGTTTAGTTTTCAAACCGGTAACAATTTCGCGTCGGACGCTCTTTTTTTGTGCATTTGCGGATAAAATCTCGCCCAGAATTCATCTTTCCACCCTGCAACAAGAATATAATTGTCGGCAGCGTCCCTCCGCGGGAAGCATCGGATTTCACACTAAGGAACATGATGTCGGCAGGTTCACCAGACAGATCGTATGCCCGCAAGGGTCGCGCACTGATAGCGTCGCTATGCCTGATGTCTTGCCTGGCCTACGGCCAGGAAGCAGACCTGGGGCTGCGCCTGGGCGAGATCCGCGAGATCGGCCGTTTCGTGCCGCCCAAGGCGCTTGACGCCCTGCTGAAAATCGAAGTGCCGGCGCGCGCTGGGTCCCCGCGCGTGAAGGGCGAATTCCTGGAATTGCTCAGCAACGCAAGGCGCGGCACGGGCGACTACAAGGCCGCCATGGCGCTGGCCGACGAGCTGCACGCCATGGGCGTGGCGCACCAGGACAATGTCCTGATCGCGCGCGGCCTGCTGGCCAAAGCCTACGTCGTGTTCCGCCTCAACGACCTGCCGGCGTCGCACAAGCTGGCATGGGAAGCCGAAAAAATCGCCAACCTGACCACCGACTATCCGCTGCGCGTGCAGGCCGCCATTTCGTCGGGCGACTCGTATACGGAAGAAGGCAATTTTCCCGCCGCCCTGAACAAGTTGCAAGGTGCCGTCGGCCTGGCGCGCCAGTACGGCAAGCCGATCCAGCTGGTCATGTCGCTCAATGCGCTGGCCATCCTGTATGGCCACATGAAGGAATACGACAAGGGCTTCGAAGCGCTCGACGAAGCCTTCGTCCACGCGCGCAAGACCAACTCGCCGGGCCGCATGTCGACCCTGACCGATACCGAGTACGCCCTGTCGATCGAAACGAACCAGCCGCAGCGCGGCCTGCGCGCCCTGCTGGCAGGGCTGTCGTACGAGCGCGAAATCGGCGCCGACAGCATGGTCGCCAGCTCGCTGGTGAACCTGTCGGACAGTTACCTGAAACAGCGCGATTACGCGAAAACCCTGTCCTATGCCAACCAGGCGATCGAGGCGGCGCGGCGCGTGACCAGCGAAGGCACGGAAGCGACCGCCCGCATCAATATCGGCGAAGCCTATCTCGGCATGGGCAAGCTGGCCGAGGGCAAACGCAGTTTCGAAGCCGGCCTGGAATGGTATGAAAAAGCCGGCGACAAGACCCAGCTCCAGGAAATCATGATGGAGTACGGTTCGGCGCTCGAGCGCGCGGGGGACATGGCCGGCGCCGTCAAGGCCTACCACCGCGAGCGCGAGATTTCCAATGAGCTGTTCGAGAAGCGGCGCCAGAAGGCGACTTACGAACTGCAGGAAAAGTACGAAGCCGAAAAGAAGGAGCGCCAGATCGAACTGCTGCGGCGCGAAAACCAGATCAAGACGACCGAAATCGACAACCGCCGCCTGCAGCAGCGCGTGTGGTGGCTGCTGGCCGTGGTGTTTGCGATGGCCTCGTTCATCGTCGGCATCCTGTACCGCAAGGTGCGCAACGCGAACGCGCAGCTGGAAGTGAAGAACCTGGAGCTCAAGCAGCAAAGTTCGCGCGATCCGCTCACGGCGCTGTATAACCGGCGCCACTTCCAGGAATTCATGCGCACCCACCTGCAGGTGGAAAAGCGCGGGGCCGGCACGTCGGGCGAGGAAATTGTGGGCGCCCTGTTCCTGCTGGACGTCGACCACTTCAAGCATGTCAACGACAGCTACGGCCACGCGGCCGGCGATGCCGTACTCAAGATGATTTCGGACAGCCTGCGCGACATCCTGCGCGAGACCGACATGATCGTGCGCTGGGGCGGCGAAGAATTCCTGGCCTTCCTGCCGGCCATTCCCCGCAGCGGCGTGGAAGAGATCGCGCGCCGCCTGCTGACCGGCATTTCGGCGCAGTCCATCGCCTACCAGGACACGAAGATTTCAGTGAATGTATCGATCGGCTTCGCCCCCTTCCCGCTGGTGCCGGGCGATCGTGCGCTGCCATGGGAGCGCGCGGTCAACCTGGTGGACATGGCGCTGTACCTGGCCAAGGCGCATGGCCGCAACCGCGCCTACGGCGTGCGCGGCTTCGCCAATTTCGACAAGACGTCGATGGAAGCGATCGAACAGGATCTCGAACGCGCATGGCGCGCCGGTTTCGTCGACCTGTCGATCGTGCTGGGCGGCTTGCCGGAACCGAAGGCGGTGGCCACGCCCGAAAAGAAGGCGATCGCCTGACCGTCTTACTTTTTCGCCGCTTCCTGGATCTTCTCGCCGGCTTCTTCCACCTTCTTGCCCACATTCTCCTGCGCCTTGTTGATGCCCTTGCTGGCATCCTGGGCGGCCTGGTCGATCTGGTCGCCCGTGGCCTTGGCCTTGTCGGCCAGTCGCTTGGCCGCTTCGTCCGCCTTGTCCACGCCCTCTTGCAGCTTGTCGGCCACCTTGGCGCCCGCATCGTCGATCGCCGCGCCCGCCTTCTGGGCCGGGCCCACCGGTTCCGTCTTCTGGCAGCCGCCCAGCATGGCCAGCGCCAGGATGGTGCCGGCTATCATCGTATTTTTCATGTCCGCCTCATTGGTTGTTGTTGCCGAGTAGCATACACCTGCGCGAAAAATTGCGGTTGACAGTTGGACGGCGTGTGCGACAATAGAACGACCGTTCGATTTTTCTGAAAGAGGTCGCCCATGACTTTGCACACCGCCACCGCGCACCGGATCTGCCCATTTTGCGAAGCCTGCTGCGGCCTCGAACTTGACCTCGAGGACAACAAGGTGGTCCGCATCCGGGGCGACGAGAAGGACGTGTTTTCAGGCGGTTTCCTGTGTCCCAAGGCGATCGGCCTGAAAGACCTGCATGACGATCCGGACCGCCTGCGCACGCCCCTCATCAAGCGCGACGGCAAGTTTGTCGCCGCCAGCTGGGACGAGGCCTATGCCGAAATCGAAAAACGCCTGCCGCCGGTCATCGCCGCGGGCGGGCCGAACGCGGTGGCCACGGTGCTGGGCAATCCCACGTCGCACAAGATGGGATTGACGCTCTACTTCCCGCGCCTGGCGCGCGCGCTCGGCACGCGCAATATGTTTTCCGCCTCGAGCGTGGACCAGGTGCCCAAAATGCTGTCGGTCGGCCTCATGTTCGGCAGCTGGCTGTCGGTGCCGGTGCCCGACATCGAACGCTCCAGCTTCCTGCTGATCCTGGGCGCCAACCCCATGGTATCGAACGGCAGCCTGTGGACCGTGCCCGACTTCCGCGGCAAGGCCAAGGCGCTGCGCGCGCGCGGCGGCAGGATCGTCGTGGTCGACCCGCGCCGCACCGAAACGGCGGCCGTGGCCGACCAGCACCACTTCATCCGTCCCGGCGCCGACGTGTTTTTCCTGCTCGGGATCGCCCACGCCCTGTTCGACGAGAAGCTGGTGCGCCTGGGCCGCCTGGCCGACCACGTTGCTGGCATCGAAGCACTGCAGGGGGCTGTCGCCGCCTATGCGCCCGAACTGGTGGCGGCGCGCTGCGGCATAGGCGCGGACGTGATACGCGACCTGGCGCGCAGCCTGGCGCAGACCAAAAACGCCGCCGTGTATGGCCGCATCGGCACCTGCACCCAGGAGTTCGGCACGCTGTGTTCCTGGCTGATCGACGTCATCAATGTCCTCACCGGCCACCTGGACGAAGAAGGCGGCTCCATGTTCCCCAAGGCTGCGGCATTCGCGGCCAACACGCGCGGCAAGCCGGGCACCGGACGCGGCATCGTCAGCGGCCGCCATCGTTCGCGCGTGTCGGGCGCGGTGGAAGTGGCGGGCGAACTGCCGCTGACCTGCCTGGCCGAAGAAATCGATACGCCCGGCCCGGGCCAGATCCGCGCCCTGATCGCGATTGCCGGCAACCCGGTGCTGTCGGCGCCCAATGGTGCGCGCCTGGCGGCCGCGCTCGACCAGCTCGACTTCATGGTCAGCCTCGACATCTACCTGAACGAAACCTCGCGCCACGCCGACGTCATCCTGCCCGGCCTGTCGCCGCTGGAGGAAGCGCATTACGACGTCACCTTCACCCAGTTTTCGCACCGTAACCATGCGCGTTACAGCCCGCCGGTGCTGGCGCGCGCGCCCGGTCAGCCGGAAGAATGGGAAAGCATGCTGCGCATCGCCGCCATTGCCAGGGGGCTGGGCGCGCAGGCCGACATCGCCGCGCTGGACGACGCCGCGCTGGAAGAAGACCTGGCGAAAACCGTGGGCGACGCAGCCGGCCAGGTGATGGCGGCGCTGTCCTCGCTCAAGGGGGCGGAGCGCATGCTCGAACTGGGCTTGCGTACCGGCCCATACGGCGACCAGTTCGGCCGCAAGCCAGATGGCCTGAACCTGGCGAAGATCAAGGCGGCGCCGTCCGGCATCGACCTTGGCCCCATGGGCGCGCGCATACCCGAAGCGCTGCGCACGCCGTCGGGGAAAATCGAAATGGCCCCGCAAGCGCTGCTGGACGACCTGGCGCGGGTGGCCGCTGCATTGGCTGCGCCGGCGCCGGACCTGGTCATCATCGGGCGCCGCCAGCTCCGCTCGAATAACAGCTGGATGCACAACCTGCCGGTGCTGGCCAAGGGCGCTTACCGCTGCACGGCGCTGGTCCATCCGCTGGACGCGGCGCGCCTGGGCCTGGCCGATGGCGGCGCCGCGCGCGTCTCGAATGGCGAACGGCATATCGACGTGCAGGTGGAAATTTCGGAAGACATGATGCACGGCGTGGTCAGCCTGCCGCATGGATGGGGCCATAACCTGCCGGGTGCGCAACTGGGCGTGGCGGCCGAACGGCCGGGCGTGAATTTGAATGCCCTGCTCGACGAAAACCTGCGCGACCCGCTGTCCGGCAATGCGGTGCTGTCGGGGATCCCGATCCGGATGCAGGCGCTGGCCTGAACTATTTTTTCCCGCTGGCGTAGGCGCCGCTGCGCAGCGGCACTTGCATGGCCTGTTCGCGCTCGAGGCGCATCAGGCCCGGCGCGCTCACGCCCTGGCGCGTGAGATAGGCGCGGGTGGCGGCGATCCACTTCTCCATGTCCGCATTGACTTCGTCATTCAGGCGCGCGACGGCGGCCGTGTCCTGGACCGCGCGGTATTCGGCATGGCATTTGCGCCAGGCCTGGACCTGGCGTTCGACCCGGCGCACGCCATCGCTGCTGCTCGAATAATCGGGGAACACCGGGGTCACGCAATCGAAACTGGCGGCCGCCGACGATCCCGCGGCGCACGCCAGGGCGAGCATGACAGCAAGCGCTTTCAGGTTCATCGGATCACTCCACGGCGGCAAAAACGCCATGGTAGAACAAAAAGCAACATTCTCCAAATGATTTGCGAAATAAGCAACAAATCGCACCAGCGCCGCCGCCTTTTTCCCTTCTGCAGGGGACTGTCCCAGGTTTATGGGAAATTCTTTCCCATAAACCTGGGACAGTCCCCTGCAGAAGAGCAAAAAAAGTGGCAGTGGCAGTGTCAGTGGCAGTGGCAGTGTCAGTGGCAGCGGTCGTTATACCATTCGCCGCCGCCCGACAGGCAGCGGTCCAGGTCACGCTGCAACTTGTCGGCGTGGACCTTGAAGGCGGCGCATTCGCGGTTGCCGGCGTCGACCATCGTGATGCAGGTCTCCAGCTTGTCGGACGCGCTCTTGTAATTGCCCGCCTTGATCGCGCGCTCGGCTTCGTCGATCAGGTTGCGCGCCGACTGGGCCGCCTGGCTTGAAGGACGCGGCGCCACCTCGGGCTCGGGCTTCGGTTCGGCCGCACGCTGGGCGGCGATCTGCTCGCGCAGCTTGCGCGTCTCGGCATCGTCGTTCCAGCGCTTCACGAAGACCAGCAGGCGCGCTTGCGCCTTGGCTGTGTCGCCCGCTGCTAGCGCGGCATCGACCGCCGTTTCGGTGTCGGTCCAGGCCTTGGCGCGCTGCTTCTTTTTCTCGCAGCCCGGGGTCGCGTCATTGATGGCCGCCTGCAGGCGCTTGAGCTGCTCCGGCGTGGCCTTCGTCATGCGCAGCGCAATCAGTTCGGACTGCGCATCGTTGAAACGGCATTCTTCCGTGGCCAGGATCGCGCTTTCGATGCGCGACTCGATGCGGCTCGATGACGGCTTGGCGTAGATCCATATCAGCCACAGCACACCCAGCGCCAGCAGCCAGTAGCGCAAGCGCACCGGTTCGCGCTTCGGCGGGCCCGAGGCCGGCGCGGGCTTGGCTGGCGGTGGCGCAGGCCGGGCTGGCGGCGTCGGCACCGGCGGCTGCGCCATGTGCGCCGGCGGCGCCGCCGGCAGGGGCGCCGCAGCTTCCTGCAGCGACGGCGCAACGTAGGCCGCCTGCACCGGGCGCGCCACGTGCATGTGGTTGATCACGCCGTCGTGCTGGCCGGTACCGCAGTATGGGCAAAAGTTGACCTTGCGCGGCAGCGGCCGCGCGCAGGCTGCGTGGATGCAGCGATAGATCACTTGGTCTTGCAGGTTCATGCGCCTCAGTCCGGATCGGGTATGTCGTTATCGGGGTCGGGAATCGCTTCGCCGAACAGGTCTGCCAGTTCGGGCAGGTCGCCGGCGAGCTTCCATTTGTCGGCCTTCGGATTCCACTGCATGCTCCACACTTTCGTGTCCGCCCCCACCTCGCCGCGCGCAATGCGCAGCGCCAGTTCGTCGTGCGAATACGGTCCCTGCTGCGCGCCGTTCAGGAATACCTTGAAGCGCGACGGCGCCAGGCCCGTTGCCATCTGCGGCGTGCGTACTTCGAATGCTTCGCCGGCTTGCGCGTCGCTGGCCAGGTAGTCGGCCTTGATGACGCGCTTGTCCACCGCCCTCTCCACTTCCCAGGCGTAGGCATCGCTGGCCGAATCGGGCACCAGCTGGGTCCATTGCATCATGGTGCTGGCCGCGACATCGAGCTGCTTGACCGACAGCGCAGGGTCCATCGACCGCGCGCGCTTGATCCATTCGTCGTACAGGCGCCGCGCGGTAATGTTGGGCAGCGACGGCGACGGCAGCTGGGCCCCGGTTTCGTCCACTTCCAGCTTCGGTTCGTACACGCGGTGCTGGTAGTGGCGCATCAAGGTGGCCAGCAGCGCCAGCTGGTTCGATCCCATGCCGGCCAGCTTGTGCTGAACCGCGGCGATCACCTGCTCGCGGTAATAGGCCGGCAGGCCGTTCGAGCGGATCGCGAACTCGTTGCCGATCTGGAGCCATTCGCCGGAACCCGGCTCCACCTCGAACAAATACTGCCCGCGCGGCTGGAACGACGCTTCGCGGTCGGCCAGGTCGGCCTTGCGCTTGATGACGCCCAGCGCGTTCGCCTGCAGGAACCATTCGTAGTCGTCGGCCAGGCGATTGAGTTCGTCCATCGAGGGCGAAATCGGATGCCGGAAACGGGTCGAATCGAAATGCAAATGGGTCGGGATTTTCGGGTTCTCGATCTGGTACGAGGTGCGCCAGGTCGGCAGGCCGCGCAGCACCGTCATCGGGAAGCCCGACAGTTCGATGTAGCACACGGCCTTGCCCGCGATGCCGGTGTTGACCACCGATACCAGGTCGCTGTGGAAGGAACCGGTTGGCACGGCCGCGCGGATCTCGGCTTCCATTTTGCGCCAGGCATTGACGTCGCCCACGCCGATGAAGCATTTGAACTGGTCGGCCTTGGGCGTGAACTCGGCCGAAAAGCGCGCGTTCACCCACGGCATGGCGCTCTTGATCCATTCGTTGAAGATGCGCTGGCGTTCGGCCGGCGACATGGCGCCCAGGCGTTCGAGCAGCGGGTCGACCGGTTCTTCGCCGAGCTGTTCGACGGAGAGCTGGGTCTGGGCGCGACGGAACAGTTTGAGCAGCAGGCTGGCGCGCAGGCGGTCGTCGCCCAGCTGCGGGAACAGGCGCGACGAGCCGCCGAATTCGAGCAGCACTTCTTCGCTCCAGGCACTGATGTCGCCGGTCAGCTTGACCGGGTCGGGCAGCACGTCGCTGGCCAGCTTGATGTAGGTGGCGTGGTCATGCCGCGCATCGGCGCGCAGCTGGTCGATGCGCTGGTCCACGGCGCCCAGCATGGCTTGCACGCAGCGGCGGCCTTCCTGGAATTCGCCGGCAATGCCGCTCCATTCGGCGTTACCCTGCTCGTCCGGCGTTTGCGGATCGCCCAGCCAGGCCGACATGCCGCGCATGACTTCGATGGACTGCCCTGCCGCCACCGCCAGCAGGTGGAAGCGCAGGTAGTCGGCGATGTCGCGTTTCAGGTGCGTCATGATTTCGCGCGCCTGGGCGTCCTTGCCAAACAATTTGGTCGACGCCTGCGACAGGTTGTTGAGCGACTCTTCCACCTGGCGCGTGCGCAGCGCGTCGCGGATGTCGCGATAGCGCTTGCCATTGCGTTCGGCGTTGCCCAGGTCGCGCTGCAGCAGGCGCGCCTTGATCTGTTCGAGCAGGGACAGCACGAATTCGAGCCCGCCCTGCTTGCGGTCGTCCAGCAGCGCGTACAGCTGCTCGCGCGCCTTGCCCTTCAGGCGCGTCATCAGTTCGGCCGTATGGCGCTTGATGCGGTCTTCGCTGGTTTCGGCGGTGGCGCCGGCTTCGCGGATGGCGTCGCGCTCCAGGTGCGGCAGCAGCTCGGCCACTTTTTCGCGCCACACGCCCAAGTCGTAGGCGCCCATGATGCGGTCCATCTCCAGCTGCACCTTGCTCTCCACGCGTTCAAGCAGCGAGCGCTGGTCCTTGTCCATCAGCAGCTGGTCGGTCAGCGCGTATTCCTGGAACGGCGTGACGTCGACCGTGCCCTTTTTGAAGTCCGGGAATTCGTCGAAGGGACGTTCGCCCATGGCCATCTGTTCGCGCATGAAGATGTCGCGTTCGTGGTCGCCGGCGCGGCGTGCTGCCACGCCATCGCTGCCCACCAGGCCGAAGAAGGCCTTCACCATCAACGCGGCCAGCTCGTAGGCCCGGATGTCGTCGCGCAGGCTTTGCTGGGTGTCGAGCACCGACTGGCCGAAGGCCGAATACACCTTCGAGTACGACAGGCGCATGTCGCCGAAGCGCTGCTCCGGCACGCGCGGATTGTACGGTCCCAGCTTGTGCTGCTGCTGGTTGACCGCCACCGAACGCTTGCGGTTGGCAAAATCGGCCGAGGCAAAGTCCTCGAACAGGGTGTCGGCCACCATCTGGTACACGTCCTTGACGTCCTGGGTGGCCTTGTTGGCCAGGTTGGCGGTGTCGACGAAATACACGTCGTCGAACGGCGCGCCCTTGCCCACCAGGCTGTCCGGTTCCGCCCAGCGTACTTGCGCGTTCATGTCGCGCATGGTCGTTTCCAGTTCCATCAGGGTGGCGTAGGCATTGGCCTCGGTGCGCTCCTTGTTGGCCTTGGCGTAACCGGATGGCATGAACATCACCAGGTCGACCTGGTTGTCGGACACTTCCTGGCGCGCGATCGCCTTCGAAATCCAGCCCAGGTCGATGGCGCTGCCGGCGCCCGTGCCGCCCGCGCACGATGCGATGACGACGATGCGGAATTTGGATGTATCCACCTGCAGCCCCAGGCGCTGGTAGCTTTCCTTGCGCTCGTTGCCGGCATTGCTGCTCAAGAAATTGAGCGCGCCCTTGATGCGGCCCCGCAGCTTGGGGTATTTGTCGAACAGGTACAGGCGGGCCAGCGCGCGGATCTGGCCCGCGCCCTTGGACGGGTCGATGCCCAGCGAACGCAGTTTCTTGGGCCGCAGCGGCATCCAGTTTTCGATCAGCGGAAAGCGCGCCAGGCTGTCGTCGGACTCGTGGTACTGCGGCAGGTCGAGTGGCTCGACCAGGCGTTCTTCGTCGCTCAGCTTGACCAGTTCGTACCAGGGGTCGGTGCGTTGCGACTTGCCTTCGTCGATGATGGCATTGTTATCCAGGTCGAAGTGCAGGAAGCGCGCGACCGGAAACTGGTTGATCGATTCCACCCGGGTCGGATTGTGGCGGTTCCAGACTTCGGACAGGATGCGGCGGCGGATCCGCAGCATCACTTCCATGCCTGTGCCGCCCGCACCGATGAACAGCGTCGGACGCAGGTCGACTTTCAACTCCGCTTTTTTCGCGCCGCTGCCAGTGTTTGGAAAATCTGCCATGTTCTTCTCTTTCAGTGTGTTTCAGCGGCGGCCGACGAAAACCGCCGCCACCAGTGCGATCACGCCCACGACAACCAGCGGCGTGGTGACAGCAACGGTCAGGAACTTGCTTGCGTTGATGACGGCCAGTACCGTGGCGGCGCTGACGAAGGCAAGGCCGACGAACAGCAGCCAGCCCGCGCTGCCGGCCGCTGACGGCGCCACGCGCCGCACGACCAGGTGGTGCACATAGGCGCTGCGCACGAAGAAGTAGATGATCAGCAGGATCAGGAAAGCGCCGGCGCCTATGGCCAGGTCGCGCGTCGACGTGTCGGTCACGGGTTCGTCGAGCGCGGGCGCGACTTCGATCCCGGTCGTCGCCTTCGGCATCACGTCGGCCTGCGGACTGGGCGGAGCAAGTTCGGACGGCAGCTTGAAGCCTGGATCTGGTTCTGGTGGTGTTGCCGCTGGTGCCTGGGTATTCTGCATGGACGATTCCTCTTTTTATAATGTCAGCGCCCCAGCCGGACTTGCGCGCCTTCGCGCAGGTCGATCAGCTGGTGCCCAAAAATGGTGGTCTTCAACTGCGCCACCTTGTTTCCTGCCTTGTCAAAAATCGGTTGCGTGGTGCCGGCCCGCGCCAGCATGGTGCGCAGTTCGTCCTCCACCGTGACGATGGCCTTGCGCGGCCGCGCGAATGCCAGCGCCGCCGCGGCCAGGCCGCCCAGCAGGGCCAGGCCGCCGCCGATCAGGGCGGCCAGCGGGCCCACGCCGTAGTGCACGTGCAGCGCCAGCGGCAGCTGCGCCGTCGAGCTCTTGATCTGGGCCGGCGGCGTGAAGATATCGGGCAGCGGATCGCCGGGGAACAGCTTGCCCATGCGGTCGCGGAAGGCTTGCGACAGTTCCAGCTTCTGGCCGCTCAGCTGCAGTTCGATTTTGCCCGGCAGGACATAGGCCGAACCGGCGGCGCCGATGGCTTGCATCGACCATGTGCCGGGCAGCTGCCTGACCGGGAGCTGCATGCTGGACGATAGCGGCGCGCTCTTGCCGGGCGCAAGAGCGCGCACGCTGGTGCTGCCAAGGCGGATCGGACGGTCCTCGCCGGCCACCATCGAACGCGCGCTGATGCTGGCGCTGGTGATGGTGTACGGGTACATGGTGTTCTCGAGGTTCCATTCGATGTTGGCGGCCGGCGTACGCGCATCGGCGTCGACATCGGCCCGCAGCAGGCCGCTCTTCGACATCGAGAAGGCCACGCCCGGCGCTTCGCTGACCTTGCGCGGCACCAGCCGCACGGTGTCCTGGTCCAGCGGTTTCAGGCGCGCCGCCGGTTCGGTGATCACGCGGGCAATGGCGCCCGATGATTCCAGCTCCTTCAGTTCGCGCGCACCCTGCTCGCCCACCGCGAACACATAGACCATCAGGCCGTTGGCGCTGTAGTGCTGGCCCGTGACCTGCATCTGCAGCGGGAAGGCCAGCGCGCGCGTGATGGCGCCGCCACGGTGGATCAATTCATAGAACTCGCGGTTGCGGCGCGCGGTTTCCTGGTCGTTATTCGGGCTATTGCGGTTGTTCGTGAACAGCCAGACCAGGCCCGGCTTGCCGCCCAGCGCCGTGCCGATGGCCGCGTTGAGCGCTTCGGTGAGGTCGGTATCGGCGAAGGCCGCGCTGCCGGGCTTTCTTGCCACGCCCAGCGACACCAGGACGGAGCCAACCTGCCTGCGGTTCGAGGCGGCATCGAATTTGATCGCCAGCAGCGCCTTGGGCGACGGTGCGCCAGGCAAGGACTGGTTGAACGAGGCAAGCACCATCTGGTCGCCCGGCTTGACGACGGCCATCACCAGCTCCGTGACGAGCGGCTTGTATTGCGACGACTTGTCGGCAAAGAAGGGTTCCATCCAGCCCGAGTTCTGGACCAGGAATACGTGCGACACCGCCAGCGCGCTTGCGCAAGGCAGCAGCAGGGCCGCGCACAGCAGCGCCCTCACGGCAATGCCTCCAGCTGCCAGCCGCGGACACAGTTCCAGTCCGGGTGGTGCAGCCACAGGATGTCGTCGTACACGAAGGGCGTGCATTCGAGCGGACGGGCCAGGCGCGCGATATCGTCCAGGATGACATTGCGCTTGCCTATCCACTCGAGCGTGGTGCGCGGGATCACGCGTCCGCCCAGCGCATCCTCGGCCTTGCCGGTGTACTTGTGAAAGCGCAGTACCAGCCCGCTTGGCTGGGCGCGATTGTTATTGAAGCCGCGCAGCAGCGGCAGCACCAGCGAATCGTCTTCGTGCGGATCTTCGACGTGCTCCATGTCCCACGGCTCGGCCACCACCGCGTGCCCGCGCCGGAACAGCAGGCTGGCAAAGCCCAGGCGCGCGCCGCTGATGGCTTCCTGCTGCGCGTCCAGCTTGCCCAGTTCGAGGAAGGTATAACCCTGGCCGTCATGGCCGATCAGCCACAGGCGGCCGTCGCGGCTCTGGGTGGGGCCGCCGAATTCCAGGCGCGGGCTCCAGCCGTCGGGCCAGCGCAAGAACTGCGGTTCGGCGCCCGGCTGCCAGGTCAGCTGCCCTTCCGCGTGCAGCCAGAACAGGCGGCCGTCGTAGCCGATGGGGCGCGACCAGCCGGACGACGGCGCGCCCACGTCGTACAGGGTGACGCCGGAAAGGTCGGCCAGCGCGGTCCACAGGCGGGTGCCGGTCGAACTGCTGAACAGGCATGCCACGTGGCGCCGCATGGCGCCCGGCGCGCTGGCCAGGGCCGCGTCGAACACCGATTCGGTGCGCCAGGTTTCGCTCACGGGATTGATCCACAGGCGGCACAGGCCTTTGGCGGTCGGGATCAGGGCGACTTCGCCGCGGCGCGGATTGGCCACCGGCAGCCAGCCGTAGTCCGACACGGTAAACGTCAGGTCGGCCGTGTGTTCTTCGGCCGCCATCACATGCCACAAGGCGGCCAGCGGATCCCAGTACTGCAGCACGTTGCGGGTGTGGGCCAGCGCAATCAGGCGCTGTACCGGAAAGCCGAAGGCGCCGGCGGCGAACACGCATTGCGCATTCGGCGGCACCGGCATGCTGCGGTCGGGACGGTTGATCTCCGGCGCGCCCGGTTTTTCCTCCAGGCTGTCGCCAAGCGGAAGCGCCGTCACGGGCAAGCCATGCGGCACATGGCGCGGCAGGAACTGGTCGTTCCAGGGGCCCCACCAGTCGGGCCGTTTTTTGAGCTGCGTGGCCAGCTTGTGCAGGGGCCTGCCGCAATTGGGGCAAAAGGCGAAACCTTCGGGATAAATAGCGGCGCACTGGCATTCGGCCGGCAGCGATGCGCCCAGCAAGTGGGCGACGTCCGGCAGGCGGCCGCGCGCCTGGGCTTGCCAGTCGATCCGGCTCAGGCCATCGCTGGCCGCCAGTTCGAATTGCCCGGTGCTTTCGTCTTCCAGCCAGACGCTGGCCGGCGTTTCCCATCGATATGCCATTTACCCTGCCGCCATGTATGTATGTGTGATGCAGCGGCCCGCGAAAACGGGGCTGCTGTTGCTATTCAAATCATAGCGCAACTGGCAGGCGCGGGCGTTTTAATTACCCGGTACTGTTTTCCGGTCTGCAGGGGGGCGTTAGCTGCGTTTTTGTTGATCTTGATCAAGCAATCAGACCCGTATAATGCGCTCTGGATTCCTTTTCGCAAGCGCCACCCACCATGACCACAGAAGCGAGCCCCTGGGGCGACATTCCCGTCCACGCCGTCGATGCCGCCAGCGCCCACCTGCGCGACGTGCTCGCCGTCGTGGTCGAACACGGGCCGGCGCAGCGCGCCCTGGTGGTGCATGACACCCGTTGCGACCTGGCGCGCGCGCTGGCCGAAGGCTACCGCCGCAACTTGCCGGAAGGCGAATTCATCGACTTCGACAGCATGGCGCCGGAGCTGGTGCTGGCCGCCTTCCGGCGCATGCGGGCGGGCGACCTGGTGGTGCTGATCCAGTCCACCAACTTCCGCCTCGAAGCCTTCCGCATCCGCGTGGAGCTGTTCAAGCTGGGCCTGAAAGTGATCGAGCATGTGCACCTGTCGCGCATGCCGGGCGCGCAGGGCGAACACTATATCGAGGCGCTGGCCTACGACAGCGCCTACTACCGCGGCGTGGGCAAGGCCCTCAAGACCCGCATCGACGCCGCATCGCGCGGGACCGTGCACGGGGGCGGCGAAACGCTGGTGTTCGCGTCGCCCTTCGAATCGGCCAAGCTCAATGTGGGCGACTACAGCGGCATGAACAACGTGGGCGGGCAGTTCCCGATCGGCGAAGTATTCACCGAAGCGCGTGACCTGGAAGCGGTCAACGGCCGGGTGCAGGTGCATGTGTTTGGCGATACGTCCTACCTGGTCAACCGCCCCGAGCAGCCGATCACGCTGATCGTGGAACGGGGGCGCGTGGTGGGCGCGGAAGGCGCCACGCCGGAATTCGACAAGCTGCTCGAGATCATCCGCGCCGACGAAGGCGAGGTCTGGCTGCGCGAACTCGGTTTCGGCATGAACCGCGCCTTCACGCGCGAACGCAGGGTGAACGATATCGGCACCTACGAACGCATGTGCGGCATTCATTTGTCGCTGGGCGCCAAGCACGGCGTGTATCCCAAGCCGGGCTTCAAGCGCAAGGACGCGCGCTACCACGTGGATGTTTTCGCCGTGACCGACAGCGTGTACCTGGACGATGAGCTGGTTTACAGCGACGGGGCCTGGCGGGTTTAACGCGCCAGGGCGGCGTCCCACGGCGGCACCGGCTGGTATTCCTCCACCAGGAAATCGATCAGCGCCCTCACCTTGGGCGACAGCTGCCGCCCCGACGGATACAGCGCCGTCAGGTCGTTGAGCGGCAGCTCCCAGTCCGGCAGCACCCTTACCAGCGAGCCGTCGATCAGGTTGCGCCACGCGAGGAAAGTGGTGCTGTACACGATGCCCAGGCCCCGCAGCGCGGCCTGGTGCAGCACCATGCCATTGTTGGCCGTGAAGCCCGCGTTCACCCGCACCGTCTTGTGCTCCCCGCCTTTGGCGAAGTGCCAGCTGGTGCCGTCGGTCAGGTGGCTGAAGTGCAGGCACTGGTGCTCCAGCAGCGCATCGGGCGAGGCCGGCATGCCCCACTGCGCAAGATAGGCGGGACTGGCGCACAGCACGCCGCGGCATGGCGCCAGGCGCCGCAGCGACAAGCCGCTGGTATCGGGGATGCCGCCGACGCGGATGGTGAGGTCGAAGCCGTGCCGGATCGGGTCGAGCAGGGCATCGTCGACAAACAGCGACGCCTTGAGCAGCGGATGGCGCAGGCTGAAACGGGCCACGGCGTCGGCCAGCCATTCGCTGCCGAAGCTGGACGGCGCCTGGATCCGCAGCGGCCCGGCCAGTTCGGCGCCGGCCGGGCTGATGGCGCGCGCCGCTTCGCGCGCCTGTTCCACGGTGGCGATGCACGGCGCCAGATAAGCCTGGCCGGCGTCGGTCAGGCTCACTTCGCGGGTGGACCGGTACAGCAGGCGGGCGTCGAGCTTCGCTTCGAGCTGCAGGATGCACTTGCTGACCATGGCGCGCGTGAGCCCCAGGCGCCGGCCGGCCGCCGAAAAGCTGCGCAAGCGCGCCACTTCGACAAAAATTTCCATTGCATGCAGTTGGTCCATGCGCTCGATTGTCAACCTTTTGGCGACAATATGTCAACCATTCGGGGAATTGCGAGGGCCCTGCCGGCGGCCTACAATAGCGCCATCCCCCAGACCGGAGCAGCAAGCATGCTGAGCAGCGAACAACAACAGCAATTCACCCGCGACGGCTACCTTGTGCTGCCCGGTTTCAAGAGCGCCGGCGAGATCGCCCGCTTGCGCGAACGCGCGGGCCAGATTGTCAACGAATTCGATCCAAACCAGGGTCGCGGCATCTTCACCACGCGCGACCAGGTCAATGCCACGGACGACTACTTCCTCCGCTCCGACAACACCATCCGCTGCTTCTTCGAGGAAGAAGCCTTCGATGCCGACGGCCGGCTGCGCCAGGACAAGTCGCTGTCGATCAACAAGATCGGCCATGCGCTGCACGACCTCGACCCCGTGTTCGAACAGTTCTCGCGCGACCCCAGGCTGGCCGCGGTGGCGCGCGACCTGGGCCTGGTCGAGGCGCAGGTCTGGCAATCGATGTACATCTTCAAGCAGCCCGGCATTGGCGGCGAAGTGAACTGGCACCAGGACGCCACCTTCTTCGAGACCACCCCGGTCAGCGTGACCACCTTCTGGTTTGCGCTGGAAGACGCCACCATCGACAACGGCTGCCTGTGGGTCGAACCGGGCGGACACCGCGGCCCGATGCGCGAACGCTTCGTGCGCAATGGTGACGACATCAAAATGGAAAAGCTGGACGACACGCCGTGGCCGGACAACAGCACCGCCGTGCCCTTGCCGGCGACGGCGGGCAGCCTGGTGTGCTTCCATGGCCTGCTGCCCCATTACAGCGCGCCGAACCGCTCGCCGGTATCGCGCCACGCCTACACGCTGCACGCCACCGACGCACGCAGCGAGTATTCGCCCCAGAACTGGATCCAGCGCGACGCCGCTTTCCCGGTGCGCGGATTCATCTGATGGACGTGCTGATTTTCGCCCCGCACTGGGGCAGCAATGAACTGGCGCCGGACGTGTTCATCCGGCGCGTGCAGGACGCCGGCTTCGACGGCATTGAAATGTCGCTGCCCCTCGATGTGGCCGCGCGCGAGGACTGGACCGCGCGCATTGCCGATGCGGGACTCAAACTGATCGCGCAGCAGTGGGAAACGGTATTCCATCCGGCCTTCGGCGAGCACCGCGACGCTCTGGCACGCTACCTCGACAACGCCTGCGCGGCGCGCCCGCTGTTCGTCAATTCGCACACCGGCAGGGACTTCTACAGCCGCGAACAGAACCTGGAACTGATCGCGCTGGCGGCGCGCATCGCGGACAAGCATGGCGTACCCGTCGTGCACGAGATCCACCGCAGCCGCTTTTCCGGACACCCGATGCTGCTCCTGCCCTACCTGCGCGAGCTGCCGCAACTGGCCCTGACCGCCGACCTGTCGCACTGGTGCTGCGCCTGCGAATCGCTGCTCGAAGACCAGCCGGACACGCTGGCGCTGACATTGCCCCATGTGCGCCACATCCACGCGCGCGTCGGGCATGCACAGGGCCCGCAGGTGGCCGATTTCCGCGCCCCGGAATCAAACGCGGCGCTGGAAGCCCATCTGGCATGGTGGGACCGGATTGTCGCTCTGCGCAAGGCTGCAGGCGCCACTCACATGACCATGACACCGGAATTCGGACCGGCGCCATATACGCAAGCGCTGCCCTACAGCGGCGCGCTGGTGTCGGATCCGTGGGAATTAAATGTCGCGATGCTGAAACTGCTGCGCAGCCGATATAGCTAGTGTCGTGCTGCATTCTTGATTCCGGGCATAGTGCCCTGCGGGAAGATCGCGAACGAGTGGGGGCTATGCTTGTTTCAGGGGTAAACACTACGCGCCTTGTTTCACGTCTTTCCCCGTCTGATTTTGCCTTTCCTCGCCTTGAAGTTGCCATTCAATCGTCCGGCCCGGTAGCCGGATCCAGAAATCGCCCCACGCATTGCGAATGCCGCCGCCTATCCTGAAGTTAGGCCCCAAGTGATCAACTGACAGCGTCCCGCTCACTCTTGAAGACAGCGTTTGGCCGTGAAGTACAATTGACAGCAAGCGGCCCGACGCGGACTTATCACATTAGCCCTTGACGCACAGCTTATCCATGGAAGCCGCACGAAGCCATCCACCGCCCCCCCACACTTTCGGTGGCCTGCATGTCATCCGTAAAACGCATTCAGTTTACCGCCACGTTCAACGCGCCAGTGTCGACGGTTTGGCGCCTTGTGATCGATTCAGAAAGCTACAAGCGCTGGGCCGCTGCTTTCACGGAAGGCTCGTACTTTGAAGGCTCGTGGGAGCAGGGAGCGAAGATCAAATTTCTCGCCCCTTCGGGAGATGGCATGGTCGCGGGGATCGCTCAGAACCGGAAGCATGAGTTCATCTCTATTCGACACCTTGGCTACATCTCCAATGGAGTGGAGGACACGACAAGCGAATCCGTTCGCGCCTGGGCGCCTGCCTACGAGAACTATACCTTCCTCAGCGTTCCCGAGGGCACCAAAGTGGTCATCGAACTGAACGTACTGAGCGAGTGGGAACAGTGCATGAACGAGGCTTGGCCAAAGGCGCTGGCCCTGCTCAAGCAGCTGTGCGAAGCCGGGAATGCGACCTGACCTAACGCTTGAGTCTACCCGCTACGTCGGTCAGTGCCTGGGCGCTCCAGGGCAAGGTGTTCTCATTGTAATTCCACGGCCAGCCATTGCTCGCCTCCGCGGGCGGCTCAAATCGAACGTTGCGGCTTGTTTCGCCTCCTCGCCAACTCCCGCCTGCAGCGAGAGCTCCCGCCGGTTGGGGCGCCTGTTCCCGTCGAGTACAATCGGCTGGGATCAGCCAGAAGCCGTCGTTCAAGCAGAAGAATAAACGTAGGGTCGCGGTCTCGGTCAAATGCGCTGCCGAGGCGGCAATGGGTGAGGTCTTCGGGGACATGGGGTCAGGTCCGGCGATACTGAGCCTACGCTAATCAAATAGTCGACCACAAGAGAATGCCTATGAAAGCACTCAGTTCAGCCATATTTACATTATTGACCCAGACCATGCCAGTGGCCGTGGCGCAGCAAGTTGAGCCATTCGATTTTGGGATGGAGCGCACCTTCTGCATGTCAATAATGGAGAACGATATAAATGGCGATATCGTGGCAACTTCCGGCGAAAAGCCGGATCCTGGAAAGGTGTGCGACTGTGCTGATGCGCGCATGGCCATCGACCCAGTGGTCAAGAAAATAGAGAACACGCCCCGCCATCTGCGCCTCAAGATGCCGCAATGGGAGAAACTTCGCTTGTATGTCACGGTGAAGCACTATGGCGCAAGTCTGGCTTGTTACGGAGCGGCGGTTGGAGCCTCCGCCGACAAAATGATTTCCAAATGAGTTCCTCGCGGTAAAGGGTCACGCGCTTGCCCCGTCGTGCTGTCGAATACAATCGGTAGAGATCGGCCAGCAGCGGACCTTCGCAAACGAGCGTGCAGTCCAGGGCATATTCGACGCCGACCGCATAGGGCGGTCCAGCGACAACTTTAAGGAATTGATGTGAGACCAGCTTCAGGCGGAATGCCATTCAAGTTTTTGTTCGCCTCCACGGCATTCGTGATGATGACGGCCCAGTCAGTACTGGCCAAGCAAAGCAAGCACTGTCCGGCGATCGTGGAAACAGCGCAGCAGGCAGCCGATAGGGCAGACTGGGTTATCGAAGGCGATGTCACCGATACCTTCCGGATGGGTACCACGCCGGGAAAAATCGACGTCACCATTGAAAATGCCAAGGTCTTGTACGAATCAGAGCGTTCTCCGCGTTTCTTTACCGCGGCACTGGCAGCCGAGCCATGCTTCCTCGACGGCGAGACGAGGCTATGGGGGAAAGCGGCAAGCAAGCTCACAGGCAAACGGATGCGCTTTTTTGGAACACGTCTGACCTCGGGCGGTGGCAGACGCTTCTTTTTTATGCAAGCCGCTGACCAAGCGCCGCCAGCGCTGGGAGTGCCGCGTCGCCAATACGTGAACGCCAAACATGCACCCGTCGTGACTGCAGAAGGCCCAGACGGCTGGTTGCGTGTCCGTTCGACGCAGGGTGCTTACTCCATCGAGCTGCCGGGCGATGTGACGGATATTACCAAAGGCAGCAGTGCGCAGCCGGCGTTCTTGCTGCGCGGAACGGACCGGTCCGGAACGGCCTTCATCGTCGTCTTCGAGCGTGCAGGGCCTGGCGCCGAACTCGCCGGAACCCATGATGAAGCGATCTCGGCACCTTATGCCAAGAAGATTAGCTTCATGGGTGCAGACGCCGTATCGACGCGGGACGTGGTGAAAGGTAGTGGTGGGGCCAAGATCTCTCATGGACTCTGGTTTAGGGTTCCGGGCGGGACCTATATGCTGGGGATCGTTGCCGACAAGGCGGACGAGGCAAGCGTACTCAAGGTGAGGGACCGATTCTTTCATTCCCTGACGTTTGAGCAGGATGAAAATCAATGAGACGCACATGGCAGGACCGACGCACATGAAATGGTTGACGGAAGTTCTGCCGGCGACGGGATGGTGGAAAGCAGGCAGGGTCACATTCGGCAAACTGACAAATCGTCGAACGCGGGCCGCTTTGTCGGCTTGCCGGGTGTGACCCCGCTACGTTGTGTACGCTCTCAGCAAGAAGTTGAATGCTGCCCAGCTTGCAGATTGAACACTTCCAGACAAATCGCGTTCAAACAAGGCGAAAAAAGGCACCAATCAAGACGGCTCATTTTTGAGGCTACGCGCCTCCCCCCGCACCTGTCGGCACGATGCCAGTGGCCATTTCCGTGCATCAAAATGCACCACGACAAACACTACATCAGCAGCACCGACAAATCCGCGCTCGCGTCATCCCTGGTGGGCGCCTTGCGCGGCATCTTGATCGTGACGCTGGTCCCGTGCTCGGGCGACGATTCGATCGTGATCGCGCCGCCCAGCATGCCGGTGACGATGTTGTAGACGATATTCATCCCCAGCCCCGAACCGCCCTGCCCCATCTTGGTGGTGAAGAAGGGATCGAACACCTGGTGCAGGATTTTGGGCGGCATGCCGACACCGTCGTCGCTGAAGATCAGCAGGATTTCATCGGCGCCCATGTCGCGCGCCGTGATCGAGATGGTGCCGCTCTCGCGCCCGTCGAAGGCATGCAGCAGGGCGTTGTTGATCAGGTTCGACAGCACCTGGCCCACGCTGCCGGGATAGGAATCGAGCATCAGCGCGGCCGGGCAATCGACCTTGATTTCACAGCCGACCCGGCGCAGCTGGGCCGCAAACGTGGCCAGCGTGTCGCGCAGCACGTCGCCCAGGTCGAAGCGGCGCCGCTGGTCGCTGGTCTGGTCCACCGCCACCTGCTTGAATGAAGTAATCAGGTCGGCCGCGCGCCGCAGCGAACTGGCCATGATTTCGCAGGCCAGGCGCGTATCGGCCATGTGTGCTTCCAGCGCCGAGCGCTTGATGCCACCCTCGGCGTAGCGCTTGTCGAACTCGGCCACCATGTCGGCCAGCGCGGTCGCCGTCAGCAGGCTGTTGCCGATCGGGGTATTGAGTTCGTGCGCGATGCCCGCCACCAGCGACCCGAGCGAGGCCATTTTCTCGGACGTGATCAAGTTGGTCTGCGCCTGCTTGAGCGTGGCCAGCACCGACGACAGGTCGCTGTGCGCCGACTCCACGTTGGCCTTCTGCTTTTCCAGCTCCGCCAGGCTGTGCTCCAGGCCGTAGCGCGCATCGACCAGCGCCGCCTCGGCGTGCTTGCGGTCGCTGATATCCTGGATCACCCACACCCCGCCCTTGGACAGGTCGTTCGCGTCGACCGCCTTGCCGTTGACCAGGCAGCAGATGGTCGTGCCATCCTTGCGCACCAGGTCCTGTTCGTTCTGGCGGCGGCGCGTCAGGGGATCGACCGCGAACAGCTCCGGCGCGCTGCCATCGCCGCCCGGCACCAGGATCCCGGCCGACTGCCCGATCAGGGCGCCCGGCGCATAGCCCATCATCTCTTCCATGCCGCGGTTGCAGCGCGTGATCACGCCGCGCGAGAACAGGGCGATGCCCACGCTGGCGCTGTCCTGGAAGGCGCGCTGCTCGTCGAGCGCCAGCTTCACCTGGGCGGCCAGCGAACGGCTGCGGTCGAGCGAAATGAGCAAGGCGCCGATCAGGGCGCTGATCAGGATGCCGCCTATGCCGATCAGCACCACCGTGCCCGGATCCCAGCTGTAGCGGCTGCCCGGCAAGGCGTTCATTTCAAGTTCCCACTGCCGCTGCGCCACGTTCAGGCGCTTGCGCGCGCCCAGTCCCGCCAGGCCCGGCCGCTCCGGCGCCGAGGTGTCGAACATGATGTTGTCCTTGCTGGCCAGCTGGCTCGCGCCCTGGGCCAGGTTGCCGGCATCGTGGATGCGGAAATTCAGGTGGCTCAGTAGCGCGGGATCGATCACTTCGCGCATCAGGTTATTGACCCGGAACACGATGGCCACCATGCCGAACAGCGCGCGGCGCCGCTCCTCGACCGTCCCCAGCGGCATGTTCTGGCGGTACACGGGGGCGCGCGCCACGAAACCGGGCTGGCCGGTCTTGTCCTGGACCAGGATGATGCGCTCGGTGGCGATGATCTGGCCGCTGTCGCGCCCCGCTTCGATCGCGGCCCGGTGCGGCGGCAGCTCCGCCAGGTCCAGGCCGAAGGCATTCTCATTGCCCTTCATCGGCTCGGTGTATTCGATGATGAAGTGATCCTGGCGCTTGGCGACCGGATGGATATTGAACTTCGGGTAGCCGGCCACGTCGAGCGAGGTGTCGTGCATGACCCGGTAGGAAAATGCCGGCAGCTCGTCTTCCTTGAGGTAGCGGACGAACTGGATCGCCTGGAATCCAGGGTAGCGCTGGGTCAGGTTCAACTCGCGCACGAAACGGGCGAATTGCTCGCGGTTGATCTCTTCGTTGATGGCGAAGGTGCCCTTGATGCTGAGCAGCATGTCGAAATAGATCTGCAAGCGCACATTGGTGTCGCTGGCAACCTTTTCGGTATCGCGCTGGAAATTGTTGCGCAGCCGGTTTTGCTGCGCGTCAGCGACCAGCAGGCAGCTCCAGACTGTCAGGCAAACACCGACAACAAAAGCTAAGTATCCCTGCGTCCGCATCACTCGGGCTCCACATCATCGGCAGTTGGATTGACTATATCATAGTGATTTACATAAATGTTCGGGCCTACCACTACTGCAACACATCGTCGGGAGATGCCTGGAATTTCTGGGCAATCGTCTTGAATTTTTCCTCGACCACCAGCATGGCGTCGACCACGTCCGGATCGAAGTGCTCGCCGCGGCCCTGGCGGATCAGTTCGACCGCCGTTTCATGGGTGAAGGCCGGCCGGTACGGGCGCGCCGAAATCAGGGCGTCGTAGACATCGGCCACCGCCATCAGGCGCGCGGACAGGGGAATGGCCTCGCCCGCCAGGCCGTCGGGGTAGCCCGAACCATCCCATTTCTCCTGGTGCGAATAGGTGATTTCCTTGGCGTAGCGCAGGAACTGGTTGCTGCCGCCTATGGTCCGCTCCACGCCGGCGATGGCGTCGCGGCCATACACGGTGTGCAGCTTCATCTGCGCAAATTCATCGTTGCTCAGCTTGCCGGTATTGAGCAGGATATGGTCGGGCACGCCGACCTTGCCGATATCGTGCAGCGGCGCCGCCTTGTACAGCAGCTGGATGTTTTCATCGGTCAGCTCGGCCGTATGGCGCGGGTTGAAGCGCAGTTCGCGCGCCAGCGCGGCCACGTAATGCTGGGTGCGCCGGATATGGTTGCCGGTATCTTCGTCGCGCGACTCGGCCAGCGACGCCATCGCCATGATGGTCGCATCCTGCATGTGCACCACCTCGCGCGTGCGCTGGACCAGCAATTGCTCGAAATGGGTGTGCTGGTCCTTGAGCAAGGCACGTGCGCGCATCAGCTGCAAGTGGGTGTTCACGCGCGCGCGCAGTATCTCGGGCGGAAACGGCTTGCCGATGACGTCGGCGGCGCCTTCGCTGAGCGCGCGCCGCTCTTCGTCCACGGCGCCGGGCGTTGTCAGGAAGATCACGGGAATGTCGGCGGTCAGGAAATTGCTCTTGATGTCGTGATGGACCGAAAAACCGTCCGTGTCGGGCAAGGTCGTGTCCAGCAGGATCAGATCGGGCGCCGGCGACTGCTGCGCCAGGCGCACGGCGTCGGCGCCGGTGCGCGCCACCATCACCAGGTAGCGTTCCTGCAGCAGCTCTTCCATCAGTACCAGGTTATCGGCGGAACTGTCGACAATCAAAATGCTTGCCTTGAAATTAATATCCATCCCTGCCCTTTCCGGTGTCCCGCAATGATGCCAATTATCATAACTCGCCGGCTGTGCGATGTTTCAAGTTTTTTACAAATCACAAGGAGAATTGCCTATTAGATACGTTTAAAATGCCTCATCCCAGATCCCGCAAACCAGGTTCCACATGATGCGTTTCAGCGCCGCCATCGCGGCAATATGTTTTGCCATCCCCGCCATCGCCGCCGACCCTTTCGACGACAAATTCCGCCAGCTTGACGAAGTTCTGCCGACACCGAACACGATCCGGGCCGCTTCCGGCGCACCCGGCCACGCCTATTGGCAGCAGCGCGCCGACTATGTCATCCGCGCCCGCCTCGACGAAGCGCGGCGCGCCATCAGCGCCACCGAAACGATCACCTATCACAACAACTCGCCGGACACGCTCACCTACCTGTGGCTGCAGCTGGACCAGAATGTCTACCGCGCTGACTCCGACGACCGCAGCACCGAAACCGTCGCTTCGCGCGAGGCCTGGTCCAGGGCCCGCACCGAAGAAGAAGGCGTGCGCTTCGAAGCCATGCGCGCCATGCTGGAAAACCCCCTGTTCGAGGGCGGCTTCACCATCGGCGCCGTGCGCGGCGCCGACGGCAAGCCGCTGCGCCACACCATCAACAAGACCATGATGCGGATCGACCTGCCGCAGCCCATGGCGCCCGGCGCGCGCCTGTCGTTCAGCGTGGACTTCAGCTTCAATATCAACAACGCCAAGGTCCAGGGTGGCCGCGGCGGCTTCGAACAGTTCGACGACAAGAACGACCTGTTCGAAATCGCGCACTGGTTCCCGCGCATGGCCGCCTATTACGACGTGGTGGGCTGGCAGCACAAGCAGTTCCTGGGCAGCGGCGAATTCACGCTCGAATTCGGCGACTACGATGTCCAGATCACGGTGCCGGGCGACCATATCGTGGCTGCCACCGGCCAGCTGCACAATCCCGACGCGGTGCTCAGCGCCCTCCAGCGCGAACGCCTGCGCCAGGCGAAGACCAGCAGCAAGCCGGTTATCATCGTCACCCAGCAGGAAGCCGAAGCGGCCGAAAAACAGCGCGCCGACGGCAGCAAGACCTGGCACTTCAAGGCCGGGAATGTGCGCGACTTCGCGTTTGCCACCAGCCGCAAATTCATCTGGGATGCGCAGGGCTACAAGAAGGGCGGCACCGACATGATGGCCATGTCCTACTACCCGAAGGAAGGCAATCCGCTGTGGGAAAAGTATTCGACCCAGGCCATCATTCACACCGTCGAGCAGTACAACAAGTATTCCTTCGACTACCCCTACCCGGTCGCGATCTCGGTCAACGGCCCGGTGGGCGGCATGGAATACCCGATGATCTCGTTCAACGGCCCGCGTCCGACCAGGGACAAGAAAACCGGCGAACTGACCTGGTCGAAGCGCACCAAGTATGGCCTGATCGGCGTGATCATCCATGAAGTGGGCCACAACTACTTCCCGATGATCGTCAACTCCGACGAGCGCCAGTGGACCTGGATGGACGAAGGCTTGAACAGCTTCGTCCAGAGCCTGGCCCAGCACGCGTGGGAGGAAAATTATCCTGTCACGCGGGGCGAGCCGCGCGCCATCGTCGACTACATGCGCAGCAAGAACCAGGTGCCGATCATGACCAACTCGGAATCGCTGCTCCAGTTCAGCAACAATGCCTACGCCAAGCCGGCCGCCGCCCTGACGGTCCTGCGCGAAACCGTGCTCGGTCGCGAACTGTTCGACTTCGCCTTCCGCGAATACGCGCGCCGCTGGAAGTTCAAACGCCCCACGCCGTCCGACTTTTTCCGCACCATGGAAGACGCGTCCGGCACGGACCTCGACTGGTTCTGGCGCGGCTGGTTCTACACCACCGACGCGGTCGACGTGAGCGTGGACGGCATCACCGAATATGGCGTGAGCACCAAGGACCCCGAGGTCGAGAAGGCCTGGAAGAAGGCGCAGAAAGCCGCCGAACCGGAATCCGTGTCGGCCCGGCGCAACAAGGGCATGGAACGGCGCCTGGACCAGCATCCGGAGCTCAAGGATTTCTACAACGAGCATGACGAATTCACGGTCACCAACAAGGACCGCAACAAGTACAGGGAAACCCTGGACGGCCTCGACGACTGGGAAAAGGCGCTGCTCAAGCAGGGCAAGCATCTGTACCTGGTCGACTTGAGCAACGTGGGCGGGCTGGTGACGCCGCTGGTGCTGGAGATCGAACTCAAATCCGGCAAGAAGATCATCGAGCGCATTCCGGCCGAGATCTGGCGCTACTCGCCGAAGAAAATCACCAGGCTGCTGGTGCTTGACGAAGCCATGGTGGGCCTGGTCCAGGATCCCTACTGGGAAACCGCCGACACCGACACCAGCAACAACGCCTGGCCGCGCAAGATCACGCCGTCGCGCCTGGAGCTGTTCAAGACTGAAAAAGGCAAGGACGACCTGATGAAGGACTTCGCCACGCCGCTCAAGGATGCAAAGAAATGAAACGCCTGTTGTTAATTGCGCTGGCCTGCATCGGCACTTGCGCCGGCGCTGCCGAAACCTTTGACGACAAGTTCCGCCAGCTTGAAGAACTGCTGCCCACGCCGGGCGAAACCCGCACCGCGTCCGGCGCGCCCGGCCACCGTTACTGGCAGCAGCGCGCCGACTACACGATCCGCGCGACGCTCGACGAAGCGACCCGCAGCATCAAGGGCGCAGGCACCGTCACCTACCACAACAATTCTCCCGACACGCTGTCCTATCTGTGGGTGCAGCTGGACCAGAACATCGTGCGGCCCGATGCGGACAACCGCAGCGTGGCCAACCTGCCGTCGCGCGAAGCATGGGCCAAGGGTACCCAGGCCGACGGCGTCAGGTTCGAAGCGATGCGCTTCATTGCCGAGAGCCGCGCTTTCGACGGCGGCATCAATATCACCAGCCTGAAGGATGCGTCCGGGCGGGCGCTCGGGCACACCATCAACAAGACCATGATGCGGATCGACCTGCCGCAGCCCATGCAGCCGGGATCGCGTTTTTCCTTCAACGTCGAATGGCACTTCAATGTGCCCGAGATGCAGGTGCTGGCACGCCGCAACGGCTTCGAACGTTTCGACGACGCCGACAAGAACGACATTTTCGAGATCGCGCAGTTCTTCCCGCGCATGGCGGCCTACTACGACATGGCGGGCTGGCAGAACAAGCAGTACATCGGCGACGGCGAGTTCGCCCTCGAATTCGGCAACTACGACGTGCGCATCACCGTGCCGGCCGACCACGTCGTGGCCAGCACCGGCGTCCTGCAGAACCCCGACGCGGTTCTGACCAGCGCCCAGCGCGAACGCCTGCGCCAGGCCAGGACCAGCAGCAAGCCGGTCATCATCATCTCGCAGCAGGAAGCCGAAGCGGCCGAGAAGCAGCGCGCCAGCACCACCAGGACCTGGCACTACACAGCCGCCAATGTGCGCGACTTCGCCTTTGCCAGCAGCCGCAAGTTCATCTGGGATGCGCAGGGCTACAAGAGCGGCGGCACCGACGCGATGGCCATGTCCTACTATCCGAAGGAAGCCAATCCGCTGTGGGAAAGGTATTCGACCCAGGCCGTCATCCACACGCTGGAACAGTACAACAAGTACTCCTTCGACTACCCTTACCCGGTCGCCATCTCGGTCAACGGTCCGGTGGGCGGCATGGAGTATCCGATGATCTCGTTCAACGGCCAGCGTCCCACGAAAGACAAGAAGACCGGCGAAGTCACCTATTCGCGGGCCGCCAAGTATGGCCTGATCGGCGTGATCATCCATGAAGTGGGCCACAACTACTTCCCGATGATCGTCAACTCCGACGAGCGCCAGTGGACCTGGATGGACGAAGGCTTGAACAGCTTCGTGCAGGGCATCGCGCAGCACGCGTGGGACCGCGAGTATCCGACCGTGCGCGGCGAACCGCGCGCCATCGTCGACTACATGCGCAGCAAGAATCAGGTGCCGATCATGACCAATTCCGATTCGGTCACCCAGCGCGGCAGCAACGCCTACGCCAAGCCGGCCGCCGCCCTGACGGTCCTGCGCGAAACCGTGCTCGGTCGCGAACTGTTCGACTTCGCCTTCCGCGAATACGCGCGGCGCTGGAAATTCAAGCGCCCTACCCCGGCCGATTTTTTCCGCACCATGGAAGACGCGTCAGGCACGGACCTCGACTGGTTCTGGCGCGGCTGGTTCTACACCACCGACGCGGTCGACGTGAGCGTGGACGGCATCACCGAATACGGCGTGAGCACCAAGGATCCCGAGATCGAGAAGGCCTGGAAGAAGGCGCAGAAGGCCGCCGAACCGGAATCCGTGTCGGCCCGGCGCAACAAGGGCATGGAGCGGCGCCTGGACCAGCATCCGGAGCTCAAGGATTTCTACAACGAGCATGACGAATTCACGGTCACCAACAAGGACCGCAACAAGTACCGGGAAACCCTGGACGGCCTGGAAGACTGGGAAAAGGCGCTGCTCAGGCAGGGCAAGCACCTGTACCTGGTCGACTTGAGCAATGTGGGCGGGCTGGTGACGCCTCTGGTGCTGGAGGTCGAACTGAAGTCGGGCAAGAAGATCATCGAGCGCATTCCGGCCGAGATATGGCGCTACTCGCCGAAGAAAATCACCAAACTGCTGGTGCTTGACGAAGCGATGGTGGGCCTGGTCCAGGATCCGTTCTGGGAAACCGCCGACACCGACACCAGCAACAACGCCTGGCCGCGCAGGATCACGCCGTCGCGCCTGGAGCTGTTCAAGACTGAAAAAGGCAAGGACGACCTGATGAAGGACTTCGCCACCCCGCTCAAGGATGCAAAGAAATGAAGCGCCTGATCCTGGCAGCGCTGCTGCTATGCGCCAGCGCAGCGTCAATCGCACACCGCTTCCATGCGGGCATGACCGACATCACCTTCAATCCCCGCACCGGCAGCGTGGAAGTGGTGCACACCTACATGGCGCACGATATCGACGCGCGCCTGGCCGCCCTGCACAAGCGCCAGCTCGACCTGGCCGACGGCGCCGACGAAGCGCTGCTGCGCCAGTACATCGAGCAGCAGTTCTACCTGACGGGGCCCGGCAAGCGCCGCATCGCGCTCAAGTGGGTGGGCATCTCGGTCAATGTGGACAGCGTGACGATTTACCAGGAAGCCGGCGCCACGCGCCTGGCCGACGTGAGCGCCGTGCACCATGCGGTACTGGCCGACTTCCTGCCGGACCAGGCCAACACCGTCAACGTCAAGCAGGACGGCGACATCCGCACCCTGGCCTTCGACCGCAAGCACCCTGAACGCATGCTGAAATAGCCCCCTACGCCCGGGAGCGTGCAAAAAATGCTACGCTATCGGGATGACAACACACGCACCACCTTTTACCCCCCTGGACAGCCTGGCCCGGGCCCTGCGCGAGGGCGGCTATGCGCTGCTGGCGCCGGCCGACGTTTGCCAGCTTGCCAACTGCACGCTGGCCGAGCTGGACACCCTGGCCGCCAGCTGGAACGACCTGGCCCTGGATAACTACCTGAAGGACGGCGGCCGCTACCGGCGCCGGCGCCACTCCTGCTTCATCCAGGACGGCGCCGCGCTGGCGCAAACGGCGCACCGGGCCCACTGGCAGCCGGTCGAATACAACGCCCTGCACGGCGGCATGCACCGCCTGTTCGAACCGGTCGCCCCGGCCACGGTGGCCAACCCCGCCTGGACCGGCCTGCTCGGCGCGCTTGGCAATGTCTGTTCGGCCGTACGCGGCCAGCAGCGCTGGTACGTGGAAGCGCACCAGTTCCGCATCGATACCGAGGGCGGCATCGGCCGCCCCACGCCGGAAGGCGCGCACCGCGACGGCGTCGATTTCGTGGCCGTGCTGCTGGTCGGGCGCCACCACATCAAGGGCGGCGAAACCCGCGTTTTCGAGGCCGCCGGCCCGGACGGCAAGCGTTTTACCATGCTCGAACCCTGGACCCTGCTGCTGCTCGACGACGCGCGCGTGATCCATGAATCGACGCCGATCCAGCCGGCCGGCGACAACGGCAGCCGCGACACCCTGGTCCTGACCTGGCGCGCGGGCGCTTTCCAGGGCGAAGACGGGCCCTGAAAACGTGACATCGCAGGGTGCGAAAATTTACTGTGGCGGGGTCAAATCCGCTATAGTCATCATTACCTCAGCCGCCGTCCAAGGAGCAGTTCGTGGATTCCACGTATCAGATTGAGCCGGAAGAATTCGAAATACTGATCGTCGAGGATAGCCCAACCCAGGCCGAGCGCCTGCGCCGCCTGATCCAGTCGAAATCGTACCGGGTGCGCGTGGCGGCCAACGGCAAGCTGGCGCTGATGCTGCTGCAGGAACACCGTCCCGACCTGATCCTGTCGGACATCATCATGCCGGAAATGAACGGCTACGACCTGTGCCGCGCCGTCAAGTCCGACGACACCCTGCGCGACATTCCGGTGATCCTGGTGACGGCCCTGAACGACGTCAAGGACATCATCCGCGGCATCGAATGCGGCGCCGACAATTTCATCCGCAAGCCTTATTCCGAAGACTACCTGCTCAGCCGCATCAGCCACATGCTGGTCAACCAGAAGCTGCGCGCCGGCCCGTATTCCGACGGCATCGCGGTCTTCCTGGGCGATCAGAAGCACTTCATCCACGCCGGCCGCCAGCAAATCCTCGACCTGCTCATCTCCACCTACGAGCAAGCCGTCCAGGTCAACGGCGAACTGCAGGCGCGCGAACGCCAGGTGATCGAACTGAACATGCGCCTGGCCCACCACGCCGCCGAACTCGAATCGACCAACCGCGAAATCGCGCTCAAGAACCTGGAACTGGCCGAAGCGAGCCGCATGAAGTCCGACTTCATCGCCAATATGTCGCACGAGCTGCGCACGCCGCTCAACGCCATCATCGGCTTTACCGGCGCGCTGCTGATGAAGCTGCCCGGGCCGCTCACGCCCGACCAGGACAAGCAGCTCAACACCATCCGCTCGAGCGCGCGTCACCTGCTGTCGCTGATCAACGATATCCTCGACGTTGCCAAGATCGAAGCGGGCAAGGTCACGCTCGCCCTCGAACGGGTGCAGTGCCAGGACCTGCTGCACGAAACGCTCGACAGCATGCGGCCGCTGGCCGCGCAAAAGGGGCTCGAACTGATCACCGACCTGCCGGCCGAACCGGTGGTCATCGATTCGGACCGGCGCGCCCTGACCCAGATCATCATCAACCTGGTCAACAACGCCATCAAGTTCACCGAATCGGGCACGGTGCGCCTCGCCCTCACCCAGAAAATGGATGACGGTTTCCTGTCCACCGAATTCCTCGTCATCGACAGCGGCGCCGGCATCCGTGCCGAAGACCAGGCCAAGCTGTTCCAGGCCTTTTCCCAGCTCGACTCGACCTCGACCCGGCATGTGGAAGGCGCGGGCCTGGGCCTGTACCTGTGCCAGAACCTGGCCAACCTGCTGGGCGGGAAGCTGAGCTTCCACAGCACCTTCGGCAGCGGCAGCACCTTCGTATTGACGCTGCGCGAAAAGCGCTGAAAGCGGCTCTCCTCTCAAGAAATTTATCGCCGGGCCGTTAATTAACGTAAGAACGCTATCAGGCTCGCCGTAGATGTCCCTATCGATCAACACCAACGTCAGTTCGCTGAACGCCCAGCGCCATGCCGGCAATGTGAGCGGGGGACTGGCGCGTTCGATCCAGCGCCTCTCGAGCGGCATCCGCATCAACAGCGCAGCGGACGACGCGGCCGGCCTGGCCATCTCGGAACGCATGACGGCCGGCGTGCGCGGCATGAACCAGGCCAGGCGCAATATCAGCGACGCCGGCTCGCTGCTGCAGGTGGCCGACGGCGCCATGGCGCAGGTCAGCGACAACCTGCAGCGCCTGCGCGAACTGGCGGTCCAGGCGGGCAATGCCGGCTATGGCACCAGCGACCGCGAATCGCTGCAGCAGGAAGCGCGCCAGATCCTGGCCCAGATATCGAAGGTGGCCGGGCAGACCGCCTTCAATGGCGAAGCCGTGTTCTCGCAGGACACCACCAGCATCGGCGGCGACGCCCGCAAGCGCGGCGTCATCGACGCCCTGAAAACGGGCTGGCTGACCCAGGCCGAAAATCTGGTGCGCCAGTACTACGGCATCGAAGCGGACGGCGCCAACATCACGATCAACCTGGAAGGCGGCGACGGCCCGTCGAACGTGCTGGCCTCCGTGTCGGGCACCTTCGGCGGCGCCAGCGGCATGTTCAACAATATTTCGCTCAACCTGGACATGGACGATTTCGGCTCGGCCGACGCCCAGCTGGACCGCATCATCGCCCACGAAATGGCGCACGCGGTGATGAGCCGTTCCACAGGCATCGTCAGCCACCCGCAGTGGTTCGTGGAAGGCACGGCGGAACTGATCCAGGGCGCGGACAGCCGCCTGCGCGGCGCCATCATGGGCGGCGGCTCGCAAGCGGTGGTGGACACCCTGAGCAGCGGCTTCAGTTATGAAAGCGCCTACCTGGGCGCGCGCTACCTGCACGCCAAATTGAACGAGATGGGCGTGGAAGGCGGCATGAAGGGCATCATGGTCTACCTGGCCAGGAACGAACCGGCCACCCTGTCCGCCGCGCTCAATGCCGTCACCGGCGGCGTATATGCCGACGTCGGCGCCTTCGAGGCCGATTTTTCCGCCAATGGCGCCGCCTTCGCCGACAATATGGACCTCACCAATGCCGACACCGGCGCCATCGGCGGCTTCGATGCCGACGAGGGCCCGGTACGCAACGGCGCGGCGGTGGTCCCCGACGGCGGCGAGCGCGATCCCGACGATCCGCTGGCCGGCTTTACCGAGATTTTTCCTGAACTGGGCGGCTACACCGCCAGCCGCCAGGTGCGCGTGCAGCTGGGCGCGGGATCGGGCGACTACATCACGGTCGATTTCTCGGCCATGAATGCGGCGGCGCTGGGATTGGCCGACCTGAGCCTGGAAAAGTCCGCGGTCGCCATCATGCATATCGACCAGGCCCTCGCCTTCGTGTCGAAGCAGCGCACCGTGGTGGGGGCCTCGTCGAGCCGCCTGGACGCCGCCGCCACCAACCTGGCGATCGGCGCGGAAAACCTGTCGGCGGCGCGCGCCCGCATCCTCGATACCGACTACGCCGTCGAAACCGGCGCGCTCACGCGCAGCCAGATCCTGCAGCAGGCCGCCACGGCCATGATTGCCCAGGCCAACAGCCAGCCGAACCAGGTCCTGCAGCTGCTGCGCTAAAAAAAAACGCCCGCGGACCTTGCGGTGGGCGGGCGGCAATCCAAACTTCGAAGAAGTATTGGAGGAGACAGCTTCAATATATCCCCTTTTATGTTGCAGTGCAATACCGTATAACTACTGTATTTACCACGTAGGCAACAGCAGGCAGGGCCGCATTTATCGCACTGCAACATATTTCCTCGCGTCCATGGGCATTTAATTAAAGCAAGCGATTAAGTTATATCAATCGTTTGATTTTTGTGTTTTAATCAAGCCCATGGAAAAAATCCCCCACCCACCCGACGACGGCCGCAAGTCCCGTTCGGACGGCGTGCAGTCGCGCGAGCGGCTGCTGCTGTCGGCCATGCGCCTGTTCGCGGAACAGGGCTTCGCCAAGACCTCGACCCGGGAAATCGCCCTCGCGGCGGGCACCAACATCGCCTCGATCAGCTACTACTTCGGCGACAAGGCCGGCCTGTACCGCGCCGCCTTCACCGAACCCTGTCCCCACTCGCGCGACGAGGACCTGGCCGCCTTCACCGACCCCGCGCTCACGCTGCGCGACGCCCTGCGCCAGTTCTACGGCCAGTTCCTGGGCCCCTTGAAACAGGGCGACCTGGCGCGCCTGGCCATGCGCCTGTGGTACCGCGAAATGCTCGAGCCCACCGGCCTGTGGAGCGATGAAATCAACAACGACATCAAGCCGGCCCACAAGGGATTGATGACGCTCCTGGGACGCCACGTGGGCGTGGCCGAAGCGGACGACGACCTGTCCCGGCTCGCCTTCGCCGTCGTCGGCCTGGTGCTGCAACTGATGGTCGCGCGCGACGTGATCGAACAGATCAGCCCCCAGCTGATCGACACCGGCGACGCGATCGATGCCTGGCGCGAGCGCCTGATCGATTACGCCGAAGCCATCGTGGCCGCCGAAAAAACACGCCGCATTCCGAAAAAATCACCGTCAAGGAAGAAAACCGCATGAAGATAGCCAGACCCATTAGCATCGCCCTGCTGCCCCTGGCGCTGTCGGCTTGCGCGCTGGCGCCGCCGGCCAAAGTCGACGCGCCCGTGCCAGCGCAATGGCACGCGCCCCTGCCGCACAACGGCGAGCTGACCGACCTGGCCACCTGGTGGCGCCAGCAGGGCGACCCGCTGCTGCCGGAGCTGATCGCCGCCGCGCAGGCGGCCAGCCCTACCATCGCCAGCGCCGGATCGCGCCTGGCGCAGTCGCGCGCCGAACGCGCGGCAGCCACCGCCGCCCTGCTGCCATCGCTCGACGCCGCCGTGTCGGTGACGCGCGCCAACCAGCAAAGCACCCTGCCCGGCGGCACCACCAGCACCGGCGCGCTGCAGTCGGCCTGGGAAATCGACCTGTTCGGCGGCCGCCGCGCCGACCGCAACGCGGCACTGGCGCGCCAGGCCGGCGCCAGCGCGCTGTGGCATGACGCCCGCGTGGCCGTGGCCGCCGAAGTGGCCAACCAGTATTACGCCTTGCGCAGCTGCGAACTGCTGCTGGCCGTGGCCAGGCAGGACGCGCTGTCGCGCGCCGACACCGCGCGCCTGACCGGGCTGACCGCCAGCGCAGGCTTCCAGGCGCCGGCCACCGCCGCCCTGGCGCGCGCCTCGGCCGCGGAAGGCAAGAGCCGCGCCACGCTGCAGCAAGCCCTGTGCGACATCGACGTCAAGACGCTGGTGGCCTTGAGCGCCATCGACGAGCCGGTACTGCGCGCGAAGCTGGCCGCCAGCACGGCCACGCCGCCGCCGGCCATCGCCATCGCGGCCCTGCCGGCCCAGGTGCTGGCCCAGCGTCCCGACGTGTTCAACGCCGAACATGAAGTGGCGGCCGCCAGCGCCGACGTGGGCAGCGCCCGCGCCGCGCGCTATCCGCGCCTGTCGCTGCAAGGCTCGATCGGCGCGGCCAACTTCCGCACCGGCGGCGAGAACATCCAGACCGATACCTGGAGCATCGGCCCGCTGGCGCTGACACTGCCGCTGTTCGACGCCGGCCGGCGCAGCGCCAACGTCGACGCCGCCAAGGCCCGCTACGACGCGGCCGTGATCGGCTACCGCGCCAGCGCGCGCAATGCCGTGCGCGAAGTGGAACAGGCCCTGGTCAACCTGGACAGCAGCAACGCGCGCAGCAGCGACGCCCAGGTGGCGATGGAAGGCTACCGCACCGCCTTCGTCGCCGCCGAAGACCGCTACAAGAATGGCATGGGCAGCCTGCTCGAACTGGAAGACGCGTGCCGCACCCGCCTGGCTGCGGAGAACGCCGTCATTACGCTGCAGCGCGAACGCAGCGCCGCATGGGTCGCGCTGTACCGCGCCGCCGGCGGCGGCTGGACGCCTTCCGCAAACTGAACCGACATCGAACCGAACCCGGATAAATAATGAAAAACTTTTTGCTGAAACCTGTTCCCGCCCTGGTCCTTGGCAGCGTGGCTGCCCTCTCGGCCGCCATGTTCGTCGCCTCCACATCGACCGCCGCCGACGACAAGAAGGCCGTGGCGCCCGTGAAGCCGGCGCTGACGATCACGTCCACCCGCGCGGTCGCCGCCAAGCTGCCCATCAAGCTGGCCGCCAACGGCAACGTGGCCGCCTGGCAGGAAGCGCTGATCGGCAGCGAATCGGGCGGCCTGCGCCTGACCGAGGTGCGCGTCAACGTGGGCGACGTCGTCAAAAAAGGTGAAGTGCTGGCCGTGTTCTCGGCCGACACGGTGAACGCCGACGTGGCCCAGGCCCGGGCCGCCCTGATGGAAGCGGAAGCGAATGCCGGCGAAGCGGTGGCCAATGCCGTGCGCGCGCGCACGCTGCAGACGTCGGGCGCCTTGTCGGCCCAGCAGATCAGCCAGTACATGACCGCCGAAACCACGGCGCGCGCCCGCATAGCGTCGGCCACGGCGGCCCTGTCGTCGCAGCAGCTGCGCCTGAAGTACACCCAGGTGGTGGCGCCCGACGGCGGCGTCATTTCCGCGCGCAGCGCCACCGTCGGTTCGGTAGTCGGCGTGGGCACGGAACTGTTCCGCATGATCCGCCAGGGCCGCCTGGAATGGCGCGCCGAAGTCACGGCCAGCGAACTGTCCTCCATCAAGACCGGCGCGTCCGCCGTGGTGAAGGCCGCCAACGGCAGCGAACTGACAGGCAAGGTGCGCATGATCGCGCCGACCATCGACGCCCAGACCCGTTCGGCGCTGGTGTATGTCGACCTGCCTGCCAGCCCGGCCGGCAATTCCCCGTTCAAGCCCGGCATGTTCGCCAGCGGCCAGTTCGAGCTGGGCACCTCGGACGCGATGACCGTCCCGCAGCAATCCGTGGTGGTGCGCGACGGCTTTTCCTATGTGTTCCGCCTGAACCCGGACCAGCGCGTGAGCCAGGTCAAGGTCAAGTCCGGCCGCCGCCTGGGCGACCGCATCGAGATCGTCAGCGGCCTCGTGCCCGATGCGGTGGTGGCCGTTGCCGGCGCCGGCTTCCTCAACGACGGCGACGTGGTGCGGGTCGTGACATCCGTCGCGGCCAAATAAGGAGCCAGGCATGAACTTTTCCGCACTCTCCATCAAGAACCCGATACCGGCGATCATGCTGTTCATCCTGCTGACGCTGGCGGGCCTGCTGGCCTACAAGGCGAACGCGGTGCAGGATTTCCCGGACATCGAACTGCCGATCGTGGTCGTCACGGCGGCGCTCGACGGCGCCGCGCCGGCCCAGCTGGAAACCGAAGTGGCGCGCAAGATCGAAGACTCGGTCGCCACCCTGCAGGGCGTCAAGAACATCTACACCAAGGTGCTCGACGGCGTGGCCACCATCACGGTGGAATTCATCCTCGAAAAGCCGATCGCCGAAGGCGTGAACGACGTGCGCGACGCGGTGGCCCGCGTCAAGGCCGACCTGCCTGCCGAAATGCGCGACCCGACCGTGACCAAGGCCACCACCGCCGGACGCGTGATCATGACCTTCACCGCGACCGCAAAACCGGCGCCTGGCAGCGTGGCGCTGGACGAGCAGGAACTGAGCTGGTTCGTCGACAATTCGGTCGCCAAGCGCCTGCTCAGCGTTCCCGGCGTGGGCTCGGTCAAGCGCATGGGTGGCGTGACGCGCGAAATCCGCGTGGAACTCGACGACGCCCGCATGGCGGCGCTCAAGGTCACGGCCGCCGACGTATCGCACCAGCTGCGCAATGTGCAGCGCGAATCGCCGGGCGGCCGCGGCGACGTCAGCGGCGCCGAGCAATCGGTGCGCACCATCGCCACCGTCAAGACGGCCGATGAACTGGCGCAGATGGACATTCCCCTGCCGGACGGCCGCCGCGTGCGCCTGGACCAGATCGCCACCGTCAGCGATACCGTCTCCGAACCGCGCTCGCTGGCCGAGCAGGATGGCAAGCGCGTGGTGGGCTTTGAAGTATTCCGCACCAAGGGCGCCAGCGAGATCGACGTGGCCAGGGGCGCGCGCGCCGCGGTCGCCGAACTGCGTGCGGCCCATGCCAATATCGAACTGAAGGAAGTGATCGACAATGCGGCGCCGGTCGAGGAAAACTTCGTCGGTTCGATGGAGCTGCTGTACGAAGGCGCCATCCTGGCCGTGATCGTGGTGTTCTTCTTCCTGCGCGACTGGCGCGCCACGCTGGTGGCCGCGGCCGCCCTGCCGCTGTCGGTGATTCCCGCCTTCCTCGGCCAGTACTGGTTCGGCTACACGCTCAACACGGTAACGCTGCTGTCGCTGGCACTGGTGGTGGGCGTGCTGGTGGACGACGCGATCGTCGAGATCGAAAATATTTCGCGCCACCTGCGCATGGGCAAGACGCCGATGCAGGCGGCCACGGAAGCTGCCGACGAAATCGGCATGGCGGTCATTGCCACCACCTTTGCGCTGGTGGCGGTGTTCCTGCCGACCGCCTTCATGGGCGGCGTGCCCGGCCTGTTCTTCAAGCGGTTCGGCTGGACCGCGGTGATTGCGATCCTGGCCTCGCTGGTGGTGGCGCGCCTGCTCACGCCGATGATGGCGGCCTACATCCTCAAACCGCTGCCGCACGGTGAAGAAAAAGATGGCTGGATCATGCTGCGCTACATGGCCGCGATGAAGTGGTGCCTGAAACACCGCCTTTTCACCGCCATTGCGTCGGCCCTGTTCTTCGCCGGCTCGGTGGCCCTGGTAGGCCTGCTGCCGACCGGCTTCGTGCCGCCGTCCGACCGCGGCCAGACCCTGATTTCGCTGGAACTGCCGCCCGGGTCCACCCTGGCTGAAACACGCGTGGTGGCCGAGCGCGCGCGCCGCGAAGCGATGCAGGTGCCGGGCGTGATCAGCATCTTCAGTTCGATCGGCGGCGGCTCGGCCGGCGACGCGTTTGCTCCCGGCGCCGCGGCCGAAGCGCGGCGCGCCATCCTGACCTTGACCACCGAACACCGCGACGTGCGCAAGCATACGCTGGAAGAAGTGGAGCGCCGGATCCGCACCCGCCTGGACCAGATCCCCGGCGCCAAGTTCGCGGTCGGTCCGCAGGATACAGGCGTCAAGATGCTGCTGGTACTGCGCAGCGAAGACCCGGTGGCGCTGACCACTGCCGCACAGGCCGTGGAACGCGACCTGCGCACGCTCAAGGGCATCGGCAATGTCAGTTCGAGCGCATCGCTGGTACGTCCCGAAATCATCGTGCGCCCGGATTTCGCGAAGGCCGCCGACCTGGGCGTGACCGCCGCCATGATCGGTGAAACGGTACGCGTGGCCACCGCCGGCGACTACGATATGGCGCTGACCAAGATGAACCTGTCCGAACGCCAGGTGCCGATCCGCGTCAAGCTGCCGGACGCCGTGCGCGCCGACCTGTCGGCCATCGGCCGCCTGACCGTGCCGGGCAAGCATGGCCCGGTCATGCTGGACAATGTGGCCAGCATCACGATGGAAAGCGGACCGGCCCAGATCGACCGCCTGAACCGCAGCCGCAATGTGACGCTGGAAGTGGAACTGTCGGGCCGCTCGCTGGGCGAAGTCGATGCGGAAGCGAAAGCGCTGCCGTCGATGAAGGTGCTGCCGGCGTCGGTGAAGGTCGCCGAACTGGGCGACGCGCAGGAGATGGCCGCGCTGTTCAACAGCTTCGGCATCGCCATGCTGATCGGCGTGCTGTGCATCTACGGCGTGCTGGTGTTGCTGTTCAAGGACTTCATGCAGCCGATGACCATTCTGGCCGCGCTTCCGCTGTCGATCGGCGGCGCCTTCGTGGCCCTGCTCATTACCGGGCGGGCGCTGTCGATGCCGTCGATGATCGGCCTGATTATGCTGATGGGGATCGTGACGAAAAATTCCATCCTGCTGGTCGACTACGCGATCCTGGCGAGGCAGGAAGGCATGAACCGCTTCGATGCCCTGGTCGACGCCTGCCACAAGCGCAGCCGCCCGATCATCATGACCACCATTGCCATGGGCGCGGGCATGATGCCGCTGGCGCTGGGCTGGGGCGCCGATCCGAGCTTCCGCTCGCCGATGGCCATTGCCGTGATCGGCGGGCTGATCACGTCGACCCTGCTCAGTTTGCTGGTGGTGCCGGCCGTGTTCACCTATATCGACGACCTGGAGCATTTTATCAAGCGCATGACGGGCAAGGTGCGCAAGCACCCTCCCGTGAAAGCTGCCATGCCGCAGCCGGTTGAACTGAGCAAGTAGCGCGCGCTACACCGCTGGCGGGTCGGTTTCGCGCGCGAATGTGCGATGCCCCGCCAGCGCTTCTTTGAATGCATCGAGCGCATGCGCCACGTCGTCCGGTTCGGCGCCCACCAGCCCCGGATCGGGCGTCCCATCGGGCAGCGCCGGCGGCACCTTCGCCTCCCTGAGCAAGCCAGCGCCAGCACCTACCACCATGATCGGCTTGCAGTGCCGGTACTGTTCCTTGACGAAGTCGATCGCATGCGCATCGCGCGCCAGCGCCGCAATCGCGTCCGCGCCATCGGGTACGACCACGGCGTCGTACAGCACCGACGGACCCGCCTCGAGCGTGATTTCAACGTACAGCACACTGCCGTCATTGGCCGTCACCTTGCCCAGCTTGCTGCCCACCAGGCGCGGTACCGCGCC
>Ga0187843_10000076_pt1 | contig 79463 bp, 47 predicted proteins | sample SpaLakP09_SKY_43_FD_134516 | JGI IMG/M metagenome (GOLD analysis project Ga0187843, IMG submission 134516) | Oligotrophic lake water microbial communities from Sparkling Lake, Wisconsin, USA - SP09_SKY_43 | ecosystem: Environmental > Aquatic > Freshwater > Lake | place: USA: Sparkling Lake...
CGGAACAGCAGGCCGTCTTTCTGCAGCGGCGCGTCGCGCAGGTCATTGCTGCCCAGCAGCTCGGTGGTGACGAAGTAGCGGTCCACGCCGACCTGGGTGTCGGTGGTGCCGGCCAGATCGATCACCGCGCCCGCGCCGATGCTCAGGCTGCCGCCCTCGGGCTTGAACACATGTTCGCCGCCCGGGCTGCCGTCGTAATTGGGCGTCAGGCTGGCGCGCACAAAGGCTTGTGCGCCCGGGGCCACGACCTGGGCGCCGGGCTGCAGGCTGATGGCCGCACCGGCCAGGTTCAGGCGCGAGGCAGTGAAGCCGGCGTTGTCGTCAGAGCTCAGCGGTTTGCCGTCGGCCCCGGTGTTGTCCGGCTTGATCTCGGTGCGGCTGTCGCCGCCGAGGATCAGGCTGCCGCCCGTGCGGGCGCGCTTGTACTGCGCGTCCGACGGCGTGGTGTTGGTGGACGCCCCGGCCGCATTGCCTTGCGCGAGCAGAAAGATCGAGCCGTTCTGCGCCACGCTGGCGGTGGCCGACACGCGACCCAGCTGGTTCACCGCCATGCCCACCAGGGTGGTGTTGCCGCGCGGCGTTTCGATCACGCCGGGCTGGGCATTGGCCGCAGCCGCGCCGGCTGCACGCCCGGCGTTGGTGACCGTGCCGTCACCTGCGTCCTTGCCGAGGTCGGCCTGGCCCACTTCGACCAGCAGGCCGCGCAGGGCCGGCACATCGGGGTTGGACTCCGAAGCGTAGAGCGTCTGGCTCAGCCGCTCTTTGGAGGTCGAGGGCAGGCCCAGATAGACCTCGGCCCCGGCGCCCAGCACCACCTGGCCGCCGGGCGCGCTGATCGTGCCGGCGTTCTCCACCTTTTTGGCGAACAGGAAGATGCGGCCGCCCTCGGCGCTGCGCAGCTCGGCGCCCGGTGCCACACGCACATAGCTGTCGGCGAACAGGGCTGCGCCCGTGCGGCCGCCTTCGGCCGTGGCGTCGTAGCGGAAGGCCGGGTCGCCGCCGAGGATGTTGTTGGCAAAGCCGTTCTTGTAATCCTCGTCACGCGGCTTGAGCGAGGTGGCGATCAAGCTGCCCACATCGATGCGGGCGCCGCTGCCGAACAGGATGCCGTTGCGGTTGTAGAGCAGGATCTCGCCGCCGTTGGTGGCCTTGAGGCTGCCGAAGATCTGGCTGGGGTTGGCGCCGCCGATGCGGTTCAGGGCGCTGGCATTGCGCTGCGCCATGTCGAAGGTGACCGAGCTCTGCGCGCCGATGTCAAAACTCAGCCAGTCGTAGATGGCGCGCTGGCTGTCCTGCTTGATCACCATGTCCGCGCCGCCGCGGGCATTGGGCACGCCCTGCGGCAGACCGCTCTGGCCGCTGCCGAACACACGCCAGCCCGGCGCCGGCTGGGGCAGGGCGTTGACCTTGGGCGCCGCCTGCGTCTGGGCCTGCGCCTGCCAGGGCATCACCGTGGCCAGGGCCGCCACCAGCGGGTGCAGCAGGGCATGACCCCAGTGCGGCACCGGCGGCGCCGCATGAGCCAGCGGGCCCGCCTGCGGCAGCGGCGGAGGAGTCAGGCGGGAGGCCGGCGAGGAAGTGTGCGGGGAGGCAGGCGAAGAGGCAGGACGACGCGACATGGCAGCAGGGGCACGAGGCTCAGAATTTCACGGCCATGCGTGCATGCACGCGCTGGCGGGGGGTGTCGGTGAAGGCAATCGCCTTGTGGGCGCGGGCGGCGATCAGCTCGATGCTGAAACCGGCCCGGCTGCCGAAGCGGATGCCCCAGCCGCTGCCCAGCAGGGGCTGGCGGCGGTTCTGTCCAGGGTCGGGGTTCAGGGTTTGCAGACGGCCGGCGTCGACAAAGCCCAGGAGGCTCAGCTCGGCCACATCGTCCAGCGGTGCGCCTGGGTGCTGGCGGCGCAGCCAGTCGGCCAGGTTGGCGCTGCGCAGCTCCAGCGAGACCAGCAGGCCATGGTCGCCCACCGCCGCGCCTTCCTGGTAGCCGCGCACCGATTCGGCCCCGCCCAGCGAGAACTGCTCAGCGCTGCTTAGCTGTTGCGAGGCCAGCTGGCCCGAGAGCCGCGCCAGCGCGCTGCCCCATTGCCCTTGTTCGGTGTGGCGCAGGTCCACGCGCAGGGCCGCAAAGCCGCCATCGGCGCCCTTGCGCTTGCAGCGGAACTGGTCGTCGATGCCGATGCTGCCGTCCTCCAGCTCGCAGCCCGCAATGCGCCGCGCCATCAGCGGCCGCAGGCCGAAGCCCAGGCTGGCGTTGAGCTGGGTCTGGCGCTCGGCAGAGAACCAGTTGCCGGTGTAGGCCACTTGCAGCGGCAGGTAGCGCAAGGGCTTGGCCAGGCGCAGCTCGCCCAGGCTGATCTGCTCCTGCACATCGCGGTAGTCCGCGCCCAGGCTCAGGTTGTGCAGGCTGCCTTCAGCGCCGGGCAGATTGATCGCGTAGCGCAGGCCCAAGGTGTCGCCCTTGCCCAGCACCTTGGTGCCGCCCAGGGCGTCGATATTGCTGTTCGAGTGAACCGCGTAGAAGCCCAGGTTGTCGCCGCCCTCGAGCGGGATGCCGTAGTTCAGCACGAAGACGCTGGTCTGCGCGCTGTGGTTGGGCGCGGTGGTCAGGGTCAGGCCCAGGTTGTGGCCGCGTTGCCAGAGGTTGTCGTAACGAAGCTGGCCGGTCACGCGCAGCGGGTCGGTGTTGGCCGTGCCGGCATTGCTGGCTTCCAGCGAGCCGCTCAGCGGCAGGCGGTCTTTCACCTGCAGTTCGGCCTCCACCGTGCCGGGCAGGCGGCCTGGCCGCAGCACCGGCTGCACGCGCCGGTCTTCGCTGTTGTTGACCGTGGCCAGCTGGGCCTGCATCTCGTTGAAATTGGGCACCTGGCCCGGTGTCAGCGCGGCCACGCGGCTGCGGATCACGCCCTGGTCAAAGTAGCGCGCGCCGGTGACCGCCAGGCGCTCGACCCGGCCCTCGATCACCTGCAGGCGGATCACCCCGCCATCGACCCGCTGCTCGGGCAGGTCCACGAAGACGGTCAGAAAGCCGGCGCTCTGGTAGGCCTTCTCCAGCGCCGCACGCGCCGCCTCGGCATCGGCCAGGGCCCGCTGCGGGCCCATGAAGGGCAGCAAGGCCCGCTCGATCACCAGCGCCCCCAGCACCGTGTTGCCCTCGACCTCGAACTCCAGGATGTCAAAGCGCGGCGCCTGCTCCGGGCTGGCCGCCGGCGCAGGCTCGGGCGTGGCGCGCGGCGTGTCCTGGGCCCAGCCCGGCGCAGCAGTCAGCAAGGCCAGCACGGCCGTGCTCAGCGCCGGCACGAGACGGCCACGCGCGGGCGGCAGCACGGGGCGCGGCAAGACGCAAAAGATCCGGCAGGTCGGCAAGGGCAAGAACGACATGAATCCCAGCCTGGCTAGAGGCTGACTCCCTGGATGGATGGATAGACGAATGAATGAACGAACGAAAAGGAGAAGAAGTAGCGAGGAGCAAAACCTGGACCTCAGCGCGAGCGGCAAGCAAACAAACAAGCACGCCTGCGCTGCTGGTGAGCGTGCAAACGCACGAGCTCAGCGCCAGTCACCTGGCCCGCGTGGTGGCAGTGTCCCGAGCCGTGGTGAATCCGCGATGAAGCGCCGTGGTCCGAACGGCAGGGGGCAAAGGCTCGAAGCGAGGTGGCAGGCGAAGGCGCAGGCTCAGCCCGCGAGCCGCTGGGGGTCGCAGGGCCGCCTGCTGCGCAGCTGCGTGCTCGCCGAACAGATCAGGCTTGCGAGGCGCCGCTGCTGCTGCTTCTGTTGCTGAGGCCGTTGCTGTTGCTGCTGCGGCGGCGCGCATGGGCCGCCAGGCCCAGCAGGCCCAGAACCATCAGGCCCCAGCTCTGCGGCTCGGGCACGGCCGTCACGGCCTGCTGCTGCGCGGCCAGATTGCCGTTGAGGAAGAGCGCCGCTGCATCGGGCGCATTGGCCACATCGTCGCCGGCCAGGGCCAGAATCTGGCGAGCAAAACCGCTCTGCGCGCTGTAGTCGGTGAAGGAGAGCCGGCTGCGGCCGAAATCGGTGCTCACCAGGCTGCGCGGGTTGGAGCCCGCCAGGGTGTAGCTGAGCACGTACTTGCTGGAATTGGGGTCCTTGATCAAGCCCCAGTAGCCGTCACCGCTGAGGTTGTCGAATTCGTCGTAGACGAGGGGGAGGTCTGATTCGACATTGCCATCCTCGTCAAGAGCGGGCGTGAGTTTGTAGAACCAGGACGAAGTGCCCAGAGGGTTGCCCATGCACAGTGTGGCGGTCACGACGCAATCTCCAGGGGCCAGGGTACTGCCCCTCGCAAAGAAATTGGTGAGAGTCCCCGCATAAGTGCCCTTGTTGCCCGCAGCATTGCTGGCCAGGGCACTGCCATTCTCTTCAGTGCGGATGTTGGTGATGAGAATAGTCTGCGCGTTGGCAGCCGCCACATTTGTGAGGTACCTGTTGATGTCCTCCTTTCCTGCCAACGAAGGCGACATCATTTCACTCATGGCTTTGAAGTTCTTTTGTTGTGTGGCCAGGTCCCCGCTGTTGTTCAGGGTGACATAGTCGTTTCTTTCCTTACCTTCACCACCACCTTTGTTGCTTGCAGCAACGATCCAGCGGACGCTGGCCAGGTCTGCACTGCCGAGAAAGGTCTTCAGGGCCTCGTCAGTCTCGGGGTCCAGATACTTGAACAAAGAGGCGCCCATGTCCTGCTGCGCCGTGATCCAGAACTCGGTGGCCGTGATGCCGAGATCCTTGATATAGGTCATCTCCGCCTTTTTCTGATCCAGCAGCAGCAGCACCAGCTCTGACTGTTGGGCTGTGACTTCAAGTTTGGCCTGCGCAGGTGCGAGAGCCGCGGCGCACAGGACAAGTCCCAACAGAGGGCGCAGCAAGGGAGCACGAGATGTAGAAGCGGTCAACATGGAAGCAATCCTCAATGGCGAGATGCCGGGCAGGCGCCCGATGCGCGGCAGTGTGCGCAAGTGATGTGAAAACCTGATGCCAGCGCCGAGGGCTGGAAATAGACCGTTCGGCTCAGCGGGCGTGGCGAACCCGTCTGCCAAGCCCCTCAGACGGTTTGTGATGCGCCATCTGAGGGCTTGCGCTGCGCAACGGCGGCTGCAGGAGGCCATGAAAAACGGGGTCAGAACACCGACCCCGTTTCACAGGTACTGCGAAGCACCCGGCTTGCGGCCGGGTGCAGCAATCGCGGCGATCAGCGTGTCAGCTTCAGCACCGAGCAGCTGTCACCGGCCAAGCGAGCCACGCGCGAGGCGAAGGGCTTGTCGGCAGCTGGCAGGGCCGCGTACTGGGCGGGGGCCCAGGTCGAGGACGGGGCCATCACGCCTTGTTGCGTGTCCACATCGGCCTTGGCCAGCGAAGCGGGCTTTGGTGCGCCGCTGCGGATGGCAGCGATGAAGGCGATCTTGTCGGCGTTCAGGTTGGGGTTGGTGGTGTTGTACTGCAGGGTGGACTCGTAGACGAAGTCGTAGTCACCGAAGATGGCGCCGCGGCCGGTGCTGGCGTCATAACGCAGGGGCTGAGCACCATCGAGCTTGACATAGCGGTACTTCTTGTCGCCACCATTGGCCAGGGGGTTGTTCTCGCGGCCCAGCACGCCGATGGCGTAGGCGCCGGCAATGTTTTCCACGGTGCTGCCGATGCAGGTCTCGACGTTGCCGGTGCCGGCACCTTCATTGACCACATAGGTGCCGCCGGTGGCGGTGTGCACCGGCGCGGCAGCGCTGGCCTGGCGCAGAGCGTTGGCGGCGGACAGGCCGCAGGGGTTCTGGGCGAAGTAGGCGTTGGACGCAGCTTGGGTGCCCGAGCTGGGCTGGCGGCGGCAGATGTTCGGGTCTTGGTGTGCACCGAGGCGTCCACGGCCGGGCTGATCACCATGCCCCAGCCGCGCTGGCTGGTGTTGGAGGCGGTCAGGCCGCCGGTCAGGGCGCCGCGCACCCAGGTGGTGGGCAGGCTGGGGCGGTTGGCGTCGCTGTCGTCCTGGGTCAGGCCTTGGGTGGCTTGCAGGGCGCGATAGGCGCGCAGATTCACGGCCACGCCGAAGATGCCTTGCACAAAAGGCTTGACGTCCAGATTGCTCAGGTCCACCGGCGAGGAGGGGCCGCTGGTCGGATCACCGGGGGTGTTGTCGGCCAGATTGACGGTGGCGTTCAACAGGCCGGGTTCGACGTCGGAGATGCCGGCGTCAGACACGCGGTTGCTGGTGGTGCCGCAGGTGTAGTTGGGCACCTGGATGTCGGTGAAGTTGGGGGTGGCGGTGACCACGCAGGAGGCGTCCACATTCATGTGGGCGATGGGCGTGTTCAGGGCGATGGGGGCCACGCCTTGGCCGGAGCCGCCTTGGTCGCGCTTGGTGACCAGCACCGGGGTGCCGGCAGCATAGTTGCCCACGGCCACGCCGAGGTTGCAGCTGTAGGCGCGGTGGTTGGCGCCGGCGGCGTTGTTGAAGAACACGTGCATGGTGCTCGTGTCGCAGATTTCCTGGACGTAAGCACCCAGGGACAGGCGCAGGGCCGAGGCGCCCGAGAAGGTGACTTCCTTCAGGGTGCCGGCAGTGCGCGCGTCAGCGATTTGGGCCGGGGTCAGGGCGTGGGCGCTGGACACAGCGGCCAGGCCGGCGGCGATGGCGAGGAGGCGGAGCTTCATGATGAAGAGAGCTTTCGTCAGAGTGGAAACAAAAAAACGAATGGACGGGGCCTTGCTTGTTGGGGGGCAGTTCAGCCCCTCCCCGCCGATGCGTGGCGGAGGGAAGGGCTGGGCTGTTGTGGCGCCGCCGGCTCGCAGCGGCCGGCCGCGTCTTGGCACGCAAGCGGCCGCCTGAACGCCCCTCACAGGGCGCTTCGGCGAGCGCCGGCCCAAATCAGACGGCGCGGCGGCGGCGAGCCATGAAGGCCACGGCGCCCAGGCCAGCCAGCATCAGGGCATAGGTCTCTGGCTCCGGCACGGCGGAGACATTGGTCACAGCGAGGGTCTGGCCGTCGAAGCTGACCTTGACGTTCTCGAAGGCTTGGGCGCCCACATAGATGTCATAGTCTTCCGGATCGGTCGGGTTGACATGGACCAGGGCGGAATCGACGCCGACCTTGTTGCCGATCTTGGTGAAAGCGCTGCCCCAGTTGAAGAAGCGGTCACCGGCATAGCCCGCGGTGCCCACGGCGTTGTAGCTGGAGCCGTTGAGCTGGGTCGGGTGAGTGCCCGTGCCGCCGCCTGCAATGATGAGGCCGGTCGAGCCGCTGAAGCTGCCGTCGAAGCTGTTGGCGGTCAGGCTGTTGCTGATGGTGGCGGCGCTGACGCCGGTGCCGACCGTGGTCAGCACATGCTTGTCGGTCAGGTCGAAAGTGCCTGCGCCTTCGTAGACGAACAGCGACCAGCGGATGCCGTTGATGCTGTTGGAAGCGCCGTTGAACAGGTCAGGGCGGGTGGACACGAACTCGGACCAGCCGGCGGTGCCGACCACGCTTTGGCTCAGCAGGGTGCCCGGGGTGCCGGCGCTGGCCAGACCCAGCATTTGCTGGAAGGTGACGCCGGTGTCCAGCACATAGGAGCCGTTGTTGTCACCAACCACCAGGAACAGCTCGGAGCCAACGGACACGGCCTTGATGGTGGCGAAAGCGGGGGTGCTGGCAACAGCGGCCAGGGCGGCGACGGCCGCGATGAGTTTCAGCTTCATGGGTGAGTACTCCAGTACAGAGGTTTGAAGGAAAGACAAGTGAAGGCCAGTGGCCCGGAAGAAACACGGAGGGATGACATCAGCCCTCGTCCGAGGCCCGGCGTGGATGCACCGGCCACGGGCAGCGGGCGCAGCACCTGGACATCACCGATGGAGTGAGAGCTTCCCCGTTTGGATGACCCAACAGAAGGACGCTCGGACTCGGCGGTGGCACTGGGTGCCCGGGGCTTCCCGAAGCAAAGACAAAGAACAGGTGTCGTCCTGCGACAGGGCGGACTGTGGCAGCGGGAAGTGACGCTCGTATGCGTGCAAATTTGAGGTTTGCGCGCCGAACGGACTAGGCCTGTGGCGTGTTAGCGACGCAGGGGAGGGCTTGCCGTGCCCTGTTCATGGCCGTGAGCGAGGGCGGCGGCTTGTTCGCCGGCTCGCCCCAGCCCGAGCGCTTGTCACGGGGCCTTCATGCGAACGGCCTATGGTGCGCGCCATGAGAACGCCACATCGCTCCGCCTTTTTGTTCACGCGCCTGCTGCGCAAGACCCCCGCCAGCCTGGGCCTGGCCACCGCCGTGGGCCTGGGTGCCTGGGCCCTGGCCGCACAAGTGCAGCCGCCCAAACCGGGCCGGGCCCCGACCGCTGAGGCCGGCACCGAGCTGATCGTCAAGCTGGCCGATGCCGGCCGTGACCGCGCCCAGCAAGAAGCCCAACTGCGCCATCTGCTGGCCGAGCACGGCCTGCCGCTGCGCGCGCAGCAGCCCCTGGGTTCGGGCTGGTGGCGTTTGCAGGCCAAGACTGCAGATCGTGCTGCGCCAAATCAGCGTGAGCAATGGCTGCAGGCCCTGCGCGCCGATGCCCGCATCGGCCACGCCATGCCGGACATGCGCGAACAGCGCGCGGCCGTGCCCAACGACCCCATGTTTCGCAACAGCAGCGATCCGAAGAACAGCCAGTGGTGGCTCGACGACCAGGCCGCCGACAGCAACCCGGCGGCCGCTGGCTTCAGCAAGGCCTGGGATCTGAGCAAGGGCTCGGCCTCGGTGGTGGTGGCGGTGCTGGATTCCGGCATCACCTCGCACGGCGATCTCAACACCAACGTGCTGAAGGGCCACAACTTCGTCAGCAAGCCCGAGTACGCCAACAACGGCGTGGGCCGCAGCGAAGGCGCGGCCGACCCCGGCGACGCCCTGAGCAAGGCCGAGCATGACGCCAACCTGTCCCTGTGGGACGGTTGCCTGGTGAACGAGAGCAGCAGCTGGCACGGCACCCTGGTGGCGGCCCAGCTGGCGGCCGTGACCAACAACGGCGGCGGCGTGGCCGGCATGAACTGGAACGGCCGCGTGCTGCCGGTGCGCGTGTCGGGCAAGTGCGGTGCCTCGGTCGGCGATATGGTGGACGGCATGCGCTGGGCCGCCGGCCTGCCCGTGGCCGGTGCGCCGGCCAATGCCAACCCGGCCAAGATCGTGGTGATCGGTTTCTCCGGCGTGACCTCCTGCGACATCAACGACGCCAATGCCGTTGTGGCCGCGGCCGCGCGCCTCTACCGCGACGCCATCGAGGAGCTGCGCAAGCTCGGCGTCATGGTGGTGGCCGCCGCCGGCAACTACCGCGGCGCGGTGGGCCGCCCGGCGAATTGCGCCGGTGTGTTCGGCGTGGCCGCGGCCAACCGCCAGGGCTTCAAGGCCATCTACTCCAACTTCGGCAAGGAAGTGCAGCTGCTGGCCCCAGGCGGCGACGCGGACAGCGGGCGTACCTGCGACGCCGAGCTGGCCGACAGCGGCCTGGTCTCGGCCAGCAACAAGGGCAAGACAGCACCCGCCGAGGCTGGCTACAGCGCCGTCAGCGGCACCAGCTTTGCCGCGCCTCAGGTGGCCGGCGCGGCGGCGCTGATGTGGTCGCTCAACCCGGGCTTGAGCCTCAACCAGATCGAATCCGGCCTCAAGCTGAGCGCGCGGCCCCATGTGACCGCCTACGCCCTGGGCTACTGCAGCAGCAGCAATTCCAGCCGCTGCACCTGCACCACCGAGACCTGCGGCAGCGGCTTGCTGGACGCAGCCGAGGCGGTGAAATACGCCCAGGCGCCGGGCAGCTACACGCCGCCGGTGCGCAGTGCCCAGACCCTGCAAAGCACGGCCTTGAGTCGCTGCGGCCAGGCCCAGGGCAGCACGCCCATCCCCGTGCCGGCTCCGGCACCGGCCCCTGCGCCCGCACCGGCCCCCACGCCGGCTCCAGCACCCAGCCCCACGCCCACCCCTGCGCCCACCCCTGCGCCCAGCTCGGGCGGCGGCGGTGGTGGCGCGGCCTCGCCCTGGTGGCTGGCCGGCCTGGCCTTGGCCGCGGTGGCGCTGCGCGCACCGCGTCGGCGTGAAGGCAACAAACCCACGGCGGAGCACTGAGACGCGCCGCCATGCAGCAGCTGCCCACGCTCTCACCACCACGCCCGCTGAACGCGGTTCCGCCGGTGCTGCCGCCTGAATGGCTGCAATGGGTGGCCGATTGCTTGATGTGGGAGGGCGAGCCGGCCTCGATGCGTGCGGTGATGCAGTCGGCCGGCCTGAACCCCGCCGCCTGCGAGGCCGCCATCGCCAGTGTGCTGGCCAGCCCGGCGTTCATCGCCGCGCAAAAGCACAAGCAGATGCAGCGCAAGCTGGAATCCCTGATGGCCAGCCACCAGAAGCTGCTGGAAAGCGCGCCGGCTTACCGCGAGATCGAGCGGCGCCGCGGTGTGAGCCGCGAAGAGTTGCTGGAGCGCTATGTGCTGGGCTGCCGCCCGGTGGTGCTGGAGGATGTGGCTGCAGACTGGCCGGCGCTGCAGCGCTGGTCACCGGCCGACTTCGCCACGCGGTTTGGGCAGCTGGAGGTGGATGTGCAGCGCGGCCGCTCGCGGGACCCTTTGTTCGAGCAGAACAAGGGGGCGCTGCGCCAGCGCATGCGGGTGAGCGAGTTTGTGGACCTGGTGCAGAGCGCCGGTGACAGCAACGACCACTACCTGACGGCCAATGACGAGATGTTGCGCCGGCACGAGTTCCTGCCCTTGTTGGCCGATATCGGCAGCATGCCGCCACTGTGCGACCCCAGTCTGCTGCCGGGTGCTGCATCTTTTTGGTTCGGGCCCGGCGGCACGCACACGCCGCTGCATCACGACACCTTGATGCTCTTCCACACCCAGGTCGTGGGCCGCAAGCGCTGGCGTTTCATCTCGCCCTGGCAGACGCCGCTGCTCTACAACCGCATGGGCGTCTACAGCCCCATCGATCTGGACCGGCCCGACTTCGAGCGCTACCCCTTGTTCCGCCAGGCCACGGTGCTGGAGACCGTGCTGGCACCTGGCGACACGCTCTTCCTGCCCCTGGGCTGGTGGCACCAGGTCAGCGCGCTGGAGCTGAGCATGTCCTTCTCCTTCACCAATCTGGACGTCCCCAACCAGTTCAGCTACGCCAATCCCAGCATCGGCAACTGGTGAGCAGCTTGCGCCTTCAGAGGCGCTGCGGCGCGCTCCACTGCTGAGTGGCGGCTAGAAACACGGGGTCGCGGTGGAGCCCGGCGCCGGCCTGGATGCGGCCCCGCTGGCGACGCCGATTGTGCTCAGGAGGCTGTGGCGCCGAGGCAGTTTTCTGCGGGCTTAATCACGAAATTTCAGGGGCCAGGCGACCGTATAGTCTCGGCACGAGGCGTATCGAGCGGGGCCGCCTGCTCGCCAGGAACGCCCAGGTATTCGAGGACTTATGCCAGCACCGACCGGGTTTCTGATGGGAATGAACAGCGCGGCTGGTGCCAGCCTGCGCTTTCGCGCCATGACGGCGGTCGAGCAGCTGTCGCAACCCTTTGAGTTCCAGGTGTCGGCCATCTCGACGGAGTCCAATCTGTCGGCCGATGACTTGCTGGGCACGGCCGTGGCGGTGTCGCTGCGTGTCGATGCGTCCAGCACGCGCTGGTTCCACGGTCTGGTCAGCGCCTTTGCATTCCAGGGCATGGACGGCCGTAACTTCAGCTACCAGCTGACCTTGCGACCGGCGCTGTGGATGCTGACCCGATCCAGCGATCTGCGCATCTTCCAGGATCTCAGCGTGCCCGAGATCCTGGAGCAGGTGTTTGCCGACTACAGTGGCAGCGTGGTGCAGGAGCTCAGCGGCAGCTATGCCAAACGCGGCTTTTCCGTGCAGTACCGCGAGAGCGACTTCAGTTTCGTCTCGCGCCTGATGGAAGAAGAGGGCATCTTCTATTTCTTCCGCCACAGCGAATCGCGCCATGAGCTGGTGATCGCCGACGCCTCCAGCGCCCATGTGGCCATGGCCGGTTTCGAAGCCATCCCCTTCCTGGCCGAGGGCAATGCCCTGACCCAGCAGACCGCCATCCACGAGTGGCAGATGCGCAGCGAGGTGCAGACCGGCAAGGTCGTGCTGCGCGACTACAACTACCTGACCCCGGACACCGATCTCAGCAGCTCGCCGGCGTCGGCCAGCCGCAGCCACGCGGAAGCCAGCCACGAGGTCTACGACTACCCGGGCGGCTACGAGGCCAAGGCCGGTGGCGATGCACGGGCCTTGATTCAGCTGGATGAAGCGCAGGCACAGTTCGGCCGCTACCGCGGCAAGGGCGACACGCCGGGGCTGTGTACCGGTGGCCGCTTCAAGCTGAGCAAGCACCCGCGCAGCGACCAGAAAGCCGAGTACCTGGTGCTTTCCACCCGTATCGAGATGAAGCGAGGAGCGTATGAGTCGGGCGCCTCGGGTGGCAATGGCAGCAGTGCTTTTGGCCTGCAGTGCGAGTTCGAACTGCAGCGCTTCGAACAGGCCTTCCGGCCGCGCCGGCTGACGCGCAAGCCCAGCGTGGCCGGGCCGCAAACAGCCGTGGTCGTCGGTGATGCCGATCCCGGCGACATCGTCACCGATGAGCATGGTCGGGTGAAGATCCAGTTCCACTGGGATCGCATCGGCACCAAGACCGCCGCCAGCAGCTGCTGGGTGCGCGTGGCCAGCCCCTCGGCCGGCAATGGCTTTGGCATGGTCTCCCTGCCGCGCCTGGGCCAGGAGGTGGTGGTCGATTTTCTGGAAGGCGACCCGGACCGACCGCTGATCACGGGCCGGGTCTACAACGCCCAGCAAAAGCCGCCGTATGAGCTGCCGGCCCATGCCACGGTCAGCACCCTGAAGAGTCGCAGCAAGCTGGGCGGCGCGGCCGAGTTCAACGAGCTGCGTTTCGAAGACAAGAAAGGCGAGGAGTATGTGCTGCTCCATGCCCAAAAAGACCGCCTGGACTTTGTCGAGGAAACCTACAAGAGCGAGATCGGCAAGGACGAGCACCGCAGCCTGAAGGGCAACCGCCACGACAAGGTTGAGGGCGAAATGCACCTGAGCGTGCTCAAGGACCTGAAGCAGGCGGTGGACGGCAAGCTCGACCTGACCGTGGGCAAGGACCTGGTGTTCAAGAGCGGCGGGCTGTTTAGCCTGAAGACCGACAAGGACATCACGGCCAAGTCGGGCGCGGCCATTTCGATGGAATCGAGTGCCGACCTGCACCTCAAGATCGGCGCCAACATCGGCGCCGAGGCCAGCCAGAACCTGCATCTCAAGGCCGGCATGAATGTGGTCATCGAAGCGGGCACGCAGATCACCATCAAGGCCGGTGGCTCGTCCATCGTCTTGGGGCCGGACGGCGTATCCATCACCGGCACGATGGTGAAGCTCAACTCGGGCGGCTCGCCCGGCAGCGGCAGCGGAGCCAGCCCGGTGTCACCGCTGGATCCGGATGCGCCGCAAGCCCCTGAGGCGCCGGAAGATCCTTTGACCCACCGCTGAGGCGTCCATGCAGGCGCAGCTTTCCTCCGAAGCCCAGGATTTGGTGGCGTGGCCCGATTTCGTGCCGCGCCTGGCCGCGCATCTGGCCGCGCAGTGGCCTGCCATGGAGACCTTGCTGGCCGAGCGCTACCAAACCTTTGTCCAGCTGGCGGTGGAACAAGCCCGCAAGCTGGGCTTGCGCCAGCCCGCCAGCGTGGGGCGTTACGTCAACCTCTGCTTTGTCTGGGGGCCCAGCTTCCAGGATCGGGCCGACTGTGCCTGGGCTGCCCCGTATCTGAACGATGCCAGCGAGCGGCCCGCGCTGACGGAATGGGCCAGCCTGCATCAGCTCTTGCAGCGCTCGCTCAGCGAATTGCAGGGCCTGTCTGGCGCCAAGGTCGATGCGGCCAGCTTGCGCGCTGCCGATGCGCGCTTGATCGATGCCATCGAGTCCTGGGGGCGTGAGCCCCAAGCAGGGCTACCCCGGCGGCCGGCGGCGCCGCCTTTGCCTCGTGCCGCCTGCGATTTAGAGGCCGTCGAGCTGCGCGTGTTGCCGGCCGGTGCGGCGGTAAGCGGTGACATCCCGCCACCGGTCGCGCTGGACTACCAGTTTCAAGCCGGCAGCTGGCAACGCCTGCCCCGGCCGGAGCCTGCGCCGCTGCGCGTCGATGCCCAGCACCCTTTGCCGCCGATGCTCAGCGTCTTGGCGCCGATCGCCGGCCAGGGTGAGCCCTGCCGCATGCAGCTGCGTGCCCGCAGCCATGCCAGCTGTGATGGCGACCATCACCCCGCGCTGGCCGTGACAGGCCCGCATCAGCAGCAGCGTTGGCAGGGCCACGAAACCCGCGCGCTGAACTGGCCGATGTGGAGCCGAGCGCCGAGCAGCCGCGCCAGTGGCCCCGGTTGCCTCATTGCGGAAGAAACCTCGCCCGAGTTCTATAAGGTGGAGCTGCAGGTCTGTGGCCTGCGCGACCAGGGCAGGGCTGTGGGACCCCTGCACAGCCTGATCCAGGCCTGGCCAGCGGCGCAGTGGTGGGTCGAGATTCAGCGTCCGCGCCTGGCCCTGGACCAGCGCGAGCTCATCACGCCCGGCCACCAGGCCCAGCGGCAGTCGCTCAGCCGTTGCCGTGTCGAGCGCGACGGCGAAGCGCAGGACGCCCAGGCTCTGCAGGCACAGCTGGACCAAGGACTGGACGCCGCCTGCGCCCAAGCCCTGTGCCGCCTGGCCGAAGCCTGGGCCCAGGTGCCCGTGCTGCAGCAGCCCAAGCTGGAGGGCAGCCTGGGCTTGCTGCGCGGCTCGGCCGCGTTCAGCTGGGGCTGGCGCCTGGGCGCCGAGGGCCTGGCGGCATCGGCCTGGATGGGCCTGCAGGCCCAGCTGCAGCTTGAGGCCTGTCTGGCCGATCTGGAGTTCAGTGCCGAGCTGCAGCTGGGAGACGCCCGCAGCCGGCTGAGCCTGCGCTGCGCCGGCCGCGCCGAGCTACAGGCGCAACTCAATCGCAGCCAGGCCGGCGAGCCTCTGCCGGCGCTGATGGCGCAAACCGTCAGCCGCTGGCGCCTGCCGCTGAGCCTGAGCCTGGACCCACTGGCCTCGGAGACCGGCGCGCTCTTGCAGCCGGTGTCGGCGCCCCAGGCCGCCTTGATTGGTGAGCTCGGCTTGCGGCCCAACAGCAAGGTGGGCAGCGGCTGGGAGTGGTATGCCAAGCTGCAGCTGGAGGCGGTGTCGCTGGAGCTGCTGACCCAGGACCCGCTGATGGGGCCCTGCCAGCAAACCTTGCAGCTGCTGCCGGCCTTGCCGCTGCTGGACTGGAGCATGGCCTGATGGAACGCCTGCTCGTCCTCCGACTGGAAGCGCTGGGCTGCAGCGCCGAAGCCTGGTTCAACGGGGTGCCGCTGGGCCGTGTGGACGGCCAGCAAAGCACGGTGCTGAATCTGCCGGTGCATGAGTACGCGCTGGCCGGTGCCAATCAGCTGGAGCTGGTCATCAACCCCGCGCCGGTGCTGGCGGAGGGCAGCGAGGCCGAGGCGGAGCCGGCCTTGTCCGATGGCCAGCTGGGCGCACGTCTGTGTCTGCTGCTGCCGCGCATGGGTGCGCTGGCCCACCCCAGCCATGCACGCACCTTGGCGGCCCTGGACTGGGCACCGGCGGAAGCCGAGGTCTACCGTTCGCCGACACGCTTGCAACAGCGCTTTGAGCTGCCGATCAGCTTCCCGCGCTGGCGGTGGCTGGATGCGCCGGTTCAGAGCCTCAATCCGAGCGTGAGAGCCGGTTTGGTCGACCATGTCATGGGCTTGGCCCTGGGCCTGGCCAAGGGCGATGCCGAGCCGCTGATTCGCGCTTCGCGACTGCGCTTTGAGGAGCTGGCCCAGGCCTACCAGCGTGAGCTGGGCAGCGAAGTGGCACGGCTGCGCGCACTGGTCCAGAGTCACCATGCCGCTCAGGCGCTGAAGCCCGTGCTGCCCAGCCTCGGCAATCTCAAGCTCAGATCGGTGGCCGGGGGGCGGCTGCTGGAATGCCTGGGGGCCGATGGCCTACCGTTTCTTCGCAGCCCCGGCCGCACGGCCTCGGGCGCTGCTTGCATGCTGCATTGGCCGCTTCGCGTCTCGGCCATTGAGGGAGAGTTTTATGTCTTGCGCTGATCACCACACACAGACGCCTGGCCGCTTGCTAACGCCCACCGGCCGCGAAATGGAGGGCCGGGCATGATCCGCCTGACCGTGCTCAGTTTCAACGGCGAGCCCATGCAGGGCTTGAGCGCCAGCTTTGACGAGCTGGGCGGCAGCATCGGCCGGGCCGAGGGCAACCAGCTGGTGTTGCCCGACCCGGAGCGCAGCATCTCGCGCCAGCATGCCCGCATCAGTTTCCGCGCCGGGCGTTATGTGGTGGCCGACAACGGCAGCAATCCGGTGCTCTACAACGGCCAGGCCCTGACGCCGCAAGCGGAGCAGCTGCTCCAGGCGGGCGATCAGCTGCAGATCGGTGGCTACCTCTTGAGCGTGGGCGAGGAGCACAAGGCCGCGGCCAGCTCAGACCCCTTTGCCGATCTGTTCGGCGACATCAGCGGCGGCCTGGCGGCGCCGGGCGTGGCCGCCTCAGCCGCTGCTGCTTCGCCGCCCATCTCGCCCTTGCCGGCATCGCGGCCCCCGGTGGCTGCGCCGGCCGCCCACGGCGGCGCGGGTGCAGCCATGATCCCCGAGGACTGGGACCCGTTTGCCGACCTGAGCCCGTCCAAAGCCGGCGCAGCCTCACCGAGCGCGGCCCCCTCATTCCCCGCAGCGGCTGCCGGATCGGGCGGCCTGGGTGGCTTGCTGGGCGGTGGCAGCGAGAGCTCGCTGGATGCCTTGTTCGGCCTGGGCGGGGCGGACGCAGCCGGTGCCAGTGTGGGTACGGGTGCCGGCGCTGCCGATCCCTTTGCTCATTTGCTGGCGCCCGCGCCTTCGAGCATCGACCCGCTGCTCCAGCCCGGTGGCGCAGCGCCCGCCCGATCCGGGCCCAGCCTGGCCGACCATGGCTCCGAACTCAATGCCGCCATGCCGCGTGTGCGCGCCGAGGGGGCCAAGCCGGTGCCCACTCCCGCAGCCAGCCCTGCAGCCAACCCCGCAGCGCCGGCCCTGCCGCCCGGCGCGGTGTTCTCCTGGGACGAGGTCAAGGACCCGATGCCCACCACGGTGCCCGGTTTTCTGGCGCGCGGGCCGGGCGATCGCCAGGAGCGGGTGCAGGCCGCGCCGGTGCCAGATCCCTTGGCCACGCCGTGGCCGTCCAGCCTCGATCGTTCACCTGCGGCGCCAGCACTGGCTGCCGCTCCGGCTGGAGCGCCGGCTGCGGGCCCCCATCCTGCGCCCACGGCCACGGCAAGCCCCTCAGCCTCGGCCGGGGAGGGCGCCTTGCTGGCCGCCTTGCTGGAAGGCCTGGCCACGCCGGGTCTGCGCATCGAGGCCTTGACGCCGGACCTGATGCGTTTGATCGGCAGCCTTTTGCGGGAATCGACCCGCGGCGCCGTGGAACTGCTGGTCGCGCGCGCCGCGCTCAAGCGCGAGATGCGGGCCGAGATGACCATGATCGTGGCCAAGGAGAACAACCCCCTCAAGTTCTCCCCCTCGGCCGAGGTGGCCATGCAGTACCTGCTGTCGCCGGCCCTGCCGGGCTTCATGCCGGCCCAGCCGGCCATGCGCGATGCCTTCAACGATCTGCGCGCCCACCAGTTGGCGGTGATGGCCGGCATGCGCTCGGCCCTGGACAGCGTGCTGCTGCGCTTCGACCCGGTGCGGCTGGAGGCGGACCTGACCCAGCGCTCGGCGCTGAGCGCGCTGCTGCCCTCGCTGCGCAAGGCGCGGCTCTGGGACACCTTCGAAGACTTGTTCAGCCAGCTGTCCAGTGAAGCGCATGACGACTTCGAGGAGCTGTTCGGTCAGGCCTTTCTGGACGCCTACGAAGAACAGCTGGACCGTCTCGCTGCGGAGCGTGAACGGCCATGACGACACTGCATGTCGATATCGCCCTGCTGACCGACCGCGGCGGGCGCAGCTACAACGAAGACGCGTGCGGCCATTGGCAATCGGAGCGCCAGCTCTGTTGCGTGCTGGCCGATGGCGCCGGCGGGCATGGTGGCGGCGATGTGGCCTCCAAGCTGGTGGTGCAAGGGGTGGTCAGCCATTTCGCGCGCCAACCGTCTCAGAGCGGCGCGGCGCTGGGCGAGCTGTTGCGCTCGACCAATCAGCAGCTGCGCGCCGAGCGCGAGCCCGGCACCGAGCGCGAGGACATGCACAGCACGGCGGTCAGCCTGGTGCTCGATTTGTTCAGTGGCCAGGTGCACTGGGCCCATGTGGGGGACTCACGCATGTATTGGTTCCGCTCCGCCCGCCTGCTGCAGCGCACCCAGGACCACAGCCTGGTGCAAACCTTGGTCGACGCCGGCCTGCTCGACGAGGCACAGATGAACAGCCACCCCAAGCGCAGCGAGCTGCGCTCGGCCATGGGCTTGCCGGACGATGACCTCGAGGTCAGCTGTGGCGACAGCCTGCAGCCGGCCCAGGCCGGCGATGTGTTCTTGCTGTGCACCGACGGGCTGTGGGAGTATCTGGACGCCGAGGTCCTCGAACACAGCCTGGCCGCGGCGCCCTCGCAGCAGGCTTGGCTGGACACCCTGGCCGCCGAGGTGCGGCGGCGCACCGCGCACAAGAACAGCCATGACAACTTCACCGCACTGACCGTCTGGGTCGGCGCGGCCTGAACCTGCGACCAAGGAGCAGCCACCATGCCCATGCACGTGTGTACCGGCGCCCAGATGATGTGCTCCATGGGCGTGGCGCCCGCGGTGTTCAGCGCCACGCCGAAGACCGTGATGACCAACAACATGATCGCCGGCAACATCATGGACCACGTCCCCATGCTCAACATCCCGACCTTCGGCATGTGCCAGAGCATAGGCAATCCGTCGGTGGCCTCGGCCACCGCGGCGGCCCTGGGCGCGCTGACGCCCATGCCTTGCATCCCCAACACAACGGCGCCCTGGACCCCAGGTGCCCCGACGGTGCTGGTGCTGCAACAGCCCGGGCTCGACAACACTTGCAAGCTGATGTGCAACTACGGCGGCGTCATCAGCTTTGTCAGCCCGGGCCAGACCAACGAGATGATTCCCTGAGTCCCTGCGGGTGAGGGGCCGACCTCCCGCAGCCCGGACCGAGACCGCCCCATTTTCAGGAACGAGAAATCTATGACATGGCATAACAAGGTGATGTGGACGGAGGGCATGTTCCTCCAGCCACAGCATTTCCAGCAGCAGGACCGCTACGTGGCCCGGCAGATCGACGGCCGCATCCAGGCCGCCTTGCCCTGGGCCTGGGGCTTCAGCCGCTTGCAGATCGACGAAGCGGCCTTGCTGCAGGGGCGGGTGGCCCTGCCTAGCGCGCGGGGCATCTTGCCGGACGGCCTGGTGTTTGACATCCCTGGCGATGACCCGGCACCCCTGGCCTACGAGGTACCGGCCGATGTGCGCGACCAGGTGCTGGTGCTGGCCCTGCCGCTGTCGCGCCCGGGCGTGGCCGAGAGCGATGTGGAAGCGGCCGACGGCGCCATGCCGCCACGCTTTCGCGCTCTCGATCTGGATGCCGCCGACATCCACGCGGCCAGCCTGCGTGAGGCGCCGCTGCAGATCGGCCGCCTGAACCTGCGCCTGATGCTGGAGCGCGATGCGGGAGAGGGTTATGCGGTGCTGGGCCTGACGCGCATCATCGAGCGCCGCGCCGATGGCCGGGTGGTGCTGGACAGCCAGTACGTCGCGCCCATGCTGCATGCGCCGGCCCATGCCGTGCTGGACAGCCATCTGCGCGAGGTGCAGGGCATGCTGCACCAGCGCGGTGAGGCACTGGCCGCGCGCCTGGCCCAGCCGGGCCGGGCCGGCGTCGGTGAGATCGCTGACTTTTTGCTGCTGCAGACCGTCAACCGCCAGCAGACCGTCTTCACCCATTTGCAGCGCCTGCCGGTGTTGCACCCCGAGCGCCTGTATGCGCAGTGCCTGGAGCTGGCCGGCGATCTCTCGACCTTCCGCGAACAACGCCGGCCTCTGGCCTATCCGGCTTACCGGCACGAGGACCTGGCCAGCTGTTTCCGCGCGGTGATGACGGACCTGCGCCAGTCCCTGTCCATGGTGCTGGAGCAGACCGCCATCCCGATCGAGCTGCAAGACCGCAAGTTCGGCATCCGCGTCGCCCTGATCCCCGATCTGGAGTTGCAGCGCACGGCCAGCTTTGTGCTGGCGGTCAATGCGCAGATGCCGGGCGAGGCCTTGCGTTCGCGCTTCCCGGCCCAGATCAAGATCGGCCCGGCCGAGCGCATCCGTGACCTGGTCAATCTGCAGCTGCCCGGTGTGATGCTGCGGCCCATGCCGGTGGCACCGCGCCAGATCCCCTACAACGCGGGCTACACCTATTTCGAGCTGGAAACCCGGGGCAACGAGCTCTGGAAACAGCTCGAGACTTCGGGCGGCCTGGCCATGCACATTGCCGGCGACTTCCCGGGGCTGAGCCTGGAGTTCTGGGCCATCCGGAGTTGAGGACCTGTCATGAGCGAGAACGAGAACGACCCCTTTGCCGCGTTCGAGTCCGAGCGCACCATCATCAAGCCCAGTGCCGGGCGTGCCCGTGCTGGCGCATCGGCCGCGCTGGCGGGTGCGGATCGTGCCGCTGAGGCTGGCAGTTCGCCCACTCAGGCGGCCGCCGCGCGCGGCGACGGCCCGGCTTCCGCGCCGCTGCCCGAGCTGGGCGCCCAGGCCAGCCTGAATCCGCTGGTTCATGCGGCCGCGCCCTTGCTGTCGGCGGCGCCGCGCTTGCGCGCCATGCCGCGCCATCCCAACCCGCAGGCGCTGCGGGCCAGTCTGGTGGAGGCGATTCGCCAGTTCGAGCTCAGCGCCCAGCAACAGCAGCTGCCCAATGAGCAGCTGGTGGCCGGGCGCTATGTGCTGTGCACTCTCCTGGACGAATCCGCGTCGAGCACGCCCTGGGGCAGCGCCGGTGCCTGGGCTTCGCAAAGCCTGCTGGTGCAGTTCCACAACGAGAGCTGGGGCGGCGAGAAGGTCTTCCAGCTGCTGGCGCGTTTGATGGAAAGCCCGGCTCAGCACCGCAATCTGCTGGAGCTGATGTACCTGACCCTGTCCCTGGGTTTCGAAGGCCGCTACAAGGTGCTGGACAACGGCCGTGCCCAGCTGGACGCCATTCGCGAACGCCTGGCCCAGGTGCTGCGCCAGCTGAGCGGGCCGGTGGAGCCGACGCTGTCGCCGCATTGGCAAGGCGTGCAGCAGGCGCCGGCGCGGCTGCGTGATGGCATCTCGCCCTGGCTGGTGGCGGCGCTGAGCGCCTTTGGCCTGCTGCTGATCTTGCTGCTCCTGCGCCTGACCCTGGGCGCCCAAACCGATGCGTCCTTCATGGCGCTGCAAGCGCTTCACGCCAAGGCCGAGGCCAAACCCGCGGCCGCGATTGCGCCGGTGGCCGTCCCGCCGCGCCTGGCCCAGCTGCTGCGCAGCGACATCGAGGCTGGTGCGGTGCAGGTGCGCGACGAGGCCGATCGATCGGTGGTGACCGTCCTGGGTGACACCATGTTCGAGCCCGGCAGTGCCGATGTGGCCGCCCGGGCCACGCCTTTGTTCGGCCGCATTGCCGCGGCCCTGCAGCAAGTGCCGGGGCGCGTGGCCGTGGTGGGCCACTCCGACAACCAGGCGATCCGCTCGCTGCGCTTCCCCTCGAACTGGCATCTGTCGCTGGCGCGGGCGCAAAGCGTGCGTCAGCTGCTGGCCCAGACGGTCGAAGCCAGCCGCCTCGGCGCCGAAGGCCGTGCCGACAGCGAACCGGTGGCCGACAACGCCAGCGCCGAGGGCCGCGCGCGCAACCGCCGGGTCGACATCGTGCTGACGGTGGCGGCTCAGCCCTGAAGCGCCCAGGCCCCGACATGACCCGCCCGCGAACTTCCAAGAATTGCATCGCCGATCCAGCCCCGCGCCGGATGCGGCAAGAAAGTTACCCATGAAGCGATTTCTGCAATGGCTCCTGAGCCCCGCCGTGATGGGCACGCTGGCCCTCTTGCTGCTGTCGGCCGTGATCTGGTGGCTGGGCCCCTTGATCGCCATCGCCGGCGCCACGCCGCTGGGCGGCTGGCTGCCGCGTGCCGGCCTGCTGCTGCTGATCTGGCTGTGCTGGGGCGCGCGCCTGCTCTGGAAGGCCCACCAGCGCCGCAAGACCAATGCCGCCTTGCTGGCTGGCTTGGGCGCCGGCCCCTCGGCCGCTGACAAGGAGGCGCAGCTGCTCGCCCAGCGCTTTGCCGAGGCAGGCCAACGGCTGAAGGCCGCCTCCAAGCGCAGCTGGTGGTCGGGCGAGCAGTATTTGTACGAGCTGCCCTGGTATGTGTTCGTTGGTGCACCGGGCTCGGGCAAGACCACGGCCTTGATGAATGCCGGCTTGCAGTTCCTTTTGCGCGAAGGCAAGGAGGGACAGAGCGCGGCCGTCAAAGGAGTGGGCGGCACGCGCAACTGCGAGTGGTGGTTCACCCAGGACGCCGTCTTGATCGACACCGCCGGCCGCTATGCCACGCAGGAGAGCGACCGCGAGGTGGATGCCAGCGCATGGGACAACTTCCTCTCGCTGCTCAAAAAGACCCGCCCGCGCCAGCCCATCAACGGCGTTTTGCTGACGGTCAATGTGCAAGACCTGCTGCAGCAGGGCGCGGTCGAGCGCAAGCAGCACGCGGCCCAGCTGCGCGCGCGTCTGCAGGAGCTGCACAGCAAGCTCGGCGTGCGCGCCCCCGTCTATGTGCTGGTGACCAAGGCCGACCTGATCGGCGGATTCAACGAGAGTTTTGAGGGCCTGGGCAAGGAAGAGCGCGACCAGGTCTGGGGTTTCACCTTCTCGCATGAGGAAACGCCGTCCGGCGATCCGCTGGCCGATTTCGCTCGTTTCTATGGCGAGCTGCAGCAGCGCCTGGTGGCCCAGCTGCTGGGTCGGCTGGAGGCCGAGCGCGATCTGAGCCGCCGCCAGGCCATGCTGGCATTTCCGCAGGAGTTTGCGAGCCTGCAGCCGCTGCTGGCCGAGTTCCTGAACCAGGTGCTGGCCGGCGGTGGGCAGCTGGAGCAAACGCCAAGATTGCGCGGCGTCTATTTCACCAGCGGCACGCAAGAGGGCTCGCCGATTGCGCGTGTCATGGGCGCGCTCGGCCGCTCTTTTGGTTTCAACGCGCGCGCTGCTGCGCCCGCTGGCGCCAGGGGCAAGAGCTTTTTCCTGAACCGCTTGCTGCGCGATGTGGTGTTCGCCGAACGCGGGCTCGGCGCCGTCAGCCAGGCGGCCACGGCCCGGCGCCGTCTGCTGCGCGGCGTCGCTTTCGCCGCCATCGGCTTGTTCAGCGTGAGCCTGCTGCTCGGCTGGGCGATCAGCCGATCGCACAATCTGGACCATGCCGAGCTCGTGCAATCGCGTCTGCCGGCGTTGCAAGCGGCGGTGGATGCGCTGCCGGCCGCCAACAATGCCGACGTCAGCGCCTTGCCCGAGGTGCTGGCCCAGGTCCGCGATGCGGCGCACAGCGAGGCCTTTGATCTGAAAGACCCACCGCTGCTGCAAGGCCTGGGCCTGTACCAGGGCGACAAGCTCGACGCCGGCGCACAGCAGGCCTATGGCCGCTTGCTCGAGCAGCAGCTGATGCCGCGCCTGGCGCGCCGCCTGGAGGAGCGCTTGCGCACCGCCTCGCGTGACAACCTGGAGCAGGCCTACGAGGCGCTCAAAAACTACCTGATGCTCTACCAAGCCGAGCAGATGGACCCGGCCAGCCTCAAGGCCTGGATCGGTGTGGACTGGGATCAGAACTACAGCCGCATGGACCCGGCCCAACGTCAGTTGCTGGATGCGCATCTGGACGCGGCCTTGTCTCGCGGCACCGTGCGGCCGTCGGTGGCCATGGACGAGAGCCTGGTCGCCGGCGTGCGCGAGATGCTGGCCGCTTACCCGCTGGAATACCGCGTCTACAGCCGCATCAAGCGCCAGTACCGTGCCGGCGATGTGCCTGAATTCACGGTGGCCGGCGCCGCTGGCCCCAATGCCGCGCAGGTCTTTGTGCGTGCCAGCGGCGAGCCACTGACCAAGGGCATCTCGGGCCTGTACACCAAGCAAGGCTACGAGAAGCTGGTGAAGTCGCAGGTGCAGAAGTCCGCCCTGCGCCTGGCGCAGGAAGAGCCCTGGGTGCTGGGCATCAAGAGCGACCCGGCGCGACTCAAGGACCTGGCCGTGGGCTCGCAACTCAGCGACAAGGTGCGCCGCCTCTACTTCGAGGACTACATCAAGACCTGGGATCGTTTCCTGGCCGATGTGCGCCTGGTCAAGCTGGCCGGGCTGGAGCGCAGCATTGCTGTGGCGCGCATCCTGTCGGCCGTCGATTCGCCCCTGGCCGCCTACCTGCGCGGCGTCAGCGCCGAGACCCGCCTGGTGCCGCCCGCTGGTGGCGGCAATGCGCTGGACAAGCTGGCCAATCAGGCCAAGAGTGATGCGGCCGCCCTGGCCGGCGCCGCGCCCGCCGACGCCGCCGGCGGGGGAGGGCCGCTGGAGCGCATGGTGGATGACCATTTCGCGGGCATCCATCGCCAGATCAGCGGCCAGCCCGCGCCCATCGATGACACGCTCAAGATGTTCAACGAGCTCTACACCCAGCTGAGCGCGGTCGACGCGGCGCAAAAGAGCAAGTCGCCGCCTCCGCCGGGCGGCGGCGCGGAACGCATCAAGACCATGGCCGGGCAGCAGCCCGAGCCGATCCGCTCGATGCTGGAGCAGCTGGCCGATGCCGGCGCCAACCAGAGCCGCGGGGCCGAGATCCAAGGCCTGTCGGGCGAGCTCAAACCCATTTCCGAGTTCTGCGCCCGCGCCATCAATGGCCGCTACCCCTTCGCCAGCGGGTCACGGGCCGATGTGCTGCCTGAGGACTTCGGCCAGTTCTTCGGCGCAGCCGGTCTGATGGACGAATTTTTCCAGCGTCGTTTGGCCAGCCTGGTCGACACCACGACCCCCAGCTGGAGCTACAAGCCTCTGGGAGACGGCAGCAAGCCAGTGGCCGCCGCAGCCCTGGCCGAGTTCCAGCGCGCCAGCCGCATCCGCGAGGTGTTCTTCCGCAGCGGCGGCAAGCAAGCGGGCCTGAAGATCGAGCTGCGCCTGTCCGAAATCGACCCGGCCCTGAAAGAGCTGGTGATCGACAACGACGGTCAGATCCACAAGCTCAGCGCCGGGGGTGCCTCCATCACCCTGAACTGGCCGAGCAGCCGCGTGGCAGCGCAGATCAAGCTGAGCAGCGGCGCCCCGGGCGCGGCCGCGCCCATGTTGTTTGAAGGGCCGTGGGGCTTGTTCCGGCTGTTCGATCGCTTCGGCATCGAGCCCTCCAACGTACCCGAGCGCTTCAGCGTGCCGGTGGTGATCGATGGCCGCAAGGCCAAGCTCGATGTCATCGCCGCCAGCGTCTTCAACCCCTTCCAGCTGCGGGAGATCAAGCAATTCCGCTGCCCGGCCGCGCTGTGATTGAGGCCGCAACCCTTCCGGCCTGGTTTGGCAAATTGCCCGCACTGGGTGACTTTGCCTCTCGCCGCATGGACCCGGCCTTGCTGGCCTGGTGGGATGCCTGGCTGGCCCAGGGCTTGATCGATCTGCAGGAGCAGCACCGCTTGCGAGGCAGCGCCTGGCTGGACGCCTACCTGGTCAGCCCCAGCTGGCAGTTTCTCTTGAGCCCCGGCTGCCTGCCGGGCGCACTCGGGCGCTTGCCCTGGCTGGGCAGCCTCATGCCCTCGGTCGACCGGGTCGGCCGCTACTTTCCTTTTCTGATCGTGCAGCCGCTGAGCGCCTTGCCTCAGACGGGCCACGCCTGGCGCACCGTGCAGGCGCGCATGCAGCAGCTGGATGCCTGTGCTGCCGATGCGCTGGAACACGATTGGGGCGTGGAACAGCTGGAGGCCGAACTGGCTGAGGCCCTGCGCCGCTCGCCTCTCTTGCCGCCCAGCCGCGCTACGGAAAGCAGTGCGGCTGTTCCTGGCCAATGGGTCGATGCGGGGCCCCAGCCCGTGCACTCACACGCCGACCCCGTTCTGGACGAGGCCCTGCTGCTCTGGGCCCAGCGGGCTGCAGAGGCGCCAGACACGGCCCGCTCCTACTGGCGCAGCCAAGCGGTGGGCCAGGACGCCATCTGGCGCGTTGGCGCCGGCATGCCCGCGCGTGCGGCTGACTTGCTCGGCGGCAGCGTCTGAGAGACTCAATCTCCGCCGCGCTGCTGTTACTGCTGTTGCTGCTGCCGGAATCGATCGCGCAAAGCCTCGAGCTGCGCGCTGCTGAGACCCAGGCTGCCGGCATTGAAGGCGCGCTGATCGGGCGTGTGCATGAGCAAGGCCTGGGTTTCGTTGACCATCAGCTCTTCGTTGGCGGGGTCGTAGTCCATGCTGGACAGCAGCTGCCGGAAGCGGACGCGCTCCGCCTCGCTCAGGCCGTGCTGCCAAAAGGCCCAGCATTGGCGCCGGTAGCGCGCATCCGTGAAGAACTCGCCGTGGCTGAGCTCATGACGCAGGGTGGACTCGCGGCGCAGGGCATCGACCTGTTCGTCGCTCGGGGTGGCGGGGTCGTCGTCCTGAATGGCGGTGAAGCTCACCAAGGCCAGGTTGCGTCCTGCAGCGGATGGGTTTGACACGTTCAGCAGACCATGTGCCTGCAGAAGGGCTTGCAGCCGGCGTTCCTGCGGGTTGAGCGCCAGCCCCTGGGCCTGCGCGCGATCGAAGAAGCGCTGCAGCTGCTCGGCGCTGTAGTCGTGGCCGAAGTAAAACGTCGCCACCGAATCGCCCGAACGGGCCAGCAGGCGCTGCATCTCCGCATCCCCCAGCACCTGCCCCCCGGCGCTGTGTTTTTTCTCGATGAAGGCGGCCGCGCGGTTGAGTGCCAGACCTTGCTCGTGCAGGCTCGGGAACTCAAGCACCAGCACGGCAGGGTTGCTTTGCAAGCGAACCAGGGGCCAGGCGGCATCGGAGGTGTCGGAGGCATTGGAAGTATTGGCAGACGTGCCGAGGTCTCGGGCGCTGCGGCTGTCACGCGCCAGCATGCCTTCGACGCTGAGCAGACTCAGCGGCGGCGTGGCCGCAGAGCTTGGCCGAATGGGCGACGATTCCTTCGCGTTGGCGGTCAGGGGCGAGGCGGACTTCGCGTCTGTCTGCACACCGGCTTCTGGATCGCGGGCCGACCACGCCCTGAACCCCAGCCAGGCAGCGAGCACCAGCACCACGCCGGCCAGACCCCAGAGCAGGGCGTGACGCCAAGCCGTGCCCCGCGTGAGCACGGGCGCAGCGGGCACCGGAACAGCCCGCCGCGGCGCGCGGGCTGGCGATGAGGCAAGCGCTGAGGCCTGCGATGCGCCGGACTCCTGCTCGCCTTTGTGGCGACGGCGACGGGCACCCAGGCGGCGGCGTGGCGCTGCAGCTTCGGCTGCCGACCCTGAGGACGGCTCGGCGCCGCCGTCCTTTGATCGCGAGCGCTGGCGCGAACTCATGCGTCCTTCAAACGCCATGGCCGAAGGCCGCAGGCAAGCGGCTTGACGGAATCAACATCACAGGGCTCCATCCCCTCGTACCAAGGACCCAATGGATCGGGTCTTCCACATCACAGAAAGCTCCAAGAGCCCGTTCAAGCGGGAGGGCCACACGCGCAGCCCGATCACTGCGCCTCTGGTGCGGCCCCACACGCCGCCCCACACCATAGTGGGCCGAGCAGGAGGCGAACAGCTGCCATTCGCGTGCTTATTCACGAGCCGGGGTTTGCAGCCGATTGGCGCCACATTCGTCTATCAGAATTCACGCCAGCCGCGGATGCGGGGAACGAAAGCAAGGGTCAGCCAGCACGCCATGAGCAGTGATAACTCCGATGACGATCGCACGGTCATTCGGCCTTTGAAGTCGCCTCCGCCCGGCGCCACGCCGGCGTCAGCGCCTGCGCCTGCGCCTGCCCTGGCCGATATGGCCACGCTGATTTCGCCGCAAGCACGCCTGCCCATTCCAGCAGCGGCGACGCCTGCGGTCGATGCGGTGGGCGTGCGAGCTCAAGCCCTAGTTTCCAGCGCCGCCTCCAGCGCCGGCGACAGCGGCAATGCCCTGCCGCTGGGCACCTACCTCGGTGAATTCGAGCTGACCAGCGTGCTGGGGGAGGGGGGCTTCGGCATCGTCTATCTGGCCTGGGACCATTCGCTGGAGCGGCGTGTGGCCCTCAAGGAATACATGCCAGCGGCCTTGTCGGCGCGCCTGGGCAACACCCAGGTCCAGGTGAAATCCGAACGGCACCGAGACACCTTCGAGGCCGGCCTCAAGAGCTTTGTGAACGAAGCCAAGCTGCTGGCCTCCTTCGATCATCCCTCCCTGGTGAAGGTCTATCGCTTCTGGGAAGCGAATGGCACGGCCTATATGGTCATGCCCTTCTACGAAGGCGTCACGCTCAAGGACAAGCTGCGCGAGCTGGGTGAGCCGCCCAGCGAAGCCTGGTTGATGGGCCTGCTGGCGCCCCTGACCGAAGCGCTGGCGGTGATCCATGCCCAGAATTGCTTTCACCGCGACATCGCGCCCGACAACGTGATCCTGATCGGTGAGCGGCAGAAGCCTTTGCTGCTGGACTTCGGCGCCGCACGCCGCGTGATTGGCGACATGACGCAGGCGCTGACGGTGATCCTCAAGCCCGGCTATGCGCCCGTCGAGCAGTACGCCGAAGCGCCCAATATGAAGCAGGGCCCCTGGACGGATGTCTACGCCCTGGCGGCTTCGGTGCACTTCGCCATCATGGGGCGCACGCCGCCAACCTCGGTCAGCCGGCTGATGAGTGACAGCTATGTGCCACTGGAGCAGGCCGCCGCGGGGCGCTACAGCGCCCCGTTCTTGCGCGCGCTGGACCGGGCCTTGCGCGTGCGTCCGGAAGAGCGAACCCCGTCGATTGCGGAGCTTCGGCAAGACCTGGGGCTGCGCCCCTTGATCAAGGGCGAGGGAGAAGGCGACGATGAGCGGCCGGCAGCGCGTGAGGGGCTGCCATCCAGTTTTGAGGGTCGAACCCTCCAAGCAGGCCACGTGCCTGCGCAGACCGCCAGTGCGGAAGCCAAGCCGGGTCGCAAGCGCTGGCTGATCTTGGGGGCTTCGCTGGGGCTGCTGGGGATTGCCATCACCGCCTGGTTGGGTGGGTCGGCTCCCCCGGCCAAGGACAACCCTGCGCAGTCACCTGTGACCGCAGTTGTGGCGGCCGATACTGCCGTGCCGGCAGCCCCGGCGCTGCAGCCCAGCGCCTCTGCGATGAGCCCGTCGAGCTTCGACCCTGCGCAGGCAATTGCCGACGTCGTGCAGCGACAAAGCGCAGGCTTCACCGTGGAAGCCAAACTGCCGCGCGAGCAGTTTGTGATCGGCAAAGACCGTTTGTCCTTCCGGATCAAGTCCGCCCGCGATGGCCATGTGCAGGTGCTGCTGCTGGGCCAGGATGGCTCGCTGCTGCAGTTCTTGCCCAACGCGCAGATTCCGCAATTGAAGATCAAGGCCGGCCAGGAGCTGGAGCTGCCGCCCAAATCATGGCCTGTCGAGGCGGCCGAGCCCCCGGGCCGCCAGCAGTTCCTGATCATCGTCAGCGCCGAGCCGCGCGACTACAGCGCGCTGAGCAGCGAACGTGAGGATGTGTTCCTGAAGCTGCCCACCGGCGACAAGGCCATGTCGTTGATGCGCGATCAGGCCAGCACGAGCAAGGTGCCCTTTTTGCTGGGCCGCAGCGCCGCCTGCAAAACCCCAGCCTGCGACGACTACGGTGCCACGCGTTTCACCGCCGACGTGGTGCGCTGAGGCGATCGATGGGAAGACTCTTGAGACAAGGTGTTTGATATGACTGAGAACGAGCGCGAGAAGATCGAGCGCTGGGCGACACCGCTGGCCGACGACAGCGCGCCCTGCGGCCCCGACCTCGAGTACGACAACGACTTCCTGAGCTTGACCCGCGCTGCGGCAGGCAAGCCGGAGTCGCAGTTTGGTGCAGCCGAGCCACCAGCGTGGCGCGAGGTGATGGAGCTGTCCGAGGCCTTGCTGGATCGCAGCCGCGATCTGCGCATCGCCATCTTTTGGCTGCGCTCCTTGGTGCATTTGGAGGGCTATGCCAGCCTCGCTGTCGGCCTGGAGTTGCTGCAGCGCATGGTCGATGGCCTGTGGGAGCACGTGCACCCGCTGCCGGACCCCGATGACGGCGACCCGTACGCCCGGGTCAATGCCCTGACTTTGCTGCGTGAGGCGGAGGGGCTGATCGGCGATTTGCGTGAATCCCGCCTGATCGAGGATCGCAGCATCGGCCTGGTCACAGGGCGCCAGGTGGAAGTGGCGCTCGGCCTGTCACCCGCGCGGGAAAACGAAGAGGTGCTGAGCACCGCCGCCTTGAGCCAGATGGCGGCTGCGGCCGAGGGCAAGAAGCCGGGCTTGCGCGCCGCCTGCGAAGCCGCATTGCAGCAGCTGAAAACCCTGCGCTCGCTGCTGCTCGACAAGCTCGGCCACGACCAGGCGCCCGACCTGCGCCCGCTGCAGAACTTGGTGCAGGGAGTCTTCGGTACTTTTCCCGCCGAAGCGCACGAGGAAGCGGCTGAGGCGGATACTTCCGCGCAAGGCGAGCAGTCCATGGCTTCCGGCGTTAGGGCGCCGGAGCGGGGGCTGTCCGGCAGTGTCAATTCGCGCGAGGATGCGCTGAAGGCCATCGCCATGGTTTGCGAGTACCTGGAGCGGGTGGAGCCCTCGAATCCCGCCCCCTTGTTTTTGCGTCGAGGCAGTGAATTGATCAACCAGAACTTCCTCCAGCTGGTGAGGATGTTGGCCCCCGATGCCCTGGCCGGTGTGGCTGGCCTGGTGGGCATCGATCCCTACAACAACGACAACAACTGACCCTTCAATTCGCGGCCCACATGACACCACAGTGCCGCGAGTTTTTTGACTTTCTTCTACGTCGCACAGGAGCCTGGAATGAGTAGCAGCCAAAAATTCATCGCCCGCAATCGCGCACCGCGGGTGCAGATCGAATATGACGTCGAGGTCTATGGCGCCGAGAAGAAGGTGCAACTGCCCTTCGTGATGGGTGTGCTGGCAGACCTTTCCGGCACGCCGGCCGAGCCTCTGGCGCCCGTGGCTGATCGCAAGTTCCTGGAAGTCGATGTCGACAACTTCGATGCCCGCATGAAGGCCATGAAGCCGCGCGTGGCCATCCAGGTGCCCAACACCCTGACCGGTGAAGGCAATCTGAGCGTGGACATCACCTTCGACAGCATGGACGACTTCTCGCCCGACGCCGTGGCCCGCAAGGTCGATTCGCTGAGCAAGCTGCTCGAAGCCCGCCAACAGCTGCAAAACCTGGTGACGTATATGGACGGCAAGGGCGGCGCTGAAGAACTGATCGGCAAGCTGATGGCCGACCCGGCCCTGCTCGGCTCCCTGGCCTCCACGGCCAAGCCCAGCGACGCCTGAGACGCACAGCCCCGACATCACAGACAAGAGTAGGAGAGAACGATATGGCAGAAACCCAAGCCTCCGCCGCGCTGGCTGGCGTCAGCTTCGAAGGCAGCGACCTGGCCTCCTTGCTGCAGAAGGAATTCAAGCCCAAGTCGGATGACGCCAAGGGCGCGGTCGAACAAGCCGTGCAGACCCTGGCCCAGCAAGCCCTGGCCCAGACCCAGCTGATCGGCAGCGATGTGGTGTCCTCGATCGAGGCCATGATCGCCGCCATCGACAAGAAGCTGTCTGATCAGATCAATCTGATCCTGCATCACCAGGACTATCAGAAGCTCGAAGGCGCCTGGCGCGGTCTGCACTACATGGTGAACAACACCGAGACCGACGAGTCTCTGAAGATCCGCGTGATGAATGTGTCCAAGGCCGAACTCGGCAAGACGCTCAAGCGCTACAAGGGCACCAGCTGGGACCAAAGCCCGATCTTCAAGAAGATCTACTCAGAAGAGTTCAGTCAGTTTGGTGGCGAGCCCTTCGGTTGCCTGGTGGGCGACTACCACTTTGACCAAAGCGCGCCCGATGTGGAGCTTCTGTCGGAGATGGCCAAGATTGCCGCTGCGGCCCATGCGCCCTTCATCACCGGCGGTTCGCCCACGCTGCTGCAGATGGACTCCTGGCAGGAGCTCGCCAACCCGCGCGACCTGACCAAGATCTTCTCCACGCCGGACTACGCCGCCTGGCGCTCGCTGCGCGAGTCGGAAGATTCCAAGTACATCGGTCTGGCCATGCCGCGCTTCCTGTCGCGCCTGCCTTACGGCGCCAAGACCAACCCGGTCGAGGCCTTCGACTTCGAGGAAGACACCGGTTCGGCCGACCATGGCAAGTACACCTGGGCCAATGCCGCTTACGCCATGGCCACCAACATCAACCGCTCCTTCAAGGAAAGCGGCTGGTGCACGCGCATCCGCGGCATTGAATCGGGCGGTGCGGTGCAGAACCTGCCCACCCACACCTTCCCGACCGACGACGGCGGCGTGGACATGAAGTGCCCGACCGAAATCGCGATCGAAGACCGTCGCGAAGCCGAGCTGGCCAAGAACGGCTTCATGCCCCTGGTGCACCGCAAGAACAGCGATTTCGCCGCCTTCATCGGCGCCCAGTCTCTGCACAAGCCGGCCGAGTATGACGACCCGGACGCCACGGCCAACGCCAACCTGGCCGCGCGCCTGCCTTACCTCTTCGCCACCTGCCGATTCGCGCACTACCTGAAGTGCATCGTGCGCGACAAGATCGGCTCGTTCAAGGAGCGCGATGAGGTGCAGCGCTGGCTGTCTCAGTGGATCACCCAGTACGTGGACGGCGACCCGTCGCGTTCGTCGGAAGAGTACAAGGCCAGCCACCCGCTCTCGGCCGCCGAGGTGGTGGTGGAGGAAGACCCGAGCAACCCTGGCTATTACAGCTCGAAGTTCTACCTTCGCCCGCACTACCAGCTCGAAGGCCTGACCGTGTCGCTGCGTCTGGTGTCCAAGCTGCCTTCGGCCAAGGCCGCTTGAGCGCGCTGTCATCCCATTGCTCAGCTCAGCGCCCGCGTTGAGCCATCACTTCATCATCACTGGGTCACCCAGTTTTTAACCGCCCCAGAACGGGCACAAAGGAGATTCCCATGGCTGTTGACATGTTTCTGGTCCTTGACGGCATCAAGGGCGAGTCGAGGGACAAGAAGTACGTAGGCGAGATCGACATCCTGGCTTGGAGCTGGGGCGTCTCGAACAGCGGCACCGCCCACCAGGGTGGCGGCGCTGGTGCTGGCAAGGCCAACTTCCAGGACATCTCGATCACCAAGTACATCGACAAGGCCTCGCACGCCCTGCTCGACGGCTGCGCAACCGGCAAGCACATCAAGAAGGCCAAGCTGGTCGTTCGCAAGGCCGGTGACAAGCCGCTTGAGTACCTCATCATCGAGCTGGAAGAAATCCTGGTGACGTCGGTCAGCACCGGTGGCTCGGGCGGTGAAGATCGTCTGACGGAGAACATCTCCCTGAACTTCGCCAAGGTGAAGCTCTCCTACGTGCCGCAGAAGGCGGACGGCACCGGCGATACACCGCTGCCTTTCACCTACAACATCGCCGAGAACACCAAGTAATTGGTCCGCGATGGGCCGGCGCTGCTGCACCGCATGCGCCGGCCTGCTTCCCAGCCAGGGAAGCAGGGCTGCGACCGGCGTGCTTTTTCTGCCAGCGGCAGGTCACAGCAGTCACCGGATTGCGCCCACGGTCACCCGCCCCAGCATTGGCGCCGCCGTGTTGGGGCCGGGGACATGTTCCCCTCTTGAATTTCTCTGTTGAGCCGTCACCGCTGTGTCGCACGGCTCGATACCTGACCCGAATTCCCCGCGCTGTCCTGCTCCAAGGCGAACGGAAACCTCATATGGCCCACCCATCTCCCGCCGAACAAGCCCTCAAAGACGGCGACGCCAAGGCGGCCCTCAAACTCTTGAGCGAGCAGATTCGCAGCCAGCCACAAGACGCCAAGCTGCGTGTGTTCCTGTTCCAGCTGCTGTGCGTCAGCGGCCAGTGGCAGCGTGCTTTGAACCAGCTCAATGTGGCGCTGGAGCTGGATGCTGGCATGTTGCCCATGGTGCAGACCTACCGCGAAGCCATCGCCTGCGAAGCACTGCGCATGAAGGTGTTTGCTGGCGAAAAAGTGCCCATGCTCTTCGGCGAGCCTGAGCCCTGGGTGGCCTTGCTGATCGAAGCCTTGCTGCGCGAAGGGCAGGGTGACGCGACCGCCGGTCGCCAACTCCGCGCCCAAGCGCTGGAACAGGCGCCGACCAGCGCCGGACAGATCAACGATCAGCCCTTTGAATGGATCGCCGATGCCGACAGCCGGCTTGGCCCCGTGATCGAGACCATCATCAACGGCAAGTACTACTGGCTGCCCTGGAACCGCATCGAGCGGCTGGAGCTGGACCCGCCCCAGGACCTGCGTGATGCCGTCTGGATGCCCGGTCACTTCGTCTTCAGCAATGGCGGCGAAGTCGTGGGCCTGATCCCGACCCGCTACCCCGACACCGACCTGGAGCGCGGTGACGCGCTGGCCTTGTCGCGCGCGACCGAATGGCGTGCGCGGGGCGACGATGAATTCACCGGCCTCGGGCAACGCCTGTGGGCCACCGACCACGGCGATCTGGCCCTGATGGACGTTCGCACCGTGGTGCTGTCGGCATCCACCGATGCCACGGCGGCCGCCGAGCAGCCCTCGGCGGCCGGCTGAGCCCCTGCAAGGCGATCGCACCATGGCCCAGTTGCGCGCCCGAGATAGGCTCCAGCCCGCACTGCTGGACCGCCTGACTGACGATGAACCGCTGTCGCAAGTCGAAAGCTCCGAGTCGCGCGTGATCGGTCGCAGCCAGCTGCGCGAGATGGTCTTGCGTGACCTGGCCTGGTTGTTCAATGCCACCTCACCCAGCGCTCACATCGACTGGCAGGGCGCCGAGCATGCGCACAAGTCGGTGCTCAGTTTCGGCCTGCCACCGCTCTCGGGCAGCAGCGTCTCCAATGTGGACCTGCTCTTATTGCAGCAGAACGTGCGCCAGGCCATCCTCGACCATGAGCCGCGCATCCTGCCCGAGACCCTGGTCGTCGAAGCCGTGGTCTCGGCCCAGCAGCTGGACCACCACAACCAGATCGGCTTTCGCATCGCCGGCCAGCTCTGGGCTCAGCCCGTGCCCCTGGAACTGCTGCTGAAGACCGACATCGATCTTGAAACTGGGCGGGTCGCCGTGCGCGAACTCGACCGCTGAAGAAGCCTGGCCATGGATCCCCGCCTGCTCCGCTACTACAACGAGGAACTGCGCCATCTGCGCGAGATGGGCGGCGAGTTCGCCCAGCAGTTTCCCAAGATCGCTGCCCGCCTGGGCCTGGAAGGCCTGGAGGTCACCGACCCCTATGTCGAGCGCCTGCTCGAGGGCTTCGCCTTTCTCGCCGGCCGCATCCAGCTCAAGCTCGACGCCGAGTTCCCGCGTTTCACCCAGGCCCTGCTGGAAATCATCTACCCGCAGTTCCTGGCGCCGACGCCGTCCATGCTGATCGCCAAGCTGACGCCAGACCTCAAGGACCCCAGCCTGGCCACCGGCCTGCGCCTGGAGCGCGGCAGCGTGATGCAAAGCCAGCCGGGCAAGAGCGGCCTCACGGCCTGCGAGTTCCGCACCGCCCATGCGCTGACGATGTGGCCGCTAGAGATCAGCCAGGTCGAGTACTTTCAGCAGGCGGCGGACTTGCCCCTGGCTTCTGTGCCCGAATGGCGCAAATACCGTTCGGGCTTGCGCATCCGTCTGCGCTGCACGGCAGAAACCGATTTTTCCAAGCTGAGCCTCGAAAACCTGCGCCTGCATTGCGCTGGGCTGGATGACACGGCATTCCGCCTGCACGAGCTGATTTGCGGCCATGCGCTGGGCGTGTTTGTGCTGCCAACGCAGCGCTCCGCCGCCTGGTTCGAAACCCTGGATGCGGAGTGCTTGAGCCCGGCGGGCTTCGAGGACGACGAGGCCTTGCTGCCCCAGACCTTGCAAGGTTTCCAGGGCTACCGTTTGCTGCAGGAGTACTTTGCTCTGCCGCAGCGCTTCCTGTTCTTCGACATTCACGAGCTCGGCGAGGCCCTGCGCTCGCACAGCGAGCAGGAGGTTGACCTTGTCATTCTGTTCTCGCGCACCGACAGTGCCTTGCTGCAGTCCGTCGATGCGGAGAGTTTGGCCCTGCATTGCGTGCCGGCCATCAATTTGCTGGAGCGCCGCTGCGATCGCATCCAGGCCAGCCCGGGCGAGGTGGAATACCACGTGGTGCCCGATCGAACCCGGCCCATGGACTACGAGGTGCATTCCATCCTCGAGATGAACGGCTATGGCGAGGGCGGTGTGGCCAAGGGCGGAGGGTCGGACTGGCAATTCCTGCCGCTCTACAACGCCTTCCACACCGAAAGCCGCAGCCACCCCGCCTACTACTCGGTGCAGCGCCAACCGCGCCTGCTGTCGCAGCACCAGACGCGTGAGGGCCCGCGGACCAGTTACATCGGCAGCGAGGTGTTCGTGTCCGTGGTGGACCGGCAAGAGGCGCCGTTTCCGGCCGAGCTGCGCCAGCTCTCCGTGCGCGCGCTGTGCACCAACCGTGACTTGCCTATCCTCATGCCGACCGGCCAGGCCAAGGGCGACCTGACCCTGCATCAGACCGCGCCGGTCAAGATGATCCAGGTGATCAAAGGGCCGTCGCGGCCGCAGACCGCCATGCGTGAAGGCAATGTGGCCTGGAAGCTGATCAACCAGCTGTCGCTGAATCACCTGTCGTTGACCGACAGCGATGCCCAGCAGGGCGCTGCGGCCCTGCGCCAGATCCTGCACCTGTACGCGGCCAGCGGCGATGCCGCCGCGCAGCGCCAGATCGAGGGCGTGCGCTCGGTGAGCTTGTCCTCGGTGGTGCGCCGGCTGCCCATGGCCGGCCCCATCACCTTTGGGCGCGGTGTGGATGTGCGGGTGGAGATTGACGACCATGCTTTCGAGGGCGGCAGCGCCTTCCTGCTGGGCCTGGTGTTGGAGCGTTATGTGGCGCGCCATGTCTCGCTCAATGGCTTCACCCAGCTGCGCCTGCATTCGCCGGCGCGCGGTGACATCCTGCAAGGCCGCCCGCGTGTGGGCGCCCGGGCCATTCTCTGAGCGCAGGCCATGAACACGCCGCTGCCCGATCGCCGACCCAACCCGATCCCGGAGATCGCGGCCGCCCCGCATCGCTACGAATTTTTTCAGGCCCTGCGCCTGATCGACGCTTACCACCAGGACCAGCCCTTGCTCGGCACGGCCAAGCGCCCCGTCGATGAAGCTGTGCGCCTGGGACAAAACACCAGCCTGGCCTTTGCGCCCAGCAGCCTGCATGCGCTGGAGCTGCAAGATCGCAGCGGCCGACCGCGGCTGGAGGTGAACTTCTTCGGGCTTTTCGGTCCCAACGGCCCCTTGCCCCTGCACCTGACCTCCTACGCGCATGAACGCAAGCTGCACAAGGGCGACGAGACCTTTGCGCGCTTTGCCGATCTCTTCCACCACCGCCTGCTGCTGCTGTTCTACCGCGCCTGGGCGCAGGGCAAGCCCACCGTCAACCTCGACCGCAGCAAGGACGATCGCTTTGCAGCCTTTGTGGCCGCACTTGTGGGCATGGCCGGCGAAGCCTGGCAGGGGCGCGACGCGGCGCCCGACCATGCGCGACTGGCCCATGCCCAGGTGCAGGCGCGACAAGCCCGCAATGCCGATGGCCTGAGCCAGCTGCTCAGTGCCTATCTGGGCATGCAGGCGCGCATCGAGCAGTTCGTGGGGCGCTGGATGCCGCTGCAGGCGCAGGAGCGCACCCGCCTGCAACGCCAAAGCCGCAAGGGCGCCTCGCGCCGCCATTCGACCCACCAGCTTGGCGTCAGTGCCGTGCTGGGCCGCGCGGTGTATGACCGCCAGCATCATTTCCGCATCCACATCGGCCCGCTGGATCTGCCGGCCTTCGAGGCCTTGCTGCCGGTGGGCTCGGCCCTGCCGGCGTTGCAAGCCCTGGTGCACCAGTACATCGGTCTGGAGTACGGCTGGGACCTGGCCCTGACCCTCAAGCCCGAGCAGGTGCCCGCATGCCGTCTGGGCCGCAACAGCCGCCTGGGCTGGACCAGCTGGCTGGGGCGCCCGCACGTGCGCGCCGAGCCGGCCGTGCTTCGTCTTCAACCCAGGTCGAGCCCGCTGTAGCGGCCCTGCTCGACTTGATTCATCCGACTACGTTTCGTCGTCTTCTTCTTTCCTACCAGTCAAAGGATTCACCATGGCGGACATCAACCGCGTGACCCTCTTCGGCAAGTTGAACAGCACCGCCTACAAAGCGGTTGAGGGCGCCACCGTCTTCTGCAAGCTGCGCGGCAACCCCTATGTCGAGCTGGAGCATTGGATTGCGCAGATCCTGCAGCTCGCCGACTCGGACTGGCACCGCATCATCAAGTTCGGCGAGCTCGACACCGCCGCCCTGGCCAAGGACTTGACGGCCGCGCTCGACCGCCTGCCGCGTGGCGCCACCAGCATCTCGGACATTGCCGAGAACATCGCCGATTCCATCGAGCGCGGCTGGGTCTACGGCACCCTGCTGTACGGCGACAACACGGTGCGCACCGGCTATGTGCTGGTGGGCATGCTCAAGACCAAAACCCTGCGCAATGCGCTGATCGCCATCAGCCGCCAGTTCGAGAAGCTCAAGGTCGAGGACCTGAGCGACCGCCTGGCCCAGGTGCTGGCTGGCTCGCCCGAGGAAGGGCAGGGCGCCACCGACGGTTCCTCCGCCGCAGGCAGCAGCCCCGGCGAAGAGAGCGGCGCCATGGCGCCGGCGGCCATGGGCAAGCAAGAGGCCTTGAAGAAGTTCACCGTCGACCTGACCGAGCAAGCGCGCAACGGCAAGATGGACCCCATCGTCGGCCGCGATGACGAGATCCGCCAGGTGGTGGACATCCTGATGCGCCGCCGCCAGAACAACCCCATCCTGGTCGGCGAGGCCGGCGTGGGCAAGACGGCGGTGGTCGAAGGCTTTGCCCAGCGCATTGCCCGTGGCGACGTGCCGCCCAGCCTCAAGGAGGTGGAACTGCGCGCGCTCGACGTGGGCCTGCTGCAGGCCGGCGCCAGCATGAAGGGCGAGTTCGAGCAGCGCCTGCGCTCCGTCATCGACGAGGTCCAGGCCAGCCCCAAGCCCATCATCCTGTTCATTGACGAAACCCACACCCTGGTCGGCGCCGGCGGCGCGGCCGGCACGGGTGATGCAGCCAATCTGCTGAAGCCGGCCCTGGCCCGCGGCACCCTGCGCACCATCGGCGCCACCACTTTTGCCGAGTACAAAAAGCACATCGAGAAGGACCCGGCCCTGACCCGCCGCTTCCAGACCGTGCAGGTGGACGAGCCCGACGAGCCCAAGGCCATCCTGATGATGCGCGGCGTGGCCAGCACCATGGAAAAGCACCACCAGGTGCAGATCCTCGATGAAGCGCTGGAAGCCGCCGTCAAGCTCAGCCACCGCTACATCCCGGCCCGCCAGCTGCCCGACAAGAGCGTCAGCCTGCTGGACACCGCCTGCGCCCGCGTGGCCGTGAGCCTGCATGCCACGCCCGCCGAGGTGGACGACAGCCGCAAGCGCATCGAAGCGCTGGAAGTGGAGCTGGGCATCATCGCCCGCGAGAAGGCCATCGGCATCGCCATCGGCAAGCGCGAGGAAGACGCGTCGCTGGCCCTGGCCGAAGAGCGCGCCCGCCTGGCTGCGCTGGACCTGCGCTGGGGCGAAGAAAAAGCCCTGGTCGACCAACTGCTGGATCTGCGCGGCAAGCTACGCGCAGGCATCCGCCCGGTCGAGGGCACGGGCAGCAAGCTGGAGGCCGACGCGGCTGCCGAAGCCGCAGCCGAAGGCTTGACCGACAGCGACCGCGAGGCCGAGCGCCAAGCCCTGCTGGCCAAGCTGAACGCCGTGCAGGAAAAGCTGGCCGCGCTGCAGGGCGAGAACCCGCTGATCCTGCCCACGGTGGACTACCAAGCCGTGGCCGCGGTGGTGGGCGACTGGACCGGCATCCCGGTCGGCCGCATGGCCCGCAACGAGATCGAGACAATTCTCAAAGTGGCCGAGCATCTGGGCCAGCGCGTGATCGGCCAGGACCACGCGATGGAGATGATCGCCAAGCGCATCCAGACCAGCCGCGCCGGCCTGGACAACCCGAGCAAACCAATCGGCGTCTTCATGCTGGCCGGCACCTCGGGCGTGGGCAAGACCGAAACAGCCCTGGCCCTTGCCGAAGCGCTCTACGGCGGTGAGCAAAACCTCATCACCATCAATATGAGCGAGTACCAGGAAGCCCACACGGTCAGCACGCTCAAGGGCGCGCCCCCCGGCTATGTGGGTTACGGCGAAGGCGGCGTGCTGACCGAAGCCGTGCGCCGCAAGCCCTACAGCGTGGTGCTGCTGGACGAAGTGGAAAAAGCCCACCCCGACGTCCACGAAATGTTCTTCCAGGTCTTCGACAAAGGCTTTATGGAAGACGGCGAAGGGCGCTTCATCGATTTCAAGAACACTCTGATCCTGCTGACGACCAACGCCGGCACCGACCTGATCGCCGGCCTGTGCAAGGACCCGGATCTGATGCCCGATCCCGAGGGCATGGCCAAGGCTTTGCGCGAGCCGCTGCTGAAGATCTTCCCGCCGGCCTTGCTGGGCCGTTTGGTCGCGATTCCCTATTACCCGCTGTCCGACGAAATGCTGGGGCAGATCGTTCGCCTGCAGCTGAACCGCATCAAGAAACGGGTCGAGGCGCGCTACAAGATTCCATTCGAGTATTCAGACGAGGTGGTGAAACTGGTGGTTTCGCGTTGCACCGAGTCGGAATCGGGTGGGCGAATGATTGATGCGATTCTCACGAACACCATGTTGCCGGATATCTCGCGCGAGTTTCTAACGAGGATGATGGTGGGGACTGATATTGAGCGCGTGAATGTCGGCATCAAGGAGGGAGCGTTCTGGTATGAGTTTGTGTGATGGTGACTTTGAAATGCAAGCAAAAGGCAAGATCCCGTTCTTGCGCGACAAAGCCTCGGCACGTTAAAACTTTAGAAGGACAAAATCATGGCATTAACAGAAGCAAGATGGAATGCGGTTGTAAGTAAAAAATACTTCACAACAAGCAGTTTCAAAAATCTTTCGGCTGCGGTCAAGACCTATCTGAAAGATAGTTCGAAACTTCCTGAACTGGCGGAGGCATGGGACAACTGGAACGAGAAGTTCATCAAAAAGGGGCAGGATTACAAGAAAAGTGATCGCTATGTTGTAGGCGGCGCGCTGGACGACATTGCGACCTTGGTGGCGGCGGTGCAAAGGAAGCGTGCTGCCACCCCCGTTCGTACAGCAACAGCCGATGCAAGAGCATGGGTCCGTAGCGTTGAAACCGAACTCAGGAAATGCCAGAAATGGGCATGCAACGACGTCGGAACCTTTCCCCAATGTATCAAAGATGGCGAGAGAAACCCTGATTATCAAAGAATCCGGTATCCCGACAACATTCGCCCGGTGGGAATGCCGATCCTCTCTCCCGATCGGAGCTGGCGAAAGGAGTCTTTAAGGAAGGCAGCGATGTCGGTGCGCATGGCGAGAGCTGGAGAATGTACAAATTACGCATATTATGCAGCCCATTGTCTGACTGAAAATGAGGGTCACCCACGGGTTGAAGTGGTGTCATGGGAAGGGAGGGGCCGGGCCAAGCATCTGTTCTGCATGGTCGGCAGAGAAGGCGGGGTTGGAGAAGATTTCTCGCTTCCAGCGATTGCCCATTGGAACAATGATATGGTGATTGTTGATTGCTGGGCGTTGACTTTGGGCTGGGATTGCGTGTACACCAAGCAAGATTATTGTTTCCGCGATGGGATGATGTTCCCATCTAAGGTGCAAATGGACTCCAATATCGCTTGGGACCCGGAACAGGCTGATGACATGCAGTCAGGGCTGAGAGGCACCGGCGCAAAACTCTGGTAACGGTGCATCGTGCAATCAGCCCAAGTTAGGCAACCAATGGGATGTGGGTTTAGGTCTTAAATTTAAAATCCACTAAACCCCATGCAAGATCGTCAATTTTAATTTCTTCATATAAAACATCTGAGTTCTATGGTGTTTTCTGGACTTTATTGAAGCACCAAAAAGGTGAAACAGCATGCCCTCAAATACCTCCAGCGCAACCAAACCTGTCAACCGCTGGCGTAGTACAAAGCAAGCAGCCAAAGCGGGCATGGCGGTGAGCAGCACGGGAGTTTCAGTGGCCGGGCAGGCACTGGGTGTGCCCAATGTTGCTTTGCTGGCGGCAGGTGCTGCAGCCTCGGCCACGGGTATTGGTCTGGTCGACGGGGGCTGCGCTGACGTTGACGGCCTCCACCCTGTCGGCCGTTTCGGCTCACAAGTCACGCTTGCACCGCAATGCCCTTGGAGAGATCCAAAAGCGAGTCAATGCATACGAATGCTGGCCGCTGATCGACAACAACCCCGACATCGAGTCGCGGCAGTTCACGGTGGCAGACGCGGCCGAGCACCAGAAACTGGTTGACGCAGTACTGCCCTATGCCATTGCTCAGAAGAGTAGCAAGTACCACCGCAAGGTGGTGGGTGCAGTGCCAGTGGTGGGCCTGTTGGAATCGGTGCGAGCCGTTGGAAAGAAAGCCTACAAGATGGCAAAGGGTACGCAAGGTGTGGAGCGCAAGGCCCACGCCCGCGCCCTTGCCAGCCACTTGATCACGCACAACTGCGCACTGGCTCAGGCCATCGTGGCTGAGCTATATAGCTTTGAGGAAATGCTGTGGCTCAAAGATCAAGACTACGACGAGGTCGTGAGGCTGATCGAAGAAAAGCTCAAGTCGACTTGAGCTGAGGGGAGACAGACTTGTGAGCGCGCGAAGTCACACGCGGAGTTGGCACCAGGGTTCAGAGACTCCTGTCCTCTCTCGCCCGACCTTCTGCCTTTGCCTGGCGTCAAGTCTCACCGCTCTCGAGCCACAACGAGGAACCTGAAATGGTTGATTGGACCAAGACCTTCAAGGCGGAGTACGACTTCGGAAGAAAGTTTCTCGCCAAGGAAAGCAATTTCGCCGAAGACTGGCAGCCCTTGGTGCGCAAGTTGCATCAGTTGATGAGCGATGAAGGCTTTGATGCGGGGCGCGCTCAGGCCTTGAGCGATTTGCGCAAGAAAGTGAAGCAAGGAGAGAGCACCTTGCTGGGCCACAAGACGGTGACTGAGGACAAGGGCATCCTCAGAGCCGTTGGCGGCTGGACTGACGCCGCTGACGGCGCACTGGACTCGCGCACGAAATCCCGAGCCGCCACGCTCAAGCTCTTGCGTCATGTGTATCTGCTCAATAAATCGGGAAACCGCAAGGTATGGCTCCTGTCGCTGCCCCAGGATTTCCACGATTGGCCCACCGACGATCTGCATGCCCGAGCAGCCACCGAGATCGCTGCCCGCCAGTTGCTGCGCAGCGACAACGAGCTGTTCTCGGACGAAGACAAAAAGAACCTCGCCAGTGCGACCCAACACGCTTTGGCCTGGTGCCAAAAGGCCGGTATCGTGCTGGCCAACGCTGCCAATGGCATCAGTGGCAAGCCCGGCGAAAAGAATGTGGCAGCCGTCAACCTGGTCAAGCGTTGGTTCGGCGACCCCGGGGCCAGTGTGGTCGACCTTGCCGGCTTCATAGCCACCTTGTCCACCGGCTTCAAAGCCATCATTGCAATGCTGAACAAGGGCCATTTCGTATTGACCGACTGGGTGCCGCTGCGTACGGCTTCGGTGCAAAACGATGTGGACTATCTGTACTCCGAGGCATTCACCTTTCGATCGCGTGCCGAGGGCATGGACACTGTCTACATTGAGCGCTCATTCTTTGGCCACGATGCCGGCGGAGTGGTCCACGGTCACAAGAATTGGGTGCGCATCCTTGTACACGAACTAACTCATCTGGTGTGCGGCACCGATGATGTCAACATCGGCAGAGCCCGGTACGCCCACTACGGCATTGGGCCACACGCAGGATTCCCTGGCAGCGCAGCCGTTCGCAATGCCGACAGCTGGGCTTTCTTCGCTGCTGACTGCGCCGGGGTGCTCACCGAAGGCGAGCGCAATCATGCGCTGAGAATCATATGAAACCGGCTTGGGCGGCATCTGCCGCCGCGCTTCTGTCATTGCTGCCTTCGTTTGCCCGGGCCTATGGTCCATCGCCAGCCGACACCGCCAAGGAGAAACTTCGCATGAATGGACCATCCATCAGCCGCCCATCTGCCCCCCAGGTGGCCGACATTGAGCATGAGGGCGTGCGCTATGTTCAGGACTCGCACGACAGCCGCAACGGTGATCAAGCTGGGGGATACCTCGCCGCCATCGACATTGCAAGCGGCCAGCGACTGTGGCGCCTGAAGGTGTACGAGGTGCCTGGCGCTCAAGTCACCGGCCAGCCCACACTGCCACGCTATTTCCGCTCGATGCAGCTGTTGCCGGGAGCGCAGGCACTGGAAATCGTCAACGAGGCCGGAGGCATTTACCGGGTGGATTTGGCCACACGCATGAGCACCCAGGTCGGCGGTCCCCCGGTCAGTGCGCCGGTGGAACCCAAGCTGCCACCCAAGGCGGAAGCAGACTGACACACCGGCCTCTGCTCAAGCAAAGGAACTGGCAGCGCTGAAGCGCGTGGCTGCGACTGCGGCGTTAGGCCTTCATTCGGCACCACACTCGACCAGGCCCATCATGAGAGATGGGACCTTTTTGCCTTTAGCGCGCGTTGGGATTCGCCAGCCTCCCTGCCAACCCAGCCAGTGCGCCGGCCGGCTCTGCGATCGACTGAAACCGCATCACCGTCACCGCATGCCGGTTTCGGTGGCTCAGCAACGGCATCAAACCCGCGTCCAAGATCACTTGGGCCGCGCGTTCGCTGAGATAGGTTTCGGCGCAGGCTTGCAGCTCCTTTTCGCCATCGCGCTCGAAGCTGAAGCTTGGCAGCTCAGCCAGTTCGCTTTCATCGCCGGGCTCGAAGTTCCAGCCCTGTTGACGGAAGGCGCGGGCGATGAGCAGGGCGGTGACCAAGGAGGAGGGCCCCCAGAGCAGGTGCTCATGCTCGGGCACTCCGGCCGGGAGCTCTTCGAAGGCAAAGGCCGTGATGGGGTCGCTGCGGCGGCCGTAGGGTGCGCGCAAAAGCAGGCGAGGGGCCGAGAGGCCGATCCAGGGTGCCAGTTCAGCGCTGCGGCGCAAGCGTTGCCAGCCCGTCAAGGCAGCAGGTTCGGCCAATGCCAGCTCCATGTCGGCCGCAGCCAGGAATGGGCCACCGGCCTTGGATGCAAGCACGCCCAAAGCAGCCAGCAGGCCGATGTCGGTGTCCGAGGGGCCAAAACTGAAAAGCCCGACGAGCAGGCTCCAGGCCTGCACATCCGGCGCGCCGTGGTTTCGCTCGACGAGGGCGCGGAACAGACCCGTGCGCGGGACATCGCCCTGCGCCGCGACCAGATCGGCGAGCAGCTCCTCACGGCTGACATCGAAGAGATGCAGCTGCAGTTGTTCATCCAGTTCGAGCTGTGACAGCAGCAAGTGCAGACCGCGCCAGGCGGACTCGATGGCCTGGAATTCAGGCGCATGCAGCAGCTGACGCATCTGCTCGGCAATCGCTAGATCAATTGACGCCAGCAGCGCCGCTTGCTGCGCCCCATGGTCAGGCACAACATGGGGGGCGACGATCTGGCGGACGAAGGCATCGAAGCCGGCCGGCGCTGCTTGAGCGGCAGCCGGCGTTTCTGTGTGACGAGCGGCGCCCCCCGGCCGGCCGCCCAGCAAGCCGGCCAGCAGATCGCCAGCGGCCTCTGCAGGCACGGCGCCTGCCCGCGAATCAGCCTTCGCTGAGTTCATCCCCAGCTCTGCCGCGGCTTGCGCAAACTGTGCCGGGTCCTGCAAACGCCGGCGCAGCTCGCGCAGAGAAGCAAACACGGGCACGCGCGCGAACAAGCTGTCGGGATGGAAGTCGTCAATGTCTTGAGCCTCGAAGGCCGTGGCGCCGACGGGCACCCTGGGCGCCAGGCGGCGCAGCAGATGGGGCAGGGTGTCTGCGTCCACCCGATGCGTCGGCCGTGTCGCAAGGTCGGCAGCAGCCGCTACACCACGGCGGCCGCTGAAGTTGCCGAGCAGGAGGATGCGCATGGGCTGTGCCTCATCTTGGCCCCGCGCCCGCGCCTTCGATGCAGCAGAAGGGCTCGAAAAATTGAACTCCAGACGTCCTGCCATGGTGTGTGCTCCCTTGAACTTGTGATGGGGGTGGCCCAGGTTCAGGCCCCTCGTTGAGCCGCGAACACATAGCCCGGCACGGGCCGATGGCTTTCGGTGCGCAGCGTCACCCGGCGAATGATCTGGGTGCTCAGGCCCGCTTTTTCGAGAACGCCGCGGACATAGCTTTCGCTGTGGCAGTAGCGCCCGTGCAGTTGCAGGCTGTAACCCGGTGCACTCGCGTCCTCGCGTGCCTCAAGCGTGAACACCAAATGCCCCGAGGGGCGCAGCGCTGCGGCTGCGGCCTCCAAGACCTGCTGCAGGACACCGAAATAGATCAGCGTGTCGGTGGAGACGATGAGGTCGAAGGCCGAGGGGTGCTCAGCAAGATAGGCGCTCAACTCCGCCTGCTCCAGTTGGTCGTAGCTCTTGAGTAGCGCTGCTTTGTCCAGCATGCCTTGCGAGAGGTCTACGCCCATCAGCTGCTGAGCGTAGGGCTTGAGGTAGGGCGCGCACAAGCCCGTGCCGCAACCGGCATCGAGCACCTGCAGCGCGGCCCGGGGCTCGCCCAGCAGCTCTGCCATCAACTCGGCGGCCTGCGCCGGTGCGCGGTAGTCGAGGCCCGCAAGCACGGTGTCGAAAGTCTCAGAGAAACGGTCGAAGACGTCTTTGACGTAACCGTCCGATGCACGCGTGTGCCTGGCCTCGCCACCGCATGAGGCGATCAAGTGCTCCACCACGGCATTGTCAGGATCGATCTTTTGCCACTGCTGGTACACAGCCAGAGCTTCTGGGGCACGCCCGCTGGCGGCCAGGGCACTACCCAGGTCCTGGTAGGCGCTGGCCGTGTAGGGCGCCAGCTCGATGGCTCGGCGGAACGCCGACAGCGCCTCCTCCAGCCGCCCGCATTTGCTCAGCATATTGCCCAGGTTGTGCCAGGCATCGGCAAAGTCGGGCTTGAGGTCGATGGCCTTCTGGTAGCTGGCGCGCGCTTCCTCGTGGCGCTTGAGCTTGGCCAGGACCACGCCCAAATTGCTGTGCGCCATCACGAACTCGGGGCGCAGGGCCATGGCCGCCCGGTAGCTGGCCTCTGCCTCTTCAAACTGGCCCAGCTCCTTGTGGACATTGCCGAGGTTGTTGTGGGCATCCACATAAGCTGGCACGAGCTCGACCGCCCGCCGAATCATGCGCACCGCCTCCTGCGGGTGGCCGAGCTGGTGCTCCGCCACACCGAGGTAATGCAAGGCATCTGGCATGTCTGGCGCGAACTGGAGCAAGACCCGGTAGTGATCCGCGGCCGCCTGGATCTGGCCCTGCTGGTGCTTGCTCATGGCGGCCTTGAGGCCCTGCTGCAGCTGGGAGGCCGCAGCCGCATTCGTGCTGGACCGCTTGTGTTTGCGAGAGTTCATCGGGCGCTACCGTGCAAGCGCAACCTATTCGCTCGATCGATCGAACGGCGGCGCAGACGCCAAAAAGAAAGGCCGGCTGCTGACGCTTTCACACGCCAACACCGGCCATCAGCCCAGCCCGGAGCTCAGCGGCCCAGCGTGACGCGACGGTTCTCCGCTGCGGTCGGAGCATCTGGGCGCAGCAGGTCTTTGGAACCGACGCCCGTCACTTCCAGCATGCCAGCATCCGCACCCTTGTTGACCAGATAACGTTTCACTTCCTCGGCACGGCGCTGCGACAGCTGCAAATTTCCGGCTGCGTTGCCGCTGCTGTCGGCATGGCCGACGATGCGGATCTTCTGTGCGGCGCCGCGCTTGGCTTTCAAGACTTCGGCAAACACGTCCAGCTGTTGCTTCAGCGAATCCGGCAGCACGGCCGAGCCCAGGGCAAAGGCCACGGCGCTCAGCGAGAAGGTGGTGGCGGGCTTGAAGCCCATGCACTTGAAGCCGTTCTTGATCAGCTCCTCACACATGTCCTCGGGGAACAGGCCTTCCTTGACGGCAGCCAGGTCGGGCACTTTGCTGCCCAGGTCGAGCACCGCAGGCGCAGCAGCCGAGGCAGCCGAGGCCGGAGGGGTCGGTGCTGCCGCCGGTGCCGCCTGCGCAGCCCCGGCGGCAACCGCGGCACAAGCCACAAGCGCCGCCGCATACACGCCACGAACCCGTGAGCTCAAGGAAGTGGCGGCCGTCAAAGTGGGGATGTGTTCGGTGGACATGGTGTGTGCGTTCCTCGTGCGGAGAAGCCGCTGAAATTGAGCGGCGGTCAGCCGTTTGGCCTGGGCGATTTTGAAGCAGGGAAACTCAAGCAAGTGCATGGAAACTAGGGTTTTCCATAGCAATGCTGGATTATTGATCAGCGCACGGAATATCGGAATGACCCGAAGTCGCTTTGCGACAAATTCACGAAAGGCGAGGGCCCAAAAAACCCGGGGCGCTGGTCAGGCCACCTTGCCACTTTTCGGCGCAAGTTTCCGCTCCCACGCTTGCGCGGGAATATGCACACCACCCCAGATGGCGATATATCCAACCCTAGAATTTGCGATCGATTCTAGAAATCGGGCTTTGACAGGGTTTTCGTGAAAAAACAGGTTCAAGTGGTATGGCCGGTCTCGCTGCTGGCACTGGCGCTGCATTCATCCGCAGCACTGGCGCAGGGCGTCAGCACGCCTGTCGTGGTTCCGCGGGCGTCCGATCTCAGCCCCAAGCTGGAGCCTGCAGACAGCGATCGGCGCCTGCTGCCGCAACGCGCGGTCCCGCGCGAGCTTCAGAAACCTGAAGACGAGGTTGTGCTCGACGTGGAAGGCTATGCCGTCCCCGACGACGCACCGGAGGCCTTGAAGCTTGCCTTGGCTCGCCTCACCGCGCCGTATGTCGGCAAAAACAAGAGCTGGGAAGACCTGGTGAACGCCAAGGACGCGGTGACACGCTTCTTGCAAAGCGAACTGGGTTATTACCTCGGCTATGCCTTCATCCCGGAGCAAACGCCGGACCGGAACATCATTCAACTGGCCGTGCTCGAAGGGCGCCTCGATCAGGTTCGCTTGATCTGGGATGAACAGCCTTGGTTGGTGGACAAGGCGGTGGTCGAGTCCTATCTGGCGCAGCTGGAGCCTGGCAGCATCCTCACGGTCAGCCAGGTGGAGCGCATCGTGTTCCTGCTCAACGATCTGCGGGGCGTGGTGGCCAGCTTTGAAATTGAACCGGGGCGACGCCCCGGAACCGCCACCCTGGTCGTTCGGCCGCAGCGAGAACGCCGCCTGGCCTACAAGGTGGATGCCGACCTGAACGGCTCGCGTTTCATCGGCCTGGGCCGCTTCGGCGCCCAAATGACGATCGCCAGCCCATTCGGCCGGGGCGACAGCGCCTCTCTCAGCGGCCTGAGCTCCGTCAACGCAGGCATGAAATTCCTGCTCGGCAGCTACAGCAGCCCGATCGGCGCACGCGGCCTGCGGGGCGGTGGGGCGCTCACCCTGGTGCGTTACGCACTGGACAAAAAGGAATTCCCGATTGGCCGAAGCGGCAGTGCGGTCAACGTCAACGCCTTTGGCTTGTACCCGGTGATCCGCTCCCGCAATCTCAACTGGTTCGCCTTGGTGGCGTATGACGCCAAACACTACGACGACCGTGAGGAAGCCTCGGCCTCACAAACCAAAAAACAAGTTCAGAGTATCAGTATTGCTGGCAACGGAGATATTCGTGACAGTTTATTGACGGGCGGCGTGAACAGTTATGACCTGAATATTTCGAGCGGCCAAGTCAAATACATCACCAATCGCCCTACGGGTTTGACGGACGACGATCGATATACCAAGCTGAATGTTTCAGTATCCCGCCTGCAAAACCTGTTGACCGGCCGTTTGCTCGCCTACCTGAGTGTGCGCGGCCAGTACAGCCTCAACAATCTGGACACCACCGAGCAGTTCCGCCTGGGCGGCCCCGATGGTGTGCGCGCGTTTGCCAACGGTGAGGGCACGGGTGACTCGGGCCTGCTCGCCAGCCTCGAACTCCGCTCGCCGCTGAGCACGCTGCTCACCAGCCAATGGGCGCAAGAAACGGTGTTGGCCCTGTTCGCGGATTACGGCCAGGTGACCTTTCGCCGCCACCCGGCAAGCGGGCAAAGCGCAACGGGCGCAAGCAGCGCATCCAGCTCGGGCAACTCTGCGTCCTACTCGGGCGTGGGTCTGGGCCTGGCCTGGGCGCGACCGGGCTTGTACGCCCTGCGCCTGAGCATCGCCAAACCGATCAAGGGCACGCCGACGGGCGACACCGTGAAGAAAGATCCGCGGCTGTACGCACAGTTCAGCGCCTTCTTTTGAAACCTCGATCCACCGCCTCCCACCGTTTGCCCAACCTGCTCCACACCATGCGCACCCCCACTTTCAAGCTGGACCTAACGACCTTGCCGACCTCGGTCGAGTCCCTGCGCCTGAGCCCGGTGTGCCTGGCCGCCCTGGTGGCCAGCGGGCTGGCAGGGGTTGTGCCGTGCGCCAGCGCCACGCCGCAGGGTGGCACGGTCACCAGCGGCGCGGCGACCATCCTCACACCCAAGGCCGGCCAGATGGAGATCCGGCAAGGCAGCGACACCGCCAGCATCGACTGGCGCAGTTTTTCCATCGGCAGCAACGAGTCGCTGCGCATCGTTCAACCGTCGAGCCAATCGGTGCTGGTCAACCGCGTGATCGGCAATGATCCCAGCCAGATCCTGGGCCGACTCGATGCCAACGGCCGTGTTTTCCTCAGCAACCCGCGCGGCATCTTGTTCGGCCGCGATGCCGTGGTGGACGTGGGAGGCCTGCTCGCCACCACCTTGGCCATTTCCGGCGGTGGCTCGCAATACAGCCTGAGCGGCGGCAGCGAAGCACCCGGCAGCATCGTGGTCGAAGGTCAGCTGCGCGCACCGGGCGGTCTGCTCGCATTCGCCGGCCCACAGATCACCCTCGGCGGCCAATTGGAAGCGCAGCGCGTGGCCGCCGCCGCGGTCAATGCGGTGCACATCGACATCGATGGCGACGGCCTGGTCTTCTTCAAGCCGCGCAACGACGAGCAACTCGATGCCAAGCTCAAGGTCTTGGGCTCCATCAAAGCCGACGGTGGTGTCGTTGACCTGCGCGCCGCGGCGCGGGCGGGCTTGGCCGACACGGTCTTGAACATGGACGGCCTGGTGCAGGCGCGCGCCATCGGCACCCGCAATGGCCAGGTCTTCATCAATGGTGGCGCCGTCGGTGACACGGTCATCACGGGCAAGATCGACGTCAGCGGTGCCGGCGCGGGCGAGCGCGGCGGCGAGGTGAGGGTGTTGGGAGAGCGGGTGGGGCTGTTTGGCTCGGCTTTGATCGACGCCTCGGGTGCTGCGGGCGGCGGCCTGGTGCACGTGGGTGGGGGCTTCCAGGGGCAGGGCGAGCCACTAAATGCCAGCATGACCGTGGTGGGCGCCAAGGCCAGCATCCAGGCCAGCGCGACGGACCGGGGCGATGGCGGGCAGGTGGTGGTTTGGGCCGATGGCCACACCACTTTCGCTGGCAGCATTGAAGCGCGCGGGGGGGCGAGCGGTGGCGATGGTGGCCGGGTAGAGACATCGGGCAAACGAACCTTGCAAGCCACCGGCGCGGTCAATGCGGGTGCCAGCCACGGCAAAGGCGGAACTTGGCTGCTAGACCCGAACGATATCTCGATCGAGAACGTGGGAGCGAACAGCGATGTCGATGGCAGCTTTACGTCCACGGATGACAGCGCAGTGGTCAGCAATACGTTGCTGGGAGATGCTCTAAAGGATGGCACGACCATTAGGGTCCAAGCTGGATCTTCAGGCCTCAATAGCGAGGCGGGCCGCATCACCGTCAACGCGACCGTCACATCGTTTGGTAGCGCTACGCTGACACTGGATGCGCGGGGTGACATTGTTTTCACTTCCAGCGGCAAGTTGTTGGCTGGCGCCGGGCAGACACTGGCGGTCAATCTGAATGCAGGCTCCAACGCGACATTCACCACACCGGGTAGCAGCAACAGCGCCATCACCATGGATGCCGCATCGGTGGTCAGCACGGGAGGTGCCAACTTCAGCGCGACTGCCAAATCCACAGGCGTGACTTTGGCTGGTATCTCGACCGGTACAGGCAGCCTCACAGTGAACTCAAACGGCGGACATCGGGCAGAGCTCGGCCCTTACGGTCGGCGGTGCAGCCAGCTTCAATGCCGGCGCTGCAAGCATTGGGCTGAGCAACCCCTCTAACAATTTCACAGGCGCGGTGAGCCTGAGCAACACCGGGGCGAACAACGTCCAGCTGACTGACTCCAACGCCTTGACGCTCGGGACGCTGAATGTCGCCGCGGGCAACCTGACCGTGAACTCAACGGGCGCGCTGAACCTGGGCACCGGCACGGTGGGTGGCAACCTGGTCGCGGCCTCCAACGGCGGCGCCATCACGCAGGCTGCTGGCGGCTTGAGTGTGGGTGGCAACAACAACCTGCAAGCCGGTGCGGCAGCAATCACGCTGACCGAGAGCAGCAACAACTTCACCGGCGCGGTAAGTCTGAGCAATAGCGGATCGAACAACGTCCAGCTGACTGACGCCAACGCCTTGACGCTCGGGACGCTGAATGTCGCCGTGGGCAACCTGACCGTGAATTCCGCGGGCGCGCTGAACCTGGGCACCGGCACGGTGGGTGGCAACCTGGTCGCGGCCTCCAACGGCGGCGCCATCACGCAGGCTGCTGGCGGCTTGAGTGTGGGTGGCAACAGCAGCCTGCAAGCCGGTGCGGCAGCAATCACGCTGACTGAGAGCAGCAACAACTTCACCGGCGCGGTAAGTCTGAGCAATAGCGGATCGAACAACGTCCAGCTGACCGACACCAACACCTTGACGCTCGGGACGCTGAATGTCGCCGTGGGCAACCTGACCGCGAATTCGACCGGCGCGCTGAACCTGGGCACGGGCACCGTGGGTGGCAATCTGGTCGCAGCCTCCAACGGCGGGGCAATCACGCAGACTGCAGGCGGCTTGACGGTGGGCGGCAGCAGCAGCCTGCAAGCCGGAGCGGCCGCGATCACGCTGACTGAGAGCAGCAACAACTTCAGCGGCGCGGTGAGCCTCAGCAACACTGGGGCAAACCAAGTCCAGCTGACCGACGCCAACGCCCTGACGCTCGGGACGCTGAATGTCGCCGCGGGCAACCTGACCGTGAATTCGACGGGCGCGCTGAACCTGGGCACCGGCACGGTGGGTGGCAACCTGGTTGCGGCCTCCAACGGCGGCGTCATCACGCAGGCTGCTGGCGGCTTGAGTGTGGGTGGCAATAGCAACCTGCAAGCCGGTGCGGCAGCAATCACGCTGCCCGAGAGCAGCAACAACTTCACCGGCACGGTAAGTCTGAGCAATAGCGGAGCGAACAACGTACAGCTGACTGACGCCAACGCCTTGACGCTCGCGACGCTGAATGTCGCTGTGGGCAACCTGACCGTGAACTCAACGGGCGCGCTGAGTCTGGGCACGGGCACGGTGGGCGGCACGCTGGTCGCCGCTTCCAACGGCGGCGCCATCACGCAGGCTTCAGGCGGTTTGACGGTGGGCGGCAGCAGCAACATCCAAGCCGGTGCTGCTGCGATCACGCTGACCGAAAACGCCAACAGCTTTGTGGGAGCGGTCTCTCTGAACACCAGCGGTTCCGCTGCCGCTGCGATCAAGAGCAGCAGCTTGAACCTGGCCACGAGCACGGTCGGCGGGGCACTGACAGCCATCGCCAGCAGCGGCGGCATCAGCCAAACCGGGGCGATCACCACCGGGGTCGCGGGCAGCAGCTTCTCCGTCCTCACAGCCGGCCAATCGATCGACCTGTCCACGCAGGCCAACAGCCTGGCCGGGCTGGTCAACGGCAGCGATGCGTTCAACACCCAAGGCAATCTCGGCCTGAGAAACCTGGCCGGCATCCAGCTCGGCAGCACCACGGTCAGCGGCAACCTGGTCCTCACCTCCGACACGGGCGCCATCAGCCAGACCGGAGCCTTCAACGTCGGCGCCGACGGCAGCAGCTTCACCACCAGCGCAGCAGGCCAGGACGTCACCCTTTCCTTGGCCAATGCCTTCAACGGCAAGACGGTCGCGATCCACAGCGGCGCCGACGCCAGCCTCACCGCCGAAGCACTCAAGTTCGCCAGCAGCACCATCGGTGGCAAGCTGGTCGCTACGGCCAGCAGCGGCAGCATCACCCAGACTGGCGCGCTGACCCTGGGCGCCGACGGCAGCAGCTTCTCGACCGCCGCCGGCCAGGCCATCACGCTGGGCAGCGCCAATGTGCTCAACGGCAAGACCATCGCGCTCAACAGCGGTGCCGACGCCAGCATCAGCGCCGACACGCTCAAGTTCGCCACCAGCAGCATCGCAGGCAAGCTCACCGCCACGGCCAGCACCGGCGCCATCACCCAAACCGGCGCGCTGACCCTCGGCGCCGATGGCAACAGTTTCAGCTCCGCCCAGGCGATCACGCTGAACAGCGCCAATGTGCTCAACGGCAAGACCGTCGCGCTCAACAGCGTTGCAGACGCCAGCATCAGCGCCGACACGCTCAAGTTCGCCGCCAGCACCATCAGCGGCAAGCTGGTCGCCACGGCGAACAGCGGCAGCATCAGCCAAACCGGGGCATTGAACCTCGGCGCCGACGGCAACAGCTTCTCGACCGCCGCCGGACAGGCCATCACGCTGGGCAGCGCCAATGTGCTCAACAGCAAGACCGTCGCGCTCAACAGCGGCGGCGATGCGGCCATCACGGCCGACGCGCTCAAGTTCGCGGCCAGCACCATCAGCGGCAAGCTCGTCGCCACCAGCAACTCCGGCAGCATCACCCAGACCGGCCTGCTGAACCTCGGCGCGGACGGCAACAGCTTCAGCTCGGCCCAGGCGATCACGCTGAACAGCGCCAACCTGTTCAACGGCAAGACCGTCGCGCTCACCAGCAGTGCCGACGCCAGCATCAGCGCCGATGCGCTCAAGTTCGCCACCAGCACCATCGCTGGCAAGCTGATTGCCACGTCCAGCACAGGCACCATCACCCAGACGGGCGCGCTGAACCTCGGTGCCGATGGCAACAGCTTCACCACCAGCACGGCCGACCGGGCGATCACCCTGACGTCCGCCAATGTGTTCAACGGCAAGAGCGTGGCGCTGAACACCAGCGGCAGCGCTGGCCACGCCAGCCTCACTGGCGACGCGCTCAAGTTTGGCAGCGGCGCCATCGGCGGCCGCATGACAGCCATCGCCAGCAGCGGCGGCATCAGCCAAACCGGGGCGATCACCACCGGGGCCACGGGCAGCAGCTTCTCCGTCCTCACCGCCGGCCAATCGATCGACCTGTCCACGCAGGCCAACAGCCTGGCCGGGCTGGTCAACGGCAGCGATGTGTTCAACACGCAAGGCAATCTCGGCCTGAGAAACCTGGCCGGCATCCAGCTCGGCAGCACCACGGTCAGCGGCAACCTGGTCCTCACCTCCGACACGGGCGCCATCAGCCAGACCGGTGCCTTCAACGTCGGCGCCGACGGCAGCAGCTTCACCACCAGCGCAGCAGGCCAGGCCGTCACCCTTTCCTTGGCCAATGTCTTCAACGGCAAGACGGTCGCGATCCACAGCGGGGCCGACGCCAGCCTCACCGCCGAAGCACTCAAGTTCGCCAGCAGCACCATCGGTGGCAAGCTCACCGCCACGGCCAGCAGCGGCAGCATCACCCAGACCGGCGCGCTGACCCTGGGCGCCGACGGCAGCAGCTTCTCGACCACCGCCGGCCAGGCCATCACGCTGAACAGCGCCAATGTGCTCAACGGCAAGACCATCGCGCTCAACAGCGGTGCCGACGCCAGCATCAGCGCCGACACGCTCAAGTTCGCCGCCAGCACCATCGCAGGCAAGCTCACCGCCACGGCCAGCACCGGCGCCATCACCCAGACCGGCGCGCTGACCCTCGGTGCCGACGGCAACAGTTTCAGCTCCGCCCAGGCGATCACGCTGAACAGCGCCAATGTGCTCAACGGCAAGACCGTCGCGCTCAACAGCGGTGCAGACGCCAGCATCAGCGCCGACACGCTCAAGTTCGCCGCCAGCACCATCAGCGGCAAGCTGGTCGCCACGGCGAGCAGCGGCAGCATCAGCCAAACCGGGGCATTGAACCTCGGCGCCGACGGCAACAGCTTCTCAACCGCCGCCGGACAGGCCATCACGCTGGGCAGCGCCAATGTGCTCAACAACAAGACCGTGGCGCTCAACAGCGGCGGCGATGCCGCCATCACGGCCGACACGCTCAAGTTCGCGGCCAGCACGGTCGGCGGCAAGCTGATCGCGACCAGCAACTCCGGCAGCATCACCCAGACCGGCCTGCTGAACCTCGGCGCGGACGGCAACAGCTTCAGCTCGGCCCAAGCCATCACGCTGGGCAGCGCCAATGTCCTGAACGGCAAGACCGTGGCGCTCACCAGCAGCGCCGACGCCAGCATCAGTGCCGATGCGCTCAAGTTCGCCGCCAGCAGCATCGGTGGCAAGCTCATCGCCACGGCCAGCACCGGCTCCATCACCCAGACCGGCGCGCTGAACCTCGGCGCCGATGGCAGCAGCTTCTCGACCGCCGCCGGCCAGGCCATCACGCTGAACAGCGCCAATGTCTTCAACGGCGAGACGGTGGCTCTCAGCAGCGGCGCCGACGCCAGCATCGCGGCCGATGCGCTCAAGTTCGCCGCCAGCACGGTGAACGGCAAGCTGCTCGCCACCAGCAACAGCGGTGGCATCAGCCAGACCGGTGCCCTGAACCTCGGCGCCGACGGCAATGTTTTCCAATCCGCCCAGGGCGTCACGCTGGCCAGCGCCAATCTCTTCAATGGCAAGACCGTCGCGTTCATCAGCGGCAGCGATGCCAGCATCACCGCTGATGCGCTGAAGTTCGCCAGCAGCACCATCGGCGGCAAGCTGGTCGCCACAGCCAGCGCGGGCGCGATTACCCAAACCGGTGGCTTGAACCTGGGCGCCGACGGCAACAGCTTCACCAGCTCGGCGGGCCAGGCGATCAGCTTGACCGGCGCGAATGTACTTAACGGCAAGACGGTGGCCATCCACAGCGGCGCTGGCGCCAGCATCAGCGCCGACGCTCTGAAGTTCGCCGTCAGCACGGTCAGCGGCGATTTCACAGCCACCGCCACCAGCGGCGCCATCAGCCAGAGCGGCGCACTCAGCATCGCGGGCACGAGCCACTTGAACGCGGGCAGCAACGCCATCAACTTGAGCCAGGCCAATGATTTCCAAGGCCTGGTGCACCTGGCCGGCGGCGACACCCAGGTTCGCGATATCAACAGCCTCGCACTCGCCACGGCCCAGGTCGGCAATCTGACGCTCAACAGCCAGGGCGCACTGAACCTGGGAACCACAACAGCCAGCCAGCTGACGGCCACCAGCCAAGGTGGCGCCATCACGCAGACCGGAGTCTTGACCGTTGCTGGCGACAGCAGCCTGGATGCGGGCAGCGGCTCCATCGTCCTGACACAGGCCAATGCGCTGGCCGGCCGCGTTTCGCTGACCGGTGGCAGCGCCGAGCTGAACAATCAACAGGCTTTGAGCCTGGGCAACCTGAGCGTGGGCGCGCTCGGCGTGAGCAGCCAGGGGCCGCTCAACCTGGGCAGTGGCCAGGCCGGCAGCCTGGTGGCCAACAGCCATGGCGGGGCCATCACGCAGAGCGGCGCCTTGCAAATCGCCGGAAGCAGCCAGCTGAACGCCGGTGCTGCGGACATCACCCTGGATCAAGCGGGCAATGACTTCCAATCCACCCTGTCGCTGACCGGCGGGCGGGTGCAGCTGCGCGACCAGAATGCCCTGAGCCTGGGCACGCTGCAGACCGGTGCGCTGACCCTGCGCAGCCAGGGCGCGCTGCTGCTGGGCGCCGGGAACTTGGCCAGCCTGGACGCGCGCAGCGAGGGCGGCGCCATCACGCAAAGCGGTGTGTTGCGAGTGCTCGGCGATGCCTCGCTGAATGCGGGAAGCGGGGCCCTGCAGCTCACCCAAGCCAATGAGTGGCGCGGCGCCGTGCGCGTTGACGCCGCGACGGTGAACCTGAACAGCGCCACGGCCCTGAACCTGAGCCTGGCCAGCGGCGGGGCCGCCGTGCTGCGAGCGGCTGGCGACCTGCAGCTGTCCGGGCAGTCTCAGTCATTGGACGCAGCCAGCGGTGCTGCCATCACCTTGGGTACGACGCAAGTCGATCAACAGCTCATCTTGAGCAGCCAGCAAGGCCTGCGCCAGTCGGCGGGAAGCGCCTTGCAGGTGGGCGGTGGCAGCCAGATCCTGGCGGCAGGCCAAACGGTGGATCTCCGTGGCACGCAGGGCGGGCCCAGCAACCGCTTCGGTGGCGAGATCGACATCCAGGCTGCAAGCCTTCAGCTGCGGGCCCAGGGGCCGTTGCGCGCCGCGCTGCACACCAGCGCGGGCGCCGAGCTCGATGCCCTCAACGATGCCGTCCAACTGCGCGGCCATGTGGGCGGCGATCTGCTCAGCCACAGTGCGGCTGACACGACGATCGCCGGCTTGCAGGTCGATGGTGGGGCCCAGATCACGGCCGGCACCAGCCTTGGCCAGAGCGCTGCCCTGCACGTAGCGGGCGCCAGCCGCATCAGCAGCGGCACCGGCAGCCTGAACCTGGAGCAGGCCGACAACCAGTTCGGCGCCGCCGTGCAGCTGCAAGCCGGAGGCGCCGCCCGCCTGCGCGCCGCCAGCGCGCTGGACGTGGTGATCAACAGCGGCCCGGGCGACAGCCGGGTCGAAAGCCTGGGCAATCAACTTACGGTGACAGGTCAAACGGCCGGTGCGCTGCAGCTGGAGAGCGCCGGCAGCCTGAATCTGGGGACGCTGCAAACCGCCGCAGGCCTGCAAGCCCGGGCTGAGCAGGGCGTGAGCCAGAGCGCGGCCCTGAACCTCGGCGCCGCAAGCCGCATCGAATCGCGGCGCGCCGCACTGTTTCTGGACCATGCGGACAACCGCTTCCAGGGCTCGCTGCAACTCCAGTCCGGCGGCAGCCTGGATCTGAACAGCGCCGGCAATCTCGACCTGAACCTGGTGAGCGGGCAGGGCGCCCGCATCAACAGCCTGGGCAGCTTGAGTATGTCAGGGCAGAGTGCAGGAGCTTTGCGCAGCCGCAGCGCGACCACCACAGCATTCGCGGGCTTGCAGGTGGCGGAGAGCCTGGACAGCGAGGCCTCGTCCTTCAGCCAGAGCGGCGCCCTGATCGTGGGCCGCGACGCGCAGCTTCGCGCCACCGCTGGCGGTGCCCGGCTGGATCAGGCGGGCAATCGCTTTGGCGGTGCGCTGAGCCTCTCGGCCTCGGGCGGGGCCAGCCTGAGCAGCAGCCAGGACCTGGTCTTGACCCTGCAGACCGAGGAGCAGGCCTCCATCCAGCTCGGCCAGGGCCAGCTGACGCTGTCGGCCCAGGCACGCAAGGGTTTGAGCGTGGAAAGCGGCGGCGGCGTCCAGCTGGCCGCCAGCCAGGTGGACGGCGTCTTGAGCATCCAGGCGCAGGGCTCGGTGACGCAAAACGCCGCGCTGCGCAGCAAGGGCTTGTTGCTGACCGGCCCCGGCGCGGTGCAGCTGACCCATGCTGACAACCAGATCGGCAGCCTGGCGGTGCGCAGCGCGGGCGTCGCCGAGGGCGCCATCGCCGTGCGCAGCGCCAGCGCGCTTCGCGTGGCGACGCTGCAGGGCGTGGGGGGCGAGAGCGTCGCAGGCATTCAGCGCCAAGGTGACGTCAGCCTGCAGACTGGCAGCGCCGGCCTGTCGCTGGAGGCGGGCATCGCGACCGGCTCGAACACGCTGAGGCTCGAATCCAGCGGAGCGGTCAGCCAGAACGAGGCCGCCACCATCCAGGCTGCGCGCCTGGCCTTGCTGGGCGCCGGCAGCTTCCAGCTGCAGTCTGCCGGCAATCGCATCGATGCCGTGGCCATGAGCGGCACGCCGGCAGGGGCGGGCCTCAGCGCCGCGCGCGACGGCAGTGTCAGCTTGCGCACGGCGGGGGCGCTGCAGGTCGACACGGTGCAGGGCCTGCAAGGCATTCAGCGCCAAGGCGATGTCAGCCTGCGCAGCGACAACGGTGCCCTGCGTCTGAACCAGGCGGTGCAAGCCCAAGGCAGCCTGTTGGTCTTGCAGGCTGTGGGCAACGTGAGCCAGGCCAGCGGCGCCACGGTGCAGGCCACCGGCCTGGAGCTGCGCGGTGCAGGCGCGGTGCAGCTGGATCAGGCGGGCAACCGGGTCGAACGCCTGGCGGCCCTCGGGGGCGGCGGGGCCGCAGGCAGCGACGGCGCCCTGCGCTTCCTCAACAGCGCGGCGCTGGAGCTGGGCACGGTGCTGTCCAGCGGTGTGCAGCGCCAGGGCGATGTCAGCGTGCGCAGCAGCAGCGGCGATTTGCTGCTCAGCCAGCCCATCCAGCTGGGCGGTGCCACCCTGCGCCTGAACAGCGCGCAAGGCCGCATTCAGCAAAGCGGCGGCCGCATCGAGGCGGGCGACTTGGGCCTGCGCGCGGCCGAGGGCATTGCATTGGAGCAGGACAACGCCTGGTCGGGCCGCGTGGCGGCGCGCAGCGAGCGCGGCGACCTGCTGCTGCGCAACAGCCAGGGCTATACCCTGGCCGAGATCGCCGGGGATGGCGATTTGTTCGCAGGCACACGCGGCCTCGCAGCGCCCGCGGCCGGTGCGGCCGTGGTCCTGAACACGGGCAGCGGCCTGGTGCAGCAGGCTGCGGGCGCTGGCATTCTGGCGGAAGGGCTGGAGCTGCAAGGTGCTGCCGCCTACAGCCTCAAGGACGCCAGCAACCAGGTGCAGCGCTTTGCTGCCGTGCAAGGTGGCGCCAACGATGGCGCGATCGACTACGTCGACCAGGACGGCTTCGAGGTCTCCAGCGTCAAGGCCAGCGGCATCCAGCGCTCCGCTCGCGTGCAGCTGAGCAATGCGGCCGGGCAGTTGACGCTGGAGCCGCAAGCGGCCTCCCTGGTCAGCCTGCAGGGCGGCACCGTCAGCGTGGCCAGCCCGCAGCTGGTGGACGGGCAGCTCAGCCTGCCGGTCTTCACCTTGTCCGGCACCATCGCCCTGGACAAAGGCCAGCTCAGCCTCAAGGCCTTGCAAGGCGCCAAGGTCGATGCCGAGCGCCTGGGCCGGTACCAGGCCGAGCTGGGCTTGGCCAAGGAGGTCATCCTCGTCGACGCAGCCGGCCGCCCCGTCAAGATCCTGGCCGATGTGTTCGTGCAGAACTCGGGCGCCATCCGCGTGGCCGAGGGCGCGCATCTCCATCTGCAGGCGGAGCAGGGCGCTTCGGCCAGCCTGCTGCAGACCGGCAATGATTTCAGCGGCGGCTTCAGCGCCAGCCTGGGCAAGGCCAAAGCGGCAGGCAGCACGGAAGACCGCGGCCCCCGGTCCTTGCTGCAGCTGGCGGGCCAGACCATCCAGTTGAAGAACGAAGGGGTGGCGGCCGATCTGCTGCATTTCACCGCCGATCGCATGAGCACCGTGGATCAGGCCCAGATCACGGCGCGCATGAGCTTCAACAACACCCTGGGCACCCTGACCCAGATGCCGGCTTTGGTGTTCAACTTTGGCAGCCAGGCCGCCACACCCAGCAATCCCAACCCCTTCGGCGTACAGCCCTCGGGCAGCTTGAAAGTACAGGTGGGCACCGACGGCCTGGCGGCGCAAGGCGGGGCGGAAGCCGGCTATGTCAGCCTGCGGCCGAACACGCGACTCGACCCGGCACGCACCCAGAGCCTGATTGCCAACCGCGCAGCCATCTATCTGTCTGGGCGTGACACCGGCGTGGCGGGCTATCTGTTCTTCTACGACGGTGCTGGCGTGCAAACCGAGATCCCGATCTACTACAACGGCTACGCGCCCAGCTCACCGCAGGTGGAAGGGGCTTTGGCCTCGATTGCCTCGGTGTCCGAATCGGCACGCCGCGATCGCTTCGAAGAGGCCGTGCGCACCGAAAACGTGGCCTCGCGCCTGCGCGGCGGCGTGATCACCGAGGTGGGTCCGGGCAGCCCGGCCACCAAGGGCAGCGCAGGGGCAGCCGCGCCGGCCGGCTGCAGTGTGTCCGGCGGTGATGGCCGCAGCGGGCAGAGCCCGCTGAGCTGTGCCTCAGGCGGCTGAACCCAAAGCCCTGCCGCCCACCGGCCTGCCGCAGGGCTGCGGGCAGGGCGGGCGGCAGTTGTAGAAAATCGCCGCTTGCGCAAGACTGCAGCCGCTGCAGGCGGCACCCCACCCACCGGTCGCACCTGCGGCCTGCACCCCATGTCCTGGAGAACATCATGAGCAGCAGCAAACCCACCAGCCGGCCCCGTCGCCTGGCCCTGAAAGCCGGTGGTGCCATGGGCCTGGCCCCCTTGCTGATCGGCAGCGGCCCGGCCGCGGCGCAGTACGGCAGCAGCTATGGCCGAACGTCTGCCCCTGCACCGGCACCCGCTCCGGCCCCTGCGCCCATGCCCGCGCCGGCGCCCACCACGGCATCGCCGCTGAACAGCGGCCCGGTCGATGAAGTGCGCCTGGCGCTGCTGCTGGGCAATAACGAGTACCCCGCGCAGCAAGACCTGCCGCCCATCCCCAAGAACATCCGCGACCTCAAGGCCTCGCTGGAAGCCAAGGGCTTCGCCGTCACCGATGCCTTGAACCTGGACTTGCCGCGCTCGCGCGCCGCCATCGACGCGTTTTCGCGCACCGTGGCCGCATCGCCGCCGAACGCGACCATCTTTTTCTATTTCGCTGGCCACGGTGTGCAAGACCAGGCGCGCAATCTGCTGATCTCCGCCGGCGTCAACCCGAGCGTGCTCGGCGATGTGCAGAGCGGCAGCCTGGAGCTCAATCTGGATGTGGTGGGGCCGCTCGCGCCGCGCACCACGGGCGCCACCTACGCAGTGATCGACTCCTGCCGCGTCTCGCTGCGCAGCGCCCTGCGCGACCGCGACGGCCTCAACCAGGTTGAAGCGCCGGTGGGCTGCCTGATTGCCTTCTCAACTGCGGCCGGCAAGCCGGCCATCTCCTCCGCCCTGCCGACCGAGAACACCTTCTACACCGCCTCGCTGGTGAAGGTACTCAACGCCAGCAGCGAGGACACCAGCTTTGTCGACCTCTTCAAGATGGTGCGGCGAGATGTCCGCGACACCATGTTGAACCATCCGATCAAAGAGATCCGCATGGTGGCGCAAGACCCCTTCATCGCCGACAACACGCGCGTCAACGTGCCCTTGCACCGCCGCAGCGCGGCCCAGATCGCCCAGGCCCAGGCCGTGACCCAGGCAGAAGAAGAATCGATGTGGCGAGAGATTCAAGCAGGCCTCTGGCCCGCCGATATCGTGCGCCTGTGCAGCAAGTACATCGAGCAGTTCCCGCAAGGGCGGCGCCGTCAGTCGGTGGAGGTGGCCCTGGAGGGCGCTCAAGACTCGGCCAAGATTCTTCAGCGCAACGACGTCAAGCTTTACAAAAGCTCCTTCCACAACACCGCGGCCCAGAACCCCACGCTGCAGCAAGACATTGCCCGCGCCGCCCGCGGCGACAAGGACGCGGCCAAGCGCATCGGCGTGGTCTACAAGGACGGCAGCACCGGGCAGGAACTGGGTCGATATGAGGGATGGTTGCAGTACGCCGCCTGGCTAGGTAATGGCATTGCCAGCTACGACCTCGCTTTGCTGTACCGCAAGCTGGACCAGCCCGACCTGGCCGCGCGTTATGAATCGCGCGCGCGCGAGCTCGGATTCACGCCACCAACCTCACTCAAGTCTGGGCTGAAGTGAGGGTAGAAGGGTAGAAGGGCAGACGAACTCAATCGCCGCGCTTCACCCCCAGCTTGGCCAGGATGGATTCCATCAGGCACCAGCGGGTGAGCCCGCTTTGCAGCAGATTGGCACCCACGAAGGCGGTGAAGGCCAGCCACCAGCTCGACACAAAGATCGGGCTTGCGGGCAGACCGAGGGCCAGGGACAGCAGGATGAAGCTGCCGGCGACGATGCGGACGATTTGCCATGTGCTCATGGGTGTGAACTCCGGTGAAATGGTGAGGAAGAAACGGGCAAGAATAAAACTGCAAGAAAGCGGGGCCGGGGGCTGAATCCGCGCACGCAGGTTCAGTGGGCCTGCAGCAGGTGCTGACGATGGCGGTAGGCCATGTAGTAAAGCGTAGGGATCACCACCAAGGTCAGCAGGGTGGAGACGAAGATGCCGAAGATCAGCGAGATGGCCAGGCCGTTGAAGATGGGGTCATCAAGGATGAAGAAAGCGCCCATCATGGCTGCGAGGCCCGTCAGCATGATGGGCTGGGCGCGGGTGATGGCGGCGCTGACAATGGCGCGCTCGAACGGCAAGCCTTCGCGCAGCTGCAGGTTGATGAAATCCACCAGCAGGATGGAGTTGCGAACGATGATGCCGGCCAGCGCGATCATGCCGATCATGCTGGTGGCGGTGTACTGGGCGCCCAGCAGGGCGTGACCCGGCATCACACCGATGAGGGTGAGCGGGATCGGCGCCATGATGATCAACGGCGTCAGGTAGGAGCCGAACTGCGCCACCACCAGCAGGTAGATCAGCACCAGGCCCACGGCGTAGGCAGCGCCCATGTCGCGAAAGGTCTCGTAGGTGATCTGCCATTCGCCGTCCCATTTGATGGCATAGCCGCGGTAGGCATCCAGGGGCTGGCTGATGAAGTACTCCGTCAGGCCCGCACCATCGGGCGCCTGGATCTTGGCGATCTCCGAGCGCATGCCAAACATGCCGTAGAGCGGGCTGTCGACGGCCCCGGCCATATCGGCCACCACCATATTCATCGGCAGCAGATCCTTGTGATAGATCGGCTGCTCGCGCAGCGTGTCGCTGACGGTCACCAACTCGCGGATGGGCACCAAGGCGCCGCTGGCCGCGCGCACCGAGAGCGAAAGCAGGGCGTTGAGATCGCCTTGCGATTCGGGCGGCAGTTGCAGCAAGGCCGCGGCTGGGTATTTGCTGTGTTGATCGTGCAGCCAGCCCACAGCCTCACCTGAATGGGCGGCGTGCAGCGTGCTCACAATGGCTTGCTGGGGCACGCCGAGCAGGGCGGCCTTGCGGCGATCCACCAGCAGGAGCTTGCGCGGCGCGACCGCAATGCTGCTGTCGTCCACATCGACCAAACCGCTCTGCTTCTCGAACACGGCGCGCACCGCCTGGGCCACCTGGCGGCGCCCTTCGGCGTCCGGGCCATAGATTTCAGCCACGATGGGAGAGAGCACTGGCGGACCGGGCGGCACTTCCACCACCTTGACTTGGGCTCCGAAACGGCGGCCGATGGCCTGCAGGGCAGGGCGCTCGCGGGTGGCAATGGCGTGGCTCTGCGCCTTGCGATGGTGCTTGTCGACCAGGTTGACCTGGATGTCGCCTTGCTCGCTGCCGGCGCGCAGATCGTACTGGCGCACCAGGCCGTTGAAGTTGATGGGGGCGGCGGTGCCGGCATAAGCCTGATAGTCGGTCACCTCGGGCACGGTGGCCAGATGGGCGCCGAGCTCCTGCAGCACGGCCGCAGTCTGTTCCAGCGGCGTGCCGGCCGGCATGTCCACCACGACCTGGAACTCGGACTTGTTGTCGAAGGGCAGCATCTTCAGCAGCACCAGGCCGGCCATCGGCAAGGCCAGAGACAGCGCGATCAGGCCCGCAATGCCCAGGCCCAGCCAGCGACGATTGCGGCCGCCGGCTTGGGCGTCGAGCAAGGGCTTGAAGATGCGTTCAAACACGGGGGCTAGCTTGGCCGAGAGCCCATGCAGGGCTTGCGGGTCCGCTTCGGCGCCAGCCGGCAATGCCTTCATCCAGAGGCGCGCCAACCAGGGCGTGACCACAAAGGCAATCGCCAATGAGAGCAGCATGCCCATGCTGGCATTGATGGGGATGGGGCTCATGTACGGGCCCATGAGGCCGGACACAAACGCCATGGGCAAGAGCGCCGCGATCACGGTCAGCGTGGCCAGAATGGTGGGGCCGCCGACCTCATCGACCGCACCCGGGATGATGTCCTTGAGGCTGCGCCCTGGGAACAGCTGCTGGTGGCGGTGGATGTTTTCCACCACCACGATGGCATCGTCCACCAGGATGCCGATGGAAAAAATCAGCGCAAACAGCGACACCCGGTTGAGCGTGAAGCCCCAGGCCCAGGAGGCGAACAGGGTGACGGTGAGCGTGAGGATGACGGCCGTGCCGACGATGGCGGCCTCGCGCCGGCCCAGGGCGATGAACACCAGGGCCACCACCGAAGCGGTGGCGAACAGCAGCTTCTGGATCAGCTTGCTGGCCTTGTCATTGGCCGTGGCGCCGTAGTTGCGCGTCTCGCTGACCGACACCTCGGCCGGGATGACGGTGTTGCGCAAGCCCTCCACGCGCTGCATCAAGGCTTGGGCCACATCGATGGCGTTCTCGCCGGCCTTCTTGGTGATGGCGATGGTCACGGCTGGGTAAGTTGGCCCCTGCGCCGTGCCGCTGGCCTTGTCGCCGTGCCAGACGTAGCGGCTCGGGCGCAGCGGCCCGTCTTCCACCGTGGCCACCTCGCGCAGAAACACGGGCTTGCCGCCCTGCACGCCGACGATCAGCTCGGCCACCTCGCGGGCCTCACTCAAAAAAGAACCGGCCTCCAGCGCAATGGCCTGGTTGTTCTGGAGCAGATCACCCAGGGGCAGGGCCAGGTTCGCGCCCTGCAGGGCCTGGCGCAGATCGGCCAAGGTCAGGCCGCTGGCATTGAGCCGGGCCGGATCGATGCGCACGTTCAGGGCGCGGCCCGGTCCGCCGATGCTGCGAACCTCGCGCACACCCGGCACACGCTTGAGTTCGATCTCCATGCTGTGCGCCACGCGCTCCAGATCGAAGGCGCTGCTCTCGCCTTGCTTGGCAAACAAGGTCAGCGTAACGATGGGCACATCGTCAATGCCTTTCGGTTTGACCAAGGGGGTCTGCACGCCCAGATTCGGCGGCAACCAATCGGCATGACTGGCCACGGTGTCGTGCAGCCGGACCAAGGCTTCGGTACGCGGCACACCGACCTTGAACTGCACCGTCAACACCGCCAGGCCCGGCCGAGAGACCGACATCACATGCTCCAGCCCGGCCATCTGCGACAGCACCTGTTCCGCCGGGATCGCCACCATCTGCTCCACATCCTTGACGCTGGCGCCAGGGAAGGGGATGAGTACATTGGCCATGGTGACATTGATCTGCGGCTCTTCCTCGCGCGGGGTGACCCACACCGCAAAGATGCCCAGCAGCAAGGCCATCAAAGCCAGCAACGGCGTGATCTGGGCGGATTGAAAGAAGGCTGCCACGCGCCCGGACAGGCCCAGTGCTGCAGGCTTTGACGAAGGCGCGGTGGCTGACGATGCAAGAGGTGATGTCATGCGGGAAGCTCCGTGGGGCTGCGATGGGCGCGTCGCATTCAGCGTTGCCGCGCGGCGATCTGGGGATCCAGCGCAATGCGCTCACCCCGGCTCAAGCCGCTGAGCACCTCGACCATGCCCGCTTGCTGCGCGCCCAATCGAAGCTGGCGCAAGCGGGCCTGGCCTTGGGCATTGAGTACGTAGATGCCGCTCATTTCAGCGCGGCGCACCAGCGCCGTGACCGGCACGCTGATGGCGGTGGTCGCGCTTGGATCGCTTTGGCCGCTTTGGCTGGCTTGGCCTCCGATGGCGGCCGGCAGTTGCACACGGGCAAACATGCCCGGTGCCACGCCCACCAGACGCGGCAGATCCAAGCGCAGCGGCATGGTGTGGGAACTGGCATCCACGGTCGGCAACAACTGCACTTTCAAGGGCCGAACCGGCTGCGCCTGGCCCGGCAGTTCGATCTGGAACTGGCTTGAGTCTGTCAAACCGAGAGCCTGACTTTGCGGCAGATGGGCGGTCACGCGCAGGGCGCTCGGGTCGTACACGCTCAAGAGCGCTCGCCCCGGCATGGCCATATCGCCCAGGGCCACCGAGAGCTCTGAGATCACGCCGTCGTACGGGCTGCGCACGACATTGAAGTCGCCTTGGGTGCGCGACAAGGCCAGTTGCGCCAGCTGCGCCTTGACTTGGGCCTGTGTGGCCTGAAACTGCGCCTCGGCCTGGTCCAGCGCAGCCTGGCTGATGTAGCGCTGCTGGAACAGCTGCTGCTGACGTTCCAGTTCTCGGCCGGCCAGCTGCAGCGCCGCACGTGCGGCCTGCGCTTGCGCCTCGCTGGCTTGGTTGGCTTGCTGGGCGGAACGGGCGTCGATGCGCAGCAAGACCTGGCCCGCCTTGACCCGATCACCGGCCTTGACATCCAGCTGCACGATGCTGCCCGCGACCTGGGCGGCCACCACGGTTTGACGCACCGCTTCCACCACGCCATCGACGGAGGCGCCCATGCGGGGCGCCGCCAATCCCACGAGCTGGCTTCGCAGGCTGGGGCTTGAATCAGGGCGGGCTGCAGCAGGACGTGCGTCTGCACCGGTCTGCGCCCAGGCTGGCGCCAAAGGCAGCAAGCCCAGCGTCGCAAGGCTGAGCACAGCCATCCGCCAATGAGCTTGGATGCGAGAGGAATGGATGGAAGGCATGATGGAGGGGCCTCAATGCGCTGGACTTCAGCGCTTCTTCTATTTATTATTTGCGCATTCACGCAAATAGTCAAACGAGATGTGAGTGGGGACCGCTTGAGTCGTCGAAGAACTCACGCCACCCCAGGCACCACATGCGAACACGAACCGCCGAACCGACGCTAGAAGTTCACACCGAAAGGACGACCATGAACCCGTATGCACACCTGAATCTGGACCCGATCACTGCCCACGCTGAACTGAACCGTGCAGCCGACCCCAGCGGTGCCGAACCTGACAAGACGGCCTGTTGGCTGCTCGATGTCCGAGAGGCCCATGAAGTGGCCCGCACGGCCTATGCCGTGCCGCATGTGCTGCACCTGCCGCTGAGTCAACTCGAGCAACGCCACACAGAACTGCCGCGAGACGCCGACCTGATCGTTGCCTGCGCCGCCGGTGGCCGCAGCCTGCAAGCCATGCAGTTCCTGCTGCACCGCGGCCACACGCAGGTCCGCAATCTGGCAGGCGGCTTGGGCGCCTGGATGGCGCATGGCTTGCCGGTTCAACAAGGCTGAATACTCAGTTCAGGGCACTGTGAGCGGAGTGAGTAAGGCTCAGCCCAATCGTCCATTTGAGCGACAATGTGTATTATGTAAACTTACAAGCATCGCAAACAACAGCCATCCGGCCCTGATGGTCGCGGCCCGAGCAACGTTGCAAGCCAGCGGACCGGGAACCCTACCCGCGGATGCTGTCACTGCCCCGCCTTGCTTGTGAACTCCGCTTTCGACCATAGCCAGCGTTTGCCGGCCGAATTGGACAAGGCGCACGGCATCCAAAACAATCGACCGCAAGGCAAGCAGTGTCTTAAACGGTGTTCAGCGACAGCTCTCGTTGCACTTGTTCGTCGACCGTGAACAACGCCATCTGTCCGACAAGCTCGGCCGCCTGCGTCTCGAGGCTGCTGGCAGCGGCTGCAATCTCTTCGACCAAGGCAGCGTTCTGCTGTGTGACTCGGTCGATTTGCGTGACCGCTTCTCCAACCTGAGAAATACCGCTGGACTGCTCTCGGCTGGCTGCGCTGATCTCGCTCATGATGCTCTGCACACGGCGTGTCGCGTCAAGCATTTCAGTCATGGTCGCACCCGCGTTGTCCGCAAGCCTTGAGCCTTGAGCAACACGTTCGACGCTGGTGCCAATCAGCGCTTTCACTTCCTTGGCTGCTTGCGCGCTGCGCCCTGCCAGAGACCGCACCTCCGAAGCCACAACGGCAAACCCCCTGCCCTGTTCGCCGGCCCTTGCCGCCTCAACGGCTGCATTCAAGGCCAGGATGTTGGTCTGAAACGCGATGCCCTCGATGACGCTCACGATGCTCGAAATCTGCTCCGAGGACGTGTTCAGCTCGTGCATGGTCTGAATCACTTGCTCTACCGCCTTGCCGCCACGCTGAGCGACGTCGCCGGCCTGTTTGGCCAGCATGTCAGCCCGCGAAGCGGACTCCGCGCTCTGATTCACGGCGGCCGTCAACTGATCCATGGTCGCGGCTGTTTGCTGCAATGAGCTGGCTTGGCTTTCCGTCCGTGCTGACAGGTCGAGGTTGCCCTGGGCAATTTCCGAACTGGCGATCGAAACCCTCCCGGCCACCGCCCGTACGGAGGTCACGGTGCGGTTGAGGTCCAGACGCATGGATTGCAGGGCCGTCTGCAGGTCACCCAGGCTGTCCGAGCGCCCTTCGTCGAACTGAACCTGCGTCGCCAAATCGCCCGCCGCAATACGTTTGGCCGCCGCCGTGCTGGCTCGCACGGGCTTCTGGAGACTTGCCAAGACCAGCCGGTAGACCACGAGAACGACCATGCCAGCTACGAGCGATGTGATCAACATGGCCATGATGGCGGCCCGGTCGGCCTCCTCAAAGTCCTTCATCGAGGCCGCAGCGAATTCGTTCCCCGCCGCCACGGTCGCATCGACACCCAACCTGTGCTCAAGATACAGGGCATGCACGGCCGGCAAGGTATTTTTGGCGGCCTCGGTGTGTCCCGAAACCAGTGGATCCACAAGCTTGCTGCGCGCAGCTGCGATGAAGGCCTGGCCCGCCACATGTTGGGCACCCAGCAACTTGGATTCCAGGCCGTGTGGCGGATTCTTGGACCAGTAGTCGACACGCTGCTGGTACTCGGCAGCCAGTTCCTCGAAGCGCTTCTTGCCTTCAGCGGCGCCCATGCTGCCATCCAACATCATCGACAGAACCAGGCGAGTTTCGATGAGGTACATGGGCGGCGGCAGGATGTCGGCGACCACGTCCTTGGCGACGTAGACCCTGGCCGCCGAGGAGTCAAGTTTTCGAATGAAAAAGTAACCTTGAGCAGCGACTGCCAGTGCGGCCAGGACGCCAATGGCACCCAGCAATGCCATGACCCAACGTAGTGACTTGACCATGCTGCAGTCCTTCGATGTTGGCCCTGCCGATCTGGAGAGCTGCTCCATGATGCATGGGCATCATCGAAAAATCCAGCAGATTTATCACAAGCAAATCACATTAATCATTTATATTGATTTTGCACCGAATCGCAAAGGCCGTGATGCGGTGCCGCGGCCCAGACTGAACAAGATGCTTGCTGCCCACGGCCTGAGAGGAGGCCGGTGCACTTGGCCCGGAGCGAAACTCCGAGCCAAGCGGCGAGCCATTGCAGGCGGAGCCTTAACTTGGCTGACGACGCCGCAGCAAAGCGAAGGCGCCAATCCCCAAGAACATCAAGGCCGTGGTGGAAGGTTCGGGAACGGCCGTCACCGTGGCGTTGACGGTGTTGGGCGCGAAGTCTGGAATCGCCGCCACACCCGAGACCGAGACACCGTTGAAGCTGGTGCCTGTGAAACGCGGCCACAAATTCCAGGTGTAATTGGCCTTGCTGAAGCCGTTCTCAGGCAAGACAGAGCCTGCAATGGTGGCCGTGATGGTGGAGCCGAAAATCGTGGCCGTACCGACATTGGCGCCAGCACTGGTGATAGAGCCATTGGCATTGACCACCACCGTTCGATCGAACAACACCTCGGTCAAGCCGAGGCTGCTGCCGAACACTGCCGTGCCTTGGCCACGATTGAAGCCCCAGACGTAGGCCGCCAAGGAGGTCGGCGAGATGTTGCCCGCCATGGTGGCTGACAGTTCAAACACATCACGGTCGACGTCGTAATTGACCCAGCTGGCGATGACATCAAACTCGCCGGTCTGAGCGCCCTTGTAGGTGCTCAGAAAGTCCCCCATGGGGTCTGCGACAGTGACGGCCTGTGCCGGTGAGGCTGCCAATGCAGCCACGCTCACCACAAGAGCCGAACCGGCTGCATAGGCTTTATTCAATACGCTGTGCTTCATGTGTAGGTCCCAGTTGACTATCGAAAATCCGAAGAAGCCGCCGCTCAAAGAGCGTTGGCTGTGCGTGAGTAGCCTCGGACCTACAAAAAGTTGCAGCGCCAGCCCGGCAAGTTAGGGGGGAGTAACTGTTGGTGGCGTGCACGGCTATCGAACCCGCCCTGCCGGTAGCCCCTTGCCTGGCACCTCCAGTGCGGTGGACAAGCCTGCCAAGTGCAGGCACTGTCGAAAGGCGCAGCGACAGGCACTTCCGCGCTGAAGGCTGCTGAAGGGTGCTGAAGGGTGCTGACAGCGCTGAGCCGGCAAGCAATCGAACTCGGTGTTCCCTGCACCAGGCCATGCTCACATCAGCGGGCCACAAAGCAAGGGCTCTGACTGCCCGCCGGCCTTTTGGTGGAGAACATGCATGTATCGGCAATTTCTAACAAATTGCGCAAAACCAAAAGTATCGATTGCATCATTTAATCGAGCGCCTGACGCTAGAGTTCGCACATCCGAACCTCGCATCAAGCCGCCTCACAGATTCTGAGCTGGGCCCGAAAGTCAGAGTTGGCCCGGGTGCCACCCACCCGCCTGCGCTGAGTGCTTTTTGTCCCGATCCGACTCACCTCCCGCGAGCGAATACTCAACGCCAAGCTCGGCATCAGCCCCTCGTGCCCGAAAGGAAACCGCCATGTCGACACACACCATGACTGTTCGCGCAAAGCTGACCATCGCTTTCGGCGGATTGACGGTCTTGATTGCAATGGTTGCAGGGCTGGCCCTGAAGGCACTCGACGATTCGAATCAGAACTTTGACGGCTACGTCCAAGGTGTCAACGCGCGGGCCAATATGGCCGAGAGCGTTCGCGCTGCGGTAGACCGACGGGCCATTGCAGCACGCAACCTGGTGCTGGTGAGCACCCCGGCCGACCTGGAGTCCGAGAGACTGGCTGTCACCCAAGCTCATGCGGACGTCAAAGATCGGCTCCACCAATTGGAAAAGCTGGCCGAGGCCGCAGACGTTCCGCCCAAAGCCAAAGAGATGATTGCTGAGATCGGGCGCTTGGAGCGGCTCTACTCGCCGATCGCCTTGGCCATTGTTGAGATGGCCCTCAAAAAACAGACCGACATGGCCGTGGAAAAAATGATTGCGGAATGCCGGCCCTTGCTGGCTGCCCTGGCCAAGATTACCGATGAATACAGCCGTTACACCGCAGCCCATGCGCTTGAACTCATCGACAAGGCTGACGAGCAATACGCGGTCGAGAGAAACTACCTGCTCGCTGGCTGCGCCCTCGCCTTTGCGGCAGCGGCCGTCTCCGGCTTCTTGATCACCCGAGGCTTGACCCGTGCATTGGGGGCTGAACCGGCTGAACTCGGCGCGGCGGCACAAAAAGTCGCGGCAGGAGATTTGTGCCCGATCGAAGGCATGGAAGCCGCTAGAGCAGGCAGCGTGCTCGCCTCTCTGGGCAAGATGCAAGCGAGCCTGTCGGCCATTGTGGAACAGGTCCGCAACTCCTCTGATTCCATCGCGACTGGATCGGCACAGATCGCGACCGGCAATGCGGATTTGAGCCAACGCACGGAAGAACAGGCCAGTGCCCTGCAGCAAACAGCCGCGACGATGGAAGAGTTGAGCACGACGGTTCGCAACAATGCGGAGAACGCGATGCAAGCCAATCAGCTCGCGCTCGGCGCGTCCAGTGTCGCCATCAATGGAGGCAGCGTTGTCAGCGAAGTCGTCACGACGATGAAGGGCATCAACGAAAGTTCGAAGCGCATCTCCGACATCATCGGCGTCATCGATGGGATCGCGTTCCAGACCAACATCCTCGCACTCAATGCCGCCGTCGAGGCCGCTCGCGCAGGCGAACAAGGCCGGGGCTTCGCCGTTGTGGCGAGTGAGGTTCGCAACCTCGCACAACGGAGCGCGCAGGCCGCCAAAGAAATCAAGGCATTGATTTCAGCCAGCGTTGAGCAGGTGGAGCAAGGCTCCACCCTGGTTGATCGCGCCGGAAAAACCATGGATGAAGTGGTGGACGCCATCAAGCGCGTCAGTGACATCGTGGGTGAGATCACCTCGGCCAGCAGCGAGCAAAGCGCAGGCGTCGGTCAGATCGGTTTGGCCATCTCCCAGATGGACCATGTCACGCAGAGGAACGCCGCCTTGGTTGAAGAAAGCGCAGCCGCGGCCGAGAGCTTGAAAGCTCAGGCCAATCAGTTGGTTCGAGCGGTCGCTGTCTTTCGGACGGCGCCAACTCATTGAGCCTGTCCTTGCAGGCTTGGCCCGTGCAGGCGACCTGCATCGCGCCTCGGCGCCCTCAAAAAAATCAAGCGAGCGCGCATCCGTGGCGATAGCGTGGTTCTGAGTTCGATGGGGTCGCAAGCCTTGCTGAGCGCGCAGAGAGGTTTTGCACAGCGTCGAGCAGAGCTCGGGCATCTCCCAAGTCGGCGAAGCCGTGAGTCAAATGGACCAAGTCACGCAACAGAATGCCGCACTCGTGGCGCAGAGTGCGGCCGCGGCAGAAAGTTTGAAGATCCAGGCGAAGCAGCTTGTGGAAGCCGTCGCGCTGTTCAAGCTGCCGCATCCCAGCAAACGCTCGTCGATGGCCGCTTGAGGCCGCGCCGTGCTACCGGCGCGCACCATCACTCTGCAGCGCTGATTCCCCAGCGCTTCGTCGCTCTCACGAACTTCGCCCGGCGCGGCTGGGCGCCCTATCGCCCACACTCACTGCAAGCGGACGAGCCGAAGCCGCTACGCGCATGAACCCGTCCCCACTGCTTGCTTGACTTGCACCGGGGCCTTGGGGTGCCCATCACGAAGCTGCCGCCACAGGCGTGGACATTGCAGCCTCCGCCGGGCTGTCCCGCTGCACACGGAAGCAGGCTGCATAGAGCGCGGGCACGAACACCAGCGTGAGTGCCGTGGCCACGACCAGGCCGCCCATGATGGAAATCGCCATCGGCCCCCAAAAGACGCTGTGGGTGAGCGGAATCATGGCCAGCACGGCAGCGGCGGCCGTCAGCACGACGGGCCGCGAGCGCCGCACAGTGGCCTCGACGATGGCGCTCCAGGGCACGGCGCCTCGCGCAATATCCTGGTCGATCTGATCGACCAGGATGATGGAGTTGCGCATGATCATGCCGCCCAGGGCGATCACCCCAAGCAAGGCGACAAAGCCGAACGGCGCCTGGAATAGCAGCAACGCCGGCACCACACCGATCAAGGCCAGCGGCGCCGTCATGAAGACCATGAACAGGCGCGAGAAGCTCTGCAGCTGGATCATCAAGAGCGTCAGCATCACGGCGAACATGGCCGGGAAGACGGCAAACAGCGCTCGATTGGCCTTGTCGCTTTCTTCGATGGCACCGCCCTCCTCGATCCGGTAGCCCGCGGGCAGGCTGTCGATGAGGGGCTGCAGCATGGGGCGGATTTGCGCCGTGGCGTAAGGGCCCTGCACACCGTCCACCACGTCGCTCCGAACCGTCAGCGCCATGTCGCGGTTGCGCCGCCACAGCACCGGCTCCTCGAAGCTCGGCTCGATGCGCGCCACTTGAGACAGCGGCACGGTCGTTCCGCCACGAGTGAACAGCTGCAAGTCGCCCAGCTGACCAATGCCGCGCCGCTCCTCGACCGAGGCACGGACCACGACATCGACCAATTCTTCGCCGCGGCGAATCTGTGTCACCGGCACGCCGTCCAGCGTGGTCTGCACCAGCCCCTGGATGTCGGCACTCGAAAGACCGAGCAAGCGCGCCTTGTCCTGATCGACATGAACCTGAACCGAGCGCACCTGTTCGTTCCAGTCCAGCTGCGTGTCGCGCACCAGGGCACTCTGGCGCACCGTGTCGCGCACGCGGTAGGCAATGTCCCGCACCTGCGCCTTGTCCGGGCCGATCACGCGGAACTGCACGGGGAAGCCCACCGGCGGGCCGAACTCCAGGCGCGTGACGCGCGCGGTGACGTCAGGGAGGGCCTCGTTCTTCTCGAACAGCTGCAGCAGGCGTGAGCGCACGCGTTCGCGTTGCTCAATGCCTGCCGTCTTGACGACGAACTGGGCAAAACCAGGATTGGGCAGCTCCGGCTGGATCGACAGGTAAAAGCGCGGTGTGCCACCGCCCGTGTAGGCGGTGAAGAACTCAATGTCCGGGTCCTTGGCAAGGCGAGCTTCGAGCAGCTTCACCTGCGCCGAGGTGGCGGCGAACGATGCTCCCTCACGCAGGCGCAGATCGACCAGCAGCTCGGGCCGCGAGGCCGTCGGGAAAAACTGCTGCTGGACCGCCAGCATGCCCGCGCCGGCCAGGCCGAACAGCAGCACCGTGAAGCCGAGCACCCAGGCCCGGTGATGCACAGCACGCTCGATGACAGCTCGCAGCCAACGGTAAACCGGCCGGTCATACGGGTCGTGGTGGGCGCCATGGCCATGGCGGGTGGCCAGATTCTTGGGCAGCAAAAGCACGCCCAGGTAGGGCGTAAAAACGACGGCCACCAACCAGGACAAGATCAGGGCCACGCCGACAACCCAGAAGATGCCGCCGGCGTACTGGCCGGCAATGGATTTGGCGAAGCCTACCGGCATGAAGCCCGCTGCGGTGACCAGGGTGCCGGTCAACATCGGGAAGGCGGTGGAGGTATAGGCATGGCTGGCCGCGCGCACGCGGTCCCAGCCCTCTTCGAGTTTCACGACCATCATTTCCACGGCAATGATGGCGTCGTCCACCAGCAGGCCCAGCGCAATGATCAGCGCCCCCAGAGAAATGCGGTCCAGCGCCCAGCCGGCGGCATACATGACCGCCGCCACCAGCCCGAGGACCAGGGGCACCGAGACGGCCACCACGATGCCGGTGCGCCAGCCAAGGAACAGGAAGGACACCGCCAGCACGATGGCCAGCGCCTCCAGGAAGGAGCGCTCAAATTCCCAAACCGACTCCGCGACCACGCGCGGCTGATCGGCATATTGCTGGACCTCGACACCCGCTGGCAGCTCCTGCCGAATCTGCGCCAGCCTCTGCTCCAGCGCATGGCCGAAGTCCAGCACATTGCCCTTCGCCTGCATGGTCACGCCAATGGCCAGCACCGGCACGCCGTTGTGACGGATGCTCAAGCTGGGCGGGTCCTCGTAGCCCGCACGCACGGTCGCGATGTCCGCAAGCCGCAGCAACCGGCCGCCGACTTCAAGCCGGACATCGTTCACGTCCGCGACGCCCTTGAGCGCACCGTCCACACGCACCAGCACGCGGTCGTGCGGCGCATCGGTCGATCCCGCTGGCGCCACCAAGTTCTGGCGTGCCAGAGCCTCAAAGACCGCTGTCGGAGCAATGCCCAGCGCAGCCAATCGACGGCTCGACACCTCCACATAGACCCGCTCCGCCTGCTTGCCCAGCACGTCGACCTTGCCGACGCCAGCCACGCTTTGGATGCGCCGCTTCACGTCCTCGGTGACGGTCAGCAGCTCGGACATCGACAGCTCGGGCGCACTCAGGGCATAGAGGACGCTGTAGCGGTCGTTGTACTCGTCATTGAATAAGGGGCCGCGCACGCCCTCGGGGAACTCCTGGCGCACATCGCCGATCTTTTTGCGCACCTGGTACCAGGCATTGTCGAGCTCGGCCTTGCTGCTGCCGCCTTTCATCCACAGCGTGATGCCGCCGTAGCCCTGGCGAGAGAAGCTGCGCACAAACTCAAAGTGATCGAGCTCCTGCAGGCGGCGCTCGATGCGGTTGAGCACCTGGTCCTGCACCTCCTGCGCGGTGGCGCCGGGCCACACGACGATGGCCGTCATTTGCGGCACATCGAAATTTGGATCTTCAAGCCGGCCCAGCCGGCTGAAAGAAATGACACCGATGATCAGGGTTGCAATGATCAGGAACAGCACCATGGGGCGGTGCGTGACGGCCCATTCGGACAGATTGATGCGCTTCATGACTGGCTCTTTGCCTCGGCTTGCGATGCGCCGTCTGATGTTCGCTCCACTGAAGTGCGCTCAACAGCCCGCACGCGCAGGCCGGCATCGAGCTTCTGAGCCCCGACACTCACGACCTTGCTTCCGGCCGCCAGGCCGGTGACCTGCACGGAGGCTTCGCCCATGTGGAGCACCTGCACGGGCTGAAAGACCAGGCCGGAGCCTTTGGCATCAAGCACCCAGACGCCGGCTGAGCCGCTGGCTTTGACCAGCGCGCTGACCGGCAGCGCGGTGGTGACAGGCCCTGCAGCCGGCCCTGACAGCTTCAATTGCATGGTGCTGCCCAGTGGCAGGACCGCAACTTGCGCACGCGACTCCGGCGCTGCGGCATAGCGCGCGCGAAAGGTCCGGCCCTGGGCGCTGGCCAGCGGCGAGAGCTCACGCAGCACCAGGCGCAGCGGCGAGTTGGCGTCTTGCCAGGGCGTGGCGGCCGCCGACAGCGTGCGCGCCCGGGCCACCCACTCTTCGGGCAAGTCGGCCACGATCTCACGCTCGCCTTCGCGAGCCAGCGAGAGCAGCGGCTGCCCCTCCCCCACCACCTGCCCGCGCTCGAAGCGCAAGCCGGTCACCAGGCCGGCATAGGGGGCCAAAAGCGTGGCATAGCCCTCGCGGTTGCGCGCCAGCTCGAGCTGGCGACGGACTTGCTCGAGGCGGGCCGCCGCGGCATCGGCGCGGGCCTTCTGACGCTCATGGTCAGCGGCACCCACCGAGCCGTCGGCCAGCAGGCGGCGAAAGCGGGCCTCATCGGAGGCGGCCTGCTGCGCGTCAACCGCGGCCGCCTGCACCTGATCGGCGGCGGCGGCCACGGCCAGTCGATAGTCGGCCGGATCCAAGCGAGCCAAGGGCTGACCGGCTTTCACCGCATCGCCGACCTCCACCATGCGCTCGACCACCTTGCCCCCGGTGCGAAAGCCCAGTTCCGTCTCGACCCGCGCCCGCACGACGGCGTTGAAGCTGCGTGTAGACGCAGAGGCGCTCGGCTGGACCGTGGTCACAAAAACCGGTTTGACGACAGCGGTGGGCGCTGGCGGCCCGCCGCAGCCGGCCAAGAAGGCGCTCGCAGCGGCAAGGGACGTGAGCTTGAGGGTAGAGGTCATTGGTTTCATCGGGGTGTCCTTGCGGCCATGGAGTTGGAGGGGAGCGCGGTCTCTTTGGCTGTGAAACCGCCACCCAAAGCCTTGTAGAGCTGGAGGCCTGCCAGCGCCTGCTGCAACTGGCTGTCGGACAGCGCGAGCTCGCTGGCCAGTACCGAACGCTGCAGGTCCAGAAGCGCCAGCCGATCAATTTGGCCGGCGCGCAGCAAGGACTCGGCGCGCTGCAGCGCGCGACGGCGATGCTCCAGCGAGCGGGCCAGTGCGGCGGCGCGTTCGGCCTCTTCGCTTCGCACCAACAGGCTGTCCTCGACCTCCTGCACCGCCACCAGCACCGCCTTC
>Ga0187843_10000080_pt1 | contig 77628 bp, 76 predicted proteins | sample SpaLakP09_SKY_43_FD_134516 | JGI IMG/M metagenome (GOLD analysis project Ga0187843, IMG submission 134516) | Oligotrophic lake water microbial communities from Sparkling Lake, Wisconsin, USA - SP09_SKY_43 | ecosystem: Environmental > Aquatic > Freshwater > Lake | place: USA: Sparkling Lake...
GCAGAATATCTTCTATCTTCGCAAACTGTTCTCTACTGATGTCGCTTGGGTAGGCTTTTCTCATCACCTAAGTTTACGCAATATTCCTTTTGTTTACAATAAGATCTCGAACAGCCTCTTACACACCATTTGCTATGGTTTTAGAAAGTTCTTTGATAAAAAAATAAACAAAGAGCAAGACAATACTCGAAAAATGCTAATTACTCATTAGTGCAGGCATGCAAAGAGTTAACTACGGTTAAACTTTCCTGTGATTTCCGTGGAGTAGTAGCCCTTTTGTTTCGCCCTTGCATATTGCATGATGGGTAAGTCGCCACTCAGAAAATAAACTTCAAGCTGAATTAAGCTTTCAAACTCAAGAATGAAATGCCACTTTGCTGGTGAAAAAAAATCAGGGCCAGGCACAGACAAATGAATCAGCAGTTTTGCGAATGCTGTTGCTCCACTCACCTTAATTAACTAAAAATTTTCAACATTGCATTACATAACTGCTTATATACAGACTCTCCATCAACCCAATCTAGAACTATCGATCACTGTTGCCACTTCCAATCCATGCATTAAATAATTAATTGTAATCAATCATCGTAAGAGCTTCGTAAGCAGTGTCTGCGGTCAGGAATTGGTTTGAGTTGGAATGACTTAAGTGAACTGGCCAAAAAAAACCCGCCAGTAAGGCGGGTATGCTGGAAATTATATTTTCTATTCCAGATGCAGCTTTGTTGGTTGGCTGCTACCAGTTTCTGATCAGGCTCTCGGTTTGATCGTCTCAAGCCATTTTTTCATGCGATCAGCATCGGCCAGACGTGAGTACTTGCCCTTGGAGTCAAGGAAGACCATGACAATATTGCGGCCTTCAATCATGGCTTGCATGACCAGGCACCTGCCCGCTTCCGCGATATAACCTGTCTTTTGCAAGCCAATTTCCCAGGCTGGATTAATGACCAGTTTGTTTGACGTGCCGTACTCCAATGGCTCGCCCCCAGGCGCAACAATGTATTTGGAGTCAGTCGAATACTGCCTTATCACCGGATGCTGATAGGCGGCGTTGACCAATTTAACCAAGTCACGCGCGCTGGCGCGGTTTTGGCTGGAAAGGCCACTGGAATCAACATAATAAGTATCTGACATTCCTAATTGCTTGGCCTTGGTGTTCATGGCGGCGACAAACGCAGGCAAGCCACCAGGATAACTACGGCCCAATGCCGAAGCGGCGCGGTTTTCCGAGCTCATTAGCGCGATATGCAGCATGTCCGAGCGCGATAGCTTCGCTCCTATTTTCAAGCGTGAACTGGTATTTTTTTCCTTGTCGATATCATCATTGGTGACTTCAATCTGCTCGTCCATGTCTTGATGGGCCTCTACCACAACCAGGCTGGTCATCAATTTGGTAATCGAAGCAATCGGCAGAGAAACGTCGGAATTTTTTTCAAACAAGACTTTGGAGCTGTCCTGATCGACTACGTAGGCAACATTTGACTTCAACTCGAGCGGGTCTTGTGTATTCTTCAGACCCACAGTATCACCGATGCTGGGCCTGTCCGGCACTTCGCGGACCTGAGCCACACGCTCGGCAACCACTTTACGTTTGCCATTTACCAAGACAGTACGCTTGGCCAGCTTGCCAGATGCCGTTTTGATGACAATTTTCTTGGGGGATGCCGCATGCGACTTACCATGGACAGTTTGCTTTTTCGGGCTATGCTTATTTGCGTGATTGGCAGCCAACACACTAGCCATGGGCAAGAGCGCGATGAATGAAAAAACCACTGCATGTCGGGCAAATTTCACCATTAAGGACTCCAGATTAAATATGCCAAAAAGATAGTGCAGTGTAGCAAAATTCGGAAATTCCGCAAGGAAAATAAGGAGTTACGGATGCTTATTCATTCAGCGCCATAAATAAATTTGCAAATATTTGTTAAATTATCGACCAAATTTACGCATCTCACGCTTGCACATAGCAAGTAAATTATTTACTCATCCAAAAAATGGACGAAGTCTGCCAGAGCAGCACGCTCTGTAACGAGAGTATTTTCAACTTTGCTGTGATCAGCGTACCCAAGCGACATGCCGCAAACCAGCATTTCGTTTGCTGGAAGTTGCAAGTGATCTGTGATGATTTTGTGAAACTGGGTAAACGCTGCTTGTGGGCAAGTATCGAGACCGCGACCACGTGCAGCCACCATAATGCTTTGTAAAAACATGCCATAGTCCAGCCAGGAGCCTTGTTCCATTACCCGGTCTATGGTGAATATCAGACCAACTGGTGCGTTAAAGAAAGCGTAATTGCGGCCATGCTGGGCATGCATGCCAGCCTTGTTTTCACGTTCCAAACCCAGTAAGGCATACAAGTCCCAGCCCACCTTCCGACGGCGTTCAAGATAAGGTGTCACCCATTTGACAGGATAATAGTTATATTCTTGCTCATACCCACCCTGCCCCTCGCTATTATGGGCTGCCAGGATGGCATGTGACAGCGCATGCAGCTTCGCTCCGGTCAGCACGTAAACTTTCCATGGCTGGGTGTTACTGCCCGATGGGGAGCGAGCCGCTACTTCGAGTATTTTCTGGATATCTTCCCGGGCAACCAGCTTTGGCAAAAATGCACGGATAGAGCGGCGAGAAGTGATGGCATCATCCACCATCTGTTGAGTTGTCGATGTCGTCATGTGCTTAAACATCTATGGTTTGCAATAACTGGCGCATGGCCACAGGAATGGCTGTCGGGCGACGATTCTCTCTATCCACATAGACGTGAACGAAATGACCTTGCGCGGCTGCCTTGTCTTCTCCATTTTTAAAGATTCCAACTTCATAACGCACGCTGGAATTACCCAGCTTGCTGACACTGACCCCCGCTTCGATCACATCGGGGAATGCAACCGATGCGAGGTAATTACACTGTGTTTCAATCACCAGGCCAATGACAGGGCTATTTTCTATATCCAGCACGCCATTGATAATCAGGAACTGATTCACAACGGTGTCAAACCAACTGTAATACACAACATTATTGACATGCCCGTAAGCATCGTTATCCATCCAGCGTGTGGTAATTGCATGAAAATGCTTAAAGTCTTTTCTTTGCTTTGCCGCTATTGCCATCTTTTACTAGCCCTATGCTTTATTAAGAAAATGAACTGCCCAAGAGCAAACCTCAACATGAAAGTCTAACATAGACGGCGCACTTCATTTTCTGGTCATAATTGCCATACATAATTGCCCAAGGAAAAGTGTTTTTATTCATTTCTATTTTCCTGTTTGCGTATTTGTAACAATTATTTTTGAAACGCAAAATTATTATATTGCGACGCACAAGTTTGTCTTGACATCACTTGACGATCCAATAGAATATGACTTATTGCACTGCACAAATTCATGGTTCATTAATTAAGTTTAGCGCTGCAACTTCTCACTTAGCAATCGCCAGGTTTCTTGTATTTCACTTTCCTTCTTAGGAGATTTCCATGTTTACTGCACCTGAACAACTTTCCGCCGCAACCAAAGCCAATTTCGATGCACAACTTGCCTTGTTCACAAGCTTGACAGGCAAGGCATTTGAAGGCGTCGAAAAATTCATCGAATTGAATTTGAATGCCGCCAAGTCTTCACTGGAAGAAAGCTCTGCCGCGACCAAGCAATTGCTGGCAGCTAAAGATCCGCAAGAATTTTTCAACTTGTCTGCAGCACAGGCACAGCCTACTGCTGAGAAGGTATTGGCTTACAGCCGTCATCTGTCCAATATTGCCTCTAGTACACAAGCTGAGTTTACTCACGCAGCAGAAGCGCAAATTGCCGAAACCAATCGCAAGATTTTGTCTTTGATTGATGAAGTGTCCAAAAATGCCCCTGCTGGTTCCGAGCAATTTGTGTCTTTCTTCAAAACATCAATAGACAATGCGAATGCCAGCTATGATCACATCAGCAAATCCACCAAGCAAGCTGTAGAGGCACTGGAAGCCAATCTGAACAATGCCGTTTCAACAGCGACCAAAGCTGCCACACCAAAAATCGCCAAGAAGTAAGTAGCCGCTGGTGCTTCAATAGCACCTTTCATGCTTGCATCGAAGTCAAATAAACAAGGCCCCTGTTTAAAAAACCGGGGCCTTGTTCCTAATTGATGTGCTGACCAGAGTCATCCTTATCGCAACGTGCGCCTTCCTGGTACAGTAGACAAAAAAATACCTGCAATTACTTGCAGGTATTTAAAATGCCCTGACACACGGATGCCGTGCAGAGGGCTTACCTTACTTCGTAAATCAGATTAGCCTTCGCCCAGATAAGCAGCCTGGACTTTAGGATCATTCAACATGTCTTTGGCATTGCCGCTCATGGTGATGGCACCAGAATCCATGACATAGCCACGATGAGCTGCTTGCAAAGCCAGTTTGGCATTTTGCTCAACCAGCAGGACGGTGATCCCCTGGGCTGAAACATTACGCACTACTTCAAAAATCTTTTCTACCATGATAGGAGACAAGCCCATGGATGGTTCATCCAGCAACAGCAGATTGGGATGACTCATCAGTGCGCGTGCCATGGCCAGCATCTGTTGCTCACCGCCAGACAATGTACCGGCCAATTGAGAAGCACGTTCTTTCAGTCGAGGAAAAACCGTAAACCATTTTTCAATATCGGCATTGATACCTGCTTTATCATTGCGGATATAGGCACCCATCATCAGGTTTTCCAAAATCGTCATGCGGGTAAAAACACCACGACCTTCGGGCACCATAGCCAGATGGTTTTTCACCATCTCAAAGGAATTGACATTACGGATGGAAGCCCCAAGATAAACGATCTCGCCTTCCACTTTGCAAGCTGGCAGCGTGCCAGTGATGGCTTTGAGTGTCGTCGTCTTGCCAGCACCATTGGCACCAATCAGGGTGATCAGTTCACCCTTGTTGACTTCCAGGTCTATACCTTTAACGGCCTTGATGCCGCCGTAAGCAACTTTCAGATTGCTTATCTTTAATACGTTCTCAGCCATTAGTGACCACCTCCCAAATACGCTTCGATAACTGCCGGATTTTTTTGTATGTCTGCAGGCAAGCCTTCTGCAATTGGTTTGCCATAGTCCAGAACAGTCATCCTGTCACATAAGCCCATCATCAACTTGACGTCATGCTCAATGAGCAAAATTGTCTTGCCTTCAGCCTTGATCTTGACCAGCAACTCACGCAAGGCAAGTTTCTCGGTGGCGTTCATACCGGCAGCAGGCTCATCGAGTGCCAGCAATTTTGGATCAGTTGCCAGTGCGCGGGCAATTTCCAGGCGGCGTTGATCACCGTAGGACAGGAACTTGGACGTGCGGCTGGCAAACTGGCCTATGCCTACGAAATCCAGCAGCTCTTGTGCACGCTTGCGGATATCCGCTTCTTCTTTCCGAGCAGCCGGATGACGGAACACCGCACCAAACACGCCCTGATGAGTACGAATATGGCGGCCGACCATAACATTTTCCAGTGCAGTCATTTCACCAAATAAACGGATGTTCTGGAAAGTCCTGGCTATCCCAGCTTTGGCCACTTCATGCGGTGCTGATGGCGAGTATGGCTTGCCATCGAGTTCAAAAGTACCCGTATCAGGCTGGTACAAACCAGTAATGACAATGAAAAAAGTTGTTTTACCTGCACCGTTAGGCCCTATCAGGCCATAGATCTGGCCTTTCTTGATATTGATACCGACATTTGAAAGCGCCTGCAAGCCACCAAAACGCTTATTCGCACCTTCGATTTTTAAGATAGTCTGTTCAGTCATCTTGATCTTCCTTAAGCTGCCGCTTCGTTATTCTTGGCCATACGATCTTCATGCTTCGGTGCGGGCCACAAGCCAGCAGGGCGATTAAGCATGATGGCAACCATGGCGAAGCCGTACAACAACTGACGCAAGACTTCAGCTTCAATCCAGACTTTACCAAAAACCAGGTTTTGCGCTGGTTCAACCACATGACGCAATACTTCCGGCAATGCAGCCAGTAATACGGCACCAAGAATAACGCCAGGAATATGGCCAATACCCCCCAGAACCACCATCGCCAGAATAACGATCGACTCCATCAGGGAGAAAGATTCTGGAGAAACAAAGCCCTGGAAGCTGGCAAACATGGCTCCGGAAACACCACCGAAAGAAGCCCCCATGGAGAACGCGAGCAATTTGACGTTACGGGTATTGATGCCCATGGCCTTAGCTGCAATTTCGTCTTCACGTATCGCCACCCAGGCACGGCCCAGACGGGAATCCTGCAAGCGCAGGGAGACGATCACAATCGCGATACACAGGAACAGGAACAGGAAGTAATAAGCGTTTACCGAAGGCATGCTCATGCCGAGGAAATGCACGGTCGCATTCGACCCTTCTTCACCACCCAGCGATACACCAAAGATACGGATATGGTCAATCATGTTGATCCCTTGAGGACCATTTGTGAAATTGATCGGCGCATTCATGTTGTTCATGAAAATACGGATAATTTCACCAAAACCCAGGGTCACAATCGCCAGATAATCACCACGCAGTTTCAAGGTCGGGGCACCCAGCAAGGCACCAAACAACCCTGCCACCGCTGCGGCAAGTGGCACGATCACCCAAACGGACAAGTGAATGCCGTTCTTGGTAATTTCAGGGCCGCAAACAGCAACCAGGAATTCACCAATAACCGGGTAATTATTGACAAAGGATTCCAGAATCACCGCAAACTGTTGCGAGCCAAAAATCGCTGCCAGATAAGCACCAACTGCATAGAAAGCGATATACCCCAGATCCAGCAGACCGGCGAAACCGACTACAATATTCAAACCAAGCGCCAGCATGATATACAAGAGCGCGAAGTCGATAATCCTGACCCAGGAATTACCAAAGTTTGCCGCCACGAACGGGAACAAGACCATGACTACACCCAGCACAGCAAAACTGGCATAGGCTTTAGTCGGATTAGCTTTTACATCAAATATGGTTGACATTGATTTTCTCCTTACGCACGGTCAGCAACACGCTCACCCATGATGCCGGATGGACGCAAGGTCAGTACGATAATCAAAACGACGAAAGCAAAGATATCCTGATAGTGACTACCTAACACACCACCAGTCAGGTCACCGATATAACCGGCACCAAGACTTTCAATCAGACCCAGCACGATACCACCAACCATCGCGCCATAAATATTACCGATACCGCCCAACACAGCCGCGGAGAAGGCTTTCAGACCAGGTACGAAGCCCATGGCAAACTGTGCGGATGAATAATTGGCAGCCCACATTACACCTGCGATGGCAGCCAGTGCGGCACCAATCGCAAAGGTAGCGACAATCACCTTGTTGGAATCCACACCCATCAAACCGGCGACACGTGGATTTTCAGCGGTAGCACGCATAGCACGACCCATCTTGGTTTTTTCCACCAGCAAGACCAAGCCAACCATCGCCAGCGTCGCCAGTACCAGCAAAACAATCTGGGTTTGGGAAATCACGGCTCCACCGATTTGCACAGGAACGAAGGACATCACAGAAGGGAAAGAGATAGGACTACGGCCCCAGATCATCATGGCAAAAGTCTGTACCAGAATGGACACACCAATCGCCGTAATCAGGGGAGCCAGACGCGGTGCATTCCGTAATCGTCGGTAAGCGACGCGTTCTATCAATAGGTTCACTGCGATACAGACTGGGATGGCCCCCAGAATTGCAATGATGAGTTTGATGATGCCTGGCAAATCAGGCGCTACGACTTGCAATACTTTGATGATACTCAGGCCCGCCATCGCACCAACCATCAGTACGTCGCCATGCGCAAAGTTAATCAGATTGAGTACACCATAGACCATGGTGTAACCAAGTGCGACCAGCGCATACATGCTGCCCAGCACCAGACCATTAATTATTTGTTGGATAAAGGTATCCATATTTTGCTTCTCACTTTAAGAACGAAACGAATTTCTGAAAAAACCAGGAGATGGACTGTTTGCCATCTTGCCACCAGGTAGTACCAGGCAACAACAGGCATGTTCCAGCAAAAATCATTCCTGATAAGGAAAGCGGCACCCAGACTGGGTGCCGCCGGAATTCGAACGCGCGCTAGCCAAACAGGCGCGTCATCAAAGTAGAAGCAGCAATGGCGTAATTGATACACATAGTAGAACTCTCCTCAGCAACTTTTGGTAAAAGTTTTTGTAATATATTTTGACTTAAAGGTTATCCCAGTAAAGTCGGCGGGATTATACATAGTTTGTCTCTTCTTCCAGTGGTAAAAAAGCCACCGCAAGCTACGTACTTTCCACAAGTGCCGAATACCAGAATACACGTTTTGCCAAATCCGGCAAATACCGAACTTGATTGTGCCGCAATCTTAAACACGTATTTGCAAAATAAAATATCGAAAACAACAGCCAAAACAAATTTTTAATCAAATTCACTTACTTAAGAGAGCAACAAACGTCAAATCTTCGCTGCAGCAAGCCCCTTGGGCATGGGAAACGTCACTGCCTCCTCCACACCGTCCAGCACCCTGATACTGCGCGCGCCCAGTTGACGCAAACAGCTGATGACCTCCTGCACCAGCACTTCCGGCGCGGAGGCACCGGCGGTAACGCCGATACGCAGACTGTTTTCCAACCATTCAGGTTTGATCTGACTGGCATTGTCGACCATATAGGCGGCCACACCTTTTTTTTCTGCCACTTCGCGCAAGCGATTGGAATTCGAACTATTCGGACTACCAACCACCAAGACCAGATCCACTTGTGGCGCCATGAACTTCACGGCCTCCTGACGATTGGTGGTAGCGTAACAAATATCTCCCTTTTTTGGTTCACTAATTGAAGGAAAGCGCGCTTTTAAAGCATCTATAATTTCTGCAGTGTCGTCAACCGACAATGTCGTCTGCGATACATAGGCCAGCATGTCAGCGTTTTTCACTTGCAGGCTGGCGACATCAGCGACTGTTTCAACGAGGTACATGCCCTCTTCTGCCTGCCCCATCGTGCCCTCTACCTCAGGATGACCATGGTGGCCTATCATAATGATTTCCCTCCCTTCCTTGCGCATCTTGGCCACCTCGATATGTACCTTGGTGACTAGCGGACAGGTCGCATCAAAAATTGTCAGGCCGCGTGCTTCGGCATCCTGGCGTACGCTTTGTGAAACGCCATGTGCAGAAAATATCAGGGTATTGCCAGGCGGGACATCTTCCAGTTCTTCAATAAAAATCGCGCCCTTGGTTTTCAAGTCATTGACGACATAGGCATTGTGCACAATTTCATGCCTGACATAAATCGGTGCGCCAAACTGTTGCAGGGCGCGCTCGACTATTTCAATGGCACGGTCAACACCAGCGCAAAATCCGCGCGGTTGGGCTAGTAAGATTTCTTTGTCCATAAGCTTTGATTAAAGAATTCCGATAATTTTTGTTTCAAACAGCACGGTTTGTCCGGCCAGAGGATGATTAAAATCAAACAAGGCCCCCTCCTCATCCAGTGCTCGCAAGATGCCGGCGAACTTGCCACCAGCAGGTGCAGCAAATTCGACCAGGTCGCCAATCACATATTGCTCGCCAAAAGCTGAGTTTTCTTTTAGTGTAGCCAGCGACACTCTTTGTATCAAATCGGGGTTGCGCGGACCAAAGGCTTTTTCAGGTACCAGTTCCTGAGTGGTATGCGATCCCTCTTCCAAACCCAGCAAAGAAGCCTCCAGTTCGGGAGCCAGTTGCCCGGTACCCAGTTGCAAAGTTGCAGGGCGCTCTTTAAAGGTACTGAGTATATCTTCACCATCCAGTGTTGCAAGGCGATAATGCAGGGTCAGGTAAGCGTTTGGTGTCACAGTTGGGGTAGCATTGGCAGACATAATATGATGCAGAGAGAAGAAGGCTGAGAATTTGATATTGTAAGCCAGCTTTAACTTATTAAGAGGCAAGGACAGCATTCTATGGAGAAAACTTAGATGGCAATCAACGAATGGCCGGAAGACCAGCGCCCGCGAGAGCGACTAATTAAATACGGGGCAAGTGCGCTCTCGGATGCAGAATTGCTGGCAGTCTTCTTACGCACTGGTGTCACAGGTAAAAGCGCCGTCGATCTGGGACGCGACATGATCAGTCGCTTTGGATCTCTTTCTGGCCTGTTTGCTGCCAGCCTTAAGGATTTTTCTTCCTTGCATGGCTTAGGATCAGCCAAATATGCACAATTACACGCTGTGCTTGAGCTGGCCAAACGGGCGATTTCAGAAGAATTACAGGAAAACGCTTCATTGTCCTCACCTCAGGCTGTCAAAAACTACCTGCAACTGATGATAGGAAATAAACCGCATGAATCTTTTGCTATTTTGTACCTGGATGTCAAGAACCGCCTGATCAAGTCAGAGGAATTGTTCCGCGGTACACTGAATCACGCCAGCGTGTACCCTCGTGAGGTCGTCAAGTCTGCCTTGCATCAAAATGCTGCTGCCATCATCCTGGCCCACAACCACCCTTCTGGCTCATGCGAGCCTAGTCAGGCTGATATCAGTCTCACACAGACTCTTAAGCAGGCTCTGGCATTGGTAGATGTGCGCGTGCTGGACCATTTTATTGTCGCCAATCCGAATGTGTATTCCTTCGCCGAGCATGGACTGATTTGAGTATTTTTCATCTCCATCATGACATTTTTTCAGCACAGTCCACATTCATTGTGCAGACCTGGCTTTGTTTGAACCAGCGGTATTTACCAGTGTTTACCGGTGTAGAAAGCATTAGAATTAAATTGTTAAATTAATTTTTTAGAAAAGACACACTTGTTTTTCGCAAGTCGTTGATATTTCATGAGATTTTGTTTATACTTGCGTTTTTCCAATTTCGGAATCGTCTAAGGAGTTAAACATGGCACGTGTCTGCCAAGTGACTGGGAAGGGGCCAATGGTTGGCAACAACGTTTCCCACGCTAACAACAAAACAAAACGCCGCTTTTTGCCTAATCTGCAAAATCGTCGCTTTTTCGTAGAATCAGAAAACCGTTGGGTTTCTCTGCGCTTGTCCAATGCTGGTCTGCGCGTCATCGACAAAATTGGCATCGATGCCGTTTTGACTGACATGCGTGCTCGCGGCGAAAAAGTTTAAGCTAAACTATTGTTAGGAAAATATCATGGCTAAATCTGGTCGCGACAAAATCAAGCTGGAATCGACTGCTGGTACAGGTCACTTCTATACAACCTCCAAAAACAAGCGCACTATGCCTGAAAAAATGGAGATCATGAAGTTCGATCCTAAAGCACGTAAGCACGTCATCTACAAAGAAACCAAAATCAAGTAATTCTGATTTGCGTTCTGTAGAAAAAAAACCCTGCGTTGCAGGGTTTTTTTATGCCTGAATGTAAATATCAGCTACATTTCATTCACACTTGCGCGCTTCCAATTTGCGAAGCAAATACGCGAGAAATTTTCCTGTTTCCATTTCCATTAATTGAAAATGCTGGCTGGCCATCTCCAATTGTCCCTCTCTGGCACACTGTTCGATTCTCCTGGCGTATTCAATGATAGGTGTAGCACCAAAGTATCCTATAACTCCTTTTAATGTATGGGCAGCTCTTTGAAGATCAGGTAATTGACGAGCTTTCAAAGCGAGGCTGATCTCGGCAAGTTGAGCAGGAATATTGCTCAGAGCCAAAGCGCCGACAATATCCAACACCTCAGTATCGGTCTTTTCCAGCGCACGTGCATAGTCAAATTCAGGCAAAGTTTGGAGGAATTCTTCTTGCCGATCAGTATCAGTAAGCTTGGCAACGCTATCTCTGCATACAGAGGAAATGCTTTGCATCAGCTTCGTCGTTTGTATAGGTTTGGATAAATAATCATCCATACCGGAAGCAAGGCAACGTTCGCGATCTCCTTCCATGACGTTGGCCGTCATCGCGATAATCGGTAAATGACCGCCATTCTGCGCTTCATGCGCACGTATGGCCATACTTGCCTCTATACCATCCATCACCGGCATTTGGATATCCATCAGCACGAGATCAAATTTTTCTGTTACTGCAAAACTGACTGCATCTTTGCCATTATCACAAACCCTCACACTATGGCCAGCTTTCTCAAGGAGTTTGACTGCAAGTTGCTGATTGACCAAATTATCTTCTGCAAGCAGGATTAAGAGTTTCTTCGCATACAAAGCTGCACCGTCTGCAAGTGGCGGTGGTTTAGCGATAGTGGCTGTATTTAGTTCAAATGCACTGAGAAGCGCAGCTCTCAACTCGGGCAAGCGAATAGGCTTATTCAAATACAATTCAATACCAGCCATGCGGCAACGGTCGGCATCACCGCGTATGCCAGCAGACACCATCATGATCACTTTGGGTGAAAGCGTTGGCGTGTAGTCCGCCATTTTCTTTTGCACTAAAAATCCATCCATTCCAGCCATGTGTGCATCCAGCAAGACCAAATCGTAAGCATTGCCGGAAAGTTGGGCGCGCTGCATTTCTTCCAGTGCATCCTGGCCAGTTTCAACGCAGATGGAGTGTATGCCCATTTTACGCAAAGAATCAGCCAGAAATTGACGATTAGCGTTGCTGTCATCCACAATCAGCACCTTGCGCTGCGGTAAGATAATGCTCTGCGATGGCGAGTTTTCTCCATCCCTCATCAGGCGTATCACAAAGTGAAAAGTACTGCCGTGTCCCAATTCACTCTCCACCCAAATACGTCCCTGCATCATCTTCACAAGGCGAGATGAAATTGACAGCCCTAAACCCGTTCCGCCATATTTCCTGGTGATGGAATTGTCGGCCTGTGAAAATGAATCAAAGATGCTGGTAATCTTGTCTTGCGGAATCCCAATGCCGGTATCGGTGACTTTAAAATGCAGTTGCACATCACCGCCAGGCAAAGTCTCCTGCCTAACGTGAACAACGACCTCACCACGCTCAGTGAATTTGATTGCATTACCGACGACATTAAACAAAATTTGCCGTATGCGAACAGAGTCGCCGATGAGGTTGTTATTACCGTCGACATCGGTGTCAGCTACTAACTCCAGGCCCTTTTGCTCCGCAGGAATGACCAGAGTCCTTAATGCATCATCAAGCATCCTGGGAAGATCAAAAACCACGTTTTCCAATACCAGTTTGCCTGCTTCAATCTTGGACGAGTCGAGAATATCATCGATGATGGTCAACAACGAATCGGCAGATGACTTGATCAAATTGAGATATTGTCGCTGTTCGCGATTCAAGCTGGTATCGAGCGCCAGCTCAGTCATACCCAAAATGCCATTCATTGGTGTACGGATTTCATGCGACATGGATGCGAGGAATAGACTCTTTGCAACGTTGGCGGCCTCTGCCATTTCTTTTGCAGTCAGCAATTCTTCTTCATGTTGCCTGCGCTCGGTGATATCGACAACAATGCCAACCAGGTGTTTCGACTTGTCCGCGTCGCCTTGCTTGATTTCGCCTGCCACCTGTATCCAGCATTCACGACCATCAAATGGCCTGATGATCTTGTACTCATAACTGAATCTGGTGTGCTGCGCTATCGCTTCGGACATAGCCGTACTCACGATTTCTCTGTCTGCAGGAGAAATCATTTGTAACCAGTTGGCGTATGTTTTTTCAAAATCTGGCGGCAAGCCAAAGATCGTATCCATGGTGTCGGAACAATCGAAAGTCTTACTCTCGATATCCAGCGAGTAGCTGCCAATGTGCCCAACTTCTTGCGACTGCCGCAAAATGGCTTCACGCTCGACTAATTTCTGCTGCATACCCTCCCTGGCGTTCAATGCCTTAAACAAAAGACCAAAAAGGAAAAAGGCGCATAAGTTGATGACAACTGCGGTACCCAGTACCATATTCCTGTGCGCCTCATATGGCTCCAATACTTTTTTTACAGACTCACCGACGACGAAGCTTAACTGATACTCTGGGATCCTGGTATATCCATAAATCCTTTCAACACCGTCAACTAGAGCAACTCGTCGATAATTTCCTGCCAGGCTGGGCGTTGACGACAAGGAAAGGAAACTAATGTCAATGACTTTACCCAGCATGGATTCCATGGCTGGATAACGCGCCATTACCTCACCACCGTCACGCAACACAGTCACTGCACCGCCTCCTGACACTGTAAGTTTTTTTGCCAATGCAGTAAATTGATCGGGGCTGACAGAAACCACCAGTACACCATCGAACCTGCCCTGCCTAAAAATCGGGCGAGTAAACTGCAGTGACCACTTGCCGGATACTTTGCCCTTCAGAGGTTTGCTGATAAACAGCGAGTCAATCTCAGGGCTGTCATGGTGCACACGAAAATGTTCACGATGGCTCAGATCCACCTTTTCGTTCGGCTTCGACAGATTTGAAAATTGCATCATACCGTCTTTGTCAATCACCGCTACCTGGAAAGAGATGTCCTGCAAGATTTCCTGACGACGGCGTACTATTTCGGCAAATTCTGCCCAGTTACCATGCCAGTCATTGCGCATGTCCAGCAATACTTCATTGATACGCCGGACTACGGACTGTGAATATTCGGCAAACACCTGCGATTGCACATATGTACGAACGTTTGCCTCTTGCAAGTATTGAGCACGGCTGCGAAACAGCTCATAGGCGACAAAGCTCCAGGTCAACAGTAGCGTCAGGGCAAACATCAGTATTAACTGATGGCGAAATTGTTTTCTGGCTGTTTTCATTTGTTTTATCCACTAAGGCGCGCAGCTCTAATTGCTCAGTGTGCGCATACCTGACAATAAAAATCCATATCCGAAACACTCGCTTGCTTCAATCCTTCAAGCGCACTTTCACTTCCATGACTTCATCCCAGGCCTCGATAAATGCTGTGACGCAAACAGGGCAAAAATGTCTACCTGAGTTGTCACGCAAAAACTGCAACGCATCCTCGTCAGACCAGGCTTTTTTGTAGGGGCGTACTGAAGTCAAGGCGTCAAACACGTCTGCGACTGCTACTATGCGGCCTGAAAGAGGGATATTTTCTCCAACCAGATTATTTGGATATCCGGTTCCATCATATTTTTCATGATGGGTTCTGGCAATTTCCTCACCGAGTCTTATTAAAGGCGCAGAACTGCCGGCCAGAATCACAGACCCAATTTCTGCGTGCCGCCGCATGATGCGCATTTCATCGTCATCCAGCCTCCCTGGTTTCAACAAGATATGGTCTGGAATCCCTAGTTTGCCCACGTCATGCATAGGTGCTGCATCAAGCAAGAGCTGTTGAAATTCTGCAGATAGCCCCATTTTCTTTGCAATAATCCGGGAGTAGTGTGCCATTCTCTGCACATGAGCTCCGGTTTCAGGATCCCGGAATTCGGCGGCCTTGGACAGCCTCACGATCAATTCCCTTTCCCTTTCGACGATGGCAGCTGTCGCCAGTTGCACCTCATGCTCCAACAACTTGGCCTTGTCCTTGATCAAATTCTGAGAGTGTCGCAAGGCGAGTAAATTACGTACACGGCTACGGCATTCAGGTATATCCACTGGCTTGGCAAGAAATTCGGTTGCCCCTAATGACAAGGCCTCATGCCTGACCGCCTTCTCGTTTTCTGTGGTCACCATGACGATTGGGACATCCATACAATGCGTTAACTTCCTGACACTGCGAATAAAATCATGTCCGTTCAATCCCGGCATCATATAGTCAACCAGAATGAGATCCGGCGTATTTGACCGACACCAGTCACAAGCTTTAATCGGGTCATCAAAACTGATCGCCACTTCACCACTGACTGATTCTGTCAGCGTCGCCAGCAGCAACAGGTTCACAGCATTATCGTCAACGATCAATACTTTAGGTTTCATGGTCATCCTTTTCGCCAATCATTTTTATGCATGCTGGTATACAAATTATTCCATTCGACAAACTTTTCACCAGATAAGATAAAGTGTTTTTCAAGCGCAAATATCACTCTAAACTCGCGTTGTTTTGTTACGCTCATTGAGCCAAATTGTTAGGAGTCGCCGAGCATTTATCGGATTCAATACCAAACTCGCGAATACCTGACCCAAAGCAAAGAAACACGCTACGAGGGCCAGGAAAATTGACAGGAGCCTGTTGCGTAATTACCATCAACATATCTGTTCCTTTTGGTCTCCACACGCTATGGTGCGCAAGACAAAACAAGGTTCGTGCAGACGCTTGGACAATCGCCAGCGAAAAACAAGAAACGATGAGTTTAGGGAAAGACGGCGGTTCTGGGCCGATGAAACCGTCAGCTTGTCGCAGCTATAGGGCGACGACAGACGGCATTTTATGAGACATCCCATAACGGGGAAGTGGTTATAGGACAGGTGAACTAACTTTATGTAGGTTTACCTGAAGAGAATAGTAGCTGAAATTTTCTATCCGGCAATCAAGTGAAACAAGATTTAACCATCTTTTTAATGATGCCAGATTTATTTGGCACTAAACAGTTTTTTAAATTGGTTGATGGTTTCTTCTGCCTGTAAGAGCTCACTTGCAACCTCATGGATAGGCCGACGGTTAGAGCGGGCATGGTTACGCAAAACATCAAACGCAACTTGCCGATCTGACTGAAATTTGGTCATCAACAAGCCGACCGCCATGCTGGTTTCACGACCAGATGCCAGAGCAGATGTGAGATTAAGTTCACTTTTCTTCAATTGTTTGATTTCTTTGGCGCGCGCAAGACTTGCCTCAACCGTGGGGACGATGTTCAATACATCCACTGGCTTCACCATGTAGCCGACCGCGCCGTACTCAACTGCCTGCTTGACGATCTCAGCATCTGAAGTGGCAGACAGGAACATAAATGGAATGCCAGTTTCCAGGCGCAAATGATTCGCCAGATCAAGGCCCGACATGCCGGGCATATTAATATCAAGCAGGGCAATATCGGGCTCTTGCATCAAGATGATATTCAATGCATCTTCACCGCATTCAGCCTGAAAGATCTCATAATCAGCTTTTTCAAGAATCCTGCTAAGAAGAGTGAGTGTGAACTCATCGTCGTCAACTAACAGTATGCGACTTTTTATATTGGCACTGGCAAGCATTTAATCCTCTTCTGTTATTTTCAAGCACTTGCGTGCGCATCCAATAAGTCTCAGCACCAGCACTCACTTTACTGTATCAATAAATAGGTGACCCGAAAACAATTAATTGATCAGGTAAGCAGAATTTTTCCAGCAGTCACAATGTTTAACCATCATGCATGCGCAAGCCACAGCTAGGCTCAAAATACATTGTGGCAAACAAAAAACGGCACCAAAGTGCCGTTTCGAGATGCAGTAAGTAAACAATCAAGCGTAAGTACGCAGCCTGAGCGAAAACTCTCGCAGAGTTTGGATGCCTGATGCTTCAGCGCGCACACACCAGTCCTGCAATTGCTGAACCAGTTGTTCACGGCTGACGGTAGAACGCTCCCAGATCAGGCCCAGTTCCACACGCATATCATGCATGGTCTTCAGGGCGCGGCTATGGGCCAGGACTTCTGATAACTGCTGCTGTTGCGGCGCTTCCAGCTTGTTCGGCTCACGTTGCAACAGCTTCTTGGTGGTCTTCAGCATGTGTGCTTCAAACATGGCTTTTTCACGCAGATTGGCAACCTCGTCGCGCCATGTACGGCGCAGGGACTTGGCATATTTGGCCATAACGTCATAACGATTGGTGATAACAGCCTGCAGGGTTTCCAGATCGACTGCAGCCTTGATTTCCTTGAATTTGGGTTCTGGTGCCACTTTCTTGACCTTGGCCAAACCGACAATTTCCATACTGCGTATGTACAGCCAGCCTATATCAAACTCATACCATTTGGAGGAAAGCTTGGCCGAAGTACCGAAGGTATGGTGGTTGTTATGCAGCTCTTCGCCACCAATCAAGATACCAATCGGCAAAATATTGCGTGAAGCATCGGTACAGTCATAATTGCGATAACCCCAGTAGTGACCTATGCCATTGATAATGCCAGCAGCAGTAATAGGTATCCACGCCATTTGCACTGCCCAGACGGTAGCGCCAATCACGCCGAACAACATCAGGTCGACTATCAGCATCAGCGCCACGCCCTGCCAGCTAAAGCGGGTATAGACATTCCGCTCCATCCAGTCGTCAGGGGTACCATGGCCATATTTTTCCATGGTTTCCATGTTTTTACATTCTGCACGGTACAGCTCGGCGCCTTCGAACAAGACTTTTTTGATACCGCGTGTCACCGGGCTATGCGGATCTTCTTCAGTTTCACATTTAGCATGGTGCTTGCGATGTATCGCCGCCCATTCCTTAGTCACCTGGCCTGTCGTCAGCCACAGCCAGAAACGGAAAAAATGACTGGGGATGGCATGCAACTCCAGGGCGCGATGTGCCTGACAGCGATGCAGGAAGATGGTCACACTGGCAATCGTGATATGTGTCACGACCATAGTGAAGATGAAGACTTGCCAGCCAGTGGCGCGGGTCAGGCCATTGGACAGAAAATCAACTACGGTATCGATAAAAGTGGTCAAAATGACATGTACTCCATTGTTATTGACGACATCTCGGTTGATTTCGCAAAACCGATATCAACTATAATCAGTATAGACATGGGACGGCATTGTACGCCGTTTTAGAATGTTTCCACCAATTTTAAAACTAAAATTATTGCCTAGCTTCAAGTTTCTTTGACTGGACTGTTAATTAAGGTCACAACCCTGTGCGCATAGGGTAAATTCACCTGTTGCTCCTGCAAAACCTGCCACAGAGCAAGATTAACGGCAGACATCACGCTGGAGCGCCCGTTTTCCGGGTCGGCAATCCAGAAGCTTACCCGCAGATCAAATCCATCAGTTCCAAATTTCATCAAGTAAGCTGCGGGTGCCGGGTCTGCACAAACGCGATCTACCGTAGCTGCAGCTTCTCCCAGCAGAGGCAATATCATACTCAGATCAGCTTCATAGCCCACAGTCAAATCTGTCCACATTGCGACAGTTCGGTCGCTCAGTGAGTAATTCTGCACAGGGGTGGACACCAGCATTTCATTCGGGATGACCGCTTCGCCACCGTCCTGTCCCTGCAAAACCGTGTAGCGGGTATTGATTTGCGTTACCCGTCCACTGAATTTATCGACCGTAATCATGTCACCTATGGACATGCTGCGATCCAGCAGGATGATAAAACCCGACACATAGCTGCTGGTGATTTTTTGCAGACCAAAACCCAGGCCTACACCAAGAGCACCACCAAACACAGACAACACAGTCAAGTCCAGGCCTACCAGAGTCAGGCTGATAAGGATAGCCAGCAAAATCAGCACAGCCCTGCCGACACGAGACAATACCACTTTCAAAGAAGTATGTGCATTTGGCAAAAGCATCAGGCGGCTTTCCAGTGCCGCACTGGCCCACATAGCCACCACCAGAGTGATGACAACAGAAGCCACGGCCTGGAGTATGGTCAGTATGGATACCTTGTTTTTACCTATCGGCAAAACAACCTCATCCAGCGCAGTAAGCAATTCTTGCCCCAAACCTGTGAAATGCAAGACCACACCCATCCACACCAGACCGGCAAACAGCTTTTCAAATACAGCGAGGAAACTACCTATGGAGCCGTCACGGGCAAAGGTCTGGCGAACGACATAAAAACCAAAGCGGATTAACGCCAGTGAACCGATAATCGGAAATAGCAAGGACAGCAAATGCGTATGCTGCCATTTACCTAAAATCATTTTTGCAATCAGAATAAAAATCAGGGCCAGCGCGGGCGAGAGCACGCGGGTGAAACTTTCCACACCCAGCCTGACGACACCGGAATCAGTATCACTGGTGCTGACGCTGCGCCTGAGCGCACGCGACAAGACCCATGCCAGGCTGAAACACAAGGCAACAGCCCCTATTTGCCAGTAAAAATCCGGCTGGCCTAAATCCTTCGATAAGTCAGACAATAAACTGGCAAGTAAGGGCGTACTCATAGGGGGTACTTATAGTGCGTACTCGTGGATAATGAAATGGAAGAACGTATTCAGCTTGGATCAGCGCCTGAATTAATCTTCTTCTGCTTCTGCAGCAATTTCTTCTGGAACAACTTTGGCTGGCGCTTTTTTGCGTTCCAATATCGCTGCAAAGAAACCATCAGTCTGATGCAGATGTGGATAAAGCTTCAGATAGTCACCCATTTCCAGATCCACTTTTTGCTCAGCCAACACCTGTGAAGCAGGCACCAGTGTGTAGTCTGCATGTTCAGCCAGGAATGCCTGGACTATGCCCTCATTTTCTTCATCGAGAATACTGCAGGTCGCATACACCAGACGGCCACCTGGTTTCACCATACGTGCGGCACTGGCCAGGATGGATGCCTGCTTGACGTTTAACTCTGCCACGCCAGCCGGTGTCTGGCGCCATTTGACATCAGGATTTCGGCGCAAGGTGCCCAGGCCGCTACAAGGTGCGTCCACCAGCACGCGGTCAAGCTTGCCCGCCAGGCGTTTGATCTTGGGATCTTTTTCATGCGCAATAACAACCGGATGCACATTCGACAAACCACTGCGCGCCATGCGCGGCTTGAGTTTTGCCAGGCGTTTTTCAGAAATATCGAAAGCGTACAAGCGACCAGTATTGCGCATCAATGCGCCCAGCGCCAAAGTCTTACCGCCGGCGCCGGCGCAAAAGTCTGCTACCATTTCACCACGCTTGGCACCAACCAGTTGGGCCAGCAACTGGCTGCCCTCATCCTGCACTTCTATCGTGCCATCCTTGAACAAAGGCAGATTCTGGATGGATGGTTTTTTGCGTACGCGCAAACCAGTGCTTGAATATGGCGTAGGCTCAGCGATGATAGGCGCCTGTGCCAGTGTCGTGATGACGGTTTCGCGATCACCTTTGATGGTGTTGACGCGCAAATCCAGCGGTGCTGGTGTGTTCAGCGACATGGCCAGCGCCAGTGCATCTTCTTCACCAAACCGCTCCAGCAATTTTGTCCACAGCCATTCTGGCAGGTTGGCCTTCATCATCAATGGCAAGTGGGTGCGGTCAATTTCCATGACGCGTTGCAGCCAGGCGGTTTCATCTTCTGTCAAACCGCCGAGAGAATCTACGCCAACAGCATCCGCCAGACCCAACAAACTCAGGCGGCGCATAGGCGAACCTATGCCGGACTCAGAAAAATTGGTGTACACCGATTTATTGCGCAGCAAGCCATAGACAGCCTCCGCAACTACACCGCGTTCACGTGAGCCCAGGCGTGGGTGATCACGAAAATAACGCGACAAAGTGCCATCTGCCGGGCCGGTAAAACGTAAAATCTCACGTAATACTTCTTCGGTATTGACGAGTATGGCTGGAGGTAATCTCATGCTGCTTCCTTCTAATATGCTGATGTGGCCCGGACGGGCCTTATTACTTTGTTTACTATGTAGTACTGACGCAAAACCGCCCACGCGAGTTTGCTAATGCTGACTAAATAACTCTATTAATTACTGATATGGACACGGTTGCCTTCTATACGCAATTTGCCTTCGACGAATTGCAATACGGCACGCGGATAAATCTGATGCTCTTGCTCAAGTACACGGTGCGACAAAGTGTCTTCGGTATCATCATCCAATACTGACACAACAGCCTGCGCGACGATGGGGCCGTGATCCAGCTCTGCAGTGACAAAATGCACGGTCACGCCGTGGACTTTGACGCCCGCATCAATTGCCTGCTGATGCGTTGCCAAACCGACAAAGCTGGGCAACAGGGATGGATGGATATTCAGCATCCTGCCCGCATAGTGTTCGACAAAACCTGCCGTCAGTATGCGCATGAAACCAGCTAAAACGACCAGATCAGGGGCAAACTCATCGATCTTTGCCTGCAAGGCAGCATCAAATGCCTCACGCGTGACAAATTGCTTACTGACTACGATGGCCGTTGGAATACCACGACTGGCGGCATATTCCAGGCCGCCGGCATCGGCCCGGTTACTGATGACAGCCGCGATTTGCGCAGGCCATTGCTGCTTTGCAGCAGCTTCAACGATGGCTTGCATATTGCTGCCACGACCAGAAATGAGGATAACAATCTTTTTCATGGCGGCATTGTACCGCTGACAGGGGTCTAGCCCCAAATAAAAATGCCGGTAATTACTTACCGGCACCTATTATACAGGCTATTAAAATACCATTAAAATACTATTCGAAAGAGTAAAACACACGAAAAGCGACTTTTCTCTCTGCCCAGAAATCTGCGGCATCCCTAAAAACGTCCAGCAAATTTTCGCGCGCTTCCTTGTCGAATTTTTGCGTATTTGGCAACTTCTCGATCACAATAAGAAAGCCAGGCTGTGGGCCTGCTTTATAAATCATATCAGTCAGGCAATCTGACAATGCATCCAGATTACGGCACATAGGCCTGGGAAAACCGAAAGACAAGGCAATTTTGCCCAGCACTTGCTGTTTGGTGGCCGCTTCCAGGCAATAGGCATACAGAAAATGCTGGCCCAGCCGGGACGCTTCTGCTTGCAGATCCGGCACACGGAAAGCACGGATGGATTGCACCACGTTAGGCGCTACCGTTGCCAACAATTCCATTTCTCCCTCAATTGCTGAGATCATATTTACTCTTTAATTCTGCGAAAACTCTCGTAATGGTCTTCGGTGTAATAGTATTCACCCGATGTCTGCGGGTCTGCTCCGGCGATAATGCGGCGCATGCCCCGATTACGGGCGCGCGGTGTTTTTACCGTGTATTCATGATAGTAACCGCGCTTTTGCTTTGGCAACCTGGACTCATAATTGCCGAACACCACTCCATCCTTTTCATATGGGAACGGCCCGCATTGCCTGATCAACTTCAATGTGGTTTGCGCTTCTTTAGGCAATTCGGCAACAGCAATCTGGCCCAGACCTATAGTGTCTTTAGCAAAACTGCTTACAGCCAGAAAAGCAAGCGCCAGGAATACCAGCCATTTCTTGAAAAATGTTGGATTTATCATTATTTTGTCTATCAGCACACGCTTAAACACGGCATAGATTAACGGTTTGTCGATGATGAATCAACCATTGTTGCAGATGTTACAATGTATAAACATATGCTCGTTTCACATTTCAGGCAAGGACTCCTGCAGCCGCTTTTGCCTGGCAATCAGGCAGTTCGTATTGAGCAATCAACACCGAAGAAACGCAAGACATCGTCCATTCTGGCACGGGTATCGCGCCGCCCGAGAGCAATCAACTCCTTGGTATAGGTGGATTCAAACAAAAGATAGGAGGCCAGTGCCGAACCGCGTGCTTCGGTAGCTCCAATACCCCCCAACATAGTACGTACAGGCAGAGGCAGACTATTGGTATGACGGCTGGCGATTTCATCCAGTCTTTCAGAAGGCGCGATGACCAGCAAATCCACTGGCCGCAACGGCGTTTTTTCCAGCAGTTCTGGTGGCAACATGGACAGGGTTTTGTTAATGCGCATCAGTCTCTCTATATCCACGGCCAGACTATCGAGGAAGATACTGGACAAGGCATGACCAGCAATTTGCGCCAGACTGGGGTAACGGGCAGTTTCAGTATTGACACTGGGTGGTTCAGTCAAACGACCCGCGCCGACAATCAATACCTTTTGCGCACCCAAGTGAATGGCTGGTGATATGGGCGCTAGCTGTCGCATGGACCCATCGCCGCAATATTCCATACGTCCGCCCCAGTTCAGCGGCACGGCCGGAAAAATAAAAGGAATGGCAGAGGACGCCAGCAAATGCTGGACACCGATAAAATCACGCTGCGCCAGGCGCTGACTCCTGACCCAGGGCTCGACATCAGCCAGAGTCTGGTAAAAGGTCAGATGCTGACCAGCAGTGTAGGAAGATGCAGTGACCGCCAGTGCATGCAGGCTACCATTGCTGAACGCGGCATCCAGGCTGCCCAGGTCCAGCATGCGGGTTAACAGCGCTTCCAGCGGAGAATTATCAAGCAGCGAATTCGGCGGTGCCTTGCGCCATTTATTCAACAGCCAGCCAAATGACCATAGTGTCAGCCAGCGCGCCCCGCTGCGCATGACACCGAGCGAGTCAGCCCGGTACACTTGCGCCGCCTCAAAATTTTCCCATATGTGCAGCATGCGCCCGACTGCATCAGAAAAATTATCGGCCCCGCAAGCCAGCGAGGTAGCATTGATCGCACCTGCCGAAGTACCGCAGATAATGCCAAATGGATTGCTGGCAGGATGCCAGCCAGACTCGACAAGGATAGCCGAGATTTCGTGAAGCACCCCAACCTGATAGGCCGCGCGCGCCCCACCACCCGTCAAGATCAATCCGGTTCCAGCATTATTACTCGTTTGTGTAGGCATAAAAAAAGGGCAAATCCATATCTGCCCTAGTGTAGTAGCCCCCTAGCAATTTGTCATGCTGCACGGCACAGTGAAAGAACCCAACTCTACAAATACAACAATCATGCTTACACAGTACCGAAGTGCAGTTGTTTTTTCTGCCAGCATAGTGAGGCGCGTAAGTGCTGAGAAAGCGTAGCGAGCGGCGCTAGTTTTGGTTGAGAAGCGCAATCGTACTTTAGTACGATGAGCATCGCCGACCAAAAATCGCGCCGCGCAGTAGCTTTATCAGCACTTACTATTTGGGTTGCATGCGAATGGCCCCGTCTAAACGGATTGTTTCACCATTCAACATCACATTCTCAATAATCGTCTTGGCCAGACTCGCATACTCATCCGGTTTGCCAAGACGTGGTGGAAACGGCACCATCTTGCCCAGAGCATCCTGCACTTCTTGCGGCATGCCCAGCAGCATAGGGGTTTCAAAAATGCCAGGAGCAATCGTCATGACGCGAATGCCGCTACGTGACAAATCACGTGCCATAGGCAGGGTCAGGCCGACTACCGCGGCCTTGGAAGAAGCATAGGCTGCCTGGCCAATCTGGCCATCATAAGCAGCTACAGAAGCTGTATTGATGATGACACCGCGTTCCCCATGCTCGGCAGCTTCAGTCTTGCCCATGGCATCGGCTGCCAGACGGCACATATTGAAAGTGCCGATGAGATTAATGTTAACCACGCGCTGGAATACGTCCAACGGATGCGGGCCATCCTTGCCAACCGTCTTGATCGCTGGAGCAACACCAGCGCAATTGACCAGACCACGCAAGGTACCCAGAGTAGCAGCCGCCTCGACGACAGCTTTGCCATCGGCCTCGGAAGTCACATCGCATTTGACAAACTTGCCACCCAGCTCAGCCACCAGCGCTTCACCGGCTTCTACCTGCACATCAGCCAGCACGACCTTGCCGCCATTGGCAACGATCATTCTTGCCGTAGCTGCGCCCAGGCCTGAAGCACCACCAGTAATAATAAATACATGATTTTGAATTTGCATGTTTGTCTCTCCAAGTTTTAAGATGAATCGGTAGTAAGCAGTATTAGATGCAAGTATTGAATCCCAGTATTGAATCCGTTGCGCAATACCGCTTACGTTTACGTTAACGTCACATAGCCCTATTGTAGCGAATAATTGCACGAAGCTAAAAGTAAAAAAAATGGCAGCAAAAATTGCCACCACTTTTTTAAACCGGAGATCCAACCCTGCAAAAGCAATTACTTGCTGGCAGATGCGGCTTCTTGCATAGCTGGCGGCGCAGGCACCGCCATGGGAGCAGATACTGAAGCGGACGCCGGTGCAGGTACCAACACCGGTACTGACGCTGATGCAGATGCTGCTGGTGTTGCCGATTGCACTACCGGCATCGTTGGCGTGACATGCTTGGCTGCTTCATTCGCGCCAACCGCAGGCAAGATAGGCACCAGCAGCAAGGCGACAATATTGATGATCTTGATCAGGGGGTTAATAGCTGGGCCAGCCGTATCCTTGTAAGGATCACCAACAGTATCGCCAGTCACGGCAGCTTTGTGCGCTTCTGAACCCTTGCCACCAAAATGACCATCTTCTATATATTTCTTGGCATTGTCCCAGGCACCACCACCGGTAGTCATGGAGATAGCGACAAACAAACCAGTCACGATAGTACCCATCAACAAGCCACCCAACGCAGCTGGCCCCAGCAACATGCCAACCAGGATAGGCACGATGACAGGCAACAGCGACGGAATGATCATTTCCTTGATGGCAGATGTCGTCAGCATGTCAACAGCCTTGTCATACTCAGGCTTGCCTGTGCCATCCATGATTCCCTTGATTTCCTTGAACTGGCGACGCACTTCCACCACCACGGCGCCGGCAGCACGACCCACAGCTTCCATCGCCATGGCACCAAACAAGTAAGGAATCAGGCCGCCGATGAACAGGCCGACGATGACTTGTGGATTGGACAAGTCAAACGAAGTACTCTTGCCAACAGAATCCAGCGCATGGGTGTAATCGGCAAACAGCACCAGCGCAGCCAAACCGGCTGAGCCTATCGCATAACCCTTGGTGACTGCCTTGGTAGTGTTACCAACCGCATCAAGAGGATCAGTAATGGAACGCACAGAAGCTGGCATTTCCGACATCTCGGCAATACCACCGGCATTGTCAGTAATAGGTCCGTAAGCATCGAGCGCCACGATAATACCTGCCATCGACAGCATGGCTGTTGCTGCAATAGCGATGCCATACAAGCCTGCAAGATTGTATGAAACCAGTATCGAAGCGCACACAGCCAGCACTGGCCAGGCCGTCGATTTCATCGACACACCAAGACCCGCAATGATATTGGTGCCATGACCAGTAGTTGATGCCTGCGCCACATGCTGTACAGGCTTGAAGTCCGTGCCTGTGTAATATTCAGTGATGTAGACCATGAGGCCAGTCAGCACGATACCGACCAGGGCTGAACCCATCATCTTCATGCGCATGGCTTCATCAGGCCAGACTTGCCAGGTCACGACGGCAAACCCTATCACCGACAAACCGGCAGCCCACCACAAACCCGTGTACAGGGCAGACATGATTTTTTTGCCTGGCTTGGCTTTCACCATGGAGCAGCCAACAATGGAAGCCAGGATGGAGACTGCACCCAGCAATAGCGGATAAACAATGGCAGCAGTGACATCGCTGGTGATCACCAGCGCACCCAGCAACATCGTGGCAATCAGAGTCACGACATAGGTTTCAAACAAGTCAGCGGCCATGCCTGCGCAATCGCCAACATTGTCACCGACATTGTCGGCAATCACGGCCGGGTTGCGCGGATCATCTTCAGGGATACCCGCTTCAACTTTACCGACCAGATCGGCACCCACGTCAGCACCCTTGGTAAAGATGCCGCCGCCAAGACGGGCGAAGATGGAAATCAGCGATGCACCAAAGGCCAGACCGATAAGGGGCTTGATGACATCATGCTGTGTCAGCGTGCCGCCAGCAGCATTGCATACCAATACCCAATAGAAGATAGTTACGCCCAGCAAACCAAGTCCGACCACCAGCATGCCGGTGATGGCACCGCCACGGAAAGCCACGTCCAGCGCTTCATTCATGCCCTTGGTTGCAGCTTGCGCAGTCCTGACATTTGCCCTGACCGAGACATTCATGCCGATGAAACCGCAGGCACCCGAGAGAACTGCACCGATCAGAAAACCGATGGCAGTGATCAAACCCAGGCCAGGGATTATAGCTACGACGATGAACAGCACCGCGCCAACGATGGCGATGGTGCGGTACTGTCGCGCCAGATAAGCGGCAGCGCCTTGCTGAATGGCGATGGCAATTTCCTGCATACGCGCGTTACCGGCATCCTGTTTCAAGATCCAGCTACGCGAAATCAAACCATATAGTACGGCGATGACGCCACATGCGATGACAAACCAAAGACTTGCTGTCATGTTGACTCCTCCAATGTTATAGGCATGTCGGCCTTGTGGGCACATGCATTTTTTTAACGACAAAGTGAAACAACGACAATTCTTCATTTTCCAGACTCTGATGCCAGACTGCCTTGCATCAAATGACAAAAATGAATCCTGCACACTGCGAAACTTTTACGTAGCCCATATTTTTGGAGAAATTGGCTGGGGCTAGCCATAAAAAAAAGCGGACAGTGCAGTCCGCTTTTTACTTACTTATTCAGACAGCGCCGCAAACGCGCTATCGCGAATGGACTCTACCGGTCCGACGCCAGCTATCTTGCGATATTTAGGCGCCCCTGGTTTGCCAGACTTGGCCCAGTCACCATAGTAAGACAACAGGATTTCAGTCTGTTCGTGATATACAGACAAACGCTTCTTGACTGTTTCTTCCTTGTCGTCAGGGCGCTGTACCAGCTCTTCACCAGTCACATCATCCTTGCCTTCGACTTTTGGCGGATTGAATTTGACATGATAAGTACGGCCAGAACCAGGATGGACGCGGCGACCACTCATACGATCGACAATCGCTTCATCCGGTACATTAATTTCCAGTACATAGTCTATTGTGACGCCCGCATCCTTCATCGCATCTGCTTGTGGCGTTGTACGTGGAAAACCGTCGAACAAATAACCATTAGCGCAATCAGGCTGTGTCAGCCTGTCTTTGACCAGACCGATGATGATGTCGTCTGATACCAAACCACCGGTGTCCATGACTTTTTTTGCTTCCAGACCCAAAGCCGTGCCAGCGGCAATTGCAGCACGCAACATATCACCAGTAGAGCTTTGCGGGATATTGTATTTTTCTTTGATGTAATTGGCTTGTGTACCTTTGCCGGCTCCCGGCGCTCCCAACAAAATAAGACGCATGTTAAATTTCCTAAGACGAGTTTGAATTTTTTGTGCCTGTATTATCAAAACATGACAGCCAGTGGTTTCATGGCAGGCACGGCTCTTTTTTTTGCTTTTCTTATTTAGCTTGATAACACAGTTTCTTTTCACGAAACTTACCACAATTTTCGTAATTCTTGATGCTTTGCCACGAAAACTTGGGGATTTGCCCGTTTTTTTATTTCTTATCCGTAAAAAATTGCCGGACACGTTCCAGATCTTCTGCTGTATCGACTCCTGGCGCTGGGCTAGAGCCTGTCACATGAACCGCGATTGCATAGCCGTGCCACAAAACCCTTAATTGCTCCAGAGCCTCAATTTGTTCCAATGGAGAAACAGCGAGTTGCGGATATTTTTTTAAGAAATCGTTGCGGTAGGCATACAAACCGATATGACGCAAAGGCGCATAAGCGGGCGGAAACTGTTCGCGGCTGACGGTAAATCCATCCCTGTGCCAAGGTATGGTGGCGCGTGAAAAATACAGGGCGCGGCCATGTTTGTCCAATACCACCTTGACGACATTCGGATTAAAGCCGTCTTGTACAGCATGGATAGGATGAGCAGCGGTCGCCATAGGCACATCTGCATTCACCAGTGCCGCTGTCGCAGCGATCAGGGTTGGATCTATCAGCGGCTCGTCACCTTGCACATTGACGACAACGGCATCGTCAGTCAGGTTCATGCTGGCGGCGACTTCGGCAATGCGGTCGGTACCGGATGGGTGATCGGCCCTCGTCATACATACTGGCACTCCGTGGGCCTTGCAGGCTGCGACGATGTCGGTATGGTCAGTGGCTACCATGATGGCACTGGCACCAGACAATAAGGCCTGTTCCGCCGTGCGCACCACCATGGGCTTGCCGCCTATGTCTGCCAGGGGTTTATTCGGTAAACGGCTGGAAGCCAGCCGAGCCGGGATAATGGCGATAAAACTCATAAAACGCTAAGCCTTAGGTCTGGCGTCGATTTCTTCATTGCTCAGCGCGCGAGCCTGATCTGCCCACATGATGGGGATATCATCTCGTATCTGGTAAGCCAGTTTATCGCCATAGCAAATCAATTCCTGACTGGCTTTTTGGTAGACCAATTGTCCTTTGCACAAAGGGCAAACCAACACATCAAGCAGACGTGCGTCCATGCTTTTTCTCCGAAATCATTTGTATCAGGGATGCGGCAAAAGCTGCATCGAGTTGAGCTTCGACTGGCACCACCCAGATGCGGGCATCGTCCAGTAAAGCCGGGATTTGCATACATTTTACTGCATCCTTTTCGGTAATCAGAATGCAATCGATATCTACCCCCTTAAAACTCTGTGCATCAAAGGGATGGTGATCAGGAAAAGCCAGGGTCTGACATTGCAAACCCTGTGTTGCCAGCATAGTGAAAAACCGTTGTGGATTGCCTATGCCTGCCGCTGCCAGCAAGCTTTGCCCCTGAAATTCAAACAATGAACGCTGCTGCCTATCGTCATTCAGGCGATATGCCTGGCCCGGTTGCAAATGCATGCGCACAGTATCAGCAGGCTGCGAAGCTGGAAATGCCACTTCTTGCCCCGCCAGATTGCAGATCGTAAAGTCACGCCTTCTTCCTACAGGCTCACGCAAAGGCCCCGCTGGCAACAGCCAGCCATTACCAGCGCCGCGCTGATCAAACAGCATCAGTTCCACATCACGTCCCAAAGCGTAATGCTGCAAACCATCATCAGCAATGATGACATCCACTTCCGGATTAGCTGCAAGCACACAGCGGGCCACTGCCACCCGGTCACGCCCGACAGCTACCGGGCAATGCGCCCTGACTGCAATCAACACAGGCTCATCACCCACCTGCTGCGGCAGCGATGCGGCGTCGAGCAGGATCACACTATCAGCCTGCACGCCATAACCGCGGGAAATGACAGCAGGATGCCAGCCTGCATGCTGTAATTGCTGCACCAGCCAGATCACCAGCGGTGTCTTGCCAGTGCCGCCTATAAAGATATTACCAACGACTACAACTGGCACAGGCATTTGTGTCTGCGCTTTATAGCCCATCACAAACAATCCGAAACGGAAAGTAATGATAAGCTGGAATAGTTTGGACACTGGCCACAGCAGGCAAGCCAGCAACCCACGCTTTTGCCAGGCATTTAATAAGATTTTTTCTAATACTGCCCGCATGTCACTCTCTTGCCGCTCTCTTTTCGTTTTAAAAAAAGGAAACGGGGAGTTACACACTCCCCGCTTTTTGTCTGTCACTGTAACAGTACTCAGTTCACATTCCAGGCTGTCACTTTGCAGTAGCCTGCGCAGCAAATGTCACTTTGGCCATCCCGGCAATACGCGCCGCTTCCAGCACATCAATCACGGATTGGTGACTGGTCGCACGGTCAGCGTTGATGATGATCACAGGATCCGGCTGCGCACCAGTCTTGCCAGCTTCCAGCGCGGCTGCCGCTTTTTTCAGGTCTTCTGCCAGTGTCAGGGTATCAAGGAAAGACACCGCTTGACTGTTGATCTTGTAGCGACCCTGGGCATCGATACCGATATCTATCTGATTCGGCTTGTCCTGGGCTTTTTCTGCATCTGCAGTTGGCAAGGTAATTTGCAATTCGGTGAAACGGCTATATGTCGTCGTCACCATCAGTAAAATCAGGATCACCAGCAAGACGTCAATAAACGGGATCAGGTTGATCTCTGGCTCTTCCCTGCCCCTTCCTTTACGAAAATTCATGACTACTTCCTGGCGCTGTGGACGACATCAACAAACTTGATAGCTTGCTGCTCATATCGACAACGATGCTATCCACCAGAGCACGGAAATGACGCCAGAACACCATCGCAGGCATGGCGATCATCAAACCAAAGCCCGTGTTATACAAGGCCACAGAAATACCATGCGCCAGTTGTGCCGGGTTGGCACCGGTCGCATTTTGCGAACCGAAAATTTCTATCATACCGACAACAGTACCAAACAAACCCATCAAAGGTGCCAGGGACGCAATCGTACCCAGGGTAGTCAGGAAACGTTCAAGTTCATGCGCCACTGCGCTACCAGCTTCTTCTATGGATTCTTTCATGACTTCACGCGGCGCATTCACATTGCGCAAACCAGCAGCCAATACTTTACCCAGTGGCGAATTGCCTGCCAGTTGCTCTATGACTTCTGGCTTGACTTTGCCAGCCTGATAAACACGGATGACTTCGTCAACCAGAGTGGGTGGCAAGATGCGGTTACGGCGCAAAGAAAGACTGCGTTCTATGATTAATGTCAGCGCAATAACTGAGGCAATCAATAAAAAATAAATTGGCCAGCCTGCGGCTTGAATGATGGCGAACAAAATAACTCCTTGAAGGTTCCTAAATCCAAGCCCGCAATGTAGCGCGTTGTCTGCCTGTGGGCAAGAGCGCAACGCAAAAAACTAGGTACAAAATGTTTCAAGGCCCGATTTTCGGCGAAAGCACGCAGCGATTCACAAACAAAGTAATTCAGGATATTCACTGTTTTGCACAAAATCTGTGCGCAAGCTTGTGGATAAGTCCATCGAATATACGCAAGTCTATGATTTATTTAATTTTTTCATCCCTGCCAAAGATTTAGGCACAGCCATTTTGTGGATAAAACTGCATTTTCTTCATTTCTCCGCCGTCTTTTCTACACATAATTTGTGGACAAGTATGTGCAAAAGTCTTGCATACAATGACAAGTTACTGATTTTAAAGAAGATTATGGCGATGCAAAAATTTTAGGCAAGCAGGCAGTTTGAGGCTTTTTTGCACAAAATTTCATCAGAAAATTCTACAGAAAAAGAAACCCGTTGTTTTACACAAAATATGTGGACAAGATTGTGCATTACCGTAAATAAGCGGCATAAGTCACTGATTTTTAATAAATAAGTGGAACTGCCAGAAAAACAGGCAAATGCGCACTTTTGTGCTGCGATACATTTTTTCCACAGATAAATTATCTTTAAAATAATATTCAAAAACAAAAAAAACCTTACATTCAAGCTTTTGCACAAAATATGTGGACAACTATGTGAAAAAGTATGGGGGATGTTACTAAGCCACTGATTTTATTAATTATTTTTTTCACGCCTAAAAAAGTGGCAAACCACACTTATTAACAATCACGGTTGGCGTTTTGCTTTTTTGATCATTTATTCTGTGAACTAGCGCTTATTCTGCACAAAATGTGTGGACAAGCTTGTGTAAAAGCGCAGAGAAAGATGCTAAGTATCTGATTTTAATAAGAATTACCCATATGCCATTATTTTAGGCAAAAGCGCGTAGCTTGTGGAAGACCAAAGTTTTCAACAGCTTAATCACAATTTCTGTGGATAAGTTTGTGCACAAACTCCTAGATACACTGCAATGTCCTTGATTTGAAAGGGAATTTTCATTTTGCCTCATTCTTTTGCAAGTTGTTTTTTATTAAAAATCAAAGACTTAGATAGTAAACTTTCATTTCTTTTGACATATAAGAGGCAAAATGACATGCTAATGACCATTCCACGCTTCTGTGGACAGATTTTCCTCCGCCATGCTTTATGAATCCTGAATCGCCATATACCACTCCAGTAAACACGCCTCCCGTGATGACAGTTACGGCGCTGAACCAGGCCGTTGCTCAGCTTTTAGAGCGCAACCTGCCATTGACCTGGGTTTCTGGCGAGATTTCCAACTTTACCCGCGCCGCGTCTGGACATTGGTATTTCACCTTAAAAGATAGCGGTGCCCAGGTCAGGGCCGTGATGTTTCGTGGCCGCGCGCAATATGCTGACTTCCAGCCTAAAGAGGGAGACAAGGTAGAAGTACGTGCCCTGGTTACCCTGTATGCGCCGCGTGGTGACTATCAATTGAGTGTAGAAGCCATACGCCGAGCGGGCGTTGGCAACCTGTATGAAGCATTCTTGCGTTTGAAGGTACAATTAACGCAGGAAGGCTTGTTTGATCCAGAACGCAAGCGCCCCCTGCCTGCCTTTGTCAAAACAATAGGGATAGTCACCAGCCCGCAGGCAGCCGCCCTGCGCGACATTCTGATCGCCCTGCACAGACGTGCGCCGCATGTGCATATCATCCTCTATCCCACACCGGTACAGGGCGAAGGTGCGGGGATGAAAATTGCTCAGGCGATAGCCTCTGCCGCTGCCCGCGAAGAATGTGATGTCTTGCTGGTCTGCCGTGGTGGTGGCAGTATGGAAGACCTGTGGGCCTTTAATGAAGAAGTCGTGGCCCGTACTATCGTCAACTGCCCTATGCCTGTTATAGCTGGTATAGGCCATGAAACCGACTTTACTATCGCAGATTTTGCCGCCGACCTGCGAGCCGCCACCCCGACAGCAGCGGCAGAACTGGCCGCAGCACCGAGAGATGCCTGGCTACAGTTATTACAACGCCAGGTACAAATACTCAGCCGCTGCATGCACAGGCAACTGGATGACCAGGCCCAGACACTCGACTGGCAAAGCCGCCGCCTGCTCAGTCCCAAGGCGGCCATCGCGGCCAGGCGCCTGCAATTGGCAAACCTGGCCCGCAATCTCAGCCACAGTGCCAGCCTGCCGATACTTCAGGCCAGACATGAACTGATGCAATTGACACAAAGCTGGCAAGCCCATAAACCGGATCTGGACAAGCCAAGGCTATTGCTGGCCGACATGCAAAGACGCCTGCAACAAGCACGCAGACGCCACCAGGAAGGACGTCAGCAACAGTTATCTGCCTTGCTCGGTCAACTGGAGCTACTCAACCCTCAGCGCACGCTGGAACGTGGCTATGCCATCCTCAGCGACCACAAAGGCAAGGCCCTGCGCAATACGGCGGAACTCAAGCCGCAATCCCTGCTTCAAGTCAGACTGGCATCCGGCACTGCTGAAGTTGGTATCAGCAGCGTACAAACCAAGCTGGATTGATCCGAATGCAAGCTGACTGACATAAGCCTCTCATCATTTTTCGCATATATATCTAATTGCTGGTAATTTGCATCAGCCTTCGTGCAAGCTTTTGTACAACAGCTTACAATGCTGGTCTGGCTTTTCCGGATTGCCGGAAATGATAAACTCACGATAAAAGGACACGATATGGAACATACCTTACCGGCACTGTCTTATGCACTGGATGCTTTGGCTCCACATATCTCCCAGGAGACTCTGGAATATCACTATGGCAAGCATCATCAAACCTATGTGACCAATCTGAACAACCTGATCAAGGGTACAGAATTTGAAAACTCCACACTGGAAGAAATCGTCAAGAAATCTTCTGGCGGCATTTTCAATAACTCAGCACAGATCTGGAACCACACTTTCTACTGGAATGGCCTGAAACCTAACGGCGGCGGCGTACCAAGCGGCAAACTGGCCGATGCCATCAATGCCAAATGGGGTTCTTTCGATGCATTCAAGGACGCGTTCACCAAGTCTTGCGTAGGTAACTTCGGTTCTTCATGGACATGGCTGGTCAAAAAGGCTGACGGCACACTGGATATCGTCAATACATCCAATGCAGCCACACCACTGACAACAGCGGACACGCCATTGCTGACATGCGATCTGTGGGAACATGCTTACTACATCGACTACCGCAATGCACGTCCAAAATACCTGGAAGCATTCTGGGCACTGGTCAACTGGGAATTTGCGACAGCAAACCTGGGCTGAGCCAGCTTGTCTTGATGCAAGGCGCATCATGACATGTACATCACAGATGAAAAAAACCTGCGCACGCATATGCACCGCAGGTTTTTTTTCATCCATCACTCAAGCTGTTTATGCGAAGATCATGGCTCAAATGAGCATCAGGAATTTCCCCCTATGCTCTACCGCCCTACTCTTTAAACAGCATGCAAACCAAAGCCTCTCCTCTATTACGCTTTCTCCCCGCCATCTTCATTTTTATATGGGCATCCGGTTATGTCGTTGCCAAATATGGACTGCCCTATGCTGAGCCATTGACTTTTTTATGCCTGCGCTATCTGGGCGTGATTATATTCATGTTGATACTTGCACTAAGCATGCGCGCACCCTGGCCTGAGCGCCGCTTCTGGCTGCCGATCGCCATCGCAGGTATCTTGATGCAAGCCATGTACCTGGGTGGCATCTGGTGCGCCGTCAAGCTCGGCATGCCAGCCGGTGTCGCCGCACTAATTGCCAATACCCAGCCTATCTTTACTGCTTTCCTCGGCCCCATCATCGGTGAGCGCATCTACGGCAAACAATGGGCTGGACTGGCATTGGGCATTTGTGGCGTGGCACTGGTGGTCGCCAATAAAATCTCTGTCATCGGTTTGTCTGTCAGCAGCGTAGCCCTGGCAGTCATGGCGTTGATTGCGATGACCATAGGTACGTTGTACCAGAAAAAAACCTGCCCCAGCTTTGATGTCAGGACTGGCCAAGTCATACAGTTTGCTGCGTCTGTACTGGTGACGCTGCCATTTGCACTTTCTTTGGAAACCCAGACCATCATCTGGACACCACAGTTCTTTGCTGCCATGGCATGGTCAGTATTTGTCCTGTCTGGTGTTGGCATCTCGGTGCTGTTTATCATGATACGGCATGGCGAAGCCACCAAGGTCACCAGCTATATGTATCTGGTTCCTGCCGTCACAGCTGCCATGGCCTGGCTGATGTTTGGCGAGAAGCTGACAATGACGGCGATTCTGGGAATGGTAATCGCGCTGGCAGGTGTGGCGCTGGTGGTGCGGCCATCAAGGTGAAACACAGGGATTGCGCCTATTGCCGCAATCCCTGTGTTTCTTGCATCATGCTTCTTCGCGCCAGCGGCGCAAACGCACGGTCATATAAAACATCCCTGCTGCGGCCACAACACCCAGCCATAACTGCAGACTAAGCAACGTTTGCCAGGATACAGACAGCACCTTGCCGAAATCTACTCCAGCACCTGCAGGCCGGGTGAAGCTGGTAAGCGGGATATGCTCAAACTCTATCCATACACCTGGAAATACTCCCCCCAATGCACGTCCAACAATCAAATCACTGAACCACTTCATATCACTGTTTTGCCCCAGCAATAAATCCAGCATACCCACCAAAAACACCAAGAGCAATGGTATGCCAACCGCCCACAAAAATACTCTGGAATGCGCCCAACTGGACACCAGCATCAACCAGCCTATACTTGGCAAAGCCCATAAGATATACACTGGTAAGGTACCCAATAACTGCAAGGGTGCCAGATACAATTTTCCATTCAAGAACAGATCCTGAAATACATACACACCCTGGCTAGACAATGCGATGCCGACTATCATCAACATGACAAAAGACATGGCGATGGCACACATGATAAATATCACCGGGACAATCAGGCTGGCGGTGATCAACTTGGACAATACCGTTTGAAAATCTGAGACAGGCAAAGACTTCCAGAACAAAATACTACGATCCCTCCGGTCATCAAATAAAGCACCCAGGCAGTAAAAGAAAATAATGATGGCCATTACTACCAGCAAGGGGCCAGAGAAAAGCAAATACATGCTTGCCAAAAGCTCACTGACTCTTGGAATGTCTTCTTTAAATTTTGCTACCCGTCCTAAGATTCGGGCACCAAATAATGCGTGCCCTTTCAGGAAAGGCAAGATAAACACAAATATGATGACTGCAGCCACACATAAAGGCGTCCACAGAAACATGCCCTTATGCTCCCAAAATTCACGCTTCAAAAGACTGATCATGGCTTTCATTTCGCGACTCCTTTCATGCTGGCGACAAACAAATCAACCACGCCGGGTATGCGTGTTTCACCTATATTGGCCAGCATCTCCTGCGCAACGCCATCGAACAGCATCACCACTTTGCCGAATACTGCCCGTTGATCCATAGGTTGCAATGCCAGGGCTTTTTCCATATTTTCCGGTGCCACCAAGACTTCGACAAAACGTTCGGCCATTTGCTCCATGCTGGTTTCCAGCACGATTTTTCCATCATCAATAAAAATCACGTCACTGAGAATATGTTCAACTTCTTCTACCTGATGCGTAGTGATGATGATGGTTTTGTTTTCATCAAAATAATCTTCCAGCAAATTTTGATAGAACTGTTTGCGGTACAGAATATCCAGACCCAATGTTGGCTCATCCAGTACCAGCAGTTTCGCGTCGATGGCCATGATCAGCGCCAGATGTAATTGCACTACCATGCCCTTTGACATGGACTTGACCTTCATGTCTGGCGACAGCTTGGTATTGGCAAGGTATTTCTCGGCTTTGGCACGGTTGAATTTGGGGTGTACTCCGGCAACGAAATCCAGCGCCTGCTTCACCTTGATCCAGCGCGGCAAAATGGCGACATCGGCGATAAAGCAGACCTCATTCATCAACGCATCTCGCTGGGTACGCGGGTCCAGGCCTAACACCTGCATCTCGCCATCAAAATTGCCCAGACCCAGTATCGCTTTGAGGGTGGTGGTTTTACCCAAGCCATTCGGTCCTATCAAACCTACTATACGACCAGGAGCAATCTCGAAGCTGACGTCGTCAAGTACCCGTTGTTTGCCATATTGTTTGCTGATGCTACGGGCGGAAATTACGCTGCTGGTTACGGTATCGGTGACGCTGATCATTTGTCTCCCCCTGTCGTCATCAGACCCGGCAATTGCTGCACATCCAACCCCAGCCTGCGTATGCGCTCCAGCATGGCTGGCCATTCTTCTTCAATAAAACGCTGACGTTCATTCGCCAGCAACTTATCGAGTGCTGATTCGGTCATATACATGCCTACACCTCTCCGTTTTTCGACGAGTTCTTCATCTACCAATTCCTGATAGGCCTTCAATACCGTGATCGGATTGAGTTGATACTCAGCCGCCACCTGTCTGACTGAGGGCAAGGCATCACCTGGCTTTAACAAGCCATCCAGCATCATGCCCAGCACCCTCTGTTTCAACTGCCGATAGATCGGCGTCTGATCATTCCAGTTAACACTCATGCTTGCACCTTCCTGTGAATACCCTGGACAGCGAGATTGATACTTTTATAGCGCCATCACTCAAGTAAATTAGTGTTGTAGTTAACTATAACACCAACTCAATATTTTTTGCGCAAGTTTTTTGTGGCGCATGACAAGAAAAAGTTGGCATGGCACACTTGGCAATCTTTTCTTTCCATGATGGATAGCACTTATGCACCGCCTGATCTCTACTTTTAGCCTTCTCCCTCTCCTATTCATTTCCACAGTGGCACTTGCCGATTGTGCTGAAGCAAGCAAGCACGAATTAAAAACCGCTAAATCTGTTGGCTGGAAGTTGGACGATGATGGCAAGCGCCAAAATCTGGCGCTCTCTGCGGCAGACTGCCTGGGCGTGGTGGATGCAGAATTGCGTGATGAACTGGCCTTCGAGGGACTGTCAGCCTGGATGCGGGCCGAGAAGCTGACCCTACCCACATTGACAAGCTTGCGTGTGAAGATGCTAAATGCTGTGCAGGCACCTTCTGACGACACCACCAGTTTCCTGCGGCCGTTTGCGATTTTGACGCTGGCTGAACTGGTACGGGTGGACAGGAAAAAACCTTATCTGAGTGCAGAAGAGAGAGTCGATATCGTCCATGCAGGTAGCCATTATCTGACCAACCTGCGCGACTATCGCGGTTTTGATCCTAAAGATGGCTGGCGTCACGGCATTGCCCATAGCGCCGACCTGATACTGCAACTGGCGATGAACCCGGCCATAGAGAAACCCCAGCATGAAACCATGCTGGAAGCCATCACGTCGCAGATTGCGCCCTCCACACATTTCTACCAGTATGGTGAAGGAGTGAGGCTGATGACAGCCGTGTTTTACCTGGCGCGAACGCCCAGTTTCAACAAGCGCGACTGGGATCTATGGTTCAACAAACTCATGGACAACAGTATACAACCCGGCCCCTACACCCAGGCCAGGCTGGCACAAAGACATAATGTGAGCGCCTTTTTGCTACCGCTGTATTTTTCAGTCCGGGAAAGCACGGACCCGACATTCAAAGAGAATTTCTTGCCTGCACTGAGAGAAGCCTTACGCAAGGTCAATTGAAGGCTGAATTATGTCAGTGCCCATAATGCGGCACTGCGTGCATGGATAGCCGTAGTATCAAACAGCGGCACACCGGCATCATCCTGTCCGACCAACAGGCTGATCTCAGTACAACCCAGGATGATCGCTTGCGCCCCGCTATCTTTCAGTCTAGCCATGATGCGGCGATAATGCTGGCGCGATGCCTCATTGATCTTGCCCAGGCACAGCTCTTCATAAATGACCTGGTGAATAATGTCGCGGTCAGCCAGCTCTGGCACCAGCACCTGCAAACCATGTTTGCTATGCAAACGCTCGCGGTAAAAATCCTGCTCCATGGTAAAGCGCGTGCCCAGCAATCCCACTTTGTCATAGCCAGCATCCTTGATGGTTTGGGCAGTAGGGTCAGCGATATGAAACAAGGGGATCGCTACGGCAGCCTCAATAACATGTGCCAGCTTGTGCATGGTGTTCGTACAAAGCACCAGGAAATCTGCACCCGCCAGCTCCAATGATCGGGCTGCTTGCGCGAGGATGACACCGGCAGCTTCCCAGTCGCCAGCGTGTTGCAGTCTTTCTATCTCGTGAAAATCTACGCTATACAGGATGATTTTTGCTGAATGCAGGCCACCCAGCTTTTCCTTGATGGTTTCATTGATTTGCTTGTAATAAGGGATAGTTGATTCCCAGCTCATGCCACCTATCATGCCTATGGTTTTCATTGCAACTCCATGCGTAAATTAAAAGCCGCTGTTCTGGCCTGGGGATAGAATACTTCTATAATAAGCAGAGAGCATTTTCCAGGCTATCAAGAAATTTCAGCGGAGAGCTTTTGTAATGAGCATGGATCTTATCGATACCATCGATATAAAGTGGGCAAGACTGGAATTATTACCAGCCCTGCCTTACAGCATCAGTAGCACATCGTTCCATGCAAGTCTCGGTCTGGCATTTGCACGTCAGAAAGGTGTGCATGCCATTGGTAGCGATGTCCGCCATGACTTTGATGCCTGGCCGGGTGACTTCGCCATCAGCAGCGCTGGATTGCCGATGTTTTCAGAATCTGCGCATGGCGGTGAATACCTGTTAATGCATATCACCGAGCCTGATCTGTTAGCAGACTTTCAAGCCTCTTCGCCACGAAAAATATTTCATGGTGACAAACTAGCAGTCATTCTGGCCTGGCAAATACGCGCGCTGCTCTTGCAGAGCTATCCTGACCCTCAGCTTTTGGAAGAAAAAGCCAGCCTGTTTTTACAACAAGGGCTGGCTCTGCGTAACACCAGGACAACTGCCTGCAGCCAATACTCCAAAGACAAAAATGTGCACGCCCAAATATTGGACTACATTGAAGATCAACTCGATACCGCATTGAATCTGGAAGTCATGGCTGCCATGGCCAATATGTCGCTTCTACGTTTCTTGCGCAGCTTTGCACATGCTACAGGATCAACTCCACATACTTATATTACCGAGCGCAGATTGCAAAAGGCACGGGCACTACTCAGCAATAGCAATTTATCCATAGTTGATATCGCCGCAGATTGTGGTTTTGCTCATCAATCGCACATGGGCAGTGCTTTCAAATCCAGGCTGGGACTCAGCCCTCAGCAATACCGCAAACTATCTGCCTGAAGATAATTTCTGCAAAAAACTAAGCGATCTTCGCTTAAATGCGTGAAAAGCAAATTTTCTACCGAATTTCATAGAATTTGTTTTCCTATGGAACTGTCTTTAACGGCATTTGTCTATGGAAAATGCGTTAATTCCGGCGATAGCTTGCTAACATCGGCATTTGCACATCACCTCTTGATCAATCCCATACCTGCTAATTAAACTAAAACCAAGGTTTTCATCATGTCTCCGAAAATTCTCACCGTCAGTATTGCGCTCGCTTTCAGCGGGGCGGCCAGCTTGCTCTTTCCTCAAGAAACTGCTCATGCCGCACCTGCAGTTGCGAGTATCGTCAAAATCAAGCCAGCAGACCTGACACTGGAACAGGTATATCGCGCCAAAGGCTATGCAGGCCAGGCCGCCCGTCATATACATTTCAGCAAGGATGGCCGTTATCTGGCCTATACCTGGAACCCGTTCGGTGAAAATGGCTTTGATCTCTATGTGCATGACACGCTGACTGGTGAAACCAAGCGCATTACTTCACCTGCCCTGATGAAGACTTTTGACGCACCGGAAGACTGGGAGCGCTTCGATAAAAAAGCCAAACAAAAAGAAAAAGAAGAAACTGAACGCCAGGCCAAGGCAGAAGCACATGCAGCCTATCTGCGCGGTGAAAAAGTCAATTTGATGCAGTGGGAAGAAGCAGCACTGGAAGAAGTGAAACGTGAACTGGCCGAGAAAAAAGCCAAGGACGCTGCCAAGAAAGCGGAACTTGATGCTGAAGCGGCCAGGGAAAAAGCCGCCGCTGCTGCCGCGAAAACAGGCGCAGCCAGCGTAGCTAAAAACGACAGCGACAAGAAGGATGAGAAGAAAGACGCAAAAGACGACAACAAGACCAAGGAAATCTGGGAACTGCGTGACGAACTCAAAAAGAAACTGGAAAAAGAAAAACTCAAGCCAAGCGATTTGTATCCCGGTGTTGATGCCATAGTCTGGGCAAATAAAAAGAATGAACTGATCTTCCAGTACCGTGGTGACTTATTCCGCCTGAATGCGGTTGACGGCAAGATAGAACGCCTGACACAGACTGACAAAACCGAACGCATCGTCGCCTATCAGGCAGATGACAATGGCTATATCTACATGGATGAAAAGCGTCTTTTCAACGCCAGCTTCAGCAGCAGCGCCATCCGCCAGTTGAACCGCGAACTGATACATCCTGACGATGCCGATAAAAAATACCGCATCGCCAACACAGTGTTGAGTGAAGACAAGCAATGGATGGCAATTTCCGCCGAAGCACCGGATGCCAAACCAGAAGGTGGCAAGCCAACTCCGCCTGCTGAGCGCCAAGTCGAGATCATGAATTACAGCGAACGCTTCGCCACTGCAAAAAAAGTGAATCGCGAAGTGTCAGATGACAAGCGCAAGATACCTGCTACTGCCTTGTATATACGCCGTGTTGGCGATGCCTCTGCACGCCAGCCACAACCCGTCTTTACCAATGACGGAGGCGATGTGTGGTTTGAAATGAGTCCGGTCAGCTGGGCCAAGGATGGCAGTCGTTATACCTTCTCTACCTGGGAACGTGAAAAAGACTTGTTGCGCATCTACGTAGGCAAGGCGGAAGAAGGTGCCAAACCACAAATGGCATTGGAAAGACGCGGCAATGTCGGTCATGAAGTTGTAAACGTACTGGCTCCCCGCTTTACGCCGGACAGCAAACAATTGATCGCCGTGCTTGACGAACAAGGTTATCGCCAGCCCTATGTGATTGATGTCAGCAACGGCACTGCCAGACAGGTATTGAAAGGTGATTTTGAAGCCCACAACATCATAGGCTTTAGCGAAGACAGCAAATCCATGTTCGTGCTCGCCAACAAGGATGATTTCGCTGCCATGAATGCCTACAAGGTCGACCTGGCAACTGGCGACATGAAGGCCATTGGACAGCCTGGTGATTTTCATCGCGCCAGCGCAGTCACAGAAAACGGCGACAAACTGTCCAGCATGGCAGGACAATGGTCCAACCGTCCTGAGTTAAAACTGGTGGACATTGCCAACACCAAATCCACCACACTGACGCAAAGCCATGACCCGCAATGGAATGCGATAGACCTGCAGCGTCCTGAGCGCTTTAGCTACACCAATCGCCATGGCGACAAGATACGGGCTTACGTCTTCAAACCAGCCAACCTGAGTTCATCCGACCACCGCCCTGCCATCGTCTACACCTATGGCGGCCCCTTGAATGACAGGCATATTGTCGAGACAGACAGCTTCCAGCAAACTGCCTACATGTTTGGCATGTATATGGCTGCCAAGCACGGCTATGTCACCGTAGCAGTGGATCCGCGTGGCCATTCCAATTATGGCCGCAAGTTTAGCGGTGCCAATTGGGAACAGGTAGGTAAACCACAGACAGAAGACCTCGAAGACCTGACCAAATACATGCAAAAAAACCTGGGCGTTGATGGCAAGCGCATAGGTTTGACAGGCTGGAGTTTTGGCGGCTTCCAGACCCAGTACACCATGTACACCAGCCCGGATACTTTTGCCGCTGGCATCGCAGGTGCTGGCCCGACAGAGTGGGAAAACTATAACAGCTGGTATAGCGGCCGAACCATAGGCAAGACTGAGCGCAGCAAGCCCAACTTGCGTAAATACTCGCTCCTGCCTTTAACGGCAGGCTTGAAAAAGCCGCTGTTGCTGGTACATGGCATGCAAGACCCGAATGTGCTGTACCAGGATACTGTGAATGTCTATCGTGCCCTTTTGGAAAACGGCAAGGAAACCCTGGTCGACCTTTTCCTGGATCCTGATGGCGAGCATGCCATGGGTGGTGTGGTCAAAGCAAAGGCTTGGCACAAAAAATATGAAGCTTACTTCTTGCAGCATTTAGGTAAGGCAAAATAAATAATCACTACTTGAAATAAAGGAGCGACCATGCAGTAATGCGGGTCGCTCTTTTAACATCTATCGCGGCTGGGGTTCAATCAGATGATGCGTAAAAAAGACAGGAAATGGCAATATCGCTTTAAAATTACCGTAGATTATTCTATCCAACATGCTGATAATGGCAACACTGCTTCATTTTAAGCAAGCACCACCTTCAGGAGTCACACATGAAAAGTAGCACCAGCCAATATCTGTACTCTGTTTTCAGACAAGTAGCGCAAGAATTTCGCCAGATAGGGCAAAAAGTCGGTATACGCCTGCTGGGAACGCCTTTGCCAAAAATACTGATCATTTGTATCGCCCTGGCACTGTTCATCACCATTATTCCTTTGGTGATTACCTTGTTTGTAGTGTTTGTCCTCATCAAGCTATTGCTTGGCGTTGCAACGATAGGGGCTGGCCAAAACCGTGGTAAGCCCCCGCAAAATCAGTATGTGGAACGAATCGACAAGTGAGCTTATGAGCTTAATCCAGGGCATGTAGCCTGAAAAATTGCCATATAGACTCATTCAAATTAATTTGCTGAGAAGTTTTCCCTATCGGCAGGCCAATATTGAATGAGTCTGCGCCTGCCCAGGTATGGCCTCCTTCTTGTATTGTCAGCAGCATAGTCTTGTGCCTGGCATGGGTTTGTTCTTCCACAGTTTCCAGTATGCTGACTTCACTTATATCGGCAGTGTCTACCACTGGCTTGCGTGACCTCGTGGCAGTATCTGGAATTTGATTATGCTTGCGCCAGTAATGAAAAGTATCTTTGGCAGATAAATAGCTATCCTTTTTGCCTTCAAACAAGACAACCTTGTCAGCAGTGCCGTGGGTGAGCATAACCCCAATTTTTTTCTTGTCATTATGATGTTGCATTATCGGTTCAGGCAGAGTAGCTCCTACCGCCGCGATGGCTGCAAACCTGTGCGCCAGTTCTGCCGCGATCCGATAACAAAAGAAACCTCCGCGTGATAGCCCTGTTGCATACACTTTGCCAGTGTCAGTGCGATACTCTTTCTGGATATGCTGCAAAAGTGCATCAACGAACCCGATATCGTCGCTACCCTCTTTATAGCTCATGCCAAAACCGACATTCCAGTCTTGCTTGATACCTTGCGGATAGACGACGATAAAGCCATGCTTGTCTGCGGTCTTGTTCATTTGCGTGTACAACATCTGCTCTGCCATCGTCATACCGCCTCCATGAAAATTGAAGACGACAGGAAATTTCCTGTTGATATCCTCATGATAAACCGGCGGGATGTAGACGATATATCTTCTTTTTTCTTCTTTATACTGCAAGGATTTCACTTGAGCATGCGCGGAAAAAGTCAGTGCAAGCAGCAATACAAAACTCAGTATTTTTTTCATTTTTGGCCTTCACCTGTAGACAAATCTTAATTAGCAAGACCTGCAGTCTGGCTCAGAGAAGGTGAAATCAAAGTGAAATTGCCAGCCTTTTTATGCATTCAGCTTCCAGGTATTGCCTGCTGGGGAATGATTTCCACTTGAAATTTGTCTACTGAGTGTTCAAAACGAATTTCCCAGTCCAAGGCACTAGCGATTCTTTCCATCAGGTTACGTCCATGACCAAAGCCTGCAGTATGACTAGGTCTGTCAGACTTGATTGCATTGCTGAGTATGAGCTTGGGATGTTCAAAGAACACGTGTATGGCGGCTTGCTCATCGCCATGCGTCATGGCATTGTTGAACAGGTTATTGAGCAGCAGTCCAATTAAATGCGGGTTGCCCAGCACCAGCCATTGCGCGGGTAAATCCAGCGTCACTTCATGACGCATGGCGGGCGTACTGTAGTGTACAAAGAGCAGACTTTGTTCTATGCATGCAATCAAATCTAGCTTGATGGGCAGCATGTTTTCCGCCCTGGCCAAGGCCAGCAAAATATCCAAGGTGTGCATTAAATCATCGACAGATTGCCGTGCCGCCAGAGCATCTTCCTCAGCGAGAATACGTCCCTGACCAGCAAGCAACAGATTATTGAGAATAGTAATGGGCGTACGCAGCTCATGACTTAAGTCACGAGTGAAATTGGTTTCACGCGAAAGCGCAGTGTGCCTTGCATGCAGGCTGTCTTCCAGCTTTTTGGCCAGGAAGCCGATTTCATCTCTGCGCAGGCTAGCTTTAAAATTCGGTATCTCTTTTGCCGGTGTCGCGCTCACTTCCTCAGCCAGTTGTTGCAAGGGCAAGGCAATGCGCCGCACCAAAAAATAAGCCAGAACCAGTGCCACAACCAGCATCAGCAGCGCGACTGTCAACATCATTCCTGCCACTCTTGCCGACAAATCGCTGACCACCAAAAATGGACTTACTTCAGCGAGCAAATACACTTCCTGTGTCGAACCAAGTTGTAGCCTTAGCACATGATAATGTTTACCATCCTTGCCAAAAATCTCCAGTTTCCTGCCACCTGTTACGTGCAATTCTCTTACTTCTTGTCTAACGGCTGCTGGCATGGCATCGACGGAAGTATACAATTGCATGAATTCCATGTCTGGCCTGGGCAATGTCTCATGACTGCTGCTCCTGATGATCACTTTGGCTTGTTGCGCCAGGATACTCTCCAGCACCATGTCTTCTGTGACATAGGCAAGCAAGAGCGCAATCAGGGTATAGGCGATGCAAATCAGGGCCGTGAAACTGCCCAGTATCATGAACAAGCGGCGCTGGATACTGTCAGTCATTCTCATCGAGATGTAATTGATAGCCTATCTGGTGTATGGTAGCCAACATCTTGCGGCCACTCACCCCTTCCAATTGCTTGCGCAGGCTGTATATATGTGACTTCAGCGCATCACTCTCTGGGATGGCATCACCCCAGATAGCCTGCAACAACACGGAGCGGGACACTGCGCGCGGGTATTGCTGTACCAGCATCAATAGAATTTTGAAGCCGATTTGCGTCAAACCCAGTGCCTGCCCCTGGTAACTGGCCTGCATTTCACGTGGCAACAATAACAGCGGCCCCAGATTGATTTGCTTGTTGATGTGTAACTGCTGACGACGGGCCAATGCCTGGCAACGCAAAGCCAGTTCACGCAAATCGAAAGGTTTGGTCAGGTAATCATCAGCGCCACCTGCAAAACCGCTTGCCTTGTCTTCAAACGCGTCTCGCGCAGTCAGCATCAGCACAGGAATATTGCAAACAGCAGTCGCTTTCATCTGGCGACAAACTTCCAGGCCATCCATGTCGGGTAAATTCAAATCCAGTAAAACTACGTCATAAACATTTTCCTGAGCCAGATGGACTGCCAATTTCCCCTCATGCGCAAAATCACATGACCATGACAAGCCCTCAAGGAAAGCCGTGACCTGCCTTGCTATCGTCAGATTGTCTTCAACAACGAGGATGTTCAGCTTTTTTAACTCTGCATGCATTGAGTGAGGTACCCAGTTCCCATCTTTAAGCGATAGGCTGGACTATATCGCCTCACTAGTCTGGGCACAATAACAAGTTGCAATTACCCCAAGGCATGCAAACTTAAACCGGGGAAATCATCTGCCAGTTTCTCTTTCAATAAGCTCGGTGTCACCCCCGTCCAGCGTTTGAAAGAGCGACGGAAATTATTCGCATCATGAAACCCCAGATGGTGAGCGACGGCTTCATTGTCATATTGACGACTCTGGAATAAGTAGAGCGCAACATGGGTGCGCACCTGATCCAGCTCGGCCTGGAAATGCGTACCCTGTCTGGCAAGATAACGTTTCATGCTGGCCGGGCTGACGCCAAATGCCGCTGCCAGTTGTTCCAGACTGGGGCTGCAACGTATATGGGCCAACAGATAATCGTAGACAGCATTCAGCAGACTAGGTGTTTCATCCATCAACAAGGCTTCTTGCCGGGCTTGTTGCAGGGCGACGTTTGCCGCCAGTGCATTACCACGTGGCCAGGGCATATCCAGATATTCTGAGGCGATCAGCATGGCATCCAGATGGCAATTAAAACGCAGTTCCCCACCCAGATGTACTTCATGTTGCTCGGTATGACGGGCAGCACTGCGGTTGAAGCAAAACCGCCATGGCAAGCGCCTGCCGCTCAGCCAGCGGCACATGGCAACTACCGCTGTCATATGCATTTCCACAATGGCTGGACGCAAGCTCGGTGCGCCATAACTGTCCATCCAGTACAAAATACTGTAATCCTGTCCTGCACTATATCGGGGTTTGAGCAAAGGACACAAACGAGTGGCATGCGTGCACAAAATATCCAGCGCCTGCCGCAGGTTTTGCGCCTGTAATAGTGCGTGACTGACGCTGCCAAAATGTCCTGGCAACATTTGCTGACCAAGCATGAAACTGCTGTCTGCACTACGCAATGCTTGCATGGCATTGCCCAGTAGTTGCAGGTATTGCTGCGGGCTGATGCGGCATAGACCCTGGGTGATATGTTCGGCTATCAAATCGCTGCCCCGCAGGATCAGGTCATCATCAAGTTCGCGGTCACGCGCATAGGACAATATCTGGGCAGCATGGTACTCCGCTGGCAGGCAGGTATCGGCTGCCTGATGAAAACGCATTACAGTGCTCCCGCTGGCAATGGCGGCTCGACACTGGCATGTGCACTGCTCTCAAGCGCTCGGCTCAGTCTGGACAGCAGGGTATCAGGCACGTCATCTGCCATGGTGCAGGCATGTCGCATACTGATTTCCAGCGTCTGCTCTTGCGCGCAATACCGCATCTGCCTGACCATATGGCATAGATGCACAGCCAGTGCCTGCGCCTCTTCCAGGCTGCGGTCATGCAAGACCAGAGCAAATCTGTCCCCGGCATAGCGGCAAAGCACATCCTTATTGTGCAGGTTCAGCAAGAGCATATGACTGACTGCCAGCAAGACCTTATCGCCTTCATGCTGGCCATATTGACGATTGATAAGATGAAACTGATCTATGTCCAGCAACACCAGAGCACAAGGCAAGCCTGGATGATTGTCCAGCTCCAACTTGATTTGCAGACGCAAATAATCGGCATTGCTTAGTTGGGTCACACGATCAAACGCACGGTGATCGCGAAACAGGCGTTCACGTTTTTGCAAGTGCTCATTGAGTGCAAACTGTTCTTCACGCCAGTAATACATGCCAGCCGTGACGATCAGCATACCAGTGAATACCAGCATGGATTCCAGAAGGTGAGCCCAAATGTCTTCCTTGGGAATAACAAAGAATTCATCCAGGCAATCCGCCCATGAGCCCAGCATGATGGCGGCCAGGCCAAAGGCGAACAGGCGCGTCAGCAGACCTCTGGGGCGGCTACTGAGCATGAGCAGCAGCCACAGTCCAGCCATCATGGCAGTACCGCCCTCTCCAACGATGTCCATCCACTTCCATTTAATCAAGGGCTTGGGCGTGCCCATATAGGCATATAAAAAAATAAAGGCACATAGTGCCAGGCAGGCAGAGATAATGAAATTTCTATGCAGGCGCAACATGGAATTTTTTAACATTGCATTCACATCCAAAGGTCAAGTCGCGCGAGACTAATTGACGTGCGTGACAAGAAGATGACATGGGTGTTTTTTGATATGGCCTATGGATGGAAAACAACGGGGGTGCAAACGGCTCATTTTTTCACCGGCTTATGTTAAAAACACAAAAGACCTCTCAACACAGAGACACAGAGAAAAGCAAGAGAGAGGAAAAATTCTTTGCCAAAATGGATGAATTCGTCTTGAACATCCTCTTTTCCTACCTCTGTGTCTCTGTCGTGAGTTCTTGGTCTTTCCTTCTAAAAACCAGTTATCAGATAGTTATTACAGAACGAAAAAGTCATTTCAGCTCATATCCGCTTCATTCCTTTCATTATTCCCGCGTAAGAGCATGTCCTGCTCCCATCTGTCACAGAACCGACATATACCTCCCCTAGAATCCGCCCACTCTTTTGCCATTCACTACTTGCGGAAACCCTGTCCATGAAAACCCTGAAGAAAAAACCTGTCCCTCAACTCTCCATTATCATGCTGGGCATTTCGGCCATGCTGAATGCCCATGCCCAAGGCCCTAATGTGACCGTCAGTGATGCCAGTACTGTCACAATCACTGGCCAGCGCGCCAGTTTGCGCAAGGCACTGGAAATGCAGGAAAAAGCTGACAATATCGTCAGCGTAGTCAGCAGTGATGACATCGGTGGATTGCCAGATAAAAATGCGGCTGAAGCAGTGGCCCGCCTGCCAGGCATTGCCGTTCAGCGTGACCAGGGTGAAGGTCGCTATATCTCGGTGCGCGGCCTCGGTGCTGATCTCAACGGCGTGAGCATCAACGGTGCTCTGGTACCATCCCCCGGGCCAGCCGTCGTGCTGTGGCCCTGGATGTCTTGCCAGCCGGGATGATACGCTCTCTGGAAGTCACCAAGACCCTGCGACCTGAACAGGATGCCAGTTCACTCGGTGGTGCAGTCGAAGTCAAGAGCCTGACCGCCTTTGATTTGCCAGGCAAGTTCCTAACATTGAATACTGGTGCCAGCTATGACCAGGTCACAGGCAAAACCAGCCCGAATGCCGGTCTCTTGTGGGCGGACCGCTTTGCTGGCGGCAAGCTGGGTATCGCTGCAGGTATCAGCGCAGAGAAACGCAGTTTTGGCTCGGATAATGCAGAAACCGGTGGTGCCTGGGAAAACGGCAAGCTGGGCGGATTTGAACTTCGCGATTACCTGCCCGTGCGTGAACGTCATGCCTACGCCCTGAATCTTGATTACAAGCCTACAAGCACACAAACTTATTTCCTGCACGGCTTCCTGAGTGATTTCAGCGATGACGAAGTACGCGACCGCATCACCCTGGGCAATTTTTCCATCGGTACTCTGGCCGAAGGTGCAAGCACTACTGCCAGGGCCGAGCGCCGTATCCGTCAGCGTAAATACACCCAGACCATCAGCTCTCTTGTGCTGGGTACTGAACAGAAATTCCAGGACTGGAAACTCGATCTGTCAGCAGCTTCCAGCCGCGCCAGCGAAGATACGCCAGAAGCCTTGAACGATGGCCGCTTCCGTGGCAATGCCAATTTTGCTGGCGTTGGTTTTGTTGATAGTGAAGTGCCAAGGATCATAGGCCCGGCCACTCTGTACGATCCCGCCAATTACAGCCTCAATGCGATCAGCCTGCAACAGCGGTTCTCCAAAGATACCGAGCAACACCTCAAAGTTGATCTTGCGCGCAAATTTCACTTCGAGCAGTTTGAATCCAATCTGAAATTCGGCGCCAAGGCCAGCCGCCGTGAAAAAAACAATGACACCAATCAATGGACATATAACAGCAGCAAAACCAGCAGTGGTAATTATTGGGGTCCGGGTTCCACCTCCATGACTAGCTTTGTGCAAAATCAGGCTCTCGATTATCCCTTGGGTAATATTGGTACAGCCATCAGCACTGATCTGGTACGCGCCCGCGTCGCAGGTCTGGACAGGAATGCTGCTCGCCTGACGCTGGAATCTGCAATCAATGACTACAAGATCAACGAAAACATCGATGCAGCCTATCTGCAGAACAGTTTTGATACCGATGCCTTGCACATACTGGCTGGCGCCCGGGTAGAACGCACACAGTTTGACGCTGCTGGTACAAAAGTGACCGGCGGCACCAGCCTGCAGGCCATCAATCGCCAGCGCAGTTATTCAGACTGGCTGCCATCCCTGCATCTGCGTTATGACCTTGATAAAAAAACCAGTGTGCGTGCTGCATGGACAAATGCGGTCGTGCGCGCCAACTTCAGCCAGTTGGCACCAGGCATCAATCTCACCAGTACCACTGAAGCTGTCATCGGCAACCCTGACCTGAAACCGCTGAAAGCCAGCAATCTTGATTTCGGTGTAGAAAAAATACTGGACCATGATGGCAGCGTGTCGGCTTACCTGTTCAATAAGGATATCAAGAACTTCACCTACACCACCAATCTGGCCGGATCTGGCGCATGGCAAGGCTATACCAGTGCTGTCTCTTATGCGAATGGTGATAGCGCCAACGTCAAAGGCATAGAACTGGCTTACTCACAGCCACTGCGCATGTTGCCAGCCCCCTGGAAATATCTGATCGTAGGCGCTAATGCCAGCTTCACCCGCTCCAGTGCTGACATAGCGCGCTATGACACAGCTCTGGGCAAGTTCCGCAGCCGTTCCATCAATCTGCCAGGCCAGTCTGACCAGGTCATGAATCTGATGCTGGGCTATGAACACGGCCGCGTCAGCACGCGTCTGGCAGTCAACTATAAATCTCCTTATCTGCTGGAACTGGGAACGGATATTTTACGCGCTGATCAGGACCGTATTGTTGATGCCCAAAAGCAGCTGGATTTTTCTCTGGCATATCAGATCAACAAACGCTTCCAGCTGATCTTTGAAGCGGCAAACCTGAACAATGAAAAATACTATGTCTATCAGGGATCGCACCAATACAATGCCCAATATGAACAGTATGGCCGCACTTATAAAATCAGCTTGAAAGCCAGTGTATTCTGATGAAATTGAAAATGATGAAAACAAAATATTTGATATCCAGCCTGGCTTTGCTTGCAGCTTTTTCCTGCAGTGCATCCGCTTGGGCAGCCAGCCTGCCACCCGCTGCCGCCGGTCGCGCGCAGGAAATTGTCGCGCTGCCAGATGGTGGCTGGCTCCTGCTCGACAAACAAGGTCTTCGCCTGCTCGACGCCGCTGCCAAGGAACGCAGCAAAGTCAGCCTGCGAGCAAAGCATCTGGATGCACGCCCTCATGCAGATGGTATGCTGGCGGTATTCATGGATGCCGATACGCAAAAAACCTATGCCTATGTGGCAGATGTGAAAACCGGGGAAATGCGTTTGCAGACCAGCATGGCATCGCCAGATTTTTCACTGGAAAGCCTGTGTCTGTATCGCGATGCACAGCAGCTGGATCATGTCTTCCTGATCGGCAAGGAAGGCCAGAGCGAGCAATGGGTCATGCATAATGACAGTGCGCAGCTGGTGCGCAAGCTGGCCCTGCCTCCACATAGCAAGCATTGCCGTGTTGATGACCATAGCCGAACACTTTACCTGAACGCGCCTGATAGCGGTGTATGGGCATTTACCGCAGAAGCAGAAACTTCAGCCAAACTAAAACCTGTTGCCATGGCTGCCCCGTTTGGAAAATTGCAAGGTGGAGCCTCAGCCATCAGTGCAGTGCCAGGCGGCGTGGCAGTGCTGGATGCCAAGGGCAGAAAGCTGCATCTGTATCGCCAGAAAGAGGGGCAACATTTCCAGCCTGCCCAGGTCGTGAACCTGCCATACAGCGCAGCAAATATCCAGGTGCAGGCAGCCAACGGCAAGCTTGACATGCTGCTACTCGATGAGCAGGCAAAAACCTGGCGCGGCAGCAGCACAGCCTGGACGCATACCGCAGCAAGCCCAGAGGTTACCGTCATAGAACCGGCGGTACAGACCAATGCAGTCGCCCGCTATGGCGATGCTGCCGATGATCCAGCCATCTGGGTGCATCCGCAAGATGCCACATTGTCGCGTGTACTGGGCACCAACAAGAAGCAAGGCTTACTGGTGTATGACATGCAAGGCAAGCAAACCCAATTACTGGAAAGCGGTCGCCTCAACAACGTTGACGTCCGCCAAAACATCAAATGGGGCCAGCAAAGTTTTGATATCGGCATGGCGACCCAGCGTGATGAAAACAGCCTGGTGTTATACGTCATCAATGGTCAGGGGCAAGTGGCAGAGGCAGCACGCTTTGCCACCAAACTGGACAAGATCTATGGCTTTTGTTTGTACCAGCCACGCACTGGTGGCCTCGAAGCTTTTGTGAATGACAAGGATGGTACTTTTCAGCAATTCCGCATTGCGCACAATGAGCAAGGCTTCAGCAGCAGCCTGGTGCGCAGCTTCAAACTGGGCAGCCAGCCAGAAGCTTGTGTGGCAGACGACAAGACTGACCGTCTCTTCATTGGTGAAGAAAAACGCGGCGTCTGGGTTACATCAGCCAAAGCCGATCAACCTGCAGATATGCAGATGGTCGTGCCTGTAGGTAAACAACTGGTCGCCGATGTCGAAGGTCTGTCCATTTATTTTGGTGAAAAGGCAAATTACTTGCTGGTGTCCAGCCAGGGTGACAACAGTTACCTGGTGCTGGAGGCGCAAGCTCCGTATCGCCTGCGTGGCAAATTCCGCATAGGTTTGAATCTGGTCAAGGGCATAGATGGCACATCAGAAACAGATGGACTTGATGTCAGCGCCGTTAATTTTGGCGGCGAGTTTGCCAACGGCATGCTGGTGGTACAGGATGGCTACAAGCGCCTGCCAGATGGTACGCAAAACTTCAAGTACATAGCCTGGAAGGCTATCGCCAAGGCCTTCAAGCTGGATTAGCGCGCGCTTCCAAAGCGCAGTATCGATATCGCAATTAAAGTTCACATAGCAAGGACCTGCCTCTTTTCCAAAGGCGCAGGTCTTTTCTATTTCCGCTAGCATATCAGCAATCTGTCTCAACAATCGTGCGGCCGCAATTGGTTTGACGGCATCGTTAACGTAGGCGGACGTCAACTGCATGAATTCCATGCCGGTAGTGGCAATCACATCATTATTTTCGAAGCGGGCTTTGCGAGTGAGTTGACCGTGTGGCACAAGATGACACTCGCCTTGCAAGGCCAACGCCCGGCAATATGGCAAATAGCTGTCTGGGGTTTAAGTGAAATGCGCTTTCCTGAAACCTGTCCTACCATAGCTGCCCTGCTAAGTGACCCAGATGGCGCACTTGGCGATATCGGCGAAACTCGCTGGCTGGATGCTATGTTGCACTTGTTGAAGGATGACGATCCGCGAGTAAGATCAAGCGTTGCCCATGCCCTGGGCGATTTGCAAGAGAAAGCCAGCATTCCCGCACTAACATCTATATTGAATGATGCTGACAAGGGAGTGGTGCACCAAGTCCAGTGGACGCAAATGGAAATGAATTGAATACGATCTGCAAATCCCAAACCGAGCGGCAATCGTCCTACGCAAACTTGCCATGAGTACAAAACAATGACAATTTATCGACATCTCCATGAATATGTCCAAGGCATCAGCATCTATGCTGATAGAACGACAAAACAATTAGTGAGACGATAAATTGAATGCCCGACAACTCATACTTACAGGCAGTATCTGCCTGATTAGCAGCCTGCTGCTGGCCTGCGGCGGTGCTAGCAGTACTCTTAATACTCAAGCCCCACAAGTTGCAGGCCCAACTTTGCGAGGCACGGCAGCGGCTGGCCTGGCCATAGTTGGCGCAACTGTCAATGTCAAATGCCGTTCAGGCAACGGCACCGCCAAGACTGGAATCGACGGCACGTTTGAAATTGCCCTACCAGCAGGCAGCTCTTTACCCTGCGTACTAGAAACCACCAATCCAGGCAATTCAAGAACACTGCATGCCATTGCCACCATTAACGGCACCATCAATCTGACACCTCTGACGGAAATGCTCTCCACCAGACTAATGCTGGCTGACATGAATAAGGTATTTGCCCATCCGGACTTCGATACCATCAGCAAGACAGCGACTGCAGGCAATATCAAAGCGGCGCAAGCCGATGTCAGTGCCGTATTGAGTGGCTTGCTCGATACCAGCAGCCTCAGCGACTTTTTAAGCACCCCCCTGAAAGCAGCCACCACTGCAAACCCCGGCGCTGGAGATACACAAGACAAAATGCTGGATACCTTGAACCTCGCGCTGGCCAACAATCTGTATCAACCTTTGTTGAATATGCTGACCAAAACCACGCCCGGCATCATGGCATTTGGCCGCCACGGTTGCGTAGTGATGGGAGAGGATGGGAAATCTTTATCTTGCAGCGGCCCAGGCTTGTGGGAAACCGCTGCCAGAATCGATGGTTTCCCGGCGGCACTGATACTAGAACCAGGTGGCAAGCAAGTGATCACGGCAAAAATCGATTATCTGCAAAACGTCGAATACATTCGCCAGCCGGTCAAATGGCAAGTTGTGGAAGCAGACGGTGGCAGCATCAGCAGCAATGGTGAGTACACCGCCCCCAGCAAGGCTGGCATTTATCATGTACGGGCACAAAGAGAAGACTTCCCTACCCTTAGTGCAACGGCACTGGTGATCGTCAATACTACCTCACCCGGCTTTGTTCCGACCCTGAGTGTAGCGCACCACATCGTCAACGTCATGCCGGGTGGAAGCATTGCACTAAAAGCAGATATCAACTATCCGCCCAATGTCGAGTACTTACGCGAGCCAGTCAGCTGGAGCATCGTCGAAGCTGGCGCTGGAGAAATCAGCCTGCAAGGTGTCTATACTGCACCGACAAAAAGCGGGGTTTACCATGCCAAAGTACAAAGAGATGATTTTCCGTCTATATACGCAGTGGTGGAAATTTTGGTAAATTACCCCCCTGATTAAAACTTGCATCATTTCTCTTAGCGCGTATGCTATTGGCAGGCTGAGAATGATTGCAAAATAAAGTTAAATTTAAAGTTGCTTTTGAGAATTTTTTGACTATCATGAAGGCAGTCGATCATTCCTCATGGCAACTTTTAGTATGATGTATTAGCCGCAACATGCGAGTTCATGTAGCAAACAGGCCAATGAGTGGAGGGATCGCCAGATGATTACCGGGAGAAAGTCATGGACAGGTTGGAAATTTTTAAAAGCATAGCCGCGGAAGTCAATCGTGGGGATATCGTCTTCCCTACCAATGTGGAAGCTTCGCTAAAACTACAGCGTATCCTTGATGATCCTGATTGCCATATCGATACGGCAGCCAAACTCATCATGGCCGACCCACTGCTTTCTGCACGCACCGTGGCAATTGCCAACTCAGCCGCCTACCGCCGCTCCACCAATGAAATCACGCATGTCAGGCTGGCAGTCAACCGCCTCGGTTTTCGCACCCTGAAAGCTATGTTGGCTGCTGTCATCGTACGCCAGCTCAATAGCAAGGTCACAGACCCGGTCTTGAAAGCCAAGGCTGACAGACTATGGGAGCACTCTGCCCACGTATCTTCCCTGGCACAGGTGATTGCCAAACAAGTGACCAGGGTTGATCCTGAAACCGCCATGTTTGCGGGGATCGTGCATGAGATAGGTGGTTTTTACCTGATTTCGCGTGCAGAAGAATTCCCTGGCTTGCTTGATGGCGAACCAGAAATCTGGATCGAATATGGTGAGCGCATGATAGGCCGAGGCATCATGCGCCAGTTGAATATACCTGAGAGTGTCATGAATGCAGTGGAAGCCATGTGGCACGGCGTTTGCGCCTTCCCGCCAGAGTCTCTGGGTGACACGCTGATCCTGGCAAATGATATCGCGCCAGTATTGTCACCGCTGCACGATGTAGACAGGGAATACAATAAACGCTTTGCCCGTCGTCTGAACTTTGACACTGAGGACAGCAGCTTCCAGATCATCATGGAAGAGCAGGAAGAGCAAATTGATACGCTCGCCACTGCCCTGATGATGTAAAAAAACTGCCCCAGCCAGCTGCCGCATCTGGCTGGAGCATCCCTCCCAGACAATACTCAAATAGTAATCCGCCACCCCTTTTTGTTCATCGCAAAAGTCAGAGCAGCAAACACCAAAGTAAAAGCCGCGGCATAAGCGAAGGACGAAAAGTCTTCGCCAAATTGGTTGACCAATGCCGGCGCAAATACTTGCTGGTAAACCAGCCTATCCCAGCCCGTCCACGCCAGTACGCAGGTTGCCAGCCATGCACCAGCATAAGCCGCAATCGCGTTCACGCCAAAACTTTTCCCTAAGGCAGGCCAGCCCTGCTTGTCTATCAACAAATGCATGCCCAACAACAGCAAGATCGCCCAGGCGCTAGTCCAGCAAACAAAAGAGGGGGTCCACAATTGCTTGTTAAAAGGCAGATAAGCAGACCAGATCAGCGCCAGCAAGATCAAGCCAGCAGCGCTTGCCAGCATTTGCTTCAACTGACCATCACGCATGGCCCTGCCCGCCCCCACACCGAAGATGACACTGGCCATGGCCATCAGGGTTGACAGCAAACCTTCCGGCTCTTGCGCCAGGCCGGTTTGCACATCATAGCTGTAGGCGAGCTTGCCAAGTATTGCTGTATCTATCTTGTCCGCCAGGTTCAGGTGCGGCTCATAAGAGCCACCGCATGCCAGCAAGGCCCAATAAGCCAGCATGGCAGCAAGGCAAACCATGACCTGGCTGGACAATTGCCGCACATGAATAATCAGGCAAGCAACCACCGCATAGCAAATGCCTATGCGCTGCAAGACCCCCATGAGCCGGAAATGGCGGCCATCAATCAATGCCCAGGCAATCAGATGCAAGAACACGCCCAGCAGGAACATGCGCAGGCTGCGCCAGAGTATGCTCTTGCGCACCGCAGCCACATCCATGCCCTTGCCTAATTGTGCATCAAGCGACATCGCCAAAGAAGCGCCGAGTATGAACAGGAAAAATGGAAAAATAAAATCCGCAGGCGTGCAACCATGCCATGCGGCATGTTCCAGCCAGGGGAAGACATGCGACCAGTCACCAGCATTATTGACAAAAAGCATGGCGGCGACCGTCAAGCCTCGCATGGCATCCAATGCTGCGTAACGTTTTACTGTAGACATATCCAAGTTCTCCAAAGTGCACCGAGACCAGTGCAGAAATACCAATTTATGCCTGCTGCATCACCCGACCAAAGAAAAAGCCTGGAACCGGGTCACACGCAGGATAATACCAGTGTTAAAATCTGACAAAGTGGTATTGAATCTGGTCTTATATATTAAAGCTATGAAAAAAAACCTATTTCCATAGTAAAAATATCGAAAATGCATAGACAAGCCGCCTACAATTACAGACCAATTTCAAGTGATCCACATCTTACTGGCACTTAAGTGGCATTGCAAATATAAAACCAGTTGACCGGCAATTTTGTGGCTAGTATGTTTGTAGCGCTGGCAAGGAAATACAAAACAAATAAACCGAGAACACGGGTTTCAAGAAAATTAATCTGTAGAGACAAGTCCATGAGCATAGAAAAAACCAATACACCCCATCCCATGCGCTGGGTGCCCAGCCTGTACCTTGCATCCGGCCTGCCGTTCTACGCCGTCGCCCTGATCGCTGGCCTGATGTATAAAAGCATGGGTGTACAAAACGACCAGATTGCTCACTGGACAGGTCTGCTTGGCCTGGCCTGGGTCTTCAAATCGTTGTGGAGTCCTTTCCTTGAGGCTGCTGGCAGCAAGAAAATGCTGGTCATCATATTCCAGCTGATTGGTGGCGCGGCATTGGGCCTGGTGGCACTGTCACTTCAGTTGCCAGCCTATTTTGCAATCAGCATTGCCTTGTTCGGCGTCGTGGCGTTTTCCTCAGCGACGCATGACATCGCCGCCGATGGCCTGTATATGGCCAGCCTCAGCAACAGACTGCAAGCCAAGTATGCAGGCTGGCAAGGTGCATTTTTTAATGGGGCAAAATTTATTTCCCTGGGTGGCCTGGTGTATCTGGCTGGTTACCTGGAAAAGTCCTTGCCCCCCGCTCAAGCATGGACCATTATTTTTGCCATCATGGGTGTCCTGCTATTCAGTCTGGGCCTCTATAACAGCTGGGCATTGCCTGGTGAAAAAAATGCTGCACCTAAAGCGTCCATGCATAGCATCTTTGTCACCTTGCAAGATGTGATTATTGATTTTTTCAAAAAACCCGGCATCTGGCTGGCCATCGTTTTCATCATCCTGTTCCGCGCTGCGGAAGGGCAAATACAAACCATAGGCCCACTATTCCTGCGTGAAGCCAAGAACCTGGGCGGACTGGGTCTGACTACCGATCAGGTCGGAACCGCTTACGGCATAGCGGGTACGATTGCGTTTTTGGGTGGCAGCATACTGGGTGGGTATTTTGCTTCATGGCTGGGCTTGAAGCGTGCTCTGCCTTGGCTGATCCTGGCCATGAATACTCCCAACCTGGCCTTCTTCTTCCTCAGCAGCAGTTTGCCCGAGAGCATGACAATCATCACTGCCGCGCTGGCATTTGAGATGTTTGGTTATGGCTTTGGCTTCGTTGGTCTGATCCTGTTTATCATGCAAGTGGTTGCCCCCGGCAAATACCAGACCGCCCACTATGCGCTGGGTACAGGTGTCATGCAACTGGGCTTTGTATTTTTCAAAACCATCAGTGGCGACATACAAATTGCCCTGGGTTACAAGAATTTCTTTTTGTGGGTCTTGCTCAGCGCCATCCCTGTACTGGTCATGACACGCTTTGTCTCCTTTGGTGACAGTGCCAATCATGGTAAGGAAACAGCGACCAAAGATACACCCGATGGCCTGGTGAAAACTGCCGACGCCTGATTGACCTGTCGAAGGGCCTCTTAAAATCGTGTGGGCCATGCTCACACCAAGCCCGTCAGTTTTGCGAGATTCAGGAAACAACACCCGTGCATGTTAGCGTCATTTCAACTTGACTCCCACATTAAAAAGGATGGTAATTATGACCATGCGCAGCGACGCATGAGCATAATTACTATCCACCATGGGAGACTTCTCTTGCATACGACCACAACAAAACGCTTGCGCCAATTGACTGCCATCAGCCTATTGCTGATCAGCGGCACACTGCTGGCACAAAACACGGGCATTACCCGCACCATCGTCACCAAGGCTGATTCATCCATCCCAGGCAAGGAAGATGTGATTGCCCGGGTAGAAATTGCTGCGGGTGCCGTGGTGGGCTGGCATACGCATCCTGGAGATGAAATCAGCTATATCATGGAAGGCGAAGCAGAACTGCTGGTCGCCAACCAGGCTGCGCGCAAGGTCAAAGCTGGGGAAGGTTTTGTCATCCCCGCCGGTGTCGTCCATAGCGCAAAAAACCATGGCAGCGTGCCCATCAAGCTGGTGGGTGTTTACGTGGTAGACAAGGACAAACCCCTGGCCAGCCCCGCCTCGGCACCATAACTGGCTACAGCACTGTACTGTCCTGCCACCCGGCAGGACGGGTTTAAGACTCCTCCGTCATTCAAGCCCCGAAAACCGTCATCAGTCGCAAACCTGCGCTAGGCCGCTTGTTGAAAATTGCACTTACCGCTATCTTGGCTACATGAAAACCGCCACCCCAAACAAGCCACACTGGCCCGCACTGCCAAGACCACGACAAATTGTCGTGGTGCTCATCATCAGTGTATTGATCGCCTGGGTGACCACACCTATATTTCAGTCACCTTTCTGGCTGGTGCTCAGGCGCACGACTTTCATTGCCATGGTCATGCTGCTGGCGTTTACAGTGTCCGGCACCTGGCGTTTGCAATGGATGCCACGCTGGATACCGCGCTGGATGGTGCAAGTGCTGGCCATCTGCTTCCTGGCACCGTTTGCCAGTCTGGCTGCCTATGTGGCGATAGCGGGCAATTTCATGAACTTCATCAAGGCGAATAATCTCTTGTCCGGTTTTGCAACCAGCACGATTTTTGCGATATTTTTTGGCTCCATCGTCGCCGTCGTTGCCATCAATCGCGAAGGCAAGCAACGTGAACGTGCAGACCGCCTGCAACTGGAGTTAGAAAAAAATGCTCTGGAACGTGAAGTGCTGGACGCACGCCTGCGCCTGCTGCAGGCGCAGATAGAACCACATTTCCTGTTTAATACTCTGGCAAATGTGCAGGCCCTGGTTGAAGCGGGCTCGGAGAATGCCGCTCCAGTCTTGCGTCACCTGATTGCCTATCTGCGCGCAGCCATGCCGCGCCTGAATGATGCTGATGCAACGCTGGAAAATGAAATGCAACTGGTCAGTGCTTATCTTGAAATCATGCATATGCGCATGCCCGACCGTTTGCAATTTGAACTCAAACTGGCACCTGAGCTAAAAAGTTTGCGCTTCCCGGCGATGGCCTTGTTAACCCTGGTCGAAAACGCAGTGCGCCATGGCATAGACCCCGGCACTGAAGGTGGGCATATAGAAGTTGGCGGCAGACAGGATGCCAGCAGCGGCATGGTGACGCTATGGGTTACAGATACCGGCATCGGCATGGCAGAAACCGCCGTTCCCGGCACTGGCCTGGCAAATGTCAGGGCAAGGCTACAAGCATACTTCGGCAAGGATGCCAGTGTCGATTTGCATGAGCAGACTCCACATGGTTTGCGAGTTGAATTAATTTTCCATCCGGGGGCCAAGGCATGAACGCTATTTCCAAGCAAGTCACCGCCTTGATCGCTGATGACGAACCTCTGCTGAGAGAGCATCTGCGCACTAACCTTGCACGTCTATGGCCAGAACTGCGCATCGTCGATGAGGCACGCAATGGCCGTGAAGCGGTGGAAATGTTCGACATCCACCAGCCAGATATTGTTTTCCTGGATGTACACATGCCAGGTTTGAATGGCATAGAAACCGCCAGATCCATTGCACGCAGGGCGCACATCGTCTTCTTTACCGCGTATGAACAATATGCAGTACAGGCATTTGAACAAGGCGCTGTTGATTACCTCGTCAAGCCCATCATAGAAGCACGTCTGGCAGACACCATCGCGCGACTGCAACAACGGCTGCAGCAAGCGAATGACCTGGGAGCCAGCTATGATGCCCTGCTCGACCGCATGGCCACAGACATGCGCCAGCGCACCCCAAAGGCGAATTACCTGCAATGGATAAAAGCATCGGTGGGCAATAGTGTGCGCCTGATCCCGGTAGAACAAATAGCCTTCCTGCGCTCGGACGATAAATATACACTGGTCGCCTGGGATGGTGGCGATGCTCTGATACGCAAGAGCATACGTGAACTCAGCGATGAACTGGACCCCGACCGCTTTGCCCAAACCCACCGCTCTGTCATCGTCAATCTGCATTATGTCAGTGAAGTCACACGCGGCATGAATGAAACTGCTGAACTGCATATACGTGGCCGTCCCGATGTATTGCCAGTCAGCCGCAGCTACCTGCATCTTTTCCGGCAGATGTAGCACCGTACTGCCCCCCCCCTTAAACAAGCAGCATTAAAAAGCAATCCAGTCTTTGCAGGCAAGCTCACGCCTGTACGGCAGGATCAGACACGACCATTCATTTCAGTAAAAGGAGTTTTCAAATGACCCAAGATACCGCTTACGAAACTGTCAATCCATACCCGGCAGAGAACGCACTTCATAAGTCTAAAAGACTGGATGGACTAGCGAAGACCAGCCTTAAGTATGCTGCAATGCTGTGGTTTTCAGTCGCCATCATAGGCCAGCTATTATTCGTCTACTACATCCTGGGTTTCTATGTCCTGTCTGCAATGAAAGGAAATCTCGCCGCATGGAGCAACGTGCTGCCACACGGCTATATCAAGGGAGACAATGCAGGCAATTTTGCCATCATCACCCATATTTTTCTGGCAGCCAGCATCACCCTGGCGGGCATACTGCAATTGATACCGCAAGTTCGCGCGCGAGCGCCCAAATTCCATCGCTGGAACGGACGCATCTATATATCCAGCCTCATCATTGCCGCCACAACTGGCTTATACATGGTCTGGTTCCGCAATGGTGTGGGTGACTTTACCCAGCATCTGGGTATCAGCCTGAATGCAGTATTAATCCTTCTCTGCGCAGCCATGGCCTTGCGCCATGCTCTGGCACGCCAGTTCACCCAGCACCGCCGCTGGGCATTGCGTCTGTTCCTGGTGGCGAATGGTGTATGGTTCTTCCGAATAGGTTTGATGTTCTGGATAGCCATCAATCAGGGACCTGCAGGTTTTAATCCCAAGACTTTCGAAGGGCCATTCCTCAGCTTCATCTCCTTTGCCAATTCTTTGATACCGCTGATTGTCTGCGAATTGTATTTGCGTGCGCAAGACAGCAAAAACAAAGCTATTCACTTCAGCATGGCCGGGACCTTGCTGGTCTTGAGTGCAGCCAGCGGCATGGGTATCTTTGTAGCATTTATGGGCATGTGGTTGCCGCGCCTTTGAACCTTGCACGCCAACATCAAAGGGGGCAAGATGCCCCCTTTTTTAACTATTTAAAGCGTATTAAAATCCTTGCAGCACCACTTTTCCCTGCGCCTTGCCGCTCTCTATCAGCGCATGTGCCCTGCGCAAGTTCGCCGCATTGATCTTGCCAAAGTTGGCGTTCACAGTCGTGCGTACTTTGCCCGCATCCACCAGCGCTGCCACCTCTGCCAGCAGCTTGCCTTGTTCATCCATATCGACGGTCTTGAACATGGAGCGGGTGAACATCATTTCCCAGTGCAGGGAGATGGATTTGCCTTTCAATTGCATCAAGTCCAGCGCCACCATGTCATCAATCACAGCCAGTTTGCCTTGAGGCTTCAGGCTGGCGATGATTTCTGCATAGTGCTGGGCTGTCTGTGTCAGGCCAGCGACGATATCGACTTCATTGATGCCTATAGCTTTCAATTCAGCGCTCAGTAGCTTGGAATGATCAATCACTGCATGCGCACCGAGATCCAGGCACCATTGACGTGTCTCGGCACGTGAGGCGGTGGCAATCACCCGCAATTGTGTCAACTGGCGTGCCAATTGAATGAGGATGGAACCAACACCACCGGCACCACCGATGACGAGCAAGGTCTGGCCAGCACCGCCGTTTTTTGCAACACCCAGGCGTTCAAACAGCAATTCATAGGCAGTAATCGTGGTCAGCGGCAAGGCAGCGGCTTGTGCATCGTCCAGTGTAGTAGGTGCCTTGGCGACGATGCGTTCATCCACTGCATGCAACTCACTGTTTGCACCGGGGCGGTCTATCGCGCCAGCATAGTAAACACGGTCGCCAGCTTTAAAGTTGCTGACTGCAGTGCCAACTTCTTCCACTATGCCCACCGCATCCCAGCCCAGCACATTCAACTGGCCTTCAGCCGGTGCGCGGCCCAGCCTGACCTTGGTATCCACTGGGTTGACGGAGATAGCATTCACGCGCACCAGCAAATCGCGTTCTTCAAGCATTGGTTTTGGCAATTCCACATCTTCCAGCGATGCGGTGTTGTCGATAGGTAAAGAATGGCGGTAAGCAATGGCTTTCATGTTGAGTCCTTGAGTGATTAAGTATCGTGTCCAGAAACATTTCCAGATCAGTGCAGGCATTGTAGAATCTGAAGCATGAATTGATAAGACCGATAAATAACTATCACTTTCAAATGAAAATTGAAAATCTCAGCGATCTGCATGTACTCGTGCAAACCGCTCGCTGTGGCTCACTCTCAGGTGCAGCCAGCGTGCTTGGCATGACACCAGCCGCCGCCAGTGCCACCCTCAAGCGGCTGGAAACCCAGCTCGGCACACGCCTGTTCGAGCGATCAACCCGCGCCCTGCGCATTACCGCCCAAGGACAAATCCTGCTCGACTATGCACAAAGGGCATTTGATTTGCTCGATGAAGGCGAATCCCAGGTATCAGAAGCCCGCATCGCCCTGGTCGGCACGATACGCGTCGCCGCCCCGTCTGACCTCACCCGTACTACTCTATTGCCCTGGCTGGACGAATTCCTGGCCCTGCACCCAGGTGTGCAACTGGCACTGAATGTCGGCGACCGACCGCTGGACGTAGTACGCGATGAAGTGGATGTGGCAATAAGATATGGCACCCTGACAGACTCACGCCTAGTCGCCAGGGTACTGGCACAAAGCCGCCCGATACTCTGCGCCGCCCCCAGCTATCTGGCCCGCCACCCTGCCCCACAAACGCCGCAGGACCTGGCACAACACAATTGCCTGCTGTTCGAGCGCAGCAGCCGCCTGCACAACACCTGGCGCTTTGGGCAAAACGGTAAATGGAAAGAAGTCCGTGTCAAAGGTGACCGCAGCGCCGACGACGCCTCACTGGCCCGCATGTGGGCGATAGCAGGCGCCGGCATCATTTTCAAGTCATTGATTGATGTCAGACAGGAACTGGAAGATGGCAGCTTGATAGCGCTGCTGACGGATTGGGAGACGGAGGCTTATCCGCTGCATGCACTGCTGCCTAGTGGGCGCTTCATACCTAACCGGGTGCGGGCATTGGTGGAGTTTTTGAGCGCCAAATTTGTAATAAGTATTCAGAGTGGAAAATAGCATCTAATGACGTGCGCAGAAAACACTTTTTTTCATGATCTTTTTAACATGCCAAACAAGAAACTAAAAATCTCGTACAATCTTATTCAAGCGAATTCAATTGAACTCATAAAGAAAGGACGCATAGCATGTCAAACGAAGAAAAAATTAAAGGCCCGGCTTCTTATTTCCCATCGATAGAAAAGAAGTATGGCAAACCCATCCAGCACTGGCTGGACCTGGTCCAGCAAAACAAAGATTTAAAGCACATGGAAATCGTCAACAAGCTCAAGGCTGAACATGAGATGGGGCATGGTCATGCCAATGCCATCGTTGCTTATGTTCTGGCTGCTGACAAGAAGTAGTTTGGCGCTTTCAATTTTGCTTTCAGATAAATATAAGCAAAGTCATTATGTTTATAGTGAAAATCCCTTCATTTTCATATTGAACAGTAAAGACTAAGCAAGAAGCCCATGAACAAGCAAATCAAAGAAGTGTTCGCAACGCAAAGTAAAGACAATATAACTGTATTGATATTGACATCCCTGTTAGGGCCAGTTGGTATGCTTCTGCTTTTCGCAAGAAAAACGATCAACGAGCTTCAGTTTGCCAGTTTGCTTTGCATGTGGTTCTCGGTATTCTGGTGCAGGTGGATAACGGGATTTTTCTTCCCTTCGACCTATTACGAAATGTTCATCTTAGGCACACTTAGTTACGGTGGAGTGATCTTGAATCCGCACAGATCAGATTCCAGCATGGCTGCAGTGACAGGGGCATCCTTGCTGATGCTTGTAGCTGCTCTTACTGGTTATTTAGAAGTACTTGCCATACGAAATATCGAGCACTTAATTTCACCAATAGATATGTTCGTCATAGGAACTGGTTATTGCGGATATCTTCTATCCAGCTATTTAGCGCCGAAGAAAAGAGTTTCAAGCTGAATAGCCAAATTAAGTATTCATATAAAACCAACTTTTTAAAAAAACTTAATCAATATTTCAACGAAGCATTCAATGCCCACTCACTCGAAATTCAATATCAAATCTTTCCTGCAAAAAATTCTAATTTGCTTGAGTGCATTCACAATTATCCCGAATGCATCTGCACAGGTTTGGGCAACGGCAACTTCAAAGCATCGAACAGATGATCGTGTTATTGTATTTCGTTATCTAAAAGAATTTAAAAATGGCTACGATCTTACGCAACATCCGGATCGTGTGATTCTTACATGGACATATTTTGGAAACAAGGGCATGCCATCTGCAGATGAGCGGGTGAAAATGGACAAATTTGAAGATGCTCTTCAGCCCTACCTTGACAAAGATAATTTAGCCATGCTCACGATAGTATCTACAGGTAATAATGTGCGTGAATGGAAATACTACGCAAAATCAGGCAACTCTTTCAAGCATGCATTAAATTCGGTGCTTAAAGAATTCTCAGGCTTACCATTAGAATTTCAAAGCTCACTTGATTCGGAGTGGACCGCTTATAAAAGCTTTAAAGCTACAGTCAAAGAATAGATTAAAGCGTCATTTTTCAATCCCGAACTACCATCCCATGTTGATCAAACACATGACACCTATGCCCCGGCAGTTGTATGCAAAGATCAGCACCAGCATACAGGCCTGAAGTATCCGCAGGCAATTTGATGGCAAACAGATTTTCTTCACCCGCCAGCGTCGCATAAACGATGGCCGCATCGCCTAGATGCTCGACGAAGTTGATGCACACTTCCAGCTGATTCGTGTGTTCTGTGGTTTGCGATGCCAGCAGGATGTGTTCGGCCCTGATGCCGAGGCTGACTTCGTCACCTGTCTGTAAATTGCTGCTCTCAAGCTGGACGTTGATATGGGTGCCTGCTGCCAGTTGCAGTTCTGCCTCATTACCAAGATTGCGCAATACCTTTGCCTTGACGATGTTCATCTTCGGTGAACCGAGGAAGCCTGCAACGAAGAGGTTGGCGGGTTTGTCGTAGAGTTCCAGCGGTGCGCCTATTTGTTCTATCTTGCCGCCATTGAATACGGCTATGCGCTGGCCCAGGGTCATGGCTTCTACCTGGTCGTGCGTGACGTAGATCATGGTGGCGGCGAGCTCCTGGTGCAGCTTGCTGAGTTCTATGCGCATTTGTACGCGCAGGCTGGCGTCGAGATTGGATAGTGGTTCATCAAACAGAAACAGGCCAGGCTTGCGCACGATGGCGCGGCCTATGGCGACGCGCTGGCGCTGGCCGCCGGACAGGTCACGCGGCTTACGCTGCAGCAGGTGTGTCATTTGCAGGATGCTGGCAGCGTGTTGTACGGCTCTATCTATCTCTGCCTTGCTCATGCTGGTGAGGCTAAGGCTGAAGGCCATGTTTTCATACACTGTCATGTGCGGGTACAGGGCATATGACTGGAACACCATGGCCAGGCCGCGTTTGGCGGGCGGGATATCGTTCGCCAGTCGATTGTCTATATGCAGCTCACCAGCGCTGATATCTTCCAGACCGGCAATCATGCGCAAGAGCGTGGATTTGCCGCAGCCTGAGGGGCCAACAAAAACCATGAATTCACCATTGCGCACATGCAGGTCTATGCCTTGCAAAACCTGGTTATTGCCATAGGATTTGCTGATCCGCTGCAGTCTGACTTCGGCCATTCCTTGTGTTCCTTATGCAGCAGCGGTAGAGAAACCAGCAACTGGTATCTGACCGCTGGCGACCACTTCTTCGGCAAACCACGCACGTGCAGCATCTATCGCTGGCGGAGCAAAGCCGTAGGTAATCAATGCGGGGGCCTGAATGTCCAGCATTTGAAACGGGTTCCACAAGACCAGGTGCAGGTCTGGCTTCCAGGTATCGCGTACCTGTTTGCTATAGCGTATGCGCACAGTAGATGCCAGCACGACGAAGCGGCCATTATCTGGTAAGGCACTCCAGTCAAAAGTGTCAGCATTGGCAAAGGTGACCGTCTCTACATCATACAAACTCGCCAGCATGGCGCTGACTTTTGCGGCAGGTATGCCAGCTTCCGAAACACCATCACTGACAACGTCGGCGCTGATGACGAGGCGCAGCTTGCTGCCTCTGACGGGCGGTTGTGCATAGCCCTGGGTAGTCAGGCCGCGCTTCCAGGCGCTGGACATGAGGATGCGGTCTGCCATGTCGGTCTGGTAGGCTGTATCTATACAGGGATAGGTCTTGGTCAGGTCTGCCATGCGTTGCAGTTTTTGCTGTACTTCTGCGAGAGATATCTGGCCTGAGAAAATCACTTCGGTCAGGGCATTCAGGGTTTCCAGTTGCGTCTCTGTGGTGCCTAGCGCCATGACCATGTCGGCACCGGCCAGCAAGGCACGCACTGCGGCATTGCCGACGCCATAGCGGCCTGCTATTGCATGCATGTCCATGCCGTCGGTGATGACTACGCCCTGGTAATTCCATTGTTCACGCAGTAAACCCGTCAGGATGGGCTTGGACATGGTGGCCGGGTTTTCTGCATCCAGTGCCGGGTAGACGATATGCGCCGTCATCATGGCAGGTGCATTGCGGCTGACTGCGATCTGGAAAGGTGCCAGTTCCAGCGCCTGCAATTCTGTCAGGCTCTTGTTCACGGTAGGCAGGTCGCGGTGGGAATCAACATTGGTATCGCCATGACCAGGGAAATGCTTGACACAGCAAGCCACACCTTCAGCCAGGCTGCCATCCATCCAGGCCAGTGCCAACTCACTGGCGCGCTTGGGATCAGAGCCAAAGGAGCGTTCAGAGATGACGGGATTATCGACATTGTTATTCAGATCCAGCACAGGCGCAAAGTTCCAGTTAAAGCCCAGGGCCTTGACGCCACGGGCAACAGCAGCGCCCACCTGGCGGCATAGCTCGGGATCATCGCTGGCCCCCAGCGACATTGCCGCCGGGGGCTGCGGTACCCAGGTGGAGCGCACGACTGCGCCCCCTTCCTGATCGATACCGATCAGCGCCCCCTCCCCCAAGACAAGGCGCAGATCAGCCGTCAGTTTTTTCAGCTGGATTTCGTCAACCATGTTTTGTCTGAACAGGCAAATACCACGGATATAATTGTCTTTCAAAAATTGTGCTGATATCTCATCCAGGCTGGTGACGGGCATGCGTATCATCACCAGTTGCCCGGCCAGGCGGCGTGCTTCTTCTCGCGTCATTGTTTGTTGGTTATTTTTGTCTTGCGTCATTTCACTGCTCCATCCATGCCGCGCATAAAAAAGCGCTGGGTAAATAAAAAAGCGACCAATATCGGTGCAACTGTCAAAATGGTTCCTGCCGCAATCACGCGGGTGCTGCTGCCATAAGTGCCGCGCAGATACAGCACACCGGCAGACAAGGGAAAGTCTTCTGGCTTGCTGATGACGATGGATGGCCAGATGTATTCATTCCATGCCTCCACCGCTGTCAATATGCCGACTGTGGCCAGCCAGGGTGTAATCAATGGCAGGACAATGCGGTAGAAGATGACCCATTCACTGGCACCGTCTACCCTTGCAGCATCCAGCAAATCTTGCGGCACTTCATCAAAAGCCTGCTTCAGCAAGAGTATCGAGACTGCTGTCACGATATTGGGCAAGACTACGGCGGTATAAGTATTCACCAAGGATATCTTGGTCATGGTGATGAAGTTGACCAGAAAATTGACTTCAGACGGCAAAATCATGGTCGCCAGTATCACACCCATGATGAGCTTGCTGCCGTTGAACTGCATGCGTGACAGAGGATAAGCGGCGAGTGAACACACCACCAGCTTGCCCAATACGGTCGCCAAAGTGATCAGCAAAGAATTCTTGTAGAAAGCGAGGATGGGGATGACGCGAAAAGCCTCGATAAAATTATCCATCGAAATGCCACGCGGCCAGAATGTGGGTGGGAATTCAAACAGATTGCCCTCGGTGGACATCGCCACCACCAGCGTCCACCAGAAGGGGAAAATGCAAATGATGGCAATCAAGCTCAGCAAGCCATATTGCGACACTGTACGCAGGATTTTGTTGATAGATGCGCTCATTTCCTGTGCCCTGGGTTAAGCCAGCGCAAGCAGACAAAGGCAATCGCCATGCAGCAGAGGGAGACAACAAAACTCGCTGCAAGACCACGCGGCAGCTTCAAGCGCTTCAAGCCCTGGTCATAGGCGTAATACAAGGCCGTGAAGGTGGAATTCATCGGGCCGCCCTGGGTCAGCACGTCAACTTCCTGATAGGCTTTCAAAGCCGCCAGTACCGACATGATGCTGCAGACCAGTATCGTCGGCTTCAGCATGGGCACGGTGATGCGCCAGAAGCGTTGCCAGCGATTGGCACCATCCAGTATGGCTGCTTCCTGCATCTCGGCGGGCAGCGACTGCAAGGCGGCCAGATACATCACCATGTACCAGCCCAGGCCGCGCCAGAAAGAGACGAACATGACGGCAAACAGAGCGAGTGCATCATCCGACAACCAGCCAAGTGGCGCAGCAATGATATGCAATTGCAGCAGTACATAATTGAGTGTGCCCTGGTCGTGGAACATGAAGCCCCACATGATGCCGACTACAGATACTGTCGTCACCACAGGCACATAATAGGCAGCACGAAACCAACGTATGCCGGGCAATTGATTATTCACCAGCACGGCCAGGGATATCGCCCCCAATTGCGTAAAGGGCACGACCAACAAAAACAATAGCGAATTCTTTAGTCCTGTCAAAAACATGTCATTCGCAAACAGGGCACGATAATTGGCGAAGCCTACCCAATGCACTTCGCGTATCAGGCTGAAATCTGTAAAGCTCAGGTAAGAGCCATATAGGACGGGCCAGAAAGAAAACATCAGCAGCAATAACAATGCTGGTGCAAGGAAAGCATAGGCCAGCAGGTTGCGCTTGTTTGTCACAACTACAGAGACAGAGTTAAGCAACTTGCTCATGGCAACTTCACCCCTTGCAGCTTGCGATTCCAGATGCCTACCGCTTCATCCAGAGCCTCTTGTATATCACGACGACCAGTGACGCCAGCCTCGACGGCCTTGACCAAAAAACGGCGCAATTCATCATAATCGTCTATGCCGCTGACATACAGGCTGCGGGCAGAATTCATGGAATTTGCGGCCACGGCCAATGCCTGTTCTGATGCGCCCGCGTTGGGTAATATTTTCTTGAAATAGGGATTTGCCAGCGCCTGTTTGGTCGTGGGCATCACACCCGCCATCCTTGCAAAAGCCAGTTGATTGGCATCGCTGGTCAGGTAGCGGGCAAAGGCGGCAACTTCAGGAATATCTTTTTTCTTCACGCCTTTGGGTATGGCGAAATGAAACATCCAGCCACCGTCATTAATGCCGGTCGGCCCAGGCGGCACTGGGAAGATACCCGTCTGCGCGTAAATTTCTGGTGCATCAGTTTGTATGCGTTTGATGGCAGTGGGTGCGCTAACCATGACACCGAGACGGCCACCGAGATAGGCATCTACTACTGCGGGGAAATTGTCTTCTGCAAACAATTTGTCTTTCAGAAAACCGCCAGACTTATAGGTGGCAGCAAGTTTTTTAACCAGCATCACATGAGCGGGTGAATTGAATACTGCCTTTCCATCGCGTATTAAATCCAAGCCCTGTTGCATGAAAAAACCATCGATCTTGCCGAGCGCAGGCGCATAACCAGGCTTGCCGGTTTTGAGAGAAATCATGACAGCCTGGGTCAGCAATTCATCCATGCTGCGTGGTGCCTGGACTATGCCTGCCGCAGCCAGTATTTTGCGGTTATAGGCGATTACGTTAACGTTGCTGTAATGTGGGAAACCATAGACCTTGCCCTTAAAACGCAAATCAGCCAGTGCGGCATCGGTGTAGTCATTGGTGCCACCCGGTGCGGCCAATAATGTATCGACGGGCTCAAGCAAACCATCTCGCGCCATTTCTTCTGCCCAGGGTACGCTCAGATTTACCAGTGCTGGTGGCGTACCGGCAGCGATGGCGGTGATCAATTTTAATTGCAGGATGTCCCAGGGAAAGTCCACCCATTCGAGCTTGATGCCGGGGTGTTGTGCTTCGTAATTTTTGACGAGTTCCTGAAAATAGGGAATGAATTTTGGCTTCAGGCTCATGGTCCAGAACTCGATCTTCTGGACGGCGAAGGCATTGCCATGCAAGCCAAAACTCAATAGCAGCACGCTCAAGACCAAGCGCAATTCCGGCATCGAAATCTGCTTCTTACATATACTCCCCAATATTTTTAAGCAATCTCGCATTTTAACCATACCAATCTTGCTATTAATAAAAATACTGGGGGTAGTATCTATTTTTTAAGTTTTTAAAAAATAGCCTGCTGTATTAATTTGTTTTAGTGACTTTGCTCAAATGCCTTGGCTTGTCCGGGTCCAGACCACGGGCGATCGACAGGTTTGCTGCCATCATGTAGAAGGCTTGTATCGCCACGACAGGGTCGAGATCTGGTGTTGCTGCAACTGGCAAAGTCAGGTTACGCTCCTTGACATCGTCTGGTGCTGCCAGCAAGACATTCGCGCCACGGCCACGCATTTCTTCTGCCAGGGCAATCAGGCCAGCTTGTGCCGGGCCACGGGTTGCGAAAATCAATAATGGATAACCATCATGTATCAGGGCCATGGGGCCATGCTTGATTTCTGCACCACTGAAGGCTTCTGCCTGGATGACGGATGTTTCTTTGAATTTAAGTGCAGACTCCAGTGCTACCGGGAAGCTAATGCCACGGCCCACCACCATGATGCGTGATGCAGGTTGCAAGACTTCTATCGCTGGCGACCAGTCAAGCTTGGTGGCCGCGTGCAGGGATTCAGGCAGTTGTTCTATCGCTGCCAAAAATTCTGCATCGTTTTGCCAGTGACCTGCCAGGCGTGCACCTGCAACCAGCGAAGTGATAAAGCTCTTGGTGGCAGCAACACTCAGTTCCGGGCCTGCGTGCAGTGGCATTGTCCATTCTGCGCTTTGTGCCAGAGGCGATGCTGCATCGTTGACGAGGGCCACAGTAGTCGCGCCACCTTCGCGGAAATAACGGATAGGCTCAACCACGTCCGGGCTTTGGCCAGATTGTGAAATCGCAATCGCCAGCGCATCTTTTGCTGCCAGTGGTGCCTTGTTCAAAGTCACCAGAGACATGGGCAGAGAAGCGACGATGCGCCCTACCCTGGCCATGATCAGGTAGGCTGCATAATTGGCTGCATGGTCTGAGCTGCCACGGGCAACGGTGACAACCGAGGTTGGTGGCTTGGCGCGCAAATGTGCGCCAAGCTCGGCATAACGATCACCCTCATGTTTGAGTTGTTCGGCTACAAAATCAGCGGAAGAGCTGGCTTCCTTAAGCATCTGTGAGGTCAATCTTTTCTCCTTCTACATAAACAGCGATGAGGTTGAGCTGGCGATCCAGTACAACCAGGTCTGCGTAACTGCCAGCCTGCAGGCGGCCACGCTCATTCAATCCCAGATAATCGGCTGCGTAAGTAGAAACACGCTTCGATGCATCTTCCAGGTCAAGTCCTATGCTGACCAGATTGCGTAAGGCTTGATCCATGGTCAGGGTGCTGCCTGCCAGCGTGCCGTCTTCAAGACGCACACCGCCCAGGCATTTATGTACGACCTGGCGGCCCAGCATATATTGGCCATCAGGCATGCCGGAAGCTGCAGTAGAATCAGTAACGCAATACAGATGCGGTATCGCACGCATGGCGGCTTTGATGGCGCCAGGGTGGACATGCAATAAGTCGGGAATAATTTCAGAAAACTGCGCATGCGCCAGCGCTGCGCCGACCATGCCGGGCGCACGGTGATCAAGGCGTGACATGGCGTTGTATAAGTGGGTAAAACCGGTTGCACCATTTTCCAGTGCGGCCTTGCCCTCTTCGTAAGTACCGAGGGTATGGCCTATCTGCACCTGCATGCCTATGGCTGTAAGCTCGCGAACCAGTTGCAAGTGGCCTTCCATTTCAGGCGCTACAGTGATCAATCTGATCGGCGCTATCGCATCAAGGTGGCGTACCTGTTCCAGCGAGCCGGTATGAGCAAAGGCAGGCTGTGCGCCCAGCTTGCCCGGATTGATATACGGGCCTTCCAGATGCACACCCAATATACGTGCGCCACCGCTACTACGTTTGTCCACTTCTGGCTTGATGCCCTGCAAGGCCAATTCGAGATCGGCCAGTGGTGCTGTCATCGTAGTTGCCAGCATGCTGGTGGTACCATGCTTGGCATGCTTGCGGGCGATGATCCTAACTGCATCACCCGCCTCCATGGTGTCTTTACCGCCTGCACCATGCACATGCAAATCGACAAAACCTGGCAGTATGTAAGCTGCTGACTCAGCATCAACGGCACTCATGCCTGCAGTGATAGACTGAATCTTCTCGTCGAAAGCCAAAGTCCCATGTACCCAGCCTTGCGGCGTCAGTATTTGCCCCTTTACTTGTAGCTGCAGACTCATCTGAACAACTCCGCCACAAAGTCATAATAATCACTGCGGCAATAAGAGTGTGAGAGTTCTATCGCGGCACCATTTGGCAAATAGGCTACGCGGGTAATGAACAACATGGCCGCGCCCTGTTTGATGTCTGCCAGACGGGCTTGCTCGGCAGTTGCATTCACTGCGCGAATATGCTGCAAGGCGCGCGCTGGTGAGAGATTATGTGATTCCAGATAACCATACAAACTGTCACTGACCAGCTTGGGGTTAGGCATATACATGGCTGGGATAGTTGAGCTTTCTATCGCCATAACGACATTGTCGGCCGTACGCAAACGCTTCAGACGCGATACCACGGTATTGGGTGACAGGCCCAGAGACAAAATCTCTTCAGGTGAAGCGATTCCAGTTTCACGCGACAACCAACGTGAGCCTGGAGCAAAACCACGGTTACGCAATTCTTCACTGAAGTTGGTGAGGCGCGACAGTGGTTGCTCTATCTTGGGCGTGATGTAAGTGCCAGAGCCATGCTTGCGTGTCAGCATGCCACGCTCGCACAGCATGTCTATCGCCTTGCGCGCGGTGACGCGTGAAATTTCAAGGGTTTCTGACACCATACGTTCGGATGGCAAGGCTTCATCCGGCTGCCACAATCCACTATGTATGCCATTCGCGAGTTTGTTCGCCAATTGCAGATACAAGGGGGTAGAACTTTCTGTATCAGGTTTGAAGTCTATCAATTGTGCCAGCATGTCTGTCTTTCTTTTAATATACTTATATGGCTTGTAAATGCTGTTGTATCAGTATCAATGCCCCAGTTGCCGAATCGGCCATGGGCATCTGTATTCTTTCTTTTAATTCTGCGGGTAAATACGCCGCGATTGGTGCTGCCAACCCACCGCACAAGGCGATCGGCAATTCATTTTTCGGGTCCAGCGCCCTGGCCATGATGGCGACTTCTGTACCAGCTTCCAGCATGATTTCGCGAGCCACCTCGACTTCAGGCGCAAAACGTATGACCAGCGGTGCCAGCTCGGCATAACGGGTTTGATTCGCTTGTGCCAGCCACGCAAACACGGCGTCTTTATCACCGCCACAATGCGTCAGCACAGCACTGGCAAAAGGGTTGCTCACAGCACGGCCATCCAGCACACGCTGCAAATGATTGACTGCACGCATGCCCAGCCAGGCACCACTGGCCTCATCACTGACAGGAAAACCCCAGCCACCCACTTCACGACGCTGGCCGCTTGGTAGCAAAACTTCGCCGACACTACCAGTGCCCAAAGCAATGATAGCGCCAGGCTTGCCATTGAGTGCACCCAGCAAAGTGGTATAGGCATCAGTTTCAGCGCAGACAGCACCAAAACCAGGATTGAGGGCCACGAACTCTCTGGCCCAGTGAATATTATGTACACCAGCCAGGCCGCAGCCCACTGCGATATCAGTCAAGGCGGGCATATCCAGATTGGCTTCTGCAAAGGCTTGCTGGGTGGCCAGCAAGATAGCCTGCCAGGCCTTGTCGCGTCCATGCGCCAGACCAGATGGGCCCGCACTGCCACGGCCCAACTCTATACCACTAGCATCAGACAACACCACTCGCGTGCCAGTGCCACCACCATCAGCACCAATATGATAAGTACAAGCATGGATCATCGAGGAATGCCCTGCAGTATTTAACACATCAGTTTCAGACAGATTTTCTGCTTGTTTATTCATTGATAAGTAAATGATGGAGTAAGGTTAAGCCAGACCAGATTCTGTACTTCTGCTACTATTTCAAGTCTCACTGTAAGTTTTTTCACTAGTGGATGTCAATAGGTATTTAAGTGGTATCATCAAATATAATTTGAGCCTGTCTTTTTCTATCACACTCTACGGTAACGACAGAGACGAAACATGCTCATAGTCCAACTCCGGGCACTACAAGCTTTATGGCAACTTGTATTAAGCCTGCGGCTGCATGTTTACTTCAAGAACTGCTCGTTGCCTACCATGCCGATCTTGGTCACGCCAAGACGCTGTGCCGCTGCCATGACAGCTGCCACAGATTTGTAAGGAACGACAGCCACCGGACGCAAATGCACTTCTGGC